>Ga0070735_10000076_pt1 | contig 119204 bp, 91 predicted proteins | sample Coa_R1_FD_66443 | JGI IMG/M metagenome (GOLD analysis project Ga0070735, IMG submission 66443) | Surface soil microbial communities from Centralia Pennsylvania, which are recovering from an underground coalmine fire - Coalmine... | ecosystem: Environmental > Terrestrial > Soil > Unclassified ... | reverse complement strand
ATGGTGGCCAGGGACGGAATCGAACCGCCGACGCCAGCCTTTTCAGGGCTGCGCTCTACCAGCTGAGCTACCTGGCCAGGACGAATTTTTATTTTAGCAAACACCGGCCGCCGCACGCCTCGGGGCCCTCACCTATAATTAAGATGTATCGCAACTTACCGCAAAGCTTCCCTCATCTACAATCCATATGCGGGTGCACTGAGGCGCGATGCCCGGCGCTTTATCGAGCGCGCCGCGGCGCACCTCTCTCCGCTCGTGGAGGACCTGGTACCCGTGCCTACATCGGGGCCGCAAACCGCAGCCGGCATCGCTCGTGAGTGTATCGCCCGGGGCGCGGATCTCATCGTGGTTGCGGGGGGCGACGGGACCATCAACGAAGTCGTCAATGGAATGGCGCACTCGGACATCCCCATCGGGGTCCTGCCCGGCGGAACCGCGAATGTCCTGGCCGTAGAGTTGGGGCTGGGCTGCAAATTGGAGCCCGCCGCGCAAACACTCGCGCAAAGCGTTCCGGAACGTATTTCGCTCGGATTGTTGCGCACAGCCTCGCAGGAACCGCGCTACTTCGCTCTCATGACCGGCGCCGGTTTGGACGCGCACATCGTCTACAACGTGAGCGCACGCCTGAAATCCGCGATGGGCAAGGCCGCCTACTGGGTGGGCGGCATCATCCATGGCATGCGAATCCTGCCGGAATTCACCGCCGAGGTGAACGGTCGCGAATACCGGGCCAGTTTCGCCCTGGTCACACGCGTCCGTAATTACGGAGGCGACCTGGAAATCGCACGTCGCATATCGCTTCTGGACGACGATTTCGAGGTGGTTCTGTTCCAGGGCGTGAACCCACTGCGATACATGAAATACCTCGCCGCCGTGATGCTCGGAACCGCGGAGCGCCTCAAAGGTGTAACGGTTCTGCGAGCCGAGTGCGTGAAGTTCTTGCTGCCGGAGGATCGGCGAATTTACGTCCAGATTGACGGCGAGTTTGCAGGTCCGTTGCCCGCAACAGTCGAAATTGTTCCCCATGCTTTGACCCTCCTGGTTCCTCCCGCCTTCGCTAAAACTCGGGCGCCCGCCGTTAGCGCATGGACAACCTCACCCACTCGCTGACCGGGCTCATGATGAGCCGGGCAGGCTTGAGCCGGTATCATCGCTATGCCCCGCTGGCGCTCCTTCTATCGGCAAATGCGCCCGATATCGACGGGCTCTCGATATTCTCCGGCCCGCTTACTTATATCCGTTACCATCGCGGGCTTGCACACTCGATTCCGTTCATGCCGGTAATGACGTTATTGCCATTCCTGGTGGTGCTCGCGATCACGCGCAAGCTGGAAGGGTGGCTTCGGCTCTACCTGCTCTGCCTCGCCGGTGTCGCCAGCCACCTGCTCCTCGATTGGACGAACACTTATGGCGTGCGATTTCTCACGCCGTTCTCCGACCGCTGGTTCAGCCTCGATCTCAACAGTCTCATCGACCCATGGATCTGGGCCGTGCTGATCTTCGCCTGGCTGATGCTCTATATCATGCGCCTGGTGAGTGGCGAAATCGGAGCGAAAAAGGCCACCGGACGGGGGCTCGCCGTCTTCGCGCTGGTATTCTTCCTGAGCTATGATTTCGGCCGCTATTTGCTCCGCCAGCGTGCTCTCGCCGTTCTCAACGCGCGCATGTACGACGCCGCGGCTCCGATGCGAGTGGCGGCATTTCCGGCGGGCGGCAATCCGCTCGTCTGGCGCGGTTGGGTTGAGACCTCAACCTTTTTCAAAAGGTTCGATTTCAGCGTGACAGGTGATTTCGATCCCGCCGGCGGCACCACGTTCTATAAGCCGGAGCAGACGAACGCAGTCGATGCCGCTCGAACAACCCCGCTGTTCCGTCAATTCTTATGGTTCGATCAGTATCCCCGGTGGGACGTCGTGCCGGTTGACCAACCCGAAGGCGGGAGCCGCGTTGAGTTGAAGGATCTACGCCTCAGCTTCACGGCCGTCGCGATTCTGGACAAGATGAACCGTGTCGTGAACACGTCATTCCGTTTCTGAGGGGTTAGCGATCAGCGTTCAGCGCTCCGCTAAGCTAGCGCTGATTCGACTTCAGCACCTTCTTCCGCAGGCGAATCGACTGCGGCGTTATCTCTACGAACTCGTCTTCGCGGATAAACTCGATGGCCTGTTCGAGATTTAAGATACGCGGCGGCACCAGCCGGATGGCCTCGTCGGCGGTGGAAGAGCGCATGTTCGTGAGCTTCTTTTCCTTCACGATGTTGACGTTCAGATCGGCGTCGCGCGCGTTTTCGCCGATAATCATCCCCTCGTAAACCTCCGTGCCGGGCGTGATGAAAATCTCTCCGCGCTCCTGGAGATTGAAGATCGCGTAGCCTGTGGCCCTGCCGGAACGATCGGCGACGAGCGAGCCGGTCGGACGCATCGGGATGTCGCCTTGCCACTCAATATAGCCGTTGAACAGCGAATTCATGATCGCTGTGCCCTTGGTGTCGGTCAGCATTTCGCTGCGCAACCCGATCAGACCGCGCGACGGCACGAGGAACTCGAGCCGCACGCGCCCCGAGCCATTATTGACCATCTTCGCCATCTTGCCTTTGCGGGAGCCCATCTTTTCAATCACCACCCCGACGAAGTTTTCAGGGCAATCGATGACGAGCAACTCGAGCGGCTCATGGAGTTTGCCGTCGATGGTGCGCGTCAGGATCTCGGGCTTACCGACCATCAACTCGTAGCTTTCGCGGCGCATCATTTCAATGAGAATGGCGAGTTGGAGCTCGCCGCGCCCCATCACTTTGAAAGCGTCCGGCCCACCGGCTTCCTCGACGCGAATCGACACGTTCGTGAGGAGTTCCTTGTCGAGGCGGTCACGAAGATTTCGCGATGTCACGTACTGACCTTCGCGGCCCGAGAACGGCGAGGTGTTAATGGTGAACATCATCGAGATCGTCGGCTCGTCAATCTGGATGTGCGGGAGCGGCTTGGGATTCTCGACGTTCGTAATCGTCTCGCCAATCGTGATGCCTTCGACGCCGGCGATCGCCAGGATGTCGCCCGGATGGCCGATGGTCTCGTCGACCCGCTTCAGACCCTCGAAAGAGTAAAGCTTCGTGATTTTGGTCGACTGAAAAGAGCCGTCCAGCTTGGCGATGGCCACTTCGTCGCCGTAGTGGAGCACCCCGGCGAATACGCGCCCAATTGCGAGGCGGCCGAGATAATCGCTGTAATCGAGATTCGCCACGAGAAGTTGCAACTCGCTTTCCGGATCTCCCGCGGGGGGCGGAATGGACTTCAGGATGGTGTCGAACAGCGGGCGGAGCGTGATGGAATCGTCGTCCAGCGACAGCTTGGCGATACCGGCCCTGGCATTGGTGTAAATCACCGGGAAGTCGAGCTGATCTTCGGTGGCGCCCAGATCGATGAAGAGGTCGTAAATCTCGTTGAGAACTTCCTGAATCCGCGCGTCCGGACGATCGATTTTATTGATGACGACGATCGGCGGAAGCTTCGCCTCCAGCGCCTTGGTCAATACATAACGGGTCTGGGGCAGCGGGCCTTCACTTGCATCGACGAGCAGCATGACGCCGTCCACGATTTTCAAGGCGCGCTCCACCTCGCCGCCGAAATCGCTGTGACCGGGCGTGTCGACGATGTTGATCTTGATGCCGCCAACCCGGACGCCGGTGGTCTTCGCCAGAATCGTGATGCCGCGCTCGCGCTCCAGGTCGTTCGAATCCATGACGCGGTCGACTATCTGCTCGTTATCGCGAAAGATGCCGCTTTGCTTGAGCATGGCGTCCACCAGCGTGGTCTTGCCGTGATCGACGTGGGCAATGATCGCAATATTACGGATGGATGGGTTGCTGTGCGCCTCGGGCGAACGCGTTTCGGGTTGCGGAGTTGTATCTACTTGCATGGAATGACTCAGGAGTGACCGCGCGGGACGCGCTACTTTCATTGTATCCGATGCATCAAAAGAACCACATGGCCGATTCCCATCTGTTTTCTCCCCTGACGATTCGCGGCGTGGAGTTTCGCAATCGTATCGCCGTCTCGCCGATGTGCCAGTATTCGAGCGAGGACGGTTTCGCCAACGATTGGCATCTTGTCCATCTTGGGAGCCGCGCGGCTGGCGGGGCTTCGCTGGTGTTCACCGAAGCCACGGCCGTGGAGGCTCGCGGACGCATTTCGCCCGCCGACCTCGGGATTTGGAAAGACGAGCACATCGAGTTCCTGGGGCGTGTCGCCCGATTCATTAAGAAGCAAGGCGCAATTCCAGGCATGCAGATCGCCCATGCGGGTCGGAAGGCTAGCACGCGGGTTCCTTGGGAAGGCGGCGCGCCGATTCCAGTCGAGGAGGGCGGTTGGCCAACCGTTGCGCCGAGCGCGATCCCTTTCCGGGACACTGAGCCGGCTCCACGGGAACTTACGATTGTCGATATTCAGGAGATTGTCGAGGCGTTTGCCGCGGCCGCGCGGCGGGCCTTGACCGCGGGATTCGAGGTCGTCGAGATCCATGGCGCCCACGGGTATCTGATTCACGAGTTTCTGTCCCCCCTTTCGAATCACCGCACGGATGAGTATGGCGGCAGTTTCGAGAATCGTGTACGCATGCCGCTCGCCGTCGCTCGCGCGGTTCGCGAGGTTTGGCCGGAGCGGTTGCCGGTGTTCATGCGCCTCTCTTCCCAGGATTGGGCTGAGGGTGGATGGGACCTGGATCAATCCGTCACCCTTTCGTGCCTCCTGCGCCAGGCGGGGATCGATCTTATCGACTGCTCTTCCGGCGGTGCGGTCCCGTGGGCCAGGATTCAACTTGGGCCGGAATACCAGGTTCCGTTTGCCGAACGGATTCGGGCGGAGAGCGGGATTATGACCGGCGCTGTCGGGATGATTACCGAGCCCGCGCAGGCCGATGAGATTGTCCGGTCGGGAAAGGCGGACATGGTTTTGATTGCACGCGAACTGCTTCGGCAGCCGTATTGGCCTTTACATGCGGCCCGGGTTTTGGAGCAGAAGGTGGCGGCGCCGGTGCAGTATTTGCGAGCCTTTTAGCGGGACGGGTTGGCATCCCGCCGCAGGCTGCCAGCTTCAATCACACGGGGAAGAAGTGGGATGGTTGAACTTGCTGGTCAGCGACTCGATCTCCGATTTGTTCCAGCTCCGCGAGGTGATCGGTTGAATCCATCGAACGCACGTCGTCTGGATTTATGTCCGGAAGGCCGAGGTTTGCTAGCGCTTCAGATGTCAGAGCGGTGTTGTAGCGGGCATAAGTGAACAGCTTGGGGGAGATCGGGCCACACGCTCCTATCATCGTGCCGAGTTCGCGGCTGAGTTCTCCGCCTGCAACCGTTTCGCCGAACGTGCGGCACAAAACGTCCTGCTCCACCATCGCCGCATCGACGAGTCCCGTGGGTACGGCGCTGGCATCATAAAGCAGGTTCATTTCGGTCTCGCAGAGTTTCGGTCTCGATGCGCGGGTGGTTCCCGTCCCTACCGACACGAGCAGCATTTTGTCCGTCCCGGTCTGCCATTGCAGATGGTAGGGCTGAGCGGTGGCCATCAGGAAGAGTTGGAAGGCGGGGTTATTAAACGAGGTCGTGCCGCCGTCGACGAACATGAACTGGCTGCTGCCCACCTGGATTTGCTCCGGCGGGAAGTAGGATGGCGCGGCGGTGCTGGCGCGCACCAATTGCCACAGCGGCAGTTTGAGATTGCAGTTCGCGCGGCTTGATTCGTTATAAGCGCCCGACGGATTGTTGGAAACCGGCCACGCGGAATCGGTCGTTGCGTTTCGCATAACCAGCATCAGCAGCGTGCGTACGGCAGGATCGCCGAGCCGGGTGTCCTTGCCAAACACCTGCTGAAGCTCCTCGGAGAGCGCCTGATCATCGTACTTGTACCAAAAACGCTTCAGAAGCGATGCGCGGCTGAACATCGCCGGCCCGCTCTGATGGTAAAACTCGATGATGCGATCGACATCCATGCCGGTTGCGAGGAAGGCGGCGATGATTGCGCCCGTGCTGGTGCCGGCGATGTAATCGAAGTAGTCGGCGAGGACGAGCGCCGGGTCATGCGCCTGTTCGCGCAACAACGTTTCGACTCGCTTCAAAATTCGAAGCGATAGGACACCGCGGATGCCGCCTCCGTCGCAGGCCAGGAGCTTTTTCTGCCCCGAGCGGGCCAGTTTCTCGGAAAATGATTTGGGCATAATGAGTGCGGCGGCTTATGATAGCCGCAGATACCTCCGTGAAACTTAAAATTGTTCAAGTCGGCGAGCCGGTCCTGCGAAGGAAGGCTCGGGAGATTACCGCCGAGGAGATGTGCAGCCCGGCGTTTCAGCAGCTCATCGAACTGATGAGGGTGACGATGCGGGATGCGCCCGGCGTCGGTCTGGCCGCGCCACAGGTGGGGCTGTCGATTCAGCTTGCCGTGCTCGAGGATCGCGCGGAGTATCTCCGCGACATCCCGCCCGAGGTGCTGGCGGAACGCGGCCGGTCAGCGGTTCCGTTTCAAGTGATCGCGAACCCCCGGATTACCCTGCATGGTCCCTCAGTCGAGTTCTATGAGGGCTGCCTGAGTATGGGCGGATACTCTGCACTGGTTCCCCGCGCGCGGCGTGTGCGGGTGGAGTGTCTCAATCACGACGGTGAGCCCACTGTTATTGAGGCCGAGGGTTGGCACGCCCGGATTCTGCAGCATGAGATCGATCATCTCAATGGGACGGTTTATATTGACCGCATGCGGCCGCGGTCGTTGACCACTATGGAGAACTTCTCGCGGCATTGGCGGGAGAAGAGTGTGGCCCAGGTGCTGGCGGAGCTGGATCTGGCCGACTGACGCGGATGCAATGGTGGCGCAGGCGGTTTCGCCTGTGCATTCCTGTCTTGTCAGCGCCTGGAGTTTGCAACCCCCTCAACAGGCGCCCGTAACAATCCTGCCTTACTGCCTGAGCGCTTGAACCGGGTCGACGCGCGTGGCCTGGCGCGCGGGGATGTAACTGGCGGCCAATGCTACAGCGAGCATTGCGACTGATACTCCAACGTAGATCGATGGGTCCGCAGTGCTGACGTCGAAGACCATCGTAGATAGGACCCGGCGTAGCGCGAACGAAGCGACGATTCCGATGAAAAGACCGGCAGCGCTAAGTTTCATTGCGTAAGCAACCACTGCCGCGACAACTTGGCCGGTGCGCGCTCCCATCGCCATGCGGATTCCGATTTCACGAGTGCGCTGCGCCACGGACCACGACAGAACGCCATAGATCCCGATCAACGCCAGAACCAACGCAAGGGATGCAAAGGCCGCCAGCAAACCCATGGTCCAGCGGCGCGATCGCGCGGAAACCGCCACCACCTGGTCCATGGTTCGAACTTCCGAAACCGGCAGCTCCGGATCCACCATGTGAATCTCGCGGCGGATCGCGGCGGCGAGCGACAGGGGATCACCCGCGGTCCGGACAATCAATCGGGCCGGTGACGGGAAGAGAAAATAGAAATCGAAAGTGGGCTCCGAATCGAGCCCGAATTGTTTCACATCGCCGACCACCCCTACGATCGTTGAGTACGTCGGATTGGGACCCCACGGCCCGGTAATGAATTTGCGGCCCACCGGGTCCTGGCCCGGCCAGAACCGGCGCGCCATGGCTTCGTTAATGATCACCAGCGGGCTGGTGGCGTCCTGGTTGGTGTAGGCGCGGCCCGACAGCACCGGAATGTGCATCACGGCGAAATAATCGGGGCTGATGAGCCGTAGTTGCGCGGCTGGCAGGGCATCGGGGTTGATCAACGGACTGCCCGGTACGTTGAAGCGCGAGGTGTTGGCACGGTCGGCAACCAGTGGCAATGTGTTGGCGGCGGCGACGCCTTGGACACCGGGAAGAGCACTAAGGCGTTCCTGAATGCGCTGGAACAGAATGTCCGGTTTGCGTGAAGGGGGGACGGAGATACGCATCGTCAGCACGCCCTCGGGTTTGAAGCCGGGATTCACATTCATCATGCGCAGGAAGCTCTTCACGAGGATTCCGGCTCCGACCACCAAAACCAATGCCAGTGCGAACTCCATCACCACCAGGGAGCCGCGAACGATACTCGACCCGCCGCTCGCCAACGCGCCCGATTTCATGGCGTCGTTTAAATCACTGCGTATGATTTGGATGGCAGGCGCAAGCCCGAACGCAAGGCCCGTAAGCACAGAAACTCCCAGGAGGTAGAACAGAACAGCGAAATCGAGAGCAACCGGTTCGGGCGAGACCGTCCGCAGCGCCAGGCGCGCCAGGCCCAAACCAAGGCCGCCGCCGAGCACCGCCAGCACGACACTTTCGGTCAACAACTGCCGAACGAGCCGCCACGATCCGGCGCCAATGGCGGTGCGCACGGCCATCTCCTTCGTGCGGCCGGTGGCGCGCGCCAGCAGCAGATTGGCGACGTTTCCGCACGCGATCAACAGCACCAAAGCCACTGCGCCCAGCAGCATCAGGAGCGCAGGACGCTGGTTTGAGGTGAGATCCTCCTGCATCCCGGAAACGCGCATGCCAAATCCCGTGCTCGTCTTGCGATGCTCGGCGGCAAGTTTCGCGGCGATCGTCTGCAGGCGTTCGGTTGCTTGCTGCATGGTTACGCCCCCGCGCAGGCGTCCGACAAATGCTTCGCTGTGGCGAACGGGATTGGTGGTTTCATCGCCCATCTGGTCGGGTGTGACCCAGAGATCGGCCCAATCGGGAAGCCGGAACGCGGGAGGCATGACACCGGCCACGGTGAAAGGCTTCTCACTCAGATTTATCGATTTTCCGGCGATGTTGGGGTCACCGCCGAATGTGCTCTTCCAGAGGCGATAGCTCAGCATAGCCGCCGGCGCGGGTTCCTTCTCGGCGAACGGGCGACCGAGAAAGGGGTTCACTCCGAGCATCGGCATCAGACGCGGTGAAACCGGAGAGGCGTGCACCTCGACCGGTTCGGCGCCATTCACGGCGAGATTCAGGTTCTGCGGCACGTAGCGATACCAGGCAGCGTCTTCAAACAGGCCGGTTTCCCGCTGCCAGGCCTGGAATTCCGTCGGTGAAACGCCGAGCTTTGGATATTGCGGAAGATACGTGTCCCAAACTGCTACTAATTTGGCCGGATCGCGAAACGGCAAAGGCTTGAGAATGACTTCATCGACGATGCTGAAGATGGCGGTGTTGGCTCCAATGCCCAGGGCGAGCGTCAGGATCGCCACGGCAGTGAAAACCGGAGAGCGGCCCAGGGTGCGTAGAGCATAGCGGACGTCTCGGAAGAAGTCAGTCATAGTTTATTATTCGACGATCAGGGGACATTGGGGTTACGGAAACATACATGGGGTCATGTTGCACACATAGTCTATCTTCTACAGAAATCCGAGTCGGGAAGGATCTGGAAGGGTGAAGCACGCGGTTCCGCCTGCCTTTGGACCTCACTCAGAACGCCCAGGCGAAACTGCCTGTCCCACCTTCGATTTTAGGCAGCCAAGAACAAAGCTTGATCGAGTAGGAGGGTGCCAGTTTGGCCAAGCTGCCTGGATTCTTTTAATTGCGCGCCTATCCAAAATCCCGGCCGCGTTGTGAACGACTCCTTCCCCTTGACTATCTACAAAGTCTGCCGTATTGTAGATAGTCGAGGGGAGTCTTCACTTCATTGGGTAAACCGACAGACCTCGTTCAGGGCACGCTCGACCTCCTCATCCTCAAAACCATCTCGCTCGAACCGCAGAACGGCTGGGCCATTGCAAAGCGTATCGTCCAGGTGTCGGGCAATGTGCTGCAGGTGCAGCAGGGCTCGCTTTATCCCGCGTTGCATCGCTTGGAACACCAGGGATGGATCCGCGCCGAATGGAAAGAATCTGAGAACAACCGGCGCGCGAAGTTTTACGCGCTAACCCCCGCCGGCCGCAAGCGGCTCAGAACCGAGGTCGACAACTGGTACCGTCTGTCCAACGCCATTGGACTCGTAATCGAGGAGGTCTAACCCGTGCGACTGCTGACCATGCTTGGCAATACCGCCCGATCACTCTTCCGGAAGGGCAAAGCGGACAGCGAACTACGCCAGGAGTTCCAGTATCACCTCGAAAAGGAGATCGAAAACAACATCCGCGCCGGCATGACTCCCGCCCAGGCGCGGAACGCGGCGCTAAGCCTGATCGGCCCCATCACGCTACAACAGGAAGAATGCCGCGACTCGCGCGGCATCAACTTCATCGAGACCTCACTGCGCGACCTGCGGCACGCCATCAGCCTCTTTCGACGGACACCCTTATTCACTGCCGCGGCAATCGCAACGCTGGCGCTTGGCATCGGCGCGAATACCACCGTCTTCACGTTCGTCGAAAACATTCTGCTCCGCCCGCTACCGGTTCGCGCTCCGCAGCAATTGGTCTCTCTGGGCTGGGGAGGAATGATCAACTTCTCCTATCCGAGCTACCTTGATCTTCGCGACAGAAATCGCGCCTTTTCCGATCTTGTCGCGTACCGCTTCAATCCCGCAAGCATGAGCCTCCAGCCGCGCGTGAATTACCGGGTCTGGGGTTATGAGGCGACTGGCAATTATTTTGGCGCTTTGGGGGTCCAGCCCGAGCTCGGCCGCTTCTTCGGCCCTGGCGAAGATATGGCGCGGGGAGCAAATCCCGTAATGGTGATGAGCGACCGCGTGTGGCGCGAGCGTCTTGCGGCTGACCCGAACGTCATCGGAAGAGAGGTAAAGATCAACGGGTATCCGTTCACGATCATCGGCGTTGCCCCTCCTGATTTTGGTGGGACGGAGTTGATCGTGGCCGCTGACTACTGGGTTCCCATGAGCATGTCGCAGCGCATCGAACCGGGCAGCGATTGGCTCGGCTCGCGCTACGCGCAGAACATCTGGGTGATGGGCCGGCTCAAACCCGGGGTCACACCGCCGCAAGCCGAAGCCAACCTGAACCAGATCGGCCAGGAACTCGCCGCCGCATACCCCAACTCAATCAGCCGCAAAGACCGGTTTCGGCTGTCTTCGCCCGGCCTTATGGGACAGGCCCTGCGCGGTCCGATCACCAGCTTCGGCGCGGTTCTCATGTGCGTCGGCGGGCTGGTACTGCTGCTCGCATGCGTGAACCTCGCCGGCATGTTGATGGCCCGCGCGGCCGACCGCCGCCGCGAAATCGGTATTCGCCTCGCCATTGGCGCCGGTAAAGGCCGCTTGCTGCGCCAATTAATGACCGAAAGCCTGTTGCTGGCGTCGGTCGGTGGTCTGTTGGGCGCAAGCCTCGCCTTCGGCGCCTGCCGCTTGTTCAACTCCTGGCGTTTGAATCTGGACGTCCCGATTCGGACCTCTCTTCAACCCAACGCTGTTGTTCTCGCATTCACCGCGGCCGCCGCACTTTTCACCACACTGCTTTTTGGGCTGATGCCGGCGGTCCAGGCCATACGGACCGACCTGATTCCCAGCCTGAAGAACTCACCCGCCGCGCGATTGCGCCGCTGGAGCGCCCGCGACCTCATTGTCGTCGGTCAGATTGCGCTCTCGGTAATCCTGGTGATCTGCTCCGTGCTCGTCGTACGAAGCCTGCAGCACGCCCTGACCCTGAAGCTGGGGTTTGAGCCGGCGAACGCGGTCTCGTTGTCTTTCGACTTGAGGCTGCAGGGTTACGACAAGAAACGCAGCCGCACGTTCGATGCCGCTCTGATCTCCAAAGCATCGGCGATTCCCGGCATGCAGGCCGTCGGAATCATCAACAATTTCCCGTTGCGTATCGGGGAAGATAACTCCGTGGTCTCGAGGACCGATCGGCCTGTACCGCCCACTTCGGAACGCCGCGGCGCTGTGATGTACAACATTGCTCCGGGCTATCTGCAGGCGGCGGGCACGAAACTTGTCGCAGGACGGGACTTCAGCCGTTATGACCGCGATGGCGCTCCCGCCGTCGCGATTGTGAACCAGGCCTTGGCGGATGCGTTGTATCCCAACGAAAACCCACTGGGCAGAAACTTTCGCATAACCCTGGACGCGGCTGACAAGGGCATTGAGATTGTCGGCATAGTCGAAACCGGCAAGTATGAATCGCTTGGCGAAGACCCCAAACCCGTGGTCTTTCAGCCCATCGCGCAAACAGGAACAGAGGAAACGACGCTGGTGGCCCGTACGGTATTGCCGCCGGAGCAAGCCACCGAATCCCTTCGCAAGGCCGTTCTCGAGCTTGACCCGGAACTGACCATCTATAATGCCGGCGGGCTCAAAGAACAATTAGCGCTGCCGCTGTTCGCGGCCCGCGCGGCCGCCACCGTGTTGGGAGTCTTCGGATTTCTTGCCATGGTTCTCGCGGCGACCGGGCTCTTCGGACTGATGGCCTATGCTGTGGCGCGCCGTACGCGCGAGCTCGGCATCCGTATGGCGCTAGGGGCACAAGCCCTCACCATTCTGTCGGCGGTCCTGAAGCGCACCCTGGCGTTGTGCGGCGCGGGCTTGTGCCTGGGAACTGTCGTCACGCTGGCCGCAAGCCGCCTGTTGTCCGCAGTGCTTTATGGCGTGAGCCCACGCGATCCCGCGACCTACGCGATCGCGATCCTCCTGATGGCCGTGGTCGCCGTTCTGGCCTGTTGGAGTCCGGCGACTCGGGCGATTCATGTCGACCCTGCGCGCACTCTGCGCGAGGAATAATCGCGCTTCCTACTTGCCGTCCTTTTCCGGTCCCAGCGCGAACACCGGGCCATCGAAGCGATGCTTGCCATCGGCCGTGAAGACGACGTAACGAAAATCACCCGGACCGAGATAGTAGTTTGCGCGGCACGGCCGCGGGCACTGCCCGTCGCAGCCCCAGCCGTTCCATGGCGACATTACAAGATCCTGACCAGCAGCGAGGTGCAGCGGGCTCTTCAAGTCCTTTTCGGCACAGCTCGCAATCAGGTAAACCTCCGCGTAGCTATCTTTCCAGGAATCGCCTTCCTTGCGTTCCACCAGTACTTTCTTGCGCAGGCTCAGCGCCGAACTGCCCGTATTCTTTACAACGAAACGATTGTTCTGATCGAAAGTGAGGCTAACCATCTTTGCCTCCTTATTATCAGACGCGGCCGGAGTGCATCCCAGCACAAGCGTCCACAAGATCAACGCCGGACGTCGAAGTTGTCCCATACGCGCGACTCCCTGATGTTCGGATTCGCCGACTCCGCCGCGGCGAAATCGTTACAGCTCTGCGTCTGGAGAGAAGTTAACACACCGGTAAAGCGGCGGTCTGTCACCGCTCCCTCGATCACGTGCCCGACATTCGCGGCCACGCCGCCGGCAATCGCCTCGCTTCGCGTGTGCGCCGCCGTCATGGGGAACACCGACGCGTGAAAACGATACTGCCAGTGCGTGTTCCAGTAGAACGACTTCAACTGCGTGAAGTTGCCCGCCGGGTCACGAACCACAAGCACGGTGCAAAAATGAAACTCGAGTTGCACTTCGCGCAGCCAGTTCGTCTTATGGGTGAGGTTATTGGTGACGCTTAACGGATACGTGTCGGACGGACCGTCATTGAAGTTCGTGCTCACGAGCGCGCCGCCGGCCGGCGACGGACCTGCGGGCAATACCGCTCGCCGCGTCGGCTCGACTCCGTAAAATATCTGACCGACCGGCCCAAATGTATCGCGGCAGGCCTGGCTCGGCCGGGCTGGCGGACGCGCGCGCTGGTAGAACGCGCTTCCATCGCCGTTCGTTTGCCCCCGGTAATAGCCCCAATTCGTTTCGATCCACTGGGCCTGAAGCCATCCGAGAAACCATCCGGCGATCGGGTCGGCTGCTCCGATATTGAACCGCGCTGATCCTACCGCGCGAATCTGTTGCGCGATCGGGAAAGTGACGTCCGCTGTTGGATCGTTAATCACAGGCGCGCCGACCGCTGGACGGTTCGTTAGTCTGATGTTCCCTGACCCGGGAACTACTGAGATTGCCATCTGCCTTCCTCCTCCGTGCTGTCACGGGCCGCGCTAGGGCAGCCCGAAGTACGCGTTTACGTCAATGATCAGGTCGGTCGGGTTGCTGGCGAACACGCTGATGCCACCACCCTGCCCCGCCGGCACCAGGGCCGCGTTGGCGACAATTTTGCCCTGGAAAGAGTTCAAGGTGGATACAACGGGTTGTGACTGCCCCAACGGCCACGTCGACAGGTAAGTCAGAGGCCCGGGCGGAACCACCGTCATATTCAACGAGTACGCCGCCGCATTCCCCGGAAGCCCGCAGGTGCCCGGTAGGGTCACGTTGCGAGTAGCATTCCCCTGCAACTGACCGGTCGCGCCCTGCCCACTCCGCGTATCCGTGACCCGGCACGGAGTTACAGGGAAGAGGTTCAGTGCGCCCGGTCCCCCGGCCGGAGCGAAATACCCATTGACGTCGATGATCACGTCCGTCGCATCGCTCACGAACACACTGATCGCTCCATTGGAGCCCGCCGGCACAATCGCCGCGTTGGCTGCCACTCGGCCATCGAACGCATTCAGAGTCGAGACGACGGGCTGCGTTTGTCCCGCCGGCCACGTCGACAGGTAAGTAAGCGGTCCTTTTGGTACGACCGTCACATTCAACGAATAGGTGAGGGCCGAGGCGGGAACGTTACAGGAGCTCGAGGGTATCGGGAAGTCTCGCGTCTGGCCCGGGGTCATCGATGGCGCGCCAAACGGAGCGGGGAAGCCTCCGCGCGTATCCGCCACGCGGCATGGAGTCACCGGGTAAAACGCCAGCGCCTGCGCCGATTGCGAGGCCGCGGTAGCAAAGAACCCGTTGATATCGATGATCACGTCGGTCGCATCGCTCACGAAAATGCTGACCGCGCCGTTCGCACCCGCGGGCACAATCGCGGCGTTAGCCACCACGGCGCCATCGAGCGAGTTCAACGTCGAAACCACGGGCTGCGCCTGCCCGCTGGGCCAGATCGATAAGTATCCCAAGTGCGCGTTCGGAACAACCGTAATGTTGAGCGAGTACGCCTGTGCCGTCGCAGGAATGTTGCAGCCGCTCGACGGAATCGGAATATCGCGAGTACCGCCGGACGCCAGCGTCGGCGGTCCATAGGGCCCCGATTTACCTTGCCCTGCCCGCGTATCCATCACGCGGCAAGGCGTCACCGGGAAGAACGACAAACCCGAGCCGCCAATACCCTGTTGGCCCGCCTGCGTGACTGTGAACGTCTGCCCCGCGATGGTTAGCGTCCCCGACCTTTGACTCGACGTGGTATTCGCGGCGACATTGTATGAGACCGTGCCGTTGCCGGTCCCCTGCGCTCCCGAAGTGATCGTGAGGAATGACGGCGTGTTGCTGACGGCCGTCCACGTAGCTGTCGGAAGCGTTGAAGTCACTGTCACCGAGAATGCTCCACCGATCGCGCCTACGTTTGCCGATGCCGGATTCAAAGTGAATCCGGGCGCGACAAGATTCGCTGTCACAGTCTTAGGTCCCGTCATCGTGACCGTGGTCGAAGCGTTCGACGCATTGGCCACGCTTCCCGTCCAGCCCATAAAGAGGAACCCCGCAGCCGGCGTAACGCTGATATTCACAACCGCGGCGGCGTCGAAGAATCCGCTGGCTGGCGTTACCGTTCCGCCAACTGCCGGCGAGGCGCTGATCGTAAGCTGATACTGCGTTTTGAAGGACGCCAGGTACGTTGCCGGCGCGCTCGTCACGGTGATGCTGTGCGAAGCTGCGCCGCCGTCGTTCCAGCTTGTAAATAACTCCTGCGTGCCCGAGGCGGGCTGCTGCGTGGTCGCGACGGCCATGGTATGGGTGCCGGCCGACAGGTTCAACACCTGTGGAGCGGTTTGCGCTGCTCCGCCATCGATCGTAAACAGCAACCCCGGAGGATTAGTCTGGATCGTGATGCCCGTGCTTGCCGAGAAGTTGGCTGTGACCGTCGTGGGAGCATTCATCGTCACGGTGGTTGTCGCGCTGTTGGCCGCGGCCACTGGTCCGCTCCAACTCGTGAACAGGAATCCGTTGTTCGCAATCGCCGTCAGGTTGACAACGGTTCCGGTATCGAAGAATCCCCCGCTTGCCGGACTCACCGAACCGCCTGCCGCGGGAGAGCCAGCGGTCGTCAGTTGATACTGCGTTTCGAAATTCGCGGTGTACGCGGCCGGAAGCGAACCCACCGTAATCGTGTGCGACGCCGCACCACCGTCGCTCCAGGACGTGAAGATGTCCCGCGTGCCCGTCGATGGCGTCTGGACACCAGCCACCGCCATGGTGTGCAAGCCGGGCGGGAGACTCAGAACCGTGGGAGCGGTCTGGGGTGCCCCGCCGTCAATCGTGAACTGCAGACCTGCCGGATTCGTCGTAATCGTCAGAGGAGCCTGCGGCAGGAAATTCGCGATGAACGTCGCTGGAGTACTAGTCGCCGTGATCGAGCGCGACGCCGACGTGGGACCATCCGCCCAACCCAAAAACTGGTAAACGACACCGCCAGTCGTGGCTTGGCTCGCCGCGACCGCGAGCGTGTGCGTTCCCACCGTCAGGCTGACCGTTTGCGGCGCGTTCTGCGCTGTCCCGCCGTCAATCGTGAATTGCAGCCCCGGCGGGCTTGTCTGGACGTTGATCGTAGTGAGCGCTGTAAAGCTCGCCGTCAGCGTCACGGGAGTGTTCACGGTCACCGTCGTTGAAGCGCTGTTTTGCGATGTCACGGGTCCGGTCCAGCCAGTGAATTGGAATCCGCTGTTGGCCGTCGCTGTCACGTTCACAACAGACGCCGCATCGACGAAACCGCTCGCCGGCGAGACCGTGCCGCCATTAGTGGGCGAAGCTGTGACCGTGAGCTGATACTGCGTCTTAAAGCTGGCGGTCAGTGTCGTCGCGGACGAAACGGTTATGCTGTGCGAGGCAGCGCCCCCGTCGCTCCAGCCGGTGAAAACGTACTGCGTACCGGTTGCCCCCGGCTGATTGCCCACAACTGTGATCGTGTGCTGCCCGACCGTGAGGCTCAGTGTCTGTGGCGCCGTCTGCGCTCCTTGGTTATCTACGGAAAACTGCAATCCCGGAGGGCTGGTCTGAATGGTGACGTTCGCCAGGCCCACGAAGTTCGCCGTCACTGTAGCGGGGGCGCTCATGGTGATCGTCGTCGACGCGTTGGTGGACGACGCAACAGGTCCGGTCCAGTTTACGAACTGGAATCCGCTGTTCGCCGTCGCTGACAGGTTCACCATCATGGAGGCGTCGTAGAAGTTGCCGGTGCCGGGCGATACGCTTCCCCCCGCGATCGGCGATGCCGCGGTGGCCAGTTGGTACTGCGTCTTGAAGGTCGCCGTCAAAGTTAGCGCGCCAACGCCCACGTTGATGGTGTGCGAAGCTGCGCCGCTATCGCTCCAGCCGGTGAAGACATATTGCGTTCCCGTCGTACCGGCCTGGGTAGTGACCAGCGAGACCGTGTGCGAGCCCGGCGTGAGGCTCAACGACTGAGGCGTCGTCACCAATGTGGAATCCACGGTGACCTGCAGCCCCGGCGGAACCGTCTGGATCGTCACTGCCCCGCCTTGATTGAAGTTCGCGGTCACGGTGGTGGGCGCGCTCAAGGTTATCGTGGTGGAGGCGCTGTTCGCATCCGCGATTGATCCGCCTCCGGTCCAATTGTTAAAGAAGAATCCAGTGTTGGCTGTAGCGACAATCGGCACCGCGGTCCCGCCCGGGAAGAAGATTCCGCTCGCCGGCGCAATGCTTCCCGCGCCCTGTGGCGAAACCGCTGTCGTGAGCTGATACTGCGTCTGGAAGTTGGCGGTAAACGTCGAGGATGTGCTGCCGACGGATATCGAGCGCGACGCGGTTTGCACATTATCACTCCAGCCCGTGAAGACGTACTGCGTCCCCGCCGCGCCGGCTTGTGTTGCAGTGACTGTAACGTTGTGCGTGCCAGGCAGCAGGTGAACCGCGGTCGCCGTCTGGGCCGGCCCGTTATCGACGCTGAACGAAAGACCCGCGGGATTGGTCTGAATCGTCACGGCCGTCACCGATATCATGATCTCGGCGCTGTGGAAACCAAGATCCACCATGCCGCTTACGACAACCTTGTCGAGGTTGGTCTGATCCTCCTGGAAGTTCGAACCAAAATATGCATGCGGCAAACTCCCGAGAAAGCTATTCGATGACGAGATGACACCTGTCAATCCGTTTTGGCCGCTCACCATTGTCGCGGCGCCCTTTTCGCCGCTGAAAAACGGACTGAGAACCACGTAATCTCCGCTGCTCAATACCGGGAAGATCGCGGGGAAAAACGCCGTAGCGCTGACGCTGGGAATTCCGAACTGGGTCAGGTCATTAATACTGTTTCCCGAACCGCCGCCGGTCGAAAAAAAGGTTTGGAATACTGCGGCGCTGGTCGCCGTCGGATTGCCCGGAAAACCACTGAGGAAGAACCACGGGTCAAATCCGACGAAATCGCCCGGTGCCGCCCCTACCAGGCTGTTGGACGACGAGACAGTCCCCATTGTCCCGGTGTTGCCGTTGCCGAACGTTGACGCTCCCGTGCCGGATGACCACAACGGACTCATCGCCACGTAATTGCCGCTGGGAAGTGCGAGCACCCCACCGGCCCCTACCCGATCGCCCGCGGCGCTTCCGAGAAGACTGTTGGACGCACTGACCGCGCCGCTCGTGCCTGTCACACCGTTCCCGAAAGTCACCGCGCCGATGCCGCCGTTGAAGCCGGAAGTTGTCACCACGTAGTTGCCGTTCGCAAGGGGAACCACAGAACCGCATGAGCCCGATGGGCACATCTGGGATGGGACAAACGTAGCCGAGGCATTCAATGAGTTGAAACCCAAACCCACGTTGTCATTGGTGTGGGTGCCGACGAGGCTATTAGCGGAGCTCACCGTCCCCTTCACGCCACTCGTTCCATTTCCGAATGTCACCGCCCCGGCGTTCATCGTGGCGCCGTTTGACCAGTGAGGGGAAACCACGACGTAGTTACCGTTCGTGAGCGCCACCGCTGTTGCGCCAACCTGGTCCATCGAGGTGCTCCCCACCAGGCTGTTCGCCGCGGAGATCACACCGGCAATTCCCACTGACCCACTGCCCCAGGTCGCGGCGCCAACTCCCCCGCCAAAAGCCGGGCTGCTTACGACAAAGTTTCCGTTTGATAGAGGGAAAATTCCTCCGCTCCCGGCAGAATCGCCGATCGCGGCGCCCACGAGACTGTTGGCCGCGGTAACCGTTCCCACGGTGCCGACGTTTCCGTTGCACCAGGTTATCGCTCCTTTACCGCCGCTGAATAAGGGACTGCTCACGACGTAATCATTGTTAGTCAGTACCGCGCTACCGCTAAAACTGCTCCCGATCTTGTCTCCCGCCCCGGCGCCGACCAGGCTGTTCGAGGCGCTCACGACGCCTGTTATCCCCGTGGTACCGTTTCCGAATGTCGCAGCCCCTATGTTCCCGTCGAAGGCCGGGCTGAGGACGACATAGTTGCCATTCGGAAGCGCAATGACTCCACCGCTGCCGACCATATCTCCAGGCGCCGCACCCACCAGGCTGTTGGAGGCTGAAAGGGCCGCGCTTAGCCCCGTCGCCCCATTCACTAGCGTCGCCGCTCCGAGACTTCCGCCGAATGTCGGTGTTGTGACGACATAATTCCCATTGGTGAGCGCGGTCACGGAAGCGCTGCTGGTCGTCAGCGTGCTGATGGTCGAGAACGTCGTTCCGTTGATCAACGTCACGGGACCTCCCGAACCCGCCAAAACATAGTTCCCGTTCGTGAGCGGTGTGACGCTGGCAATGGGAAAGCTGGTCGCACCAGGGTCCGTCCCGCTGACTCCTGTCATACCGCTTCCAAAGGTCAACGTGTCGCTGATCTCGCTCACCACGATGTAGTCACCGTTGGGAAATATTGTCACTCCGGACAGGATCGCCATCGGAGTGAGCACCTGGGCAAGGTTCCCGGTAGTGGCGTTTTGAAATATCGGCGCCCAGTAAGGTAGCAGCGTCGAGTACACCGAAGGGCCCATGCGCGCGGGATACAAACGGTCTCCACCACCGAGCAGGTCGCCCGGAATACCCACGAGGCTGTTCGACGCCGAAATCACGCCCTTGACACCAGTCGTTCCGTTGCCGAACGTCACAGCGCCGCCGGCCCCCGTTCCGGGACTGAGAATGAGGTAATTTCCCGTGGGCAGCCCCACAAATGTGAAGGACTCGTTCGTGAGGTAGGGGAGCCCGAGGTCCCATGGACTGCCATTCGCCGAGAGTGGAGAACTGCTGGGGTTGATCGTCAGAATATTGTTGAGAATCGACTCGCATGATCCAGCGGGAAGCGCCGGCTGTCCGACCAGGCAGGGAACCGCGGTGCTGCCGCCAGAGGCGGGAATCTGCACCAGCGAATTATTGATTGATACTACGCCATTGAGACCGGTCGTTCCGTTGACGAACGTCGACGAGTAGCCCGGATGCGTCGCATCGACCGCTCCATAATTGCTGAACACCACGAAATTGCCATTCGTGAGTACGCCGATGCCGCCACCGCCTACCGCTTCATTCGCAGCCGTGCCGGTCAGAGTGCTGATCAGTGCGCCGGTCGAGCCGTTGAAGAGGTATACAGCTCCGGCAGCTTGCACCCCGTTTACAGTCAGAACCGGGTCGCTCACGACGAAGTTGCCATTTGCCAGCGTCCTGACTTCGGCCCCAAACCGGCTGCTGGGATCATTACTTGGGTTAGCCAGTTGGAGCGTTGCCGCGGAAGCCGCGGACACGGCGAGCAGAAGTGTAATTCCCAGACCGCTGGGCACACTTTTGCGAGTGCAGGCTGCGAAGAGAGTCATGGCTATCCTTTGGGGTATGCGAGTCGGGTAAGTGTATCATGGGATTCCCTGAATCGCGCCCTATTCTGACTGCCTGCTTAGTCGAAGAAGGTGTTTTTCCCGTTGAATTGTAATGTATATTACTTATTCACGGGTGTCGTAGAACTGTACGCTGCAAAACCCACACTGATAGAGGCGCCCGCCGCGAACCCACTGAATCGCGTTCCAAGGCGTGAAAGCGATACGAAGTTCAGGGTCTCGCTGGCCGCGTGGTTCGACCACGGTGGATTCGCAATCCGGACAGGTTGCGGATTGTGATTCCGGCTTCGCCGCACCCAGTTGAGCCAGCATCCAACGTGCAGCGGCATGGCCGGGTTTTTCTCTGATGTACACGCGCATAGGAGGAGCCTCGCCCATCCAGCCTATCGCACGCCGGTGCTCAGACATAGCCCCAGTAGTCCTATACCGATGCACCGCATGGGTGGTGCAGGCAATTTCGCCTGCGCGTTCCCGATGAGGGTCCAAAGACCGGCAGAATATGGAATCGACAAAGCACCGCTCTCCGTGTACCACCTGACCGCCCGTAAGGTTTTTCCCCCACCAACCCCAGAAAAACCTTAGACTATCTATAAGGTTTTCAAGCCTCATGGACGATCTACCCCAAGAAGGGGAGAGAATATTCCCTTCTCGTTACCACTGGTATGTATGATTTGAGGCATCTCGTGTGGTGGAAACGCCATAGCCTGATCGAAAAACGCGCCGGCCAGATCGCAGACCCTGTTGAGCGCCTGCGGTATTTGCGCCAGAACGCTCAGGTCCAGCCCGCGCCCCCAAGCTTGGCCCAGAGCCTCAATTATTGGAAGGAACGTAGAAACTGGATCGTGCTTAGCCTTACGGTTTTCGTCTTCCTGGCTTCGATACCGGGGCATACCAACTCGCGGACTTCCACGGAGAAGACCCCTGGTCCACGGCTGCTGCCGCCTTCAATGCGGACCAACGCCTTCGCGCTCGATCGCTCCAAACCCTCGGCCGTGTGGCTCGTCGACACCCGTGGCGGTACCGAAAACTTCAGCAACGGCTTGCGGATTGACAACACCTATGCCGTTAGAAACGAGCCCCGAACCGACTACCCCATCTACGGCTACGGCAAAATCGACGAAGGTATCGTGAGCCGCGGCTCAGTCCCAGTAGGAATCGTATACCATACAACCGAAAGCCACTTAGCGCCATTCGAAGCTCGCGAGAATCACAAGCTCCAGCTCATCGGCCAAGCCGTCCTGGAATACGTTCGCGGCAATCGCTCTTATCATTTCGTAATTGACCGCTTCGGGCGCGTTTACCGCATTGTTCAGGAGTCCGACATCGCTTTCCACGCCGGCAATTCCGTGTGGGGCGACGACAAAGGCGCCTATGTCAACCTGAATAGCAGTTTTCTCGGAGTTGCGTTCGAAACCGCTACTGGCGGAAACGAGATCCCCACCGCAACCCCCGCTCAAATCACATCCGCGCGCGTTTTGACCGAAATGCTGCGCTCCAAGTACGGGATTCCCGCCGCCAACTGCGTTACCCACGCCCAGGTGTCGGTGAACCCCGGCAACATGCTGATCGGCTACCATACCGATTGGGCCGGAAGCTTTCCATTTAGCGAATTGGGGCTGCCCGACAACTACCTTTTGCCGCCTCCGAGCATGTACGCCTTCGGCTTCGGCTACGACGGCATCTACGTGCAGGTTACGGGTAACCGGGTCTGGCAGGGCCTGCTGATGGCCGAAGACCAGGTGCAGCGCCAGGCGGCGACGGCTGCCATGCCAGTCCCCAAGTACATCGCAGTGTTACAACATCGGTATCGACAGATCATAGCAGTGCTCAAATCCAAGAGCCCTGGGAAGGAGAAAGGTGATGAAGCGTAATGAAACTACGAATGGCTCCGCATTGGGCCTGGATGTCGGCACCAGCCGAATCTGTCTAGCCCAGCGCGAGGGTGAGAATTATCAGTACCGGACGCAGTTGAATGCGTTCGTTTCGATCCCCTACTCGAGAATCACGGAGTCCGTGCTCAAGAAGGAAGGGATCCCCCACTCAGTATCCGGTTCGGAGATCGTTATTCACGGAAACGAGTCCGAGAAATTCGCCGACCTCATGGACATCGAGACCCGGCGGACGATGAATAAAGGCATTCTGAGCGCGACCGAACCCGATAGCCTCAGCATGATCCGGCAGATCATCGGCTCACTCATGGCCGAAAACCGCGAAAAACAGCGGCTCTGCTTTACGGTTCCGGCGGCCCCGCTCGGCGCCGAAGAAAACCTTACCTATCATGAAGCAACCCTGCGCCAGATCCTCACGGACCTCGGCCACGAGGTGAAAAGCATCAATGAGGGTCTCGCCGTGGTGTACGCGGAGCTCGAAAGCACCAATTACACCGGTATCGGCGTCAGTTGCGGCGGCGGACTTTGCAACGTGTGTTTTGCGTATTTGTCCGTTCCCGTCGCGAGCTTCTCCATGGACAAGGCCGGCGATTATATCGACAATGCTGCCGCCGCCGTCACCGGCGAACGCGCCACCCGGCTCCGCATCCTCAAAGAAGACTCCTACCACATGAACGGCTATTTTGCCGACAAAATCCACCAGGTGATCGGCGTCTACTACGACGAAATGATCAAAGACGTCGTCGCGGGGATGAAGGAAGCCCTTCAGAACACCCGTAAAATGCCCAAACTGAACCGGCCCCTGCCGCTGGTGCTCAGCGGCGGCACGGCCCTGCCCCCCGGCTTCCGCGATCGCTTTGAGAAGATCTTCAACGAAAGCGAACTGCCCATCCAGGTCTCCGAGATCCGCATGGCCGCCGACCCGCTGCACACCGCCGCAAAGGGCGCACTGGTCGCAGCTTTGACCGACATGTAATTTTCGGCCCACGAGCCCGTCTTCAGGTACGGCAGGCTTTCCCTGCCGCTATGCTAGTCTCCTAATTGAGGAGCGAGAGGGTTTACCATGAAAACGCTTCGTAACGGGCTCGTTTGCCTCGCCTTTAGTGCATCGGTCTGTTTTGCCCAGACCAGCAGCAGCGGTATCGATCTGATCAGCTTCGCGATGCCGGATGCCCAGGTGCTTGGCGGTGCGCACGTGGATGCTGTCAAGAATTCGGCCTTTGGGCAGTATGTGCTCGCTCGGGTTCAGCCCACGGGAGTGCAAATCCAGAATTTCGTCAGCCAGACCGGGTTTAATCCGTTGACCGATGTGACCGACGTCGTAGGATCAACCAATGGCGCCAAGGGTGCCGACATACGCTGGCTGATGGCCGCACACGGTAGTTTTACGGTCGGCACCATCGAGAGCAATGCTCAGAACCATGGCGCGACCATCGCGAGCGTTACGATCGCCGGTTTTGCCGCCGATCTGGTTACAATCACCGGGAAAGGGCAGAACGCCTGTCTGGTTCTCTTCCGCGACGGCGCCACGGCGCTGGTCGGCGATTGCACCACGGTTCAGTCTCCCACCATTTCCGCGGAACGATCGAAGCTGGCGGCTGCCGCCGAGGCGCTGCAGAACTCGAAAGACGTCTGGTTCGTTTCGACGCTGCCGCTGGGCCAGTTCGCCGGCGCAGCTCCGACCAACCTGCCGGTCAATATCCAGGCCAGCCCGCTGCTTAAGAGCATTCAGCAGGTCAGCGGGTCGGTGAAGTTCGTCAACGATCCGCAAAACCCGAGCGTGCAGCTCGCGGGCGAAGCATTAACGGATTCGCCCGACAACGCCCGTTCGCTTCTGAACGTCTTCAATTTCCTGGTCAGCATGGTAAACATGTCTGGGAACAACAACAACGCGCCGGAAGCGGCTTCCCTTCTAGCCTTGATCCAGGGTATTGACGCCACGGTCAACGGCAACGCGGTGGATATTGCGCTTACGATACCCGAGAACACCCTGGAATCGATCTTCTCCCAGCACGGTCCCGCTAATCTGCACGCAGAGCGGAAATCGGATCAATCCGCGCCGCACGCAGTGCAGGCCACAGGCAAGCTTGAAGTCCGATAACCAGGATTATCGCCGACACAATCGCAAACGAGGGCGCATCAAATGGGGAAACTTTCCAGATTTGCTGCGCCAACACTCGTGACGTCATGAGCGCTCCAATGAGGCCGCAGGCGATCCCGGCTGCCAGCAGGATTAACCCTCGACGCATTACGATCCGGATGACATCGGCGGGTTGCGCCCCCAATGCCATCCGGACCCCGATCTCCTGGGTCTGCTGCGAAACTAGACTTGAAATTACTCCGTAAACACCCACCACCGCCAGTAGCAGTCCCATCCCGGCAAACACGGCAAATAGCACGAGGTTGAAGCGCGGCCGTGAATAGACCCACTCGTTCAGCAGCGCCTGGATGGTGCGGACCTCGGTAACCGGCTGGTCCTTATCGATGGCGTAGACTTGCGCCCGCACGGCGTTTGCCATCGCGGACGGGTCGCCGCGCGCCAGCACGGAGAGATAATCCGCCCTCCCAGTCACCGTGTAGGGTAGGTAAACCTCCGGCGCGATTTCATTGATGATGTTGCGGTTCAGTGTGTCGCGGACCACTCCGGCAATTTGAAATTCTCCGGGCGTGAGGCTCGGAACGCGAATCACCTGGCCGAGCGCGTCGCTGTTCCCCAGCCGCTGCCGCACGAACGACTGGTTCACGATCGCGAGGTGTTGCCTGGCGGCGATCTCGTTCTTTGTGAGCATTCGCCCTGCGAGCATTCCAATACCAAAAACGCCGATATAGCCCTCGCTGATCTGGTGAATCATAACGGAGCGGGCATCGCGCTGGTTGCTTCCGGCGATTTCGACCGGCGCGCCCCAATCACCGAGCGGATGCAGGCCCGTGCTCATGGCCGCTCCGAGCACACCCGAGACATTCTCCACCCGGCGCAGCAGCTCCCGTTGAAAGGCGATCCGCTGTTCGGGTTCGTGGTAGCGCTGGTCCGGCAGCGGAATCCGCATCGTCAGGATGCGGTCGGGCCGGATTCCCAGTTCGACGTCCTGCATCGCGATCAGAGTTCGAATCATCAGGCTTGCGCCGGCCAGGAGCATGAGAGACAGCGCGACTTCCACCACCACGAGGCCATTACGCAGGAATGCCTGACCCCGAGCCCCCGCGAGCGTTCGCCCGGTCTCCTTCAGGGCGTTCGCAAGGTCTGGAGTCGAGCTGTGAAGAGCGGGCGCCAGGCCAAAAAGCAAGGTCGTGAGGACCGAAATACCCAGTGTGAAAAGCAGCACCGGCAGGTTGATCGCCACCTTGGCCTCGTCGGGAATCGTGTCGGGTGGAACCAGCGCCAGAATCGCCTGCAGCGCCCCGAACGCCAGCGCCACGCCCAGCATTCCGCCCGCCAGCGCCAGAAGCAGATTCTCCGTGAGCAGTTGCCGGATGAGCCGGGAACGCCCCGCGCCGAGAGAGGCGCGAACCGCCATCTCCTTCTGCCGGGCGCTCGCTTTCGCGAGCAGCAGGTTCGAGACGTTGGCGCAGGCAATGAGCAGCAGCAGGCCAACCGCGCCAAACAGAATCCAGAGCGAATCGCTGATGCTGCTCGGAAATGTCTCTTTGAACGATAACAGCGCCACGCGGAATCGCTCCGGAATCATCGCGGGAAACTGCTTCCGCAGGTCTTCAACAATGGGCCGCAGATCGGCCTCGGCCTGAGCCTTAGTGACACCCGGCTTGAGGCGCCCCAGCACATGGACGAAATTAATCCCCTCCACCACGCGGCCGCGCTTGTAGAACACCGGCAGGTAAACATCCGCGCCGCGCCACATGAATCGAGGCGGCATCACGCCGACCACAGTCCGAACTTTACCGTTCAGCCGCAATTCGCGTCCGATGACGCGCGGGTCACCTCCGAACTGCCGCGACCAGAATTTGTATCCCAGCACGGCGACGTCCGGAGAATCCGGCGCCGTGTCGCCCGGAGTGATCCAGCGGCCGAGCAGCGGCGGCACTCCCATTACCTGAAAAGTGTTGCCGGTGATGAAGTTCCCGCGAAGGCGCTGTGGCTCGCCATTGCCCGTCCACAGCACGTCGCTGATGGTCGATGCGATCGTACCCTCGAAGATCGTGTTTCGTGCCGCGAACTCGAGAAACTGGTCGGTGTTGTAGTTGAGCCGGTATCCGCGATGCGCCGGATCCCACACCTTGATGCTCATCAGGTGGTCGACGTCTTTGTAAGGGAACGGGTCGAGGATAACGGCATGCACCACGCTGTAAATCGCGGTCGTGGCCATGATTCCCAGCGCCAGCGACGCGATGGCGAGCAGAGTGGTGCCCAGTGTCTTTCGAAGGCTGCGAATCCCATACAGCAGGTCCCGCGTCATGGCTGACTCCTAGAACCGTTTGAGATCCGGCCACGCGTACTCGGAGGCGATGGTATTCATGACCTCTTGCCAGAGTTTGACGCCGCCATCGCTGTTTGTCATGATGACTGCGCCGTACCCTCCATTGATCGACGCCAGCATTATGGCGTGAAAACCGGCGTTGTCCCCGCCATGAAGGAAGTACTCATTCTCACCGGTGCCTTGCAGCATAATGCCGATGCCGACATCGGCAATTTGACGGGTCAGCATCTGGGAGGTCATATCCTGCGACAGGAGCTGCGCTTTCTGAAGCGAGATGGCAAAACGAGCCAGGTCGGAGGGCGTGGTCCAGAGCCCGGCGGGTGCCATTTCGGGATAGACGTGCCACTTGCCTTTCAGCGGTTGACCCTCGCGATTGTGAGCCGTCGCCGCCGATGCAGCGAGCGAATCGGGCAGCGGCTGCTGGTACGTGCTGTGGGTCATGTGCAGCGGGCCTAATACCATCTCTCGCATGAAATCGGGGAATGCTTTGCCGGTTACGTCGCAGATCAGGAGCTGCATGATCGTGATCCCACCGCCGGAATAGTTGAAACGGCTGCCAGGCACCGCTTCCACCCGCACCGGTTTGGTGTTGGCCGGCGGCTGGCCGTCGAGAATTTGCGGCACGGTTGGCAACGGCGTGCCGGTTTCGTATCCAGGGAATCCGTGGATGGTCAGCCCGGCGCTGTGGCTCATGATTCGGCGCAGCGTGACTCTTTTCTCAGTTGTGAACTCGTTATCCGGCACCTTCCACGATTTCAGGTATTCGTTGACGTCGGTGTCGAGCGACAGCTTGCCGCGCTGAACGAGCCTCAACGTTGCCGTGGAAGCTACCGGTTTGCTGATGGAGGCCGCCTGAAACATCGTGTCGGCGGTGACCGGCTTGGTAGAGCCCGCTTCTGCGACGCCGTAACCCTGCGCCCAGGAGATGGCGCCGTGCTCGATTACGGCAATGCTGACGCCGGGAACATGGTATTTCTCCATGCCCTCGGCGACTTTAGCTTTGACACCCTCCTGGATCTCCTGCTTCGTCGCGGCGAAGGCCGAGACGGACAGGACGCAAGCCAAAACATGTGCTGCCAGGCTTTTCAGCATTGGTTAAACCTCAGCTTTCCCACTCTAAGACAATGCCACTGAGCGGATGCGACGCTGCCATCCCTTGCCCCAACATGGAAACCAGGTGGCATTGAACTCGGACACGAAGACTCAGCAGCTAAACCAGCCGCGTCTTCTTGAGTGGCAATTCGCGAACCCGTTTTCCGGTAGCCGCAAACACGGCGTTGCAGATCGCCGGCGCAATCGGCGGAACGCCCGGCTCGCCGACCCCCGCCGGAGGTTCGTTGCTCGCGACGATATGAACGTTCGTGACGTGAGGCGCTTCCGACATCCGCGTAACGGGATAATCGTGGAAATTCGACTGCCGAACCTTGCCGTCGGCCGCCGTGATTTCACCCATCAGCGCGACGCTGGTCCCGAACACCGAAGCGCCCTCAAACTGCGCCTTTACGCGATCGGGATTGATAATCATGCCGGGATCGACCGCCATATCGACGCGGTGCAGATGGATCTGACCGCGTTGATCGACCTCCAGGTCCACAACCGCCGCCACATAAGTGTAAAAGCTCCAGTGGGCGGCGATGCCAAGCGCCCGGCCTTTCGTAGCTTTCTTGTTCGCCCAGCCGGAACGTTCGGCAGCGACTTCGATGACTCGCCGCAGCCGCGCGGTATCGAGGGGGAACTTGTCTACCTTGTCACCAGCCGCTATGGCATGCGGCCCGTCGGGTTTGATATTCCTTTTGCTGGGCTCGCCGAGCAGGTCGAGCAGGTACTCGACGCGGTCGCGATTAGCCGCCGCAGCCAGCTCGTCGACAAACGAGTGAACGCCGAAGGCGTGATAAATGTTCGCAACGGACCGCATCCAGCCGATGCGAGTGTGATACTTCGCGGGGCCGTTCTCTACACGATGATTGGGAAGGTCGAACGGTACATTGGTCCAGCCCATGCCGAGCTCGCCCCCGGAACCGTATTCCGCCGCGGGATTGAACAGCGATGAGAGGCTTGGGAACACGCTACGCTGCAGCCACGCGGTTGGACGGCCTTTCTCATCCACCGCCGCCTTCATGTACATCGCCGCGACGGCATGATAGTAGTCGAATTTCAGGTCATCCTCGCGGCTCCAGACCACTTTGACCGGTTTGCCGAGCTTTTTCGAGAGAATTGCTGCTTCGGCGACATAATCCGGCTTCGATTTGCGTCCGAAGCCTCCTCCGAGCAGGGTCACGTTGCAGATGACGTCGGTCTGGGGAACTCCAACAGCGGCGGCAACGGTCTGCTGGACGGCCTGCGGATTTTGCGTCGCCGTTTGAATGTAAACCTTACCGTCCCGGAAATCCGCGACTGCGACCGGCGGCTCCATGGGTGCGTGAGCCAAAAGCGGAACGTAGTAATCCGCCTCGATGACCTTGGTTCCTTTTGCAAACTCGGCGTCGACATCGCCGACGTTTCGCGCCACCTTGCCCGGTTTGCGGGCTGTCTCCTGCAACTGCTTCTTATAGGCGCCGGATTCGTAGGCGGCGTTCTCGCCGAGGTCCCATTCCACCTTCAGCTTCTTGCGCGCCTGCATCGCGGCCCAGGTGTTATCGGCGATCACCGCGACTCCGCCCAGAGCCTGGAATCCATAAGGCGGCTTCCACCCGTCCAGGGCGACGGTTTGAACGCCCGGAATCTTCTTCACTTCGGCGTCGTCGAACGATTTCAGCTTGCCGCCGAGCACCGGCGGACGTTCTATCGATGCATAGACCATGCCGGGCATCTTGGCGTCCATGCCGAATTTGGCGCTGCCGTCACAGATCGCATCGCGGTCGATGGTGGGCAGTTCCTTGCCGACGTACTGATAATCCGTAGGCGACTTGAAGTTCAGCTCCTCCTTCTTGGGAACCGGCTGTTGCGCCGCCAGAGCAACGAGTTCGCCGAACCCTGCCTTCCGACCGGACGGCTCGTGTACCACCTCGTGCATCTTGGCGTGGCATTCCGCCGCCGGAACACTCCACTTTGCGGCAGCGGCGCGTTCGAGCATGACACGCGCAGTGGCGCCGGCTTCGCGGAACGCGATGTAGAAATCGCGAATCGAGCAGGAGCCGTCGGTGTTCTGGCTACCGTACTTCTTGTCGCCGATACCTTGTTCGACCTTGACCCGTTTCCAGTCGGCATTGAGCTCCTCGGCCGCGACGGTAGGAAGCACGCTGCGGATGCCGGTGCCCATTTCTGAGCGATGGGAAACAATAATGACCGAGCCGTCGGGTTCGATGCCGAGATAGACGCTGGGATGGAAGGGCGCGTTGTCGGCTTCACCCGCCTCGAGGATTCTCGGCACCAGCGGCGCGCCCAGAACGAGGGCGCCGGCTGTAAGGAAGCGCTCCAGAAAACCGCGGCGGCTAACCAGGTGAACGTTGTTCATGCCTTCACCCCCGCAGCCTGCTTAATGGCCGCCCGGATGCGCTGATACGTGCCGCAGCGGCAGATGTTGCCCTGCATGACATCGTCGATATCGCGATCCGTCGGCTTGGGTTTTTCTTTGAGCAGCGCGACGGCCTGCATGATCTGGCCGCTCTGACAATAACCGCACTGCGGAACGTTGTTGGCTTTCCAGGCCTGCTGCACGGGATGATCGCCGTGAGCGGCCAGCCCTTCAATGGTGGTGACGTTTTTGCCTGCGGCGTCCTTCATGGTTGTCGAGCAACTGCGAATGGCGGAACCGTCCAGATGGACGGTGCAAGCGCCGCAGAGCCCCATGCCGCAGCCATATTTCGTGCCAGTGAGATCGAGAACATCCCGCAGATACCACAACAGCGGCATCTCGGGATCGCCTTCGAACTGGCGAGCGGTCCCATTCACCTTCAGTCGGATCATTCCAATATCCTAAGCCAAACGAATGGGTAGCCGCCTGACCCTCTTCCCGGTGGCCCCATAGATGGCGTTACAAACCGCCGGGGCGATCACCGGGACCGCCGGTTCGCCAGTTCCCGTGGGGTCTTCGGTGCTGGGGACGATGTGTACCTCAACGCGAGGCATGTCTTTTATACGCAACATGGGGTAGCCGTCGAAATTGCTTTCCTTCACGGCGCCGTTTTCGATGGTGATCTCACCATAAAGAGCCGCCGTGAGGCCGTAGACGATGCCGCCTTCCATCTGCGCGCGAACGCCGTCCGGGTCGACCGCGCGGCCGCAATCGATGGCGCAAACCACGCGATCGACTCTCAGGTTCCCGTCCGGTCGGATGGTCACGTCCGCGACTTGCGCAATGTAGCTGTCGAAGGACGCAACGCAGGCCACTCCACGGCCGCGTCCGGCCGGAAGCTTCTCGCCCCAGTTCGCTTTGGTCGCAGCGAGGCGAAGTACACCAAGCAGGCGCGACGCGTCCTTATTCTTCTGGGAGGCCAGGAGCGCAGTCCGAAAGGCGACTGGATCGGCGCCCGCGGCTGCTGCCATTTCGTCAATGAAGCCTTCCACGATGTAGCCGTTGAACGATGCCGAGACGGAACGCCACCAGGCCCGCGGCACATAACTCGCGGCGGGCGCATACTCCAGTTGAAAATGCGGAATTCCGTAAAGGTTCTCTTGCGCGACGCCGAGTTCCTGGCGCTCGGGGCGGACCTTGTCAGGCGGGTCCCAGAAGACTCGAATCGAGGTGGTCACGGAACGGTGATTCCACGAAACGGGTTTGCCATTGGCGTCCAGGGCGCCGGTCATCTTGTGGTAGGTGGCCTGCCGGTAGAAGTCGTGCTGCATGTCGTCTTCGCGGGTCCAGACGACCTTGATCGGCTTGCCGGTCGCTTTGGAAATTTGCGTGGCTTCAACCGCGAAGTCGGATTGGTAGCGGCGACCGAATCCGCCGCCGCTGAGGGTCGTGTGTACATTCACGGATTCCGGAGGCAAGCCGGCGACACGGGCCACCAGGTCACGGTTCCAGTCGGGCGATTGGGTGGGCGCCCAGATTTCGGCGCTGTTCTCGCGGACGTGAGCCGTGCAGTTCATGGGCTCCATCGTGGCGTGCGCGAGGAACGGGGTTTCGTAAATGGCTTCGACCGTCTTGGCGACATTGGGCGGGGCTTCGCCTTCGTTCTTAATCACTTTGCCGGGCTTGTCGGCCAACTCGCGAAACTGCTGCCAAAGCACCTCGGTGGATTCGTGCGCGGCGGGTCCGAGGTCCCATTCAATTTCGAGCGCTTTGCGAGCTTCGAGAGCCGCCCAAGTGGTGTCGGCGACCACGGCGATGCCGCCCGCCGTATGCGCGCCTTGCACGACAGGCTCGATTTCAACGACATGCCGAACGCCGGGCATCGCCATCGCCTTATCCGCGTTGAAGCTTTTGACCTTGCCGCTGAAGGTCGGGCAGCGCGCCACCACGGCGTAGAGCATGCCGGGAACTTTGACGTCCATTCCGTAAACCGCACGGCCGCCGACCTTCAGGGGGACGTCCGGTTTAGGGACCGCGCTCCCGATAATGTGGAATTCGTCGGGGTTCTTGAGCGGGACAGTTTCGAGGTTCGGGATCGGGAGTTTGGACGCTGCCGCAGCAAGCTCACCATAGGTGAGCCGCCACTTCGCGGGTCCGTGAGTTACTTCACCGTTGCGGGCGACACAGGTCTCGCGCCCGACGTCCCATTTCTCAGCCGCGGCCGAGACGAGCATCTCGCGCGCCGCTGCTCCAGCGCGACGTAGGGGCAGCCAGGTGCTCGCGACGCTGCCGCTGCCGCCGGTATCCTGCTCGCCGTAGACGTCAGGCAGGGTGGATGCCTGCTCGACTTTGATTTTCTTCCAATCAACTTCCAGTTCCTCGGCCAGAATCATCGGCAGAGAGCCTCGCACGCCCTGGCCGATCTCGGATCGCGCGACGGTCAGGGTCACAAAGCCCTGTTCGTCGATTTTGACCCAGGCATTGAACGGGTTGATCCGCTGCTTCTGCTGGGTTTGTGCCGAACCGAAGCGGAAGCCAATGACGAGCGCGGCTCCGCTCTGGAGGAATTCTCTGCGTTTCATGCCTTAGCTCCTTCCGCGGCCCGGTGGATCGCCTGCCGGATGCGCTGATAGGTGCCGCATCGGCAAACGTGTCCGGCCAGAGCGCTGTCGATGTCGGCATCTGTCGGTTTCGGAGTGCGCGCCAGCAGTGCCGCTGCGCTCATCACCATTCCGGGCTGACAGTACCCGCACTGCGGGACAGCTTCCGCGATCCAGGCTTGCTGAACCGGGTGGCTGATGTCCGGGGACAGGCCCTCGATAGTCGTGATTTTCTTGCCGGCGGCGCTCGATACCGGCGTTTGGCAAGACCGGACCGCGCGGCCGTCGATGTGGACCGTGCACGCCCCGCACAGGCCTTTGCCGCAGCCGTACTTGGTGCCGGTGAGAGAGAGGACGTCACGAAGGACCCAAAGCAGCGGCGTCGCGGGATCGGCGTCAATCCGCTGCTGGCGTCCGTTTACAGAGATCGTCAGCATTCCCTAATTTTAGGGGTCGTTCCAGCCGCGGCGGGCCGGAGTGTGACGAGTTGCTGGTTCAGAACGATGAATCGCTATTCAAACAATTCTTTGAGCCGGGCTTTGTAGCCCCGGCTGAGGGTGAGTTCGACGCCGCTTTGCATGTGGACGGAGTAGTCACCGTACTCCTGAGGCTGCAGAACCGCGATACGGTCGACGTTGACTATCGTGCTGCGGTGAATGCGGCGGAAAAGGCTCGGGTCGAGCTGGCTTTCGAGGACTCCGATCTTCTGGCGGACCAGATGCGAGGCGCGGCCAGTGTGGACACGGACGTAATTCTCTTCGGCCTGGATCCACTCGATTTCGCTGGTGCGGAGGAATGAAATCGTACCGGCACTTTTGATGATGAGGCGCTCCAGGTAGGGCTTGCGGCCGTTGAGCTGTTGGAGCAGAGCCTGGAAGTGGGCGCCCTGGTTCTCGTTCAGGCGGATTTGCTCTTTCGCCCGTTCCAGCGCTTTTTCGAAGCGGGTGCGGCTGAAGGGCTTCAGTAGATAATCGATGGCGCGGATCTCAAAGGCCCGCACGGCGTGTCGATCGTAGGCAGTTACGAAGACGACGGCGGGGAATCGGTCCGGGCCGACCGCCTCGATGACGTCGAACCCGCTCATGTCGGGCATCTGCACATCGAGGAAGACCAAGCGGGGCTTGGTCTCGGCGATGGCACGCACGGCGTCGGAGCCGAGAGAGCACTGGCCGACGACCCGAACTTCACGGTCGTGCTTCAAGTAATCGCAGATTTTGCGTCGGGCGAGGGGCTCGTCGTCGACCACCAGGGCTGAGATTTCAGGCATGCCGGTCCACCGGGATCTCTAGTGTGACGGCCAAGCCGCCATCCGGTGAGTTTTCCAGCGCCAGACGATGGGCGTCGCCATAGAGCTGCTTCAGGCGTTCCTGGGTGTTCCCGAGCCCGATTCCGGTTTTTGGCGGGCCGGGGATGCCGGGGCCGTCGTCTCGCACGACAATCCGCAGGTGGCCGTCGACACGACGGGCCGTGATGTCGATGCGGCCGGCGCTGGGCCGGTTGGCGATTCCGTGCCGGATGGCGTTTTCCACCAGCGGTTGGAGGATCAGTTTCGGAACCCGGACATTACGTGTATCGGGCGCGATGTCGAGGCTGGTTTTGAGGCGATCGGAGAAGCGCACCTCCTCAATTTGGAGGTAACACGAGACGAATTCGAGCTCCTCGCTGAGCGGGAGGTCGGTGACGGAGGCGTGTTCCAGCGTGATGCGGAGGAAATCGCCGAGGCGCTGGATCATTTCGTCCGCGATCTCAGGGTCGTTGCGGACCAGCGCGGAAATGGAGTTCAGGGTGTTGAAGAGAAAGTGCGGGTGCAACTGCATCTGGAGGGCCTGCAGTTGCGCCTTGGCGAGTTGTGCTTCGAGTTGCGCGCTGCGCTGGTAGGCTCGAATCCCATAGCTCACTGCGACGGCGCTGCCGTAGTAGAGGTAATTCCGGATGAATTCCGGGACGAGGAAATGAGAGACGATCATGTCCGGGCTCTTGTGGAGCAACACGAAAAGCAGGAGGAAGTAGATCAGGGACATAAGCGGCGCGAAAACCAGGCCAAGTGCCGCGAACAGGGCGACTGTCTTCCATTTCGCGGTTTGCGGCGGAAACAGGAGCGTGATGCGGTAAAGCGGAAAGATCAGGATGGCCCACAGTAACCAGTAGCCGATGCCGTCGATGAGGGCGGTGCGCCAGCGGAGATGATCGTTGGCGTAGAAAGCGATAAGCTCGGACTGCACGGCCGCGCACAATCCGAGGACCACCGCAACAGCAGCCGCCGCGGTGTATGTTTGCCACCTCCGCATTGGCTATTGCGTGATCATTGGCGAGCAGCAGGGTTTCTCAACCGGCTTGGGCTCCATCAGCTCGGTTCGGGTGAGGTTCGGATCGTAGAGGTTGAGCTGCCATTTGCCGTCGCGGCCGATTTTCGGCGGCGCGTCGGGTTTCGGTCCACGCTCGGTCAGGGTTTTGTAGCCGGCGGCGACGCTGGGTACGCCTAGCGCCAGGTGATGCATAACCCCCAGGGACTTCGGCGTCGGGTTGTGGACGTTCAGCATGTACTCAACCCAGTCGGTTCCGTCGGGGACGCGCATGTCGACCCAATCGGTGCGGTCGTCGGTCATTCCTCCGTGCCAGGTTTCGCGGCAGCCGAGGATGTCTTTGTAGAAGCGGTCGGCCGCGGCCTGATCCTGAACGGTAATGCCGACGTGGATGATGTGCTGCGAAATTCGCGAATCAGGAAGGAATTTTCCGAAGTTGCGGGTGTGGAGGGAGCCAGGCATGTACTGGACGAATTCGACGTTGTGGCCGTCGGGGTCTTTTATCATCATGCTCAGATTGCCGTCGAGGCCGATCTTCAGTGCGTCCGGGACCTTAACTCCTTTGCTCGCGAGATAGTCACGGAGCTGGCGAGCGTCGGTGGTTTCCAGCGCGATGTGTGACAGGCGATCTTCGGTTTCGCTTTTCAATTCGGGGAAGACTTCGATGTATTGGTGGTCGTTGACTTTGAAGTAGGTCAGGAGCAGGCCGCCGGTAGTTTTGTCGAGGGTAAAGGGCTCCTGGAAGCCCAGGTATTTTCCGTAGAAGTTGCGGGCGGCGACGAGATCGTCGGTTTTGAGGCCGATGTGGGCGACGCCGATGATCGGGGGGCGCTCGGGTTGGGCGGCGTAGCAGGCCGCGCCGAGGAGAAGAAGGCTGGGTACCAAGAAACGGGGGTGCATGTTCTCCTTTACTAAAACCTTTTAGCTAGTTTACAGCCTAAAGGCTGCGTTACTGGCTGGCCAGGCCGCGGAGGTTCCAGCCGCAGATACGGCTTCCTTCCAGTTTGTCACCGCCGGGGCCGGGCCAGTGCGTTTCCAGGCTGAGGTAGCCTTTGTAGCCGTCGCTTAAAAGGGCGGAAATCTGGCCCTTCCAGTCGATGGCACGGGTTCCGAGCGGACCCCATTCGGGTTTGTGATCGTGAACTTCGCAGTCCTTCGCGTGGACGTGGACGATGCGGTTTGCCGGCAGGAGCCGGTAGCCGTCAGGATACGGGATTTCGCCGGAGACGTAGGCGTTGGCCGGGTCCCAGACCACCATCAGCGCCGGATTTGAGATGGCTTCAAGAACGCGCGCCGTTTCGGCGGCGGTGGCGATATTGCAGGCGTGCTCATTCTCGAGGCCGATGATCAGACCTCGCTCGGCGGCTTGCTCGGCGAGATTAGAGAGGGCGGTGACGACGGCGTCGAAGCATTTCTCAGGATGGACGGTGCGCCAGTAGGAAAAAACACGGACGATTCTGGCGCCGAGCCGGCGTGCGATTCCAAAGGCGTGCTCAGCGAGACGCGGCTGGTCCTGGAAAGTATGCTTCGATGCGAACACATCGTGCTGAAAGCGGCGGTCGATTTCGGGGCCGCCGGGAAGCACGCATTTCAGCAGCGGCGAGGCGATGGAAATGATCTGGAAGCCGCGGTTCCGCGTGATTTCGGCGACGCGATCCAACTCGGCTGCGGTCAAATCCATGATGTTTTTGCCAAAGACGACGCGCAATTCGGCGGCGCGCATGCCGATCTCTTCCATCGGGTTCAAGGCCGTTTCGAGGTCGGGCGAAAACTCGTCGGTGATCGCCGCGATGGGAATTTTAGGGGTCAAGCCCTTATTTTAAGCCCTCGCGAACGGTCAGAAACTGATTCGACTTAACGTTGCTCAGTGCATCTTTTTGCCCGCTCGGCCACTGGATGCTGATCGATTTGACGGTGTCGTCTTTGCCGAGGCCGAAGGTGAGGGCGAGATCGCTTTGCGAGCAGTAGCTCGATCCGCTGTGGACGGTTTGGGTTTGTTTACCCGAGGCCGATTCGATGATCGCTACCGCTCCGAGCGCGCTGCGGTTCGATTTGGTGCCGACGAGTTTCAGTGTCAGCCAGTGATTGCGATTGCCGCCGTCGTTGCGGAAGAGGTAAGCAGGACCGCCGTTGGTTGAGATCAGGACGTCCAGATCGCCGTCGTGATCGAAATCGCCATAGGCCGCGCCGCGGGCGACGATGGGTCGCTGGAAGGCGTCGCCGACGGTCTTGCTGGCGTCGTCAAACTTGCCCTTGCCGATGTTGTGGAAGAGCAGGGGAGCTTCCTTGTACTGGATTTTGGGTTGGACGCGCCCGATTTCTTCATCGATGTGGCCGTTGGCGGCGAGGATGTCCGGATAGCCGTCGAGATCGTAATCGAAGAAGAAGGCTCCGAAGGTAAGGCTCAGCAGGCTGGAGCGGCCAAGGGCGGAACGGGGAGCTTCGTCGACGAAGAGACCGTTGCCTTCATTGTGGTAGAGGCCTAGCATCTGGTTGGAAAAATTGCCGACCAGCAGGTGAGTGCGGCCGGAGCGGTCATAATCGGCGGCATCGACGCCCATGGCGCCGCGCGCGATTCCGTCTTCGCTGAAAGCGACGCCGGCGGATACGGCCACCTCGGTGAAGGTACCGTTCTGGTTGTTCTTATAGAGCTTGTTGGGCTGAGTGTCGTTGGAGATGAAGAGGTCGGGCCAGCCGTCGTTGTTGTAGTCGAACACGCCGACTCCCAGGGACTTGCTAGTCGGCTCGCCGAGGCCGGCTTTCTGGGTGACGTCCTCGAAACGGCCGTCGCCGAGGTTGTGATAGAGCTTCGAGGAATTGCCTCTGTAGGATTCGGGGGTGCAGTAGGATTTCGTGGAGCCGTCCATGGAGCACCAGAGGTCGCCTTTGGCGGTCCACTGCACGTAGTTGGCGACGAAGAGGTCGGCTTTGCCGTCGCGGTCGTAGTCGAGCCAGGCGGCGCTGGCTCCGAAGTTCGCGTTGTTGATGCCGGAGGTTTTGGTGACGTCTTTGAACTTGAAGCCGCCGAGGTTGTGGAAGAGATGGTCGCCATCGAGGGCCGTGATGTAGAGGTCATCTTTGCCGTCGTTGTCATAGTCGGCGACGGCGACTCCCATGCCGAAGATTTCTATATCGAGTCCGCTGCCCGCGGTGACGTCGGTAAAGGTTCCGTTGTGGTTGTTGCGATAGAGCGCGGCGGTGGATTTGCGGCCTTTGGGGGTCCAGTCTTTACCGTTAATCAGCAGGATGTCGAGCCAGCCGTCACCGTCTGCGTCGAAGAAGGCGCAGCCGGAGCCCATGGTTTCAGGGAGCCACTTCTTGCCGGCTTTTCCGCTGTTATGGGTGAAGTGGATGCCGGATGCCTGGGTGACATCGGTGAAACTGATTGCGGTGGGCGGCGTCGCGGCGACGCAGGCTGCCGCGATTAGCAGTACCGCCGGCTTCAGCCGGCCTTGGGGCAGCCTGAATGCTGCGTTACATCGTTTCATTTGATGCAACTTTCGTGGTCGTGGATGGGCTGGCGTTCGTTGTTTGCTTCGGCGCTGCTCATGCGCGGCTTAGCCGTGATCGATTGCGACGCTTCGTCCGCTTTGAAGCGCTCGAAGAGCTTTTGCTCGCGTTCCGCCTGGTCCACCTGGCCGAGGCCGCGGTAGGCAAGCATCAGATTGTAGTGCGCAGTGACGTCTTCGGGGTCGACAGAGAGCGCAGCTTCGAGAGCTTTCACCGCTTCGGCGTATTCCCGCTTCAGGAACAGCACACGACCGAGCTGCGCGAGAACGACGCGATCGCGGGGATATTGCTTCACGACTCGCTGCAGGGAAGTGATGGCGCTGTCATAGTCACCGTCGGCTTTCTCAACGAGAGCTTTGAAATACCAGATGCGGCCGAGCGATGCGTTGATTTGCGCGGCCTTGTCGAGGTAGGGCTTGGCTCGGTCGGTCTCGCCTTCCTGTATCAGGGCGCGGGCGACGTTCACCCAGCCGTCGGCATATTCGGGCTCGGCTTCGGTCACCTTCCTGAACGCGTACTCAGCGCCCTTCAGGTCGCCCTGGAGGAGGAGCCCGATGCCCCAGTCGTTCCAGCGCTCGCGGTCTTTTTTGCGAACAACGGGCTCCCATTTGGTCGTGCCGCCTAACGGAAGATCCGCCTTGGAGGTGGCCAGCGTGATGATGGGCACGTCGGGAATTTCACCCTTGATGCGGCCGGAGACGTTGGCTGGGATGTTGGTTTTGTCGAACGAGAACTTACGATCGTCGAAGCTGGTGCTGACGAGCTTCGCATCCTGATCCGGCACGGGCTGGCCCGCATAGGAGAACTGCGTGTAGTAGTGCGAGAACTTGCGGTAGTTCAGTTTCGCGGTGAGGGTGATGGGGCCGCGCGCATCCTTGGGGATTCTCACGAGGAAATGCGCGACGTCGGCGGCGCCGGGCGGAATCAGGTGGACATAGAGGACGCTGCGGGTTTGAAAGGCATTGCGCTTATTGATCTCGTTGCCCTCGCCGTCGATTTGGAAAGACTTGTAGAAGTGTGCGCCGGGCTCGACGGGGCCGTGTCCGTTGTCTTCGACCATGCCGCTCCAAAAGACGACGCGGCCGCCGGCGTCGTGGCCTTGCAACTCCAGCCAGACGTCGAAGGAATCTACGGTGCCGGCGGGGAAGAAGTGACCGATTTTGCGGGTGCGCACGACGGTATCGACGCGAACGGTGCTGCCGGGCTCGAAGGTCGCGCCGGAGGTGTCGATGGGCGCGGCGAGCTTGCCGACCTCACGAATGAAGGTCGGGCCGTTCTGTTCGCTCTCTTCCCCGGCTGCAAACGTGCTGTTGAGCTGCTGCGTATCGGCGCTGGAGCGGCGGCGCATTTCGAGCTGCTTGCTGCCGTTGTCGACCGGCGACGCGGCGAAGATGTCGACCGTGATGAAACCGGACGTTAGGAACTTCTCTTCCTCTTTGATTTGCTCCTGATCCTGGTTGGCGTAGGCGACGGCAACGTTAGCGGCGGGGAAGTGGTGGGAGTGCACTTTGCCGTCGCGATTGCCGGGATCGTGCGAGTTGACCAGTGGCATGTGGCAGTTCACGCAGGTTTGCGATTCGGCGGGATAGTAGAACGAGCGCGCGCCCTGACCAGAGACGCCGCTGGCCTGCCAGTTGTCATAGTCGTTGAAGCCGCGAACCCAGCGGTAGCCGTTGACCGGGATGTCGAGGTGGACCTTGTGGCAGGAGGAGCAAAACTCAGCGGCCTGTTCTGTCATGAAAGGCTTCAGGAAGGTGCGGCGGTGGGGCTCGGGGTCGAGGTAGGTCAGGAAGTGGTCCATCGTGCGGATGAAGCCATTCTTGCTCGAGGCGAGCTCGTGGAGCGGGGGATACATCATCGTGAAGTCGGCGTTTCCGAGCGTGCTATTGACGTGCACGATGGAGTGGCAGGACATGCAGCCGAGGCCGTTCTGCGCTTCGGGGGTGTCGATCTGGTCCTTGATGGGCTTGTCGAAGCGGCCGTTGAAGAAGACGGCGTGATCGTGGCAGCCAGCGCACCATTTCGTGGGCTTCACGCCGGCAACGCTCTGCATGTACTCGATGGATTTCCGGTAGAACTGGTTGTTGAACGATGCAAAGTGGTGCACCGAGCTTTTCCACTGCTGGTAGATGTCCTTGTGACACTCGCCGCAAGCTTGCGAATCCATGAAGAAGTTGGAAGGGATGATGCCGCCCACATTCGTCTTGGAGGAGGAGGGCCAGAAAGGCGATTGCGGGCCTCCACCTTCTTCGTTCATGGAGACGGGAACGATACGGGGGTTGGTGATGCGGTAGTACGGGTCGGGATGGAGTGCGTTGTAGGTGCGGGTCGCGATCGGGAATATGACGGCCAGCGCGAGACAGGCGACGAGGGCGTTCCGGAACGGCGGCGTTGCTTTACGCGCGGCGGGGATCAGCGCGGCGACACCGGTGAATGCGAGGAGGATATGTCCCCAGAGGACGTAGCGATATTCGCGGGTGGCGCCAGTGATGGTGAGAAAAAGGCCGAGGCCGAAGGCGGCTCCGAGGAGAACGCTGACTACTGGCGTGAACGCGGTGCGATCCGACTTCAGCAGCCAGAGGAAACCGCCGAACAGAACGATTCCGAGGACGACGTGCAAGAGCACATTGCCCATGTAGAAGATGGTTGGCTGCGCGAACGCCGCTACATAAGCAGTATTCAGCAGGAGGATAAGAAGACCGGCCCCTAGGTACTTCCGCATTTCAGCACGTGACCAGACAGAATATCGCGGGGGCGGTGGGGTAACAATAATAGGAAAGCATTAGTGCCCGTTTATGCACGCGCTCGGGGTCGTGCTGCACACATCGTGGAGGTTGTTGAAAACGGGGCAAGAGATTTTTTTCGCGACACAGAAATGCGGCCGGCGCGACGCAGCATTCCGGGCTTGCGTCGCGGGTTTGGGTGAGGGCGTGGTGGGGAGGTTTGGAGCGGGGCGGCGGGTTGCGGCAAGATGCTGCATGGCATTCTTATGTTAACGGCGCGGGTGGGGCGGACACATGAAGACGGGGAACCGGAGAGGTGGTAAGTTGTTCGAGGTCTGTGAGATTGGCGCCGGGAGAGGAATTGGCCGATGGTTGTGAACGCGTTTCGAGTACTGACGTGTGAGTCGGCCGATCGGTCGTATCAGGTTGGCCGGGTTGGAAAAGGTGGGACAGGCGTTTTCGCGTGTCCTTTGTCGGTGAAATCCAAAGGCAGGCTGAAGGCCTGCTCCACCCTTCCACATTCTCCAAATCGTCGCGGGTGAGGGTTCAAAACCCGTCTTACTTCGAATCCAGGAATTGGTAGCGGTCGCGATGTTCTTCGGGGAGAGCCTTGCACTCAGTGTTCAGGTGCATCACCTCATGGGTTTTCGTGAAGTTTGGCCATGTGGGGAGGGCTGCGCCGGAGGGGACTCCCGTCTTGATGAAGTTGGCCCAGTATTCGTTCATTGTGTCGGCTACTTTCTGGTCGTCGGGCTGCCAGTCGGCCTTTTTTGAGGGCAGCATGTTGAAGACGTATTCGAGCTCGGCGGCGTGCGGCGAGCCAAGGGTTTTCAAGCCCGTGTTGGCCATGCCGGCGGAGATCGGCACGGGGCGGTCGAACTGGTAGCGATAGACGGGTTTGCCGGTTTTCGCCTCCATCTCGATCCATTTCCAGGTTCCGAAGACAATGAAGTTGTCGCTGGCCAGATCGCCCGCGGAAATCATCGCCTCCTGGTCGGTGGAGGCGGGATAGAGTTTGAGCGCGGCGTCGGAGCGGTCCTTGAACTGTTTACGCAACTGTTCGGGGAAGGTCTTGGCGTTGGGTTTTTCCTTGGCCAGAAGCACAGACATGCGGACCTCGTCGGCGTTCCAGCCGGCCAGCAGTGGTACTTTGGCCTGCTTATGTTTCGCGTAGATGGCCGCGACATCCTCGGGAAGGAAGTAGCCGTCGACGATGGGCCAGAAGCCGAAACCGTTTTCGATTTTCATGGCTGCCTGGAGGATTTCCTCCGAGGATTTGGCGCGGAGTTCCGCAAGCGATTTTGCCCCGGAGGCTTCCGCGAATGCGGTTCCTTTCAACTCGGCTTCGGCGAGAGTCGGCATGCCGTGGCCACCCACGTTTCCGAAGAAGGCTCCGCTTTCGCCGATGGCCTGCTGGAACAGGTCACGCGAAAGCGGCGAGGCCATGAGAGCGCTGACTGACAGCGAGCCTGCCGATTCGCCGCCGATGGTGACGCGGTGCGGATCGCCGCCGAATGCCGCGATGTTCTTGCGCACCCACTGCAGTGCAGCGACCTGGTCGAGAAGGCCGTAATTGCCGGAGGCTTTGTGGGGCGATTCCTTCGTGAGGTCCGGGTGCGCGAGGAAGCCGAAGACGCCCAGGCGGTAGTTTGTGTTGACCACGATGATGCCGCGGCGTGCGAAGCTTTCGCCGTCGTAGCGGGGCTCGTCCGCAGCGCCGGCGGCGAACCCTCCACCGTAGAACCACAGGTAAACGGGCATCGGAGCGCCGGTTGGCTTCGCAGGCGCCCAAATGGTGGCGTAGAGGCAATCCTCGCTCATTTCTTTACCGCGGCCTTCGATGTCACCGAACACCTTGCCCTGAACGCAGTGCGAGCCGTACTCGTCGGCTTTACGGACGCCGGTCCAGGGCAGCGGGGGTTGCGGGGGCTGCCAGCGGAGGTTGCCGACCGGCGGCGCGGCGAAGGGAACATTTCTAAACATGCGGACGGAGGAGTCGGCATTGAGCGTGCCTTCCAGCGTGCCGGTGTCGACTTTCACTAGGTCGGCGGGTGATGCGGACAGAGAGAGTGCGGCGAGCAGGATGATTATTGGTTTCAAGAGAGTCCTCATTATCAAGTTTGTTTATATGGGCTGAGCTTTCACAGGCGGTTTCGCCTGTGCATTCCTGAATGACGTGCGATTATGCCACGGCTTCGAGATCCGGCGTGTGTTCCAGAGGCACGCGAAACCGCCTGCTTCACCCTTCCACGATATCCAAGTCCTCTGATGTATCACAGGCTGCCTGCGGTACCTCCGGTCAGGTTGCGGCGACGGAAGAGCAGCATTGCGAGGAGCAGCAGAACCAGGGCATAGTCCAGGCCGTAGGCGAGCGCGGTCAGGTGAGCGGTCCATTGCGTCTTCTCGAGCGATGCCTGCGTGATGGCGAGGAAGCGGCTTTCCGACAACAGCCCGGTGGAGGGCAGCACAACATACAGCGAGCTGCGCAGCCAGACAGGCAGGAAGGAAGATGTTCCCGAAGAGGGAACGACGATGCCCGACAAAACCGCTACGAGCAGCGTGATTCCGAAGGCTACGAACGGATGCATGACGGTAACCAGGAACATCGCCAGCGCCGCATACATGGCGTAGCGGACCAGTGGGTAAACGATGAGAGCCCAGAGCGGGGCATGAACGGATTCGCCTCCCATGGAGGCGAAGATGTACGTCGAGGCAACGAGAAAGATCACGTACACACCCATCAGGATTTGCACGCCGGCGAACTTGCCCAGCAGGAATTCCCAACGGCGGACTGGCCGCGCCATTACAGCGAGAATTGTCCCGGAGCGGAGTTCGGCGGCTACTGCGTCTGCTGCGGCCCAAGCGGCCAGCAGGCTGCCGAAGCCGCTGACGAGTCCCATGATGACGGAGAGCATACTCAACACCATGCCTTCGGTTTGCGCGGCGGTCATCGACCCGCGCATTGCGTTTGCTGTGATGAGCGGAGTGGAGAACAGGAGCAGGACGCAGAGAAAGATGGCGGAGATGAGCAGGATGACTTTGTTGCGCAGGAAACTGCCGAATGTGTTCCAGGCGATGGCTCGGATCTTCATGCGATCTCCTTCGGGCCGGCGACGGTTTGGAGAAAAAGGGCTTCGAGCGAGCTTTGGGCGGGGTTGAGACGCAGGACTTCGGAGCCCGCGGCCCAGAGCATTTCGATTAACTCACGATGGTGGGCTCGATCCACGACAAGTTTTATGCCGTGAGGATCGCGCGTGACCGTCGCTCCGCGTTCTACGGCAGATTGCTCGACGGTTTCGGGGAGCTGGTCGACGACAATTTCGACGCGATTGCCGGAGGAGAGCATTTCGGCCAAAGTTCCGGAGCGGAGGAGTTTTCCGTGATCGATGATGACGACGCGGTCGCAGATCTGTTCGACCTCAGGAAGGATATGAGAGCTGAGGAAAACGGTCTTGCCTTCGGACTTAAGGGCGAGCAGGAGATCGAGCACTTCCTTGCGTCCGGCAGGGTCGAGTCCGGAAGTGGGTTCGTCGAGCACCAGGAGCTGCGGGCCGGCGAGGAGTGCCTGAGCGAGGCCGAGACGCTGCATCATGCCGCGGGAGTATTTGCCGATGCGGAGGTCTTCGTAACCGGCGAGGCGGACTTTGGCGATAAGATCGCCGATGAGATCGTCCGGCCTGTCGGCAGGCTGACCGGAGAGTTCCAGGTGGAAGCGCAGCAGCTTTGGCGCGGTGAGGTGCTTATAGAACGCGAAATTCTCGGGGAGAAACCCGATTTTCTGTTTGGCGCGCAGGTCGCCAGGCTCATGGCCGAGCACGCGGATTTCGCCGGAATCGGCGAAGAGGAAGCCCATGAGGAGGGAGATGCTGGTGGTCTTACCGGCGCCGTTGGGCCCGAGGAAGGCGCACACTTCGCCGGTTGCGGCTTCAAACGAGACGTCTTTGAGCGCTTCGACTCGTTCGCGGTTCATCGGACCGCCGCCGTAGATCTTGCTCACGTTTTGGAATTCAATGGCCGGCTGGGACATGGGGCGCTCGATTCAGCGGGGTCATTGGAAGATTGAGCCACTGTGCCAGCATTGGCTCAGTGGCGGGGCTGAAGCCGATGGCTCCTGACTCCACGTTTCCATTTCGGCCAATGACGATAAGAGTGGGAATGCTAAAGACTTCGTACGCCGCGGCTGTTTTCTGGTCGGAATCGAGGAGGACGGGGAATGGAATTTTCCATTCGGCGGCGGCGTCGCGGGCCGCGCCGGGGAACTCATCCATGTTGACGGCAAGGAATTCAAACTCGGCGTGCGAGTCGGCATGGTCCTCGTAGAACTTCCGGAGCACCGGGGCTTCCATGCGACAGGGACCGCACCAGCTTGCCCAAAAGCTGAGGACCACCTTCTTTTTGCCGCGGTAATCGGCGAGGGAAACGGTGCGGCCGTCGAGCGTGTTCAGTTGAAAGGCCGGGGCGGGTTTGTGGAGGACGCCGATGACGCCGTCCGAATGCCGCTCGTGCATTTCGAGGGCTTTCGCGCGCCAGGTGATCCATACAGTAAAGACAGCCAGAACCGCGATGGCCAGCCGGGCGGTCGCGGACAGGCGTGAATTCATCGGGCGTTAGCGATTTCCGAAAACGAGCGTGGCGCTGCCGGTGACGGTGTTCCAGGTCTTGGGACCGGAACCGAGGTTGACGAGATGGCGACCCGATGCTCCAAGCCAGACATGGCGTCCCGGGTCGACGGCGAGCTTTGCGCCACCTTCGACTTGCGCCAGCCACGCGTCACCGTAAGTAGAAGTTCCCAGGCTCAGGCCGTGGGGTTCGTAAGTGCCGTCGGGTTTCCAGGCTTCGAGAGCTGCGGCGCGGCTGAACACTTCGATGTGATCGTCGCGGAGCTTGAGCGTCACCTGGGCGCCGAAGGGTGGGATTGTGAACTTGGCGCGATTAACAGGGCCAAGCACGCAGAGTGGGCATTCCAGTTGGTGGAGGTTATAGAACGAAGCCGTGTAGGCGGTTGAGAACTGGAATCCTGGTTGTTGGGGTCCGGAGTCGTAGCCGAAGGATTCGATGGTCAGGTTTTTGAGGAAACCTCCACGGGAGTCGGGCTTTGGTTTGGACCAGATTGGGGAGAGTTGGAAGGTCTGGGCTTGTGAATGTGAGACGGTGCAGAGCACTGCGGCGAGAGCGGTCAAGACCAGACACTGGCAATGACGCTTCATGCAGTTATTATCGCTCCGGGCGGATTTCAAATCTGCCGTGGGCGGATTTCAAATCTGCCGTGGGCGGATTTCAAATCTGCCGTGGGCGGATTTCAAATCCGCCGCAGGATGGTATCTTGCCTTACAATGCGGACTTTCGGCCGTCGTTTGGTTGATCCTACCCGGATGCCGCTATACAAGAGCTAACTGCTCTTCGGTAGGTTCGGCTCAACAGTACCAGGGCTCGTCCAGGTAGGGGATGGCGGCGCGAGCGATTCGGTCGGGGTCTTCCGCGAGCGGGTGGTTTGAGACGAGCGACCAGAGACGATCGAAGGTCTCGCGCCGGGACTTACGCTGAGCGGCGATTGCGAAGGCTTTGTGAGCCAGTTCGTCGATGGCGGGATCGGGGTGTGTCCAACGGTAGAGGAGCGCGGCATCGTCGAAGGGGCCGATCTGGCGCTGGATGTCTTCGAGCTCCAGGAGCCGGGAGCCCGCGGGGATCAGGAGGCGCAATGCGAGTTGGACCGGGGGAACGTTTTCGATGAGGTTCAGTTCCGCGATTGTCGCGAGCAAGTCGCGATAGGACCCGGGCGTGGTCCAGGGCGTGAAAGCGATGAACGTCGGGGCCAGGATCAGCCCTTCGGTTTCGAACAGGCGGGCTACTTCGATGAAGTCGGCTCGCGTATGGCCTTTGGCAAGCTTCTCGAGAACGGCGTCGTCGACGGATTCGACCGCGCTGGTCACGAAGAGACAGCCGGTTTGCTTCAGTCCCGCGATGAGGTGGCGATGCTGGAGGAGATGCTCGATTTTGATGGTGACGTCGTAGGTCAGGGACGGGAATTCGCGGTGGAGTTGCTCGACGATGCGCATGCCATGCGTCGGGCCGTTCCAGAAGTCGGGATCACCGAAGGTGATGTGTTGAGCGCCGGCCGCGACCTGTTGGCGGATGTCGTTCAGGACGACGTCCGGTTGAATGACCCGGAACGTGCCGTTGTAGACCGGGACCACGGGGCAGTGACGGCAGAGATGCTTGCAACCGCGCGTCGTTTCGGTGTAGCCGACGGTTTTGCGGGCGCCGTTCAGGTGGAGGTGGGCATAGCGGGCGAGCGGCGGCAGGCTTTGGCGCTGGGGCGTGGCGAAGTGAAGGCGGTCGAGCGGGACGAAGGAGCCGCCGGTGTCGGGGAGGGCGGCGAGGACGCTCTCGAATTCAGCGCCGATGATGGTGTCAATTCCAAGGCTGCGGAGGTACGGCTCGTTCAGGGGGGCATAGAGGCCGTAGGCGCAGAGACGCGCTTTTGGATTGAGGCCCTTCACCCGGCCGATTACCGGAATCGCCAGGCGGGTGGCGGTGTGCATCGGCAGGTGGAAGGCGACCCACTCCGCGGTTCGGATTGGTTCTTCGGGCAGTTTGTCCAGGGCTAAGTCGATGCAGGACACTTCGTGGCCGGCTTGGCGGAGCCAGGCGGCGGGTGAGGCCAGGCCGAAGGGTTGGTGTCCGAGGTCGTAGGTCGAGATGAGGACGACTTTCATCCGGCTTCTTCCATTATGGGCAGGGCGGATTACAAATCCGCCGCAGGCTGCAAGGCCGCGCTACATCACTCGCAGAACACCCTTACTTTCACGTCCTTGTCGTCGACGTCGATGGTGAGGTCGTTGATCTGGTCGATGAGTTCTTCAAGGTTTTCGGGCCGGATCTGGCCGAGGTCGAACGGGACTCCGTTTTCGCGGAGGGCGTCGTTAACGTGGATGCGGGCTTGTAACGGAATGACGCCCGCCAATTTTACCCCGGCGCGAAGAAGTTGAATGGGGACGCGGACATTCACTTTGGGCGCGGTACCCCTGCCGTTGTCGTCCACAACCACGCGCACGTATTTAGGCGAGGACTTTGGTTTCGGCTCGGATCCGTTCGCCGGCAGCGCCGCGATTAAACGATCCGCTTCTTCGGCCGTGATTTTGCCCTCGGCGAGCATTTCCAGGATTTGGCGGCGATTCTCGTTCATAGTGTCCTTATGCCAGGCTGATGCTGGCGTTACCTACTTCAACGTGAGTACCTCTCAGGCTGGTGAGTATGCCCAGGAAGACGCGTAGCGTTTGACGGACATTTACATGTCCAATGGCGCAGACCAGGAGAAAGACGGGGAAAACCAGCAACATGATCGGCGCGAACAGCAGCCAGACCAAGACGAGCGGGATCCGAAACACGAATCTAGAACCGACTCGGTTGCTGAAACGGACGATGGCCCAAAGCGGAATCATTTGCGAGCCTCCATTTCCCGGATGGCGTCGGCGGCGGTGATCTCGCCGCGCTTCAGACGATCCAGGATCTCGGTTTGGGATGGCGTCGGGTCGGTGTCGACGAACTCGAGGTTGGACGCGATTCGAGTCAGACGCGATTTGATAGTGGGGTAGCTGACGCCGAAGATCTGCTCCATCTCTTTGATGGACCCGTGGCAGCGCACGAAGGCGGTGATGAAGACCTGGTCTTCGGCGCTGAGTCGCGCCAGCTGCGGGAGTTCAAAGCTGCCTTCGATTGCGATATCCTTGTCAACCAACCGGACGCGTTCAATGACGACGGGCTGGCCAGAGGTCAGGCGGGTGAGTTCCTGCCAGTCCGAGATCTTGGTTCTGTCCGGCGTCATTGTTAAGATAATTAAGTTATACATCAATAATATTGATTCTGTCAAGGACACATGTTAAGATTCTCGATATCTAAGAGGATAAGAATCGCCGAACCGAGCGGCCGGCAGATTCGTACATCCAAGAAAGGAAACACGTATGAACTGGTTCGACATAGCGATAATGGCCGTGGTAGTAGCATCGGTGGCGAGCGGCGTCTGTCGCGGCTTCACCCGTAGCGCTTTGGGCGCTGTAGCGTTCTTCGCGGCGGTGATTCTGGGGTTCTGGTTCTACATCCCGGTCAGCTTCTGGTTGCGCCAGTATATACACAACAAGGAAGCGGCGGGAGCGGTTGGATTCGGGCTCATTTTCATGGGAGTTGCGATGGTGGGCGGGATCGCGGAACGCATCAGCAGCCGGTTGGTACGGAGCGTGCACCTCACCTGGCTCGACCGGATTCTGGGGGGAGCTTTCGGGCTGGCGTACGGATGTTTCATGGCCACGATTCTGGTTCTGACGTTCATGACGTTCGCTCCGCGTCCAGTGCCAAAGGTAGTGGCGGGGTCCCGTTGTTTTCCATATTTCGAGAACGCGGCGCAGATGCTGTCGAATGCGACGCCTTACGAAGTTCGCGAGGGCTATAATCGCGCACGGCGGGATTTGGACACGGTGCTGCCGAACAACGTAAGGAAGGAATTCCGACGAGTCGACTTTTAACGCGACGTTTGGCCATTGCATGCGGGCTGGCGTTGAGCATGGCAGTGGCGGCGTCGCCAGGCCCGAAGACCGGGCAATTGCTGGTTGCGACCCGGAGCAATTCCCACGACCAGGAGTTTGCGCAGACCGTAGTGCTGGTCATTTATGCCGATGACAAGCAAGCGATGGGACTGGTGATCAATCGCCCGACGGACGTGCCGTTGAAGACGGTTTTTCCGGAGGTCAAAACGGCGCCGCGCGGGACGGATCGGTCGTTCATGGGCGGTCCGGTGGTGATCGATATCAAGGGGCTGTTGCGATCGCGCACGAAGCCCGATGACAGCATGGCGCTGCCGGTGTTCGGGGATGTTTACGTGATACGCAGCAAGACCGCACTGGTTCGCCTGGTGGGGCAGGGTCTGGGGCCGGACGTATTTCGGGTTTACGTGGGATACGCCGGGTGGTCGATGGCGCAATTACAGAACGAGATCGATATCGGAAGGTGGCGGGTGCGGGCGGGCGACGCGCGGCTCATTTTCGACGCGCATCCGGCCACTCTTTGGCCGCGCTTGTTACAAACGCCCGGCAAAATGTCAAAATGACGGAATGACCCGCCGTAGCTGGTTCCTTTCCTTGAGCGGCGCAGCAGCCGCAGCAGCACAATCGAGAAATCAAGGCTCCGAGATGAAGGGCCCACTTCCGCCCTCTATCGCGGCGCTGAAGAGCCGCAAATCTGAGGCCCGGCCGATCACGAATGAGGAGCGCATGGCGCGCGTCGAGCGGGCGCAGCGTCTGATGAAGGAAAACCAGATTAACGCCATTTGCCTGGCGGGCGGGACATCGCTCGAATACTTCTCGGCGGTGCGGTGGGGCAACAGCGAGCGGCTTTTCTTCATGGTGCTGCCGCAGCGCGGCGAGCCGTTTTTCGTGGTACCGAGTTTCGAGGAGGATCGCGCGAAGGAGCAGATCGCGAAGGGGCCGTTCGGTTCCAGCCCGCACGTGATGACGTGGCATGAGGACGACAGCCCGTACGAGAAGGTCGCGTTCGGTTTGAAGGAGCGCGGTGTTGTGACGGGCCACATCGGGATGGAAGAGACGGTGAAGTTTGTATTTACCGACGGCGTGGCGAAAGCGGCTCCGCAAGCGAATGTCGTCAGCGCGACGGCGATCACGTCCGGATGCCGGATGATCAAGAGTCCGGCGGAGATGGCGCTGTTGCGGCTGGCGTCGAGCGTGACGCTGCAGGCGTACGAGGCGGCCTGGAAGGCGATGCGCGATGGGATGACGCAGTTCGAGTTTGGACAGCTTGTTTCGGCGGCTCACCAGCAGCTTGGGTTTCAGGGTTCGGCGAGCGTGCAGACGGGCGAGTATTCGGCGCTGCCGCACGGATCGATTACACCGCAGCGGATTCGCGAGGGTACAATTCTGCTGATCGACGGCGGGTGCCGCGTGGAGGGCTACGAGTCGGACATCAGCCGAACGTTCGTGTTAGGCAAGCCCGCGGACAAGATGAAGAAGGTTTTCGACATCGTGCACGATGCGCAGACGGCGGCGCTGAAGACGGCGCATCCGGGGCTGGCTTGCGAGATGGTGGACGCGGCGGCGCGCAAGGTGATTACGGATGCCGGGTACGGGCCCGGTTACACATACTTCACGCATCGGGTGGGACATGGGCTGGGCATGGATGGTCATGAGTGGCCGTATTTGGTAAAGGGGAATAAGCTTCCGCTGGCGGCGGACATGACGTTCTCGGATGAGCCGGGCGTTTATATTCGCGGCGAGTTTGGGGTGCGGCTGGAGGATGATCTGCATATTACGGAGGATGGGGCGGAGTTGTTGACGCCGCAGAGTCCATCGTTGGAGGAGCCGTTCGGGAGGGCATAAACGGATCCGCCCGCCGCTGCTTAACGCGAGTCGCGAAGATTATCGAGGAGACCAAACCTTGTGGCATGCGCAGGCGAAACCGCCTGCGCCACCTCTGGCTCAACAGGTGAAAGCCAAAGCGGGGCGCGGCTGGTCCTGACTACCGCTGAGCGAGGGCTTCTTCCCGCACCGGGGATGCGACACGGCGGCTGGGACGCAGCCAGTTCTGGAAGCGCTCCATGTAGAGGTAGATCACGGGCGTGATGTAGAGGGTCAGTAGCTGCGATACCACGAGGCCGCCGACCACGGCGAGACCGAGCGGCTGGCGGGCGTCGGCGCCTTCACCGTAACCGAGTGCGATGGGGAGGGTACCGAACAGCGCCGCGCAGGTGGTCATCATGATGGGGCGGAAGCGCAGGAGGCAGCCCGTGTAGATCGCGTCGCGGGCCTCCTTGCCGTTCACGCGTTGAGCTTCGAGGGCGAAGTCGATCATCATGATCGCGTTCTTCTTCACGACACCGAACAGCATGATGATGCCGACGAAAGCGTACAGGTCGAGTTCTTTGTGGAAGAGCTGCAGCGTAAGTAGCGCGCCAAACACCGCCGATGGCAGACCCGACAAAATCGTGATGGGGTGAATGAAGCTTTCATACAGGACTCCCAACACAATGTAGATCACCAGGATCGCCACGATCAGGAGGATCGACAGGCCCTGGAAGGACTTTTGAAATTCCTTTACGGTGCCCTGGAATTTCACACTGATGGTCGACGGCATGCGGAGTTCCTGGACAACGTCGGTGACACGCTGCGCGGCTTCGCCCAGCGAGAAGCCCGGCTGAAGATTGAATGACACCGTGACTGCCGGAAGCTGTCCGAAGTGATTGATGTTCAGCGGACCGACGGTGCGTTTCACGTCCACTACCGAATCGAGGGGCACCAACTGGCCCTGGTTGGACCGGATGTACAGCTTTGACAACGTCTCCGGATTCTGTTGATAGCGCGGCTCGAGTTCCTCAATCACGGCGTACGAGTTCGCGGGCGAATAGATGGTAGACACTGTGCGATTCCCATAGGACGTATAGAGCGCGTCCTGAATCTGCTGGGGCGACACGCCGAGAGAGGTGGCGCGGTCGCGATCGATGTTCACCATCAACTGCGGACTGCTGATCTGCAGGTCGGAGTTTACGTCGAGGAAACCGGGAAGCTGCCGCATACGATCCATGAGCTGCGGCACCCATCCGTAAATGTCCTTCAGGTTGGCGCTCTGCAGCGTCATTTGATAGACGCTGGTTGTGAACTGACCGCTAATCTGGATGGGCGGCGGATTCTGGAGGAACGTGAAGATACCAGGCACGGCGAAGAGCTTCCCCCGCATCTCCTGAATCACCTGGTCCACTGACAACGCTCGCTGGTTTCGCGGCTTGAGGTGCATGAACATGCCACCCTGGTTGCCGCCCATGAGAAACGTGCCTGTATCCTGGACGTTCGGATCGGACTGCGCAATCATGGCGACGGCATGCTGGTGCTTGGCCATCGATTCGAAAGAAACGTCCTGACCCGCCATCATGATGCCGAAGATGAAGCCGCTGTCCTGGCTCGGGATGAAGCCGGTGGGCATGGTGAAGAACAGGTACAGCGTGCCGCCCAGCAGGGCAATCGCAAGCATTACGGTTGCGAATTGATGGCGCAGCGTCTTGCGCAGTGTGTAGTCATAGCCGCGGGCCAGTGCCTGGAAACCACCTTCGAGAATCCCGTAGATGTGCCCGTGTTTGCCGGTGGCGCTGTAACGAAGGAAGCGGCTGCCGAGCATGGGGGTCAGGCTCAGAGAGACGAAGCCCGAGATCAGAATCGCGACCGTGATGGTCACGGAGAACTCATGCAACAGCCGGCCGACGATGCCGCCCATGAACAGCACCGGTATAAATACGGCGACGAGCGAAATCGTCATGGAGAGAATGGTGAAGCCGATTTCTCGGGAGGCGAGGATCGCTGCCTCCATGCGGTTGTGGCCTAACTCCATGTGCCGGACGATGTTCTCAAGCATGACGATGGCGTCGTCGACCACGAAGCCGACCGACAACGTCAAAGCCATGAGCGAAAGGTTATTCAGGCTGTAGCCCAGCAGGTACATGACGGCAAACGTGCCGATGATGGACAACGGCACGGCCGCGCCGGGGATTAACGTTGCCGAGAGGTTCCGCAAGAAGAGGAAGATGACCATGACGACGAGGCCCACGGTCAGAACCAACGTGAACTTCACGTCGTTGATCGAGTTGCGAATGGAGTCCGATGCGTCGAAGGCGATGGAAAGATCGACCGCGGGTGGGATCTCCTTCCGCAGGATCGGCAGAAGCTGTTTAATGCTGTCGACCACCTCGACGGTGTTGGTGCCGGGCTGGCGATTGACGGCCAGAACGACGCCGCGCATATTGTTGAACCAGGCGACGGTCTTGTTATTTTCGACGTCGTCGATGACGCGGCCGAGTTGATTGAGGCGCACGGGGTTGCCGTTCTTCCAGGAAACGATGATCGGGCGGTAGGCGGCCGCGTTCGTAAGCTGCCCGTTCGATTCAACCGTAAACGACTGCCTGACGCCATCGAGTTTGCCGGTAGGCAGATTGCTGTTGCTGTTTTGAATTGCGTTGGTGACTTCGTCGATGCCGATGCCGCGGGCCATCAGCTTGTCAGGGTCAATTTGAACGCGGACTGCGTATTTCTGCGCGCCATAGACTTGCACGCGGGACACGCCGCTGGTCATTGAGATGCGCTGCGCGAGCAGCGTTTCCGCATATTCGTCGACGGTGTAGAGCGGGAGAGTCGATGAGGTCAGGGAAAGATAGAGGACCGGCTGCTCCGCCGGATTGACCTTCTGATAGCTCGGTGGACGCGGCATGGTGATTGGGAGCACGCCCCCCGCTTTGGAGATTGCCGCCTGGATATCCTGCGCCGCCGCGTCGATGTTGCGGGTCAAGACGAACTGAACGGTGATCTGAGTACTGCCCTGGCTATTGACGGAACTCATCGAATCGATTCCCGCGATGGTCGAAAACTCGCGTTCGAGGGGCGTCGCGACCGATGAGGCCATGGTCTCGGGACTCGCGCCAGGAAGGGCGGCGGTCACCTGAATCGTAGGGTAGTCAACGCTGGGCAGCGCCGCGACAGGAAGAGCGCGATATCCCACTATCCCGAATAGCAGGATGGCGAGCATGACCAACGTGGTCATGATGGGCCGTTCGATAAAAATGCGTGAGAGATTCATAGTAGTGCCCTTCCACCTGGCTTCTAGAAGGACTGCGAATCCACCTTGGAAGCCGGTACGGGCATGATCATTGCGCCCGGATACAGCGCCATCTGGCCATCGACGACGACGGTTTCACCCGGCGCCACGCCTTTCTCGATGACAGCTTTGCGGCCCGAAGTCTGGCCCACCGTTACAATGCGCGGCTCGACGGTGTGATCGGCCTTCACGACATAAATCATCTGGCCGCGCTGGCCGGCCTGGATCGCCTCCGACGGCACCACGGTAGCGTCGCTGCGCATACCGAGCGAGAGGGTGACGTTTACGAACTGTCCGGGCCACAGCACGTGTCCTTCATTCGTGAAGGTGGCCTTTAACTTGATTGTGCCGGTGTTTGAATCGACGGCATTATCGATGACGGTGACGGCGCCATGCACCGACTGTCCGGGATTGTCCTGGGGCGTCACGGAAACCGTCAGGGGACGCGCCCCCTGAGCGGCCCGCACAGCCGAGAGATGTTCTTCCGGCACGCCGAAAGTGACAAATATAGGGGTGAGCTGGTTGATAACGACTAGCGGAACGTCGTTCGCCTTGATGAGATTGCCGGCCTGCACCAGGAGATTGCCCGCGCGTCCGGCGACGGGCGATCGGATTTCGCAGTAGCTCAGGTTGAGCTTCGCGGCGGCCACGGCAGCCTGATCGCTCTGGAGCGCGGCGCGGGCGCTTTCGATGGTGGCGCGGTCGGCATTAATGGATTCCCGCACGGTTTCCGCGCTGGTGCGGGATTGGTCGTACACCATCTTAGAAACGATGCCGTCCTTGGCCAACTGCTCGTTGCGGGCGGCGTCGGCGTCGTTGTATTTTGCCTGTGCTTCGTCTCGTTGGAGGCCGGCTTCGGACTGTCGCACGAGGGCGGTATCCTTGGCGATGGCGGCTTCGGCCTGGCGCAGCGCTTCCTCGTAAGGTCGAGGATCGATGGTGAAGAGCAGATCGCCCTGCTTAATGTTGCTGCCTTCCACGAAATGGACTTTCATCAATTCGCCGGCGATTTGGGACTTTACCTGGATGGTGATGGAGGGTTCCACGGTGCCGACGGCTTTGACTTCGATGGGCACTGATTCCTGGGTTGCGACAGCGATGCTAACGGGTACCGGAGGGCGTCCGGCGGGGCGCTGCTGCGCCTGCTGCTTTTTGCATGAGGCCATCGACAACACGACGGCCCCTAAAATTATGACGTTTTTGTAAAAAGACACGACGGGTCACCGATCAGGAGGTTGACACCTTTAGTGTAGCGAAGGTGGGGAATTTCAGGGGATTCGGTGGGCATTACATAGCACTGATTCTTCACGTCCTTCGAAATTTGGAGGATGTGGAGGAGGGGCGGGTTAACAAACCGCCGCAGGCTAACAGCCTGCATCACAGGCTCAATTCAACTCGCCGTGGCATTGGCCTGAAACTACATCTTCAGGATCTTGATGGAGCCGTTGCGGGTTTCGAGTTCGATGAGCGGCCCACCGCTTCCGATGTTGCCTTCCAACTCTGAGCGGGTGCGCGAACCACCATGCGTCAGGACTTCGAAGTCCGAAGTAACGGAGCTGTGGTGCGACGTTTCGGCCCGGACCTTGGCGTTGGCGGATTCCGGAAGATGGAGCGTGATGGCGGAGTTTCTCGTGGTGGCTCGCACATCGGGCAGGCGTGAGCCTCGCAAAGTCAGGTCAATATGACCATTGGTGGTTTCCAGCTTCATTGGCCAGTTGGTGCTTGGATCGGCCACTCTCGCTTCGATGCTTCCGTTGGTTGTTCCGGCGTCGAGCGAACCATTTGTCGAATCGCAATCGATCGAGCCATTAGTGGAGTGCGCTGCGACATTTCCTTCAATTCGGTTGGCCTGGATGCGGCCGTTGGTGGTACGCGCGGTGACTTCCCCTTTGACTTCCAGGACCCGAATGCCGCCGTTCGTGGTGTGCAGCCGGGCGTTACCTTCGGTCATTTCCAGGCGGATTGAACCGTTGGTGCTACCGACGTCGTCGATCTGAATGCGCCTGGGGACGCGAATCGCGTAGCGCACACCGGAATTGCCGTGGGTCCAGTCGGGCCGGAGGGTACGGATACGGACGTGACCCGAATCGTGGTTGATGTCGACCTTCAGATCGTCCAGAAGCGCTTTGCTGGACGCATACTTGGTTCCATTGATCTCGATGCTGTCCTGCTCCCAACTCGTGATTTCAATCGAGCCGTTCTGGTTGTCCACCGAGAGCGAGCCGCCGGGAGCAAACGCGTAGGCGTAGTGGAAATCGTCTTTGTAACGGTCGGAATCAGCCCAATCCTCGAAATCCACGCACGAGGTCAGCAACAACATGCAAGGCGCGCCGACGGCAAGACACCACAGTTTAGCCATACCAACGTCTCCTAACAACAGGATACGAACATGTCAGGCGGGGAGTTCCGGGATAATAGTCCTAGCCGATGAAGAAGCTGCTTGCCTTAAACCGGGGTGAGATCGCAATTCGCATCCTGCGCGCCGCCAACGAGTTGCGCCTCCGAACCGTTGCTGTTTTTTCCCAGGAAGATCGCCTGAGCCTGCACCGATTTAAGGCCGACGAGGCCTACTTGATCGGGGAGGGTAAGGGGCCGGTTCAAGCCTACCTGGACGTCGACGGGATCGTGGGAATGGCGCACGAAAAGGGCGTTGACGCCATTCATCCGGGTTATGGTTTTCTGTCGGAGAACGCCGCTTTACCAAGGGCGTGCGAGAAGGCGGGCATCACGTTTATCGGGCCGAACGCCGAGATTCTGGAATTGCTGGGCGACAAGACCGCGGCTCGGAAACTGGCGATCCAGGCCGGCATTCCGGTGATTCCGGGTACGGAGGAACCGGTCCACGATCTGAGTGTCGCGGCGAAGATCGGCTTCCCGCTGATGGTAAAAGCGGCATTTGGCGGGGGCGGTCGCGGGATGCGGGTGGTGGAGAATCCTGAGGAGCTGGAAGCCAAAGTCGCCGAAGCTCGGGCGGAAGCCGGTGCGGCGTTCGGAAACGACGCGATTTTCCTGGAGCGGTACATCCGTCGTGCGCGGCACATCGAAATCCAGGTGCTGGCCGACCAGCACGGCTCCATTCTGCACCTTTACGAACGCGATTGTTCCGTTCAGCGGCGCAATCAGAAGGTGGTGGAGGTTGCGCCCGCGGTCGAGTTGGATCAATCGATTCGCAACGGGCTGGCGGAAGCAGCGGTCGCACTGGCGCGCGCGGCGGGCTACTACAATGCCGGCACGGTGGAATTCCTGGTGGATGATGAGAGCGGCCAGTGGTATTTCATCGAGGTGAATCCACGCATCCAGGTGGAGCACACGGTGACGGAAATGGTGACCGGTGTAGACATTGTGCGTGCGCAGATTCAAGTGGCGCAAGGGCATAAGCTGCACGGGCCGGAAATGGGTTTACCGGCGCAAAGCAAGATTCCGATTCACGGCTATGCGCTGCAGTGCCGGGTCACGACCGAGGACCCCGGCAACAACTTCATGCCGGATTACGGACGGCTGCACACGTATCGCTCGCCCGCCGGGTTCGGGATCCGGCTGGACGGCGCGTCGGCCTACGGCGGCGCCGTCATTACGCCGTACTACGATTCGCTGTTGGTGAAGATGACCGCGTGGGGGCGGAATTTCCCGGAAGCCTGCCAGCGCATGGATCGCGCGCTGCGCGAGTTTCGCATTCGCGGGGTCAAGACCAACATTCCGTTTCTCGACAACCTGGTCAACAACGAAGCGTTCCAGGCCGGGAAGACCACGACCTCGTTTCTCACCGATCATCCGTCCCTTTTCCGGTTTGCGCCGCGGCGGGACCGCGCCACGCGCCTGCTCACGTATCTCGCCGATGTGATCGTAAATGGGAACCCCGAAGTTGCGGACAAACCGCGCCCGGAGCGAGTCCGCCCGGCGCCGGTCCCACCACACGATTCGAGCGATCCGCCGAAGGGCACGCGGCAACTGCTGAAGGAAGTGGGGGCGGAGAAGTTTGCAGCCTGGATGCGGGAACAGAAGCGGCTGCTCATCACCGATACGACCTTCCGCGATGCACATCAATCCTTGATGGCCACACGTGTGCGCACTTACGACATGCTGGCCATTGCGAATTATGTGTCGCATCGGCTGCATAACCTGTTCAGCCTGGAAATGTGGGGCGGAGCAACCTTCGACGTGTCGCTGCGCTTCCTGCATGAAGACCCTTGGGTGCGCTTACGACGATTGCGCGAGGCTATTCCGAACATCTGTTTCCAGATGCTGCTGCGGGCCTCGAACGCGGTGGGATACACGGCTTACCCGGACAATGTCGTCGAAGCCTTTATTGAAGAGGCAGCGCTCGAGGGCATCGACATCTTTCGCGTTTTCGATTCACTGAACTGGCTGCCGAATATGAAGGTAGCGGTGGAGGCAGTGCGGAAGTCGGGGAAGATTTGCGAGGCCGCAATCTGTTATACGGGCGACATCCTCGATCCACGGCGCGAGAAATACTCGCTGAGCTACTACGTGCGAATGGCCAAGGAACTCGAGAAGATGGGCGCGCACGTTTTAGGGATTAAAGACATGGCGGGGCTCTGCAAGCCGTATGCAGCGCATCGGCTCGTCGCGGCGCTACGCGACGAGATCGGGATCCCGATCCATTTCCACACGCACGATACGAGCGGTATCAACGCCGCTTCAGTTCTGAAGGCCGCCGAGGCCGGGGTGCACGCGGCAGACGGCGCCATCGCATCGATGAGCGGTACCACCAGCCAACCCAATCTGAATTCGATTGTCGCCGCGCTGGCGCATACCGAACGCGAGACGGGGCTTGATTTCGACGCGCTGAACGTTTGCTCCGATTACTGGGAGACGGTACGCGCTTACTATCGGCCGTTCGACAACGCGCCACCTTCGGGAACAGCCGAAGTGTACGAGCACGAGATGCCCGGCGGCCAGTACACGAACCTCAAGGAGCAGGCCGAGTCGATGGGACTCGGACCGCGCTGGCACGAGATTGCGCAAACTTATGCGGACGTGAACTTCGCATTCGGCGACATCGTGAAGGTGACACCTTCGAGCAAGGTGGTCGGCGACCTGGCAATCTTCCTGGTGAGCCACAACATGAGCGTTCGCGACCTGGAACGCATGGGACCGGACCACAATCTGACGCTGCCCAATTCGGTGGTGGAGATGTTCTCGGGATCGCTCGGCGAGCCGGAAGGCGGTTGGCCGGAGAAGATGAGCGCGGTGATTCTGAAAGGTCGCAAGCCGCTGGCCGGGCGGCCGGGGGATCATCTGGCGGCCGTCGACCTTAAAGAGACCGAGGAGGCAGTGGAGCGGAAAATCGGTCACAAAGTGACACGGACCGACTTGATGAGCTACCTCATGTATCCCGATGTATTCGTCAAGTTCTCGCACGCCCGGAGCACTTTTGGCAATGTAGAGGTTCTGCCGACACCCCAGTTCTTCTATGGTTTGGGGAAGGCTGAAGAGGTCACCGTCGAGCTCGAACCCGGCAAGGCGTTGATCATCAAATTCCTGACCTCGAGCGAACCTCATCCCGACGGGACAAGAACCATATTCTTCGAGCTGAACGGGCAGCCTCGGGAGGTCACGGTGCGCGACCGCTCGCTGCAGGCCTCGGTGCCGGTTCGGCCGAAAGCGGATCCGAACCAGCCAGGACACGTGGGCGCCCCGATTCCCGGCGCAGTGTCGAGCATTACCGCGGAGATCGGCGACACGGTGGCCAAGGGAGACCGGCTGCTCGTAATGGAAGCCATGAAGATGCAATCCACGCTCTACTCGCCGGTGGCGGGACGTGTAACGCAGAAGTTTGTAGCGGTCGGCGACAAGGTGGATGCGAAGGACTTGTTGTTGATAATCGAGTGAGATCATCGAAGCCGAAGCAGCGTCTAACGAGCGGACGAAGGAGTTCTATGCGCTGGTTATTCGTGTCGCTGGTAATCGCGATCATCCTGAGCCTGTGGGGCGTATACGTAAACGAACCCGACAACAATCTGAACATCAGCCAGAAAGTCACATTCTGGTTTACGGTATGCGGCTTTTTGCTGACTGAATTTGTTCGGTTCTGCGTGTGGGTTCGGAAAAGGGATCTTTAATTGAACCTCACCGTTACGGAGCTGCTCAAGTACACTGACGAGGAGCGGGAGAAGTGGGAGCAATGGTTCCGGGAAAACGGTGAGGATGTGCTGAGAATGCCGATTGGCGGCGACCGTGAAACGACCGTCGGAGCGCTGATCCTGCATATTTTCGGTCCCGAACAGCGCTACATCCAGCGTTTGCGCAATCAACAATTAAGTGAATACCGCGCGCGGCCATCGGACCGCGTGGATGCTGTCTTTGGCTATGGCCTGGAGACACGCAAATTGATGCGCGATTATGTTGCACGGGCCAAGCCGGAGGAGTGGGAGCGCGTGATTGAGTTTGAGGTTTCGGGGCGCAAGTACCGGGCAACGGCCCGCAAAGTAGTGCTGCACGCTCTGCTGCATGAAATCCGGCATTGGGCTCAGATTGCCCGCCTGGTGCGCGATCGTGGATTCGCACCGCCCGGCGATCACGATCTGCTAAGCAGTTCCGCGCTGCTGTAGTGTGGGATCTCATCATCCGCGACGCGATTCACCAGCTTGCGTCGCCGGTACTCACAAAATTGATGATCGCTATGAGCATCGTGGGCGCGTCGTATATAACGTGGCCGCTCACGGTGGTTTGCGTGGTTCTGTTCTATCGCGCGGGCAACATTCGCGCCCTGGGGCAGCTAGCGCTTTCAATGCCGGGCGCGCTGGCGCTCGAATTCACGGTGAAGCAGATCGTCAGGCGGCCGCGGCCCGAACCGTTCTTCGGCTATCCACTGCCCCATTCCTACAGTTTCCCGAGTGGGCACGCGCTTTTCGCGGTGGCATGTTTTGGCATGCTGGCGACCCTGGTTGCGCCGCTTATTCCAACCCGGATCGGTCGGGCGCTGCTGTGGACTGCGACAATCCTGTTAGTGGCGGCCATTGGTTTTTCGCGAGTGTACCTGGGAGTACATTACCCGAGCGACGTGCTCGGAGGCTACGCTATTGGTCTCGTGTGGGTGTGGCTCGCAAAGAAACTATGGCAGCGGCAGTGATTTTCAATCCTCGCGCCGGCTTGAAGCGCGGACGCCGCAGCGTCGCCGAGATCAGTTTCTATCTGAGGGAGGCAGGGTTCGACCACTCCATTCGAATCGCAGCGGAGGGCGTGGAGATTACGGCGGCAACGCGCGAAGCGCTTCGCGACGGTCACGAAATCGTGGTGGCAGCGGGTGGCGACGGGACGGTGAACGCGGTGGCGGCGGCCGTGGCCGGCAGTAGCGCGACGCTCGGTGTGCTGCCGCTGGGGACGTTGAATCACTTCGCGAAAGATCTCGGTATCCCGACGGATCTTGCCGCGGCAGCTCAAACGCTTGCGGCGCAAAGAACGGATCGGGTGGATGTTGCCGAAGTCAACGGCCGGGTGTTCGTGAACAACTCGAGCCTGGGGATCTATCCGAATATCGTGATCATGCGAGAGAAACGCCGCAGGCTGGGTTTCCATAAATGGGTTGCCCTGGGACTGGCCGCGATGCAGATTGCGCGCCGATTTCCGTTCGTGCAGACGCGGATCAGAACCAACGGCGAACAGGTGACCGAGCGAACTTCGTTTGTGTTTGTGGGAAACAACGAGTATGAGAGCCAGGGACTGCGGATTGGGCAGCGCGATTCGCTCGACGGCGGCCGGTTATGCCTGTTCGTTGCCGCGCCGGTTTCGCGGCTGGGGCTGATGGGCATGGCGATCGCCGCGGTGCTCGGTGTTTTGGATAAGACGAGGAGCCTGCGTAAATTCTCGGTGGAGGAAGCCTCGATCGAAACGCGGCGGCGTCACATCAAGGTCTCGACTGACGGCGAGGTGATTCGACTGCGAACGCCCCTGCATTACGCGGTGCGGAGGCAGGCACTCAAGGTGATCGTTCCCTAGATGCGGACACTGGTCCATCTCTCGGATTTGCATTTTGGACGGCTCGACCCGGCGATTCTGCGGCCATTACGGCGCTGCGTGGAGGAGATCGAACCCGATGCCGTGATTGTTTCCGGCGACCTGACACAGAGGGCGCGCGTCATCGAATTCGAGCAGGCGCGGGATTTTCTAGCGAGCCTGCCGGGACCGCAGATCGTGGTGCCGGGTAACCATGACGTCCCGTTTCACAATCTGTATGCCCGCATGCGAGTGCCGCTGCGATCATTTCGAAGCTTCATTTCGGAAGACCCGGAGCCGTACTTTGAGGACTCGGAAGTCGCCATCCTGGGATTAAATACGACGCGGGCGAGGCTGCTGAAGAATGGGCGTGTGAATTTGCACCAGATCGCGCGGATCGAGGAGCACTTCTGCGAATTGCAACGGTTGGTGAAAACAGTGGTGACGCACCATCCGTTCGACCTTCCTGAGGAGTATGGGAGGCGTAAGCTCGTCGGTGGAGCACACAAGGCGATGGCTAAGATTGCAGGCTGCGGCATCGATCTTCTGCTCGCGGGGCATTATCACGTGAGCCACATCGGCCACACGGCTACGCGGTACCAGATTCCTGGGCATTCGGCGATTTTCGTACAAGCGGGAACGCTTTCGAAGCGGTTTCGGGGCGAGCCGAACTCGTTCAACGTGATTTTGGTGGACGGCGAGAGGATCGCCGTTCGACGCTATTCGACCGAAACCGACGATCCGGCTTTTTATCCTCGGGCGGAAGAGACGTTCAGCCGGACGGCAGAGGGTTGGGCGGCGGATAATGACTCCACGTGGAAGAGAGTTCCGTACAAGGCGCTCACGAGGCACAACTCGCTCAAGCGGACAAATATGGACAGGTGACGGCCGTTATCGAGGCCGTCCGCCAGAGCCGCGGTTGCAAATTCCAGGCCTGCGCACATCGTTATCACAAACGCGGCGAGCCAGAGCATATCCGGAGCCTGCGACCGCGCACGCCATAACGCCAGCCACATCGCCAGTATCGAGCCGAGGTAGAGCGCGGCGCAGCGGATTGGATGATCCGCCAGGTGCGCGATCTTCCAGTCGCTCCAGGCGCTGAAGGAATGCGACTGGGACTGCGGCGAGTGACCTGCCGATTGTTCGAAATTCCCGAGATAGTAAAGCCTGTGCAATGACTTGTCTCCAAGGTCCCGAAGAATTACTTTGATCACCACAGAGGGATGCGTCAGGTAGAACCAGCCGAGGGAAAGGCGAGGGACTGCGGCGATTTTTGCAACAAACTCCGGCGATGACAATGGGGTTCCCTCCTGGTAAGCGGTCGTTCCGGTATAGCGTACATAGCCGGTGGGCAGCCCGAGTTGCCGCAACGCTCCGGCCGGGTCAGGCGCGTAAGGGACGACATTCCGGAAGATGGCCTGGTGCTTGTTGGGGATGCTGTACTGGGGAGACGTGTAGAGAATCAGGATCAGGCAGCCCGCAAACACCATGGCAGACGACATGGCGATCCACCGCCGATACGGACTTGACGTTTTCCAGGCGTACAAGGAGAGTGCGCCGGCAATGCACAAGCCAGGTAGCAGGTGCTGCAGTTTCGAGGTTGTGAAAAGGAACACGCCGGCAAGCGTCACGATCCAACCTGTCCGGGTCTCGCCTTTGACTGCCATACGGGTCAGCGACAGGAGTGCTACGAACAGCGAAACGGTGGCGGACGTGTCCGTAAGGAGCGAATTGAGCTGCGAAATCCAAGCAGTGTCGGCGAACACCAGCCACGTTACAGCGAGCAGGATGATCCATGAAATCCGTGAGAGGCCCCGCAGCGAGAGAACGGTCCAACTTAGGACGGAAATCAGAATCGAGCTATAAACAAATCCCAATAACCGCAGGTCGGCAACGCCGTTCCTCGAAAAAGAGCTGCTGATCCAAAATGCCGGCGCAATGAATAGCGGCGTGGAAGAAAGCAGGCGCTGTGACCTGAAAATTAAGGCGCCCTTCTGAAAATTCGGATGATTCAGGAAATCGTGCAGAAGATCCGACCGTGAAGAACCGGGCCGATGAAGAACATCCAACCAGTACTGCCGGTCAGCCGGACTGGGCGCGAAACACCAAATGGTGGAATAAAGGAGCTGGACAAAGTCCTCGTCTGAACGCCACGGGTATTGCAGGCTATAGGCGGGTGAGTGAAGGAAACGCTCCAGATCGCGGGCCTCGAGTGGTGAAGAGAGAATCGAGTGCACTTCAGGGATGTACTTTGGGCTAAAGTACCCGTAATCTCCAGTCATAAAGGTTGGGGCGGAAAAGACCGGGACACGATTGAACCACGACGCCATCTTCTGAAAATCGCCATTGTTTGCGAGACCGATCGTGGGTGGAACGAAGAGCTGATCCGCCAAACTGAGGGCGAAAACAACCAGGAATGCCACTTTTATAGTTCGCTCAGCAGAAGTACGTCTAAGCGTTTTCATTGCGGCAGCAGGCGAGAACTTTCATGCTATGCGAGGGCGCCTGCCGGCGGCAACCAAGCGTCGCGCGGCGTTATTCGGTTCGCATGGCATCCACCGGATTCGCGGCGGCGGCCTTGCGGGCCGGGCGCCAGCAACCAAAAAGCGCGGCTCCCGATAGCAGCAGCAGCGCGGCGGCGTAGGTCAACGGATCGGCCACCGAGACGCCATACAGCAAGACGCGCAAATAGCGCGCGGCTAGAGCGGCGCCCACGACTCCGATCACGATTCCTGACGCGGTCAGGACGAGGCCCTGGCCCATAATCAAGCGCACGACGTCGCCGGCAGTGGCGCCGAGGGCGAGACGGATGCCCATTTCACGCATGCGGCGCGACACCTGGTAGTACAAGACTCCGTAGACTCCGAGGGCGGCGAGCAGCAGGGCCAGGACGGCAAAGCCGCCCACCAGAAGCGCGGTGAAGCTCACCGGCGCCAGGTCGTCGTGAACGAACACCGTCATGGGCTGCAGTTTGTACAACGCCAGGTTAGGATCGAGCGAGTGGATCTCGCGGCGGACCTGCGGAATCAACGCGAGAGGGTCGCTGCGGCTCCGCACGGCATAGCTCAACGGGCTGCGGGCGCTCTGCTCGAATGGCAGATAGATCTCGCCGCGCAGCTCCGTTCTGAGGGAGTGCACGCGCATGTGCTCCACCACCCCGACGATTTCCGTCCAGATCGGCACAAAACCATCGTTGGTCACGTGTTCGGCTTCGACTCGTTTGCCGATTACACTCTGCCCGGGCCAGACGGAGCGCGCCAACATCTCATCGACAATTGCGACCTGCCGTCCGCCGGCGCGGTCCTGTTCGTCGAAATAGCGGCCCTGGATCAGACGTGTGCCCATGGCAGCGAAATAGCCCGGCGTCACACAGCGATAGTCGGCCAGCAGCGCCGCGGCATCAGCGCGTGTCTGACCTTCAGGCCGGATGGGGCTGTACCAGTTGGCGTAATCGTCGAGCGGCAGATGAGAAGTGCCCCCGACGGCGTCCACACCAGGAATCGCCGATAATCGTTCTTCCAACTGTTTCTCGCCCTTTAAAAGGCCTTTATCAGTGAAGGACAGACGGCCTACCGCGAGTTGGAAGGTGAGCAGGTTCTGGGGATGGAAACCCGGCTGTACGTCGCGGACCTTCGACCAGGTCCGGATGGTGAGTCCGGCGCCGACGACCAGCACGAGCCCAGCGGCGATTTCGGCAATCACCAGGGCGGAACCGAAGCGCCGGCGCAGCAGTCCGCTGCTGGCCCGCGCGCCGTCACGCAACGCGCCAATCAGATCGAGCTTCATGGTTTCCCAGCCGGGCACCAGGCCGAACAGCAGGACCGCGCCTAACGAGACTGCCGCCGCAAAACCAAGCACCGGCCAATTCAACCCAATCGGGCCGACACGAGCAAGCTGCACGGGGCGAACCATCGAAAGCCCACGCAGTACGACCCAGGCCACCGCCAGCGCCATCGCGCCCGCGGCAACACAGAGCGTCAGGCCTTCAGTCAGGAGTTGCCGCACGATACGCCAGCGCGAAGCGCCGAGAGCCCCGCGCAGCGCCATCTCCTTGCGGCGATCGCTGGAGCGGGCCAGCAGCAGGCTGGTCACGTTGACGCAACAGATGAGGAGTACGAAACCGGCGCCAGCGAACATCGCGATCACGGCGGGTCGAATCTCTCGAACCACGTCGGCGTGTATTCCGGCAATGGTGAAGGTGAGATTCTCCGCCGCGAACTCCGTATAAGCGCCGCGAATCTCAACCGCCACGCGGTCCAAATCCTGGCGCGCTTGTTGCAGCGTGACGCCGGGCTTCAGCCGGGCGATGACGCGCAGAAAATACAGCGTTCGCGGCCTTTTATTGAGGTCGTCGCGAAAGGGGGTATAGGCTTCCACCCCGACTGCAGCGGTGGGATCCAAGCGCAGATCGAATTGCGGAGGCAGGACGCCCACAATGGTTACGAGTCCACCTTGAAATCGCACAGCCGAACCGACGATGTCCGGGTTTGCTCCGAAGCGCCGTCTCCAGAGACCGTCACTGACAACGATCGTGGGACGTCCCCCTACGCCTTCTTCTTTTACAAACGTTCGGCCCACTGCCGCCCGTACGCCCAGGGTGTCGAAGAAATTCGTGGTGACAAATCCCAGCTTGACCTGTTCCGGATCTTCGCCGAGAAACGTACCGGTGCCTGTCCAAAGCCCCGCGAGGCTCTGAAATGCCCGGCTGCGATGTTCCAACTCTCCGAGGATGGGGCCGGATGTGACCGCGCGAATTGCGGCCATCTGCTGGAAATTGGACCAGACAAGCGCGAGTTGCTCGGGTTGCCCGTAGGGCAACGGTTTCAGTAGCGCCGCGTAAACAACGCTAAAGATCGCCGTGTTGACCCCGATTCCGAGAGCGAGAGTAGCGACCGCAATCGTGGTAAAGCCACGGGTTTTTCGAAGCGCCCGCCAGGCGTAGCGGATATCCTGCCCTATCGTTTCCAGATTCATTCCAAGAAACACGTCGCGCACTCCTTCCTTCACTTGCTCCACGCCTTCAAATTCGATTCGGGCGGCCCGGCGGGCGGCTTCCGGAGTCATGCCGCGGGCGATGTAGCGGTCCACCAGCATGTCAAAGCAGGAACGGAGCTCCTCGTCGAGTTCATCTTCCAGGTGCTGGCGCCGAAAGAGGAATCGATAGAGCCAGGCGGCGGAGCTCTTCCAAGCCATGAATTACGCCTCGGATTCCAGCATCCAGTTCACGGCGCTGACCATTTTGTGCCAGCTTCGCTTTTCTTCCGCGAGCTGTTTTTGGCCGGATTTGGTGAGGGTATAAAAGCGGGCGCGCCGCCGGTTTTCAGACTCGCCCCAGGCGCCTTCGATCCAGCCTTTCTGTTCCAGCCGGCGCAAGGCAGGGAACAACGAGCCCGGCCGTACGATAAAAACACTGTGGGTCACCTGTTGGATCCGGTCGGATACTCCCAGTCCGTGTAACGGCCCCGGTTCCAGAGCGCGAAGAATGAGCAGGTCGAGCGTCCCTTGTGGGATCTCCAAAGCTTCCTCCTGTTGTTCTTCTATATCACTTCTGCGATTCGGAAGTCAAAATCCTATATTTTCCTATCGAAGAATTCAGGCCGCTCCGCTTAAGGGACGGCCTGTCCCACGAGCGGACACCAAGATACGGAAGCTCTCGCCGATTCAATCAGTTAGCATGGATCACGACGTGCAGAGCGCCATTGTGAGAGATAACGCCATGCAATTCGTTCAGGACTTTCGTTTCGCGGTCCGGGTGCTGAAAAAGAGCCCCGGGTTCACGATCATGGCCGTGTCGATTCTGGCGCTTGGCATCGGCGCCAACACCGCCATCTTCAGCGTGGTGAACTCGATTTTGCTCACCCCGCTGCCGTATCCGCACGCGGATCGGCTCGTGGTGTTGTGGGAGAACAACAAACGGCTGGGTGTGGAGCGCGACGGACCATCCGGCCCGAATTACCTGGACTGGAAAGCAATGAACCAGTCGTTCGACGACATGGCGCTGCTTGAGAACGGCACTGGAACCCTCACGGGCGGTGGCGAGCCGGAGCAGTTCCCGGGAGCGCGGGTCACGCCGAATTTCCTTGATCTTATGGGAGCAAAGACATTCCGAGGGCGAACGTTTTCGACCGCGGACGGCGAAGGTGCAGCGCGGCATAACGTAGCGGTGCTGACCTATGGCTTTTGGACCCGGCGCTTCGGTTCCGACCCGAAGGTGATTGGCCGCATGGTCACCATAAACCATGAACCGTACACGGTTATTGGGGTGCTCTCCGAGAACTTCTGGTCTCCCGTTCGCACCGATGCTTACGTTCCGTGGCCCGAAGGGGAACTGAGGGCACGTCATCGCGACTGGCGCGATTTCGGGGTTATCGCGCGGATGAAGCCCGGAGTCACTTTGAAGCAGGCGCACCAGGATATGGACAGCGTGGCGGCGCGAATTGCGCAGCAGCATCCTGGGGAGCAAGGCTGGGGCGTCACCATAGTGCCGTTCCAGGACGCCGTTTTCGAATATATTCGTCCGGCGCTGCTGCTTTTGCTGGCATCGGTGGGTTTTGTCCTGCTTCTGGCGTGTGCCAATGTCGGCAACCTTTTGCTGGCGCGCATTACGGCACGGCAGCGGGAAATCGGAATCCGATCTGCAATGGGGGCGAGCCAACCGCGCATCATGCGGCAGTTCCTGACGGAGAACCTGTCGCTCAGTTTGATGGGGGGTGCGCTAGGGTTTCTCGTCGCGGGATGGACAGTGGACCTCCTGGTTCGTTGGATGCCTGCCACCATACCGCTGCCCAATGCCGCCACCGAGATTGTCGTCCCGCACATCGCCGTGGATGGGAAGGTGCTGCTTTACACGGTGGCTGTTTCCTTTTTGTGCGCGGTGCTGTTTGGATTGTTCCCTGCCCTGAGCGCCTCCCGAGCCGATCTGAATTCCGTGCTCAAGGACGGCGGCCGCGCGTCGACGGGATCGGCCGGAAACCAGCGGATTCGACGGCTCTTAGTGATATCGGAAACCGCGCTGGCCTTTCTTCTCTTGATGGGCGCGGGTCTGATGCTGCGGAGTTTCGACAATATTCAGCATGTGAACCCGGGCATGCGGACCGATCACGTGATGACGTTTCACGTCCGCCTCCCTACCGACACGCTGTACCAAAAACGCGCAGAGCAGGCGGAGTTCTACCGCAAAGTTATCGCGAATGTCCAGGAGATTCCGAACGTGCGGTCGGCAGGAGGAATTAGTGTCCTGCCGATGAGCCAGGAAGCGGACCGCTGGTCCTTCCGGATTGAAGGCAAGCCGGCGAATGAGTTGATGGCCGATTTCCGGCGCGTGAGTCCTGACTTTTTCGAGGCGATGGGCGTTCCGCTCTTGCAGGGACGGACGTTTACGGGCCATGATGATGAACCCTCCCGTCGAGTCGCCATTGTCGATACTCCTTTCGTGCAGCGCTACTTTCCGGATCGGAATCCCATCGGCCAGCGTTTACTGCTCGACTCGGGAAAGACCGAGATCGTTGGAGTGGTCACGGGGGTGCACCATTACGGTTTAGACCAGCCGGCACGCCCGACGATCTACGCTCCTTTTCAGCAGGTACCCAGTCCTCGCATGACTCTCGTCGTGAATAGCAGTTTGGACGAGCGGACCTTAGTTACGGCTGTCAAACACGCTGTGTGGGCGGTCGATAAGGAACAACCGGTATTCCTGGTGCGCAGCATGGACGAGTACGTCTCTCTGGCGAATTCGGCTCCGCGCATCGCGCTGTGGCTGCTGGGGGCATTCGCAGTGTTGGCCATCCTTCTGGCCGCCCTGGGGATTTATAGCGTCGTCAGTTATACGGTGTCGCAACGCACTCAGGAGTTTGGAGTGAGGATTGCGCTCGGCGCGACGCCGAGCCAGGTCAAGATGGCGATTGTTCGACAGGGACTGGTGACCACCGCAATCGGCATCGCTGCCGGATTCGTTGGAGTGCTGCTACTTACACCGGCATTACGGGCGTTTCTTTATGGCGTGGGCACGGTGGATTTCAGCGTGCTGATTTGCACGGCGGTTTTTCTGACCGCGGTTGCGGTCGTTGCGAATTATATTCCGGCGGTACGGGCTACCCGGGTGGATCCGATGACGGCGCTACGGTGCGAGTAGCGGTCGGCTGGGGTGCTGATCGAACCAGTCGAACACGCCGCGAACTCCCATGGCGACGACGGTGAGATGGTCGCCATCGGCGTATTCGAGATACTGAACCGGATAGCCTAACGACTTGGCCTTTTCCGAGGCAGCGCGGCACCCGGCTACCGGCACCAGGGAATCCTTCGCGCCGGCCACGATTGCGATCGGGATCTTGCGGCCCGAAGCGAGTGCGGTTTCGAGAGCGGGCGTAACAGACGAGCCGGCAATCGGCGCGAGCGCGGCAAAACGGTCGCGATATTCCAGGCCGATACGCCATGTTCCGGCCGCGCCCATCGAATGCCCACAGAGATAGACCCGGGCCGGATCGATGCTGTAGTGCTTTTGCATCAGGTCGAGCACATCGAGCACATCCTGTTCGGCGCCGTTAGCTTTCACGTAGCCGCTAAAAGGACCGCGGCCGCTTACCGCCGCCAGAATGTAACCGCGCTCCTCGGCGAGTTTGGGAAACATGCCGCTGTATCCGTCGAAGAAATTGCTCTCGTCGCCGCCCGCGCCGTGGAGCAGGACGATCAACGGGTACTTTTTCGCTTTGTCGTACTTCGTGGGAACGTAAATGCGGTAAGAGACGAGCTTGCCATCGAACCCGGAGCGATAGGCGAGAGGAATGTCGCCGGTGGCGCCCTTGATGGGATCGCTGCCTGCCTGTAATTCCTTCGCAAGTTTTGTGGCTCTTTCCAGCGCCGCATTGTAGTCCATGATCTCGGTGGCGCCGAGGCCGGCCGTGCGATAACCCGTGAACAGGTACGCCGACATACCCTGAAAACCGGTTGACAGGTACGTCTGATGCGCGAGATTCAACGTCTCGAAGATCCACCGGGCGCTGATTGCTGCTTCGCTCCTTTGGTCGGGAAGCAACTCGACGGTTTTTTCGAGTGCAGCCAGGCGATTCGTCAAGTCAGGCACAATGCTGAAGGTCCGGTAATAGCGGTGGATGTTGGTTCCGTGACCGTCTTTGAGCGCTGCGACCAACGTGTGGGATCCGGCGCCGGCGAGCTTCGAAGGATCGAAAGTCACGCCGATGGTTTCACCCATGCGACGGCCGCGTACGTCGCCCAGCGCAATCGCCGGCTCAACGGCGGTCTGGTCGTCGATCTGCAGATCCATGCGGTATGGCGAATTGGCAGCGGCCGGGGCGTCAAAAAGAAACGTGGCGTGACTCTCGAGATATTCCCCGGTTCCGATGATTTTGGAATGAATGGAAAAGTCGAGGCCGCTGGCGAGCTCCGCGTCGGGCGTCCATGTGCCGCCGGACATGAGGACGATGGCGTGCGTGAGGCCACGGTAAGCGGCCACGGGATCGGTTGCTGCGTTGGCGGCCGCAGCCATCAGGGGGGCAATGGCCTTCATGTCGCCTCCCGCCTGCTGATAGGGAAGTTGACGCGAGCGCGCGGAGAGACCGGCGTAGGAGGCGTCAGAACGAGTCAACTGGGCCTGGGATGCCGGGATTGCGAGGAGGAATGCGAGGCAGATTCGGAACGGAGTCATCGGGGTCTCCTGTTGGTCTTCCTCACAGGATATACCGAGGCATAGATAGAATCGAAATATGAGTATCATTCGGCGGTCCTTGTCGACCGCATTTCTTTTGCTCGGCTTCACGGCGTTGGCGCCGGCAGCCGACCCTCCCTCGGCGACAGGGCTGGACCTCAAGGCGATGGATACCGCCGTCAGTCCCTGCGAAAACTTTTATCAATACGCTTGCGGCACGTGGCGCAAGAGTCATGCCATCCCGGCCGATCGCGCGCGCTGGAGCCGTTTCGACGAGTTGCAAGAGCACAATCTCGGGATCGAGCGTGACATTCTCGAAAAGACGGCGGTTCAGAACCCAAATCGCACGGCCGTCGAGCAGAAAATCGGCGACTTTTATGCATCTTGTATGGACGAGGCGGCTATCGACGCCAAAGGCATCGAGCCCATCGCGCCCACCCTCGCCGCCATCAACAAAGCGTCGTCGAAAAAGGACCTGCTGAGTGAAGTTGGCATGCTTCACAAAACAAATGTGCGGGTTCTGTTCAGCTTTTTCGTCCGGCCAGACGCGAAGAACGTGAATGAGCAGATCGCTGACATCGACCAGGGCGGCCTGGGGCTTCCGGATCGCGATTACTACCTCAAAACGGATCCGCGTTCCACCGAATTGCGGAAGAAATATGAGGACAACGTCGCTGCCATGTTCGCACTGCTCGCGAAGGCGGAAGGCCGCGCCGACAACGACGAAGCGGCAAAAGCCAAGGCGGTGATGGCAATTGAAACCGCTCTCGCCAAGGCTTCGATGGATCGTGTGATGCGCCGTAACCCCGACAATACCTATCACAAGATGACGGTTGCGGAGCTCACCACTCTCGCGCCGGACTTCGCTTGGAACGGGTATTTCCAGACGCTCGGCCTGCCGCCGATCAAGACGCTCAATGTCGGCGCTCCTGATTTCATGAAGGCGTTGAACACCACCGTCAGCGATAGCAGCCTGGCCGATCTGAAAACCTATTTCACCTGGCACGTTCTGCTGTCGAACGCGGCGGTGCTGCCGAGCAGTTTCCAGGAAACCAACTTCGATTTCTTCCAGAAGACGCTAGCCGGCGTGAAGGAGATGCCGCCACGTTGGAAGCGCTGTGTCACCGCGACGGATCGCGCTCTGGGCGAGGCGTTGGGGCAGAAGTTCGTTGAGGTTGCTTTCAGCGGCCCCAGCAAGGCGAAGGCTCTGCAGCTCGTGGGCGAGATTGAGAAGGCCATGGCCTCGGATATCAAGAGTGCGTCGTGGATGTCGCCCGCCACGAAGGATCAGGCCCTGACGAAACTCGACCAGGTGACCAACAAAATTGGTTATCCCGAGAAGTGGAAAGACTACAGCACGGTGAAGGTCGTCCGGGGCGACTATTTCGGCGATTCCCTGCGAGCGCGGGAGTTCGAGTTGCATCGCAACTTCGCGAAGATCGGCAAACCGGTGGATAAGACCGAATGGGGCATGACGCCTCCGACGGTGAACGCTTACTATGCCCCTCCGCAGAACAACATCAATTTCCCCGCGGGCATTCTGCAGCCGCCGTTCTACAATCCGAAAGCGGACGATGCGGTGAATCTCGGGGCGATCGGCGTAGTGATCGGGCATGAGCTGACGCATGGGTTCGACGATCAGGGCCGCCGCTTCGATGGCGCCGGCAATCTGCGCGATTGGTGGAGCCCGGCGGATGCGAAGGCGTTCGAAACACGGGCGGACTGCATTTCGAAAGAATACGGCGGGTTCAGTCCGGTTTCCGGCGTGAACCTCAATGGCCGGCTGACGCTGGGAGAAAATGCCGCGGATAACGGCGGAATTCACCTGGCGTATGCAGTGCTCATGGATAGCCTCGCGGCGCACACGCTGCCGAGCAAGGATGGATTGACTCCGCAGCAGCAGTTCTTCCTGGGCTATGCGCAGATCTGGTGCGAGAACACGACGGAGGAGTCGGCGCGTATGCAGGCGCTAACGAATCCGCACTCGCCCGGTCAGTTCCGCGTCAACGGCGTGTTGCAGAATCTGCCGGAGTTCCAGCAGGCTTTCTCGTGCAAGAAGGGCGATCCAATGGTTTCGGCAGATCCTTGCCGGGTTTGGTAGAGGATCAACTCACTGGAAGGCACAGGCCAAACCGCCTGTGCCATCAAGCAGCATAGACTCCCGGCGGTACTAAGCTTGGCCGCGATAGGAGCGCTGCTGATCTGTGTCGCGGCGATCGGCGGGTATGTTCCCGCGTGGAGAGCCTCCCGGATCGACCCCATGGTCGCGTTTCGATCGAATTCACTACGCTATTAGAAGACCCCGTCTACATAGACCATTATGAGAATGCTATCGACTCTTCTGGCTCTCTTCGCCTTGGCCGCGCCCGCCGCAGGCCAGCCCAAGCCTCAGTACGAAATCCTGGCAATCCGGTATGCAACCATTCCCGACTTCTCCGTCGCCGGACTGGTCGCGGGAGCCGACCGCTCGCGCAAACTGGACATCGCCATGATGGTCTGGCTGGTGCGAGGCAATGGCAAGAACATCCTGGTCGACTCCGGCTTTTATCGCGACCAGTTCTTCAAGCAGTGGCACGTCGTGGATTTTGTGAAGCCCTCTGAGGCAGTGCGGAATGCCGGCATCAAGCCCGAGGACATCACCGACGTCGTCATCTCCCATGCGCACTGGGATCATGCCGATGGAGCCGACCTCTTTCCGAACGCGAAAATCTGGATTCAAAAGGACGAGCTCGAATATTACGTGGGAGAAGCCTGGCAATCGCGCCGTACGCACGGCGGAATCGATCCCGACGACGTCCTGATGCTGGTGAAGCTGAATACGCAAGGCCGCGTCGGACTGGTCAATGGCGATGCCCAGGAGGTCATTCCCGGCATCACCTGCTACACCGGCGGCAAGCACACGTACGCGTCGCAATTTGTCGGCGTGAACACTGCGGCGGGAACGGTCATCCTGGCCAGCGATAACATGTACCTCTACGAAAACCTCGAAAAGCACGTGCCTATCGCGGCCACGCTCGATGCCGATTCCAATCTGCGTGCGCAGGACCGCATGAAGCAGCTGGCCGCCAAGCCCGAGCTCATTATTCCGGGCCACGATCCGGCCGTGATGACGAAATTCCCCAACCCCAGCCCGAACGTCGCCCGGATTCAGTAATTCCCGGTTCCTCGCCGCCATGTCCACGTAATGAAAAACTTCATCACGTTGTGGTCTCCGGCCGCAATTCTCGCTGAAGGGTTGAAGGCGGACACCAGCGTTACGGCAATGGATCGTGTCCAGGCCCGCTACGGTCTATCGATCTCCACTTCTCGAGACCCTCGAAAGCGCTGCGGACTGGAGTCCTTGCGGGCCGCAATTGAGGATGGCTTTGTATCGTGAGTTCTAAGTACATTTAGTACTTTACAACGCAAAGCCAATCCGCTACACTCTCAGTCGTGGGCTCCGTACAACCAATTCGCCGCGCCGAGCCGATCGAAATGCAGGCCCGTGCCATGGACCACCTGCGCTACATCCGTGAAACGATGGAAAGCGCCTCGGCATTCACCGCCGTTCCCGGCTGGGGTGGAGTCGCAATGGGTGCAACAGCCTTGATCGCCGCTGTCATTGCGGTCCTGCAGCATTCAACCGCAGGCTGGCTCACAACCTGGTTTGCCGAAGGTATGCTGGCCATCGGCATCGGCGCTCTCGCGCTGAAATACAAAGCGGAAGCCGCCGGTGAACCTCTGCTAACCGCGCCCGCCCGGAAATTTGCCCTCAGCTTCGCGCCCCCGCTCCTCGCCGGGGCGCTGCTGACCCTGGTGCTCTATCGCGCCGGAATCGTAAACGCGATTCCCGGAGTTTGGCTGCTGATGTATGGCACTGGCGTCGTCACGGGAGGAAGCTTCTCCGTTCGCGTCGTGCCCGTCATGGGAATGTGTTTCATGGGCCTCGGTGCAGCGGCGCTTTTCTGTCCTTTTGCCTGGGGCACGGCTCTCCTCGGCGCCGGCTTCGGAGGTTTACACATCATATTCGGCCTGATCATCGCCAGGAGGCACGGTGGCTAGAAACAACGCAGTTCGAAAACAGGAAGAACGCCCGGCGAAGGCCGTTCAACGGGAGACTTTACCCGATCTCGATCGACTGATCCACGAACGGATGCGGCTCGGAATCGTCAGTGTGCTCGCCGTCAACGAAACAGCGACTTTCAACGATCTCAAGAAGCTTCTGAAGACAACCGATGGAAATCTGAGCGTTCACGCGCGCAAGCTGGAGGAGGCAAACTACATCGCCTGCACGAAGTCGTTCGAAGGCCGCATGCCCAAGACCGAATACCGGCTCACGGAAGCAGGCCGCCGCGCGCTCGAGAAGTACCTGAATCACATGGAGGCGCTCATCGGAGCAATGAGAGAGCGTTAGCTCTTTTTTTTGGGTTCATACTTTATGGTGGAGAGTACTCTTTCGCGGCTGCATGCCGCAATCATCATGGACGGCAACGGGCGCTGGGCAACGGCCCGCGGGCTTCCGCGCATTGCCGGGCACAAAGCAGGCGCGGAGGCCCTGCGCCGCACGATCGAGGCGGCCCCCGATGTCGGCATTGGCACGATCACGGTTTATGCATTTTCATCCGACAACTGGCGCCGCCCGCCTGAAGAAGTGAACGCCTTGATGAGGCTCTTCCACAGCTATTTGCGCAAGGAGCAGGCGCGCTGCATCGAAAACGGAATCCGCATCTCGGTGATTGGCCGCCGCGACCGTCTGCCGCGCATGCTTTTACCGATGATTGAGGAGACCGAGCGCACAACCGCACCCGGCCAAAGGCTGCACTTGCGGATCGCGGTCGACTACTCTTCACGCGACGCTATTCTGGAAGCTGCGCGCCGTGCCAGGCATAAGACCGACCGCGACGGATTTGCCTCGCTCCTGGGCGCCTGCGACGTCGACCTCCTGATTCGCACCGGCGGCGAAAAGCGCCTGAGCGACTTCCTTCTCTGGGAGTGCGCCTACGCCGAGCTGATCTTCACGCCCCGCATGTGGCCCGATTTCGACGCCTCCGATCTCCATGCCGCAGTCAATGAATTTCATTCGCGCGAGCGCCGCTTCGGAGCCGTCCCTCAAGCCGTCTGAGGAGAATATAAAGGCGTATTGGCATTCAGCCTGCCTTTGGACTTCACCGGGAAAGGACAGGCTAAAACGCCTGTCCCACCTTTTCCAACCTGCGCGTTACCGTTGGTTGCGACGATGCTGCTAAGCGGGGCAGCGGTTTTGCCCGCTCGCTTGCTATAAGAGGTAAGTGCTTCGTCGTTTCATCCCTGCTCTCTTCATAGCCCTGCTCGCGGCTCAAACCCCGCAACCGACGCCGCCCACCCGCGACCCCCACACGCCCGGGTACGTCAAAGCGAAAGAACTCCCCGACGGCCAGAACGCCCCACCGAATCAGGACGGGAACTTCATCCTCGGCCCGACCCACAACCCCGCACCCGAAATGACCGTCCAGCCAGGCGTGCCGCGAGGCGACATCTACACGTTCACGATGGAGTCCACCGATAGCAAGATCTTTCCCGGGATCGCGCGCGAGCCCGACACCTTCGGCACGCCCGACCCGAACGACCCCGCGAAACTGATTGTCACCACCAGCCATCCCGCGCCATATTCCCGCAAAGTGACCGTCTACGTTCCCAAACAATACGTCGCCGGAACCGAAACTCCGTTCATCGTGGGCGCCGATGGGCCCGACCCCTTGCTGTTTACGGCTCTCGACAGCCTCATCGCGCAACGCCGCGTCCCTGTGATGATTGCAATTTCAATCAGCAATGGCACCGGCGACGCCCAAGGAAGCGAGCGGGGCCTCGAGTACGACACTATGTCCGGCCGCTATGCCGAGTTCGTCGAAACGGAGGTGCTGCCGCAGGTCGAGAAGCAATCCCACGTGACGCTGACGAAGGATCCCGAAAAGCGCGCCACCATGGGCGGGAGTTCCGGAGGCTCCTGCGCGTTGATCATGGCCTGGTATCATCCGGAACTCTACCACCGCGTCCTCACGTACTCCGGAACTTACGTGAACCAGCAATGGCCGCCGAATCCCGACACGCCCCACGGCGCCTGGGAATTCCACGAGCATCTCATTCCCAGCAGCACGCGCAAACCGATTCGCATTTGGATGGAAGTGGGCGATCGCGACCTTTACAACCCCAATGTGATGCGCGACAACATGCACGATTGGGTGCTGGCGAACGAGAAGATGGCCAAGGTCCTCGCGGCGAAGCACTATCACTACCAGTTTGTCTTCGTCCGCAATGCCGGCCATACCGACCACGCCGTGAAGCAGCAAACTCTACCCGAAGCGCTGGAATACCTCTGGCGCTAGCTGTCTATTGCGCAGCCAGACTGTACCGGTAATCTCGTCAACGCATCACATGCCGTATCCGTTCAGTAGCGCCGCCCAAAGGCCGAGAGTAAGGCGGGTTTGCAACCTGCGGCGGGTTTGAAACCCGCCTTCACCACTTCGACATGCCTCGACAAGATGCAATCCTGCCGGTGGATCCTCCAGGGTGACCCGCGCATTCAACGGCGCCGCATCATCCGGCAAACCGCCGATCAAGTCCAAACCTTCCGCCGCACGAACGCTTGCCGCTCTCGCGCTTGATCGACGCTCTGCGACACCGCCGCGTCGCGCTTGTTGAGTTGCTTCGGTGCGATCCCATCGAGCCACTCCGCCACATCCTGCCCCAGCCGCAATATCCCGAACGCCTCCGGAACATGGAAATTTCGCGCGTTCGTCGGCTGCCAGGCGATCCGCTTCCGATCGGGTCCCGGCCCCTGCAAGCGGTAGAAATTGATCCGCAGCTCGTTCCCGGCCCGAACCGGGCGCTCATCGATGCTCTTCCAGGGAATCTGCATCTCTGCGTACCAAACCTTTGCTCTTGCGTCGATTCGGGCCTTCGATTGGAACCCGGAGTTCCAACGCCATCCCTGCTCCGGCAACGGATGATCGATGTCGATATCCAGATCCACCCACTCACCGTGCGGAGAAACCTCGAATTCCTTGTAGCGATGCGTGTTCTTGAAATCCCAGCCAACGAAAACCTCGGCCGTGTCCCAATCCCACAGATGATTGGTCTCGCGGTCGACGACGGGATTCGGCTTGCTGTAAAGCTCGCTGTATGGACACACAAACAGGACATACAGATTCTTCTCAGTCCAACGTGTGCGGATCTCGGTGCGATGTCCGGGCGTAACCTTGCCCATCTGATCGTTTATCGCAACGGTTGGCGGAACGTCGCGCCAGAAAGGCGACTGCGGATCCGCGGTCAGCTCGATATCCGTCGCCGCATGAATGCTGACGATTGTGCGATCAGCGCCCAGAAGGGCGGCTGTCGACAGCAGGAACCACGGAGTTAGCTTCATAACTTCTCTCTACAGTATCAGCGGCGAAATCGCTTGGCTCCCGCACTGGAATTGCGACGCGAATCGCATTCAGCACAGCCAGAACGTCGATCGCCTCTTGCGCCAGCGCGCCCGCCACCGGCGGCAGAAACCCTGCGGCGGCGGCAACCATGCCCACCAGGCTCAACGCCATGCCGCCCACCGCGCTCTGCAGGGCGATTACCCGCATGCGCCGCCCGATATGCATCAACTCATCAATCTTCTTCAGCGACGGATCGAGGATCACGGCGCCTGCCGCTTCCGTGATGATGTCGCTGCCGTGCCCGAAGGCCACGCCGACCGTCGCCGCCAGCATGGCGGGTGCGTCGTTGATCCCGTCTCCGACGAAGATCGTCTTAGCGCTGCCCGTTTCCGCCTTCACGATCGCCAGCTTATCTTCGGGACTCTTCGAAGCGTGTACCTCCGCGATGCCCACCGCATTCGCCAGGTGCCGCGCCTCCATTTCCCGGTCGCCAGTAAGCAAAACCACTTTGTGGATTTCATGTTTTGGCCCGAGGTGCGCCACGAAAGCTTTCCCCTCGTGCCGCGGTTCATCGAGAAAGTGAAACATGGCTGCGAATGCTTCGTTGATGAACAACAGGCACTCTAATCCGGGCCGTGGCGCAGGCAGATCGATTTCCGTGTGTCGCCCGCGGCCCGCCAACCTCACGTACTGGTCGTCGACAATGCCTCGTAATCCTTCCCCGGGCCTTTCGCTGATGTGCGAAGTAGTCTTCAGCGGCGCGCCGTTGCGTTGCGCGGCATCGATTACAGCGGCGGCCAAGGGATGTTTTGAATATTGCTCCAGGCTCGCGGCAAAACTCAGCGCCTCGGTGCGCTCCATGCGGGGCGCACATGTGATGTCCGAGAGCATCGGCCTGCCATACGTAAGCGTACCGGTCTTATCGAGAATCAGTGTGCTGCACTGTGAGACCTGTTCTAGAATTGCAGGGTCCCGTACGATAATGCTGCTCCTTGCCGACACCGAGACTGCGGCGATCACCGCCACCGGAATCGAGATCAGCAGAGGACAGGGCGTCGCAATCACGAGCACCGCAACGAATCGGTGCGCATCGTGCGCCCCAAGCGCGGCCAACGCCGCCACCAACACCGCCGCCGGCGTATACCACGCGCCCAGGCGCTCCGCCACCCGCCGCATCTTCGGGCGTGCCTGCTGCGATTCCTGCATGACGTGCATGATGCGCGCGTAGCGCGAATCGACGGGCAATTTCTCCGCGCGTATCAGCAACACGCCCTCTCCATTGACGGCTCCCGATAGGACCTGTGTTCCGGGCGTTTTGGCGATGTGAAACGGCTCCCCGGTCAGGTACGACTCGTCCATCGAGCCGCGCCCTTCCATGACGACGCCGTCCACCGGACAAATCTCATGCGGCAACACCACCAGCGTGTCTCCGACGCGAACGTCGTCTAATGACGCATCCTGGGTGCGTGATCCCTCACGCCGATGGGCAACGTTCGGTGTGCGTTTGGCAAGCGCCGCCAGTACCGCCGAAGCGTTCCGTGCGGCATACCGCTCCAGCGCGACCCCGCCTACCAGCATCAGCACGATAATGCCGGCTACGACGTACTGATGCGTCAAGATGGCGCTGGCGATCGCCAAGCCCGCGAGCAGATCCGAACTGATCGCCCGAGCCACTATCTTCTTGAGCATTCAATTCGAGCTTGCAATCGAGGGGCCGCGAGGACAGACCGTGGAAGCGTGGTGCGGGTGGTTTCGCCTGCCTTTGGACATCACCGAAGACGCACAGGCGAAACCGCCTACGCCACCGTGATTAAATAAATACCGAAGTCGCACTTATCATGAAGCACTACATCATTGTTTTCGCCGCAGCGTCAGCGCTTCTGTCCGCGCAGCCCGCCGACCTGATTCTGCGCAACGGCAAAGTGGTCACGCTCGACCCCAAGACCCCCAGTGGCCAGGCGATCGCGATCAGGGGAGGGCGCATCCTCGGAGTGGATTCCGACGCAGAAATAGCGCGCTATCGCGGACCCGGAACGCAGGTCATCGATCTCGAAGGCCGGCTGGCGATCCCCGGCTTCATCGAAGGACACGGCCATTTCACAGGCATCGGCGAATCGAAAATGGAGCTGAACCTCCGCAACGCCCGCACCTGGGACGACATCGTCAACATGGTGGCGGCCGCCGCACGCGAGGCTAAGCCCGGCGACTGGATTCTCGGCCGAGGCTGGCATCAGGCCAAGTGGGAGAAAACTCCGTCGCCGAACGTGGAGGGCTTCCCGGTCCACGATGCGCTAAGCAAGGTGTCCCCAAACAACCCTGTCCTGCTCACGCATGCCAGCGGTCACGCCGTCTTCGTCAATGCTGCCGCAATGAAGGCCGCCGGGATCACCCGCGACACACCCGACCCACCTGGCGGCGCCATTTTGAAAGACAAGCAAGGCAATCCGACCGGCGCACTCCAGGAGACTGCGCAGGGGCTCGCCAATCGCGCGCATACCGCCTTTGAAGCGAAGCAAACACCGTTCGAGAGAACCCAACATGCCGAGCGCCAGTTGGAATTGGCTGCCGAGGAGTGCCTCTCGAAAGGCATCACGACATTCCAGGACGCCGGTTCACCGTTCGCCACCATCGACCTGATGAAGAAGGTGCAGCACGAGAAGAGCCTCGGCATCCGGCTCTGGGTGATGATCCGCGTGCCCACCGACCAGCTTGCGGCACGAATCAAGGATTACCGTATTAATGGCGATGCCGACGAACACCTCACCGTTCGAGCCATCAAACGCCAGATCGATGGCGCGCTGGGCTCGCGCGGCGCCTGGCTCCTGGAACCCTACTCCGATCTGCCGCCCGAAGCACCCAATCGGAGCGGCATGAACACTGAAGACCCCGCCGACATCCACAAGACTGCCGAGATCGCCATCAACAACGGTTTTCAGCTCTGCATCCATGCCATCGGCGACCGCGCCAATCGCGAAGTGCTGAATATTTATGAAAGCGTCTTTCGTGAACACCCCGACAAGAAGAACCTGCGCTGGCGCATCGAACATGCCCAGCATCTCGATCCCGCGGATATCCCACGCTTCGGCCAGCTCGGCGTAATTGCCTCGATGCAGGCGATTCACTGCACCTCCGATGCGCCTTACGTACTCGCCAGGCTCGGTCCAAAACGCGCCGAAGCCGGGGCCTATGTCTGGCAGAAGCTCATGAAAACGGGGGCCATGGTGACCAACGGTACCGACGCGCCCGTGGAGGATGTCAACCCGATCGCGAACTTCTACGCCGCCGTCAGCCGCAAGTTGAGAGACGGGTCCGTGTTCTACGGAGACCAGCGCATGAGCCGCATCGAGGCACTGCGCTCTTACACGATCAACAACGCGTATGCCGCCTTCGAAGAGAACATCAAGGGCTCGCTCGTGCCGGGCAAACTCGCCGACATCACCGTGCTCTCGAAAGACATCATGACCATCCCCGAGGACGAAATTCCGTCCACCCAAATCGCCTACACCATAGTCGGCGGCAAGATTCTGTACCATTGAGGATAAGGTCAACGGTGCCGCTCCGTCTGCTTCTGGCGATTGTCATGTTCGCGCCTGCGTCGATATACGCACAGGCTGTCCATCCTCTAACGGGCCGGCACATCGCTCCGGTGATGGGTTATGCGGGAGCCGACTGGCTGGAAAGGTCCTCGCGCGAGCGCGAAGAGCAGCCGGACGAAGCACTCGACCTGATCGGCATTCAAAAAGGTATGGTGGTGGCGGATGTCGGAGCCGGGACCGGGTTCATCTCGCTGAAGATTGCAGAGCGGGTCGGCCCCACCGGTAAAGTCTACGCCAACGATATACAGCCGGAAATGCTCGACCGTCTGCGGCAGAACGCCAAACGTGCGAACGTCACCAATGTCGAAACGGTACTCGGCTCCGAAACCGATCCCAAGCTGCCTGCGGGCAAGATCGATCTGATCATCATGGTCGACGTGTACCACGAGTTCGCGAGGCCGCAGGAGATGCTCGACAACATGCGCGCGGCGCTCAAGCCCGACGGTCGACTCGTGTTTCTGGAGTACAAGAAGGAAGACCCCTCCATCCCGATCCGGCCGGAACACAAAATGTCCACCTCCGAGGTGAAGATCGAGGTAGAAGCCGAAGGCTACAAACTCGACAAGGTGATCGATACATTGCCGCGCCAGCACATCATTTTCTTCCGCAAAGCTCCGGTGCAATAGCCTTGAAGCACGCCATTTGCAACGAAGTTTACGAGCGACGTCCGTTCGCGGAGGTGTGTCGCAGCATTAAGGCAATTGGCTACGACGGCATCGAAATTGCGCCATTCACGCTCGCTGAAAAGCCAACCGACATCACGGCGGAACAGCGCCGCGAGTACCGTGCCATGATGCAGTCCGAAGGCCTGCAGTTCGTGGGTCTGCACTGGATCATGATGTCGCCGAAAGGCCTCCACGCGACGACCCCCGACCGCGAATTGCGTGAGAAAAGCTGGCGCCATGTCGGCGATTTGGTCGACTTGTGCGCTGATCTCGGGGAAAACGGCATTGTCGTGTTTGGCTCGCCCCGGCAACGCGGCACCACCGGTGGAGTCACGCGCGAAGATGCAATGAAGAACTACATCGAGGGCCTCGCAACGGTGGCGTCACGCGCTGAGGAACGCGGAGTGACCATTCTGGTCGAAGCGTTGCCGAAGAACCAATGCGACGTCATCAACTCGCTCGAAGAAGCAGTTTCCATCGTGCATCAAATCGGCAGCCCGGCTGTGCGGACGATGTTCGATTCACATAACGCGGTCGATGAAGCCGAGCCGCACGCGGAGCTGGTCGACCGGTATTACGACCTGATCCGGCACGTACACGTCAACGAGATGGATGGTCGCCATCCCGGGACGGGCGATTATGACTTTAAGCCGGTATTCGAGGTCTTACGGCGCCGGGGCTATGAACGCTGGATCTCGCTCGAGGCGTTCGATTTCACGCCCGGCGCAGAGACGGTGGCTTCCGAGTCGTTGGAATACATCAAACAGGAAATCGGAAAACTGAAAACATGAAGAAATATGTAGTAACCGGAGGAGCCGGTTTCATCGGGTCGGCGCTTGTGCGCGGGCTGATCGCGCGCGGCGATGGTGAGATCCACGTGATCGACAATCTGTTCAGCGGCAGCAAGCAGAATCTCAAGGAAGTTTGGTCGAGCCTGGAGTTGCACGTCACGGATATCCGTAATTACGAGGAGATCTTTCCCGTGATTCGCGGCGCCGACACCGTGTTTCACCTGGCGGCGATCCCCTCTGTGCCGCGGTCGATTCGGGAGCCGGTCCCGTCGCATGAATCCAACATCGACGGTACCTTCAATATCTACCGGGCGGCGGCCGATGGAGGTGTAGGACGGGTCGTGTACGCCGCGTCGTCCTCGGCGTACGGCGACACCGAAGTGCTTCCGAAAGTGGAAACCATGGCTCCGCGACCCAAATCGCCGTACGCGGCCCAGAAGCTCATGGGCGAGTATTACGGCTCGGTCTTCTCGTCCTGCTTCGGCCTGGACACCGTGTCTCTGCGATTCTTCAATGTATTTGGTGAACGCCAGGACCCGTCCAGCCCCTATTCCGGCGTAATCTCACTGTTCATGACCGCGCTACTCGACCGGCGCAGTCCGACGATGTTCGGGGACGGCGAGCAGTCCCGCGACTTCACCTATGTCGAGGACGTGGTCGCGCTGGTGATGAAGGCCGCGGTTGCGCACGGGGTCTCGGGCAAGTTGTACAACGCAGGGAACGGCAATCGCTACACGCTGAACCAGGTGTGGAACACGCTGCAGAAGATCGAAGGAGTCGAGATACCGGCAAACTACGGCCCACCGCGCGAAGGCGACGTCCGGCATTCACAGGCCGACACGACCGCCGCGAAGCGCGATCTCGGCCACGATCCGCAGTACTCGTTAGAGCAGGGACTTCGAAGGACGCTGGCCTGGTACCGGAGCACGAAGGTACACCCGGTCACCGTGCCTTAGCTCAAGGTGTCAACGCCGTGATAAATCAGCCGGAGGGGCAACTCACAACCCAACGACGCTAGTTTGATCACGCCTTCGATATCCCGAACCGTCTCGATCTTCCAGTCCCCGTCAGGCAGGCGGCTATAGCGTTCGACATTGACCGCTTCCTGAGATACCAAGAGATATTCGGAAAGGGACGGTAACTGGCGATACAACCAGCTCTTTTGCCCGCGATCAAAGATCTGCGTCGAGGGCGATAGAACCTCGGCAATCAACGTGGGGTTGGTTATCGTGTCGTGTTTCTCGTCAACGTACTGGGGAGAGCCGCAGAGCACAGTTACGTCTGGATAGGTGATCATGCGCTGCCAATCGACACACACGCGTGCGTCCGGGCTAAATACTAAACATCGGCCCAAGAGGCGACTCCCAAGCTCGCGGCACAAGTTGCCGGTGATCAATGCATGAGCGAGAGAGCCTCCTGCCATGGCGACAATCTCGCCTTCGATCCACTCGTGTTTGGTTTCAGCGGCGCGTTCGAGCTCCAGATATTCTTCCGGGCTGACGCGTGTTACGGGCTGAGACGACATGGGAGCTGTTTCTACTATTATTATGGTCCCTATGCCGGGTTTTCTTTTATCTCGCCGGGCGGTCCTGGGCGGACTGCTCGCGGGAGTGGCTCAAAACCCGAGTCGGGAGGCTCTGGTCCTCCTCGATGTACGGACCCGGCGTGTGCTCGCAGCGACGGGGGGCGAGAGGGCCAGGAGGTGGCTGGCACCACCTGGATCGACGGTCAAGCCATTCGCCATTTCTGCCCTGCTTGAGGCGGGGAAACTACGGAAGGACGAAGCATTCCCTTGTCCGGGAAAGCTGATTCTGGCGGGGAGGTCTTTTGCCTGCTCCCATCCTCCGATCGGCGTGCCGATTCAGCCTTCTACAGCCATCGCGTATTCATGCAATTGTTTCGTCGCGCACTTCGCGCAGCGGTTTGAGCCGGGAGAACTGGCGCGGTTCTTTACGCGGATGCAGTTCACGTCCGACACCGGGAAGATCGAGCCCGCTATCACGGCCGAGGACCGGCAGCTTCAGGCGTTGGGGGAGAGCCGGGTCCTCGTAACGCCGTTCGGGCTCGCCTCTTTGTATGCCCGGCTGGCTGCCGTGGCTCGGCCGGAGGTTCTCGAAGGACTGGAGGGCGCAGTGGAATATGGGACGGCGCAACTGGCAAGGATTCCCGAGGTACGGCTCGCTGGTAAAACCGGGAGCGCGGTGATACAACAGAACCAGCGCGTCGCCTGGTTTGCCGGTTTCGCGCCCAGCCGCTCGCCGGAAATCGCCGTCGCCGTGGCTGTTCCCGGATATTCCGGTGGTTCGGATGCGGCGCCGATTGCCGGGCGTATCCTTCAGACCCATTTTGCGAGGAAATCGTGATCCGCGCTGTTGCCTTTTTTGCCCTCTTGCCGCTTTGCGCCGAACCGGGCGTGGTTCGCGTGCGGCTTACGCAGTCGCAGCAGCACCGCGTGGTCTCCATCGGAATCGAACAGTACGTCGCCGCAGTGCTCGCTGGTGAGAGCAGCGTTTTTCAATCCGATGAGGCGCTCAAGGCGATGGCCGTGGTAGTTCGCACCTACGCTACACGCCTCCAGGGACGGCACAGCAAGGAAGGCTACGACTTCTGTTCGACGACGCATTGCCAGCGGGTCGAACTTGGCGCGGTGACGCCACGGCTTCTGGCTGCTGCCGAGGCGACGTCGGGTGAGTTGATCTGGTACGAGGGCAAGCCGGCCTTCACGTCGTACACCGCCAACTGCGGCGGCCGGACGGAGGAGGCGCGTAGCGTCTGGGAGGGCATCGGCGCACCGTACTTGAAGTCCCTTGACGACCCCTACTGTCTCCGGTCGGGCGGCGCGCCGTGGCATTGGACCGCCGCGCCGCAGGAGATCGTCGGCGCGCTTCGCGAGTATGGACTCAAATGCCCGGCAGCGCTGCAGGAGATTGCCGAGGAGAAGAAGACCGTCTCGGGGCGGGCCAAACAGTTGCGGCTCTCCGGCGGAGGCGAAGTGATCTCCATCGATGCCTCGTCGTTCCGGTTTGCTATGGGCCGGGTGTTGGGCTGGAACACCATCCGGAGCAACCGGTTCGATGTTCGCTTTTCCGATGGGAGGTTCGTTTTCGACGGCAAGGGAGCGGGCCACGGCGTCGGGCTATGCCAGCGCGGCGCGGAGCAGATGGGAACCGAAGGGCGCAGCTATCGCGAGATTCTCAGCTTTTACTTCCCGGATAACCTCATAGGGTTAAACGCTAAAGGTCTGAAGTGGACACGGCTCGGCGGCGAAACGGTCGCCGTCATGACTACGCGTCCGGACCACGACGCTCCGCTCGTATCGCAAGCTGACCGGCTGACCCACGCCCTTTCGAACGAAACCCACCTGGCGACACCGCGCAATATCGAGATTCGGGTTTATCCCGATGTCGACACGTTTCGGAATGCCACGGGAGAGCCCGGTTGGGTGGCCGCCGAGACGCGGGGCACGCGGATTCATCTGCAACCAACCGCCGCGCAGGGTGCACTGCGGCACGAGTTGCTTCACGTGCTCGTCGAAAGCCAGGCGAAACCGGACTTGCCGGTCTGGTTTCGTGAGGGACTGGTCGAATACCTGGATTCGCCTTCGCACCCGAGCACCGATGGGACTACCGTCATCGAGGTGGATATGCGCCAGCGCACGGATGCGCCCCGCGCACGGGCAGCTTATGCCGCCGCCAAGCAGCAGGTCGCGTCGCTGGTACAGCGCTACGGGACGGGGACGGTTTCGGGCTGGCTCACTCGCGGGCTTCCTCCCGAACTGAACCTTTCCACCAACAGCCAGGCCCCGACGAAGAGCAAGTAGGCCACGACGAGACGGAACATGAAGCTGCCCATCTGCATGGTGAAGCCGCCGACTTTGGGAACCCAGAGTATGAGTTTCAATGGCACCCAGAGCCCAACGATCATGAGCGCCAGGACTTCAATCCAGTAGCGCCAGCGGCGGGCACGCGTCCAGGCGTCAGCCGGGCTGATGTGGAGGCCTTTGGAGGCGACTTCGGCGGCCACTGGTAACAGCATTATCGGCAGCATCAGCCAGCGTACGACCCATAGCACTGCGTTCATGATTGCGAGAATCGTGGTCGGCTTGACGGGTTTGCGGCCTTTCAGCGTAAACCAGGATGCAACCATGGTCGCCGGATGCGGACTATAGGTTTGCCACGCCGATAGCAGGCCGTAAACGACCAGTACGACAATGGCCAAAACGAACAATCCGCCCAGATGCTTCAAGACGGTATGCAAAGCCGGTGACAGGCTCGTGCGGTCTTCGCCGCTAAAGTAGACCAGCGTCGTGCCATGCAGGTACAACGCTCCACACATGATGACGATGGCGACCAACGCGCTCCACAGCAGACGTATCATGGTTGATTCGCCGACGCCGAGCCAATAGTAGCCGAGCCACAGCAGCAGGGCGTTACCCACAAAGTGCATTAGAAAGAGCAGGCGAGTTGCGCGGGTCATTTGACCTCCAATTTGCGACTCTCAGTGGTCGACATGAAGCTGGGTTGATACATGGGCTGCACTCGTGCAGGACTGACTTTGAACACGCCGGGATTGACCACCTTCAGCAGGTAGAAATACTGTTGCTGTCCTTCCCGGAAGAACCGCTGGAAGATCGCCATGCGGTCGTCGTGCAGTTCGCGCCGCGTGAACCAGTATTCCCACCAGGACGGGCGGCTGGTCAACTCGTAGAGATGATCGTTGGCGATGAACTCAGTGCCGGCGGGAATGGGGTCCTCAACCATCAGGTAGCGCCACTCCGAACCAGTCACGGTCAAGCGCACCGCGATGACATCGCCGGATGAGACCGGCGCGGATCCGAGGTCGCTCAGATCGTAGACGGTGCGGTCGCCTTTCTTGATGGGCGACAGCTTGAAGTAATCGCGCAGAACGTTAAGGGAGAGGGTGCCGGTCTTCTGGAGTTTTTCGTCGGTCGAGAAATACTCGGCGCGGGTCGAATAATAGAGCCGACCGTCTCCAGTGGTAGTCACGCGGACCCGATTTTCACCCGGCTGAAGCTTCTCTTCGGGGAGCGTCAGCTCGGCTTCCACGGCGCCGGTTGCTTTGTCGAACTGTTTGGTTAGGACGACCTGGTCATTTACGTAAACCGTGGCCGTCAAATTTGGATTCAGTTCGTTGGTGGCCTTCACGAAATCGATCAACCCGTAAACCACCATGGCGGTTTGCTTGGTCGATTCCCACCAGTAGCCTTCGCTGCGATGATTCATCAACCAAACGGCCGCTTTAGGCAGCAGCGGGTTATCGTGGCGCTGGTGGGACATGAACTTCACGGCGAACGAGGTCGCTTCCGCGGTCACGTCGGCGTTGAAATCGAGCATTTCGTCGCGGGTTGCCGGCCAGGAGGCTTCCTGTTCATCCTGTTTGACCGACTTCTCGAGCGCGCTGGCAATCTCACCCACGCGCCCGTCCTTTGAGGCTTCGAGCGCCAGGCCAAGCAGCGCCATGCCGTAAGGCGACAGCTTGGAGCGGCCGTCGTAGACCTTACCGAGCAAGGCAGCGTTCGGCTGACCTGCCTGGGCGAACGAATAGGCAATGTAGGCGCGCAGGTCGGGAGCGTAGTCCGAGGTGTCGGCCTTCTGCAGCCACGCCAATCCCTTGTTGATCGCTTCCTGGTTGACCTGTGTGCCGGCGTCCTTTGCTTGCGACAGGCCGGCAACGACGTAGGCCGTCATGAAAGGATGGGTTTCGTCGGTCTCCCACCAACCCCAACCTCCGTCTTCGTGCTGGAAGTTATAGAGGCGATCGAGGCCCGCGCGGATTTTCTCCTGCAAGGCCGCTTCGTCGACCTGCGATTTCAGGCCGAGCTCGTTAATGGTCTTCTTGACGATGATGTCCGGCAGGAAGCTGGACATGGTCTGCTCAACGCAGCCATATGGGAAGCCGGTCAGATATTCGAGAGCGCCAAAGAGGGAGCCGGCGATCGAGGGAGCCATGTGAACGGTCAGGGAGCGGGAGCCGGGCTCGACCTTTTGCGGGAAGGTCAGGCTGAACGATTCGTTTTTGCCGCTGACCAGCGAACCGCCCTTGGAGAGCGCCAACTTCACTCCGGGCGGGTTCACCGGGAGTTCAAGTTCGAGGGCGTCGGACTCTTCGTCGGTCAGTGCTTTGCCGGTGAGCTTTACGTTTCGAACCTGCTTGGCGCGAACACGCCAGTCGACGCGCACTTCACCGCGGCTTGGGATTTTAATGTCGGTTGTCTTGCCGTCGAGAATATCGAGACCTTCGACATCGAGCGACACTCGGGCTGTCTTTTCGTCAGTCAGGTAGTTGTGTACGATCGCCGATAACGTGACTTCGTCGCCCTGCACGAAGAATCGGGGCACGGCAAGACGCAGGATGAGGTTTTTGCGAACGATGGTTTTGAGCATCGTGCTGCCGACCTTCGTGTCGGCTGTGGCGGCGCGGGCCGTCGCGCGCCAGGTAGTGAGCGAATCGGGGAACGTTACTTTCGCGGTGGTGTGTCCGGCGGCATCGGTGGTAAGGTCGGAGGCCCAGAAAGCCGTATCAGGGAAGAGCTTGCGGACCTTGGGTTGAACGAGCCGCTCCGGCTTAAGTTGCGCCAGCTTTGACTTGGGCCGCAGATCGGCTAAGCGCATGCGGCGCTTGCCGGCTTCGCCCGTGAAGTAGTAGTTCAACGAATTGTCGGTGTAGACGGCATTGTATTCGTTGCCGAAGAAATAGCTGACGATGTCCAGGGTCATGTCCGGCTGGATGGCGTAGATCGCTTCGTCCACGACACCGAGGCTCAGATCGGTGCGGGCTACGGGTTTGCCATCGGAACCGGTAACCGCCACATCGTAGGTTGCGGTCTGGCCGGGCAGATACTGCGGCTTGTCGGTGGTCAGCTTTACGTTCAGCTTGTGCTCTTCCGGCGGAACCTTGACCTTCTTCGCACTTTGATACAACTCGCCCTTGCGGATGAAGGCTGCCGAGACGTAGATTCCTGGTTCGTTGTCGGCCGTGATCGGCAGATCGAACTCGACGGTCGAATCCTTGGAGCGGAGAAGTTGTTTGGCGCGGAGGTCGCGGCTTTCCACGCTAACGAACACCGGCGTGTTCGGTTTCCCGGTGATGATGAGAATCTTGGCGGTTTCGCCGGGGCGGTAGCTCTTTTTGTCGGGAATGATTTGGACGGTCTTCTGCTCCGAGCCATACCAATCCGGCTCGTCGGCGCCAGCCACCCAGACCCACCAATACGATTCGATATCGCGGCCCTCAGGCGTGTGCGCTGTCGCTCGGATATGATACGAGCCGCCTTCGGTGGGAATCTGGAGCTCCCCATTGGCGGTTCCGTCTGCGCCGGTGGTGACGTCAGTCGATGAATATGATTTGGAGGCGGTTTCGTCACGATAGTTCCAGGACACGAGATCGAGGTGCACCTTCGCCTGCACCGGGTTGTTGTCGTAATCGCGCGCCGTCACTTTTACGGTAGTGCGGGTGTTTGGCTGGAAGAAGTAACGGTCCGGCTCGACCCCCAGCAGGAAGCTTCCATAGGTGGCGAGGATGAATCCGGTTCCGGAGATTTCACGGCGAGCTTCATCTGTCACGCGGGCTTCGACACGATAGATGTTGTCGAACTTGTGTTCGGATTCGCGGGTTGTAAAGCTGATGGGCAGCTTGCCGTCCGAATCCAGTTGGCCGTCCTCTTCGGAAATCTGCTCGTTCTCTTCGCCGCTGCTTTGGGCAATATTGCTGCCGGGCTCGATGTCTTCGTCGGCCGTATAGAGGATCGGCGACCAGTAGCGGCTGCGGTAGATCACATAATGCACCTTCGCGCCGGCGACCGGCTCGCCAAAGTAGTAGCGGGCGTCGATGGTGGCCTGTACCGTATCGCCTTCGAGGACGTGAGGCTTCACCGCGGTGACGTGAACCTCGTATTCCGGCTTCTTGTACTCCTGCACCTGGAACTCGCCGTTGCTCGTGCTCTCTTCCGATTTGATCTCGATGTTATAGTTGCCGAGCGCAGCCGCGTTCGGTAGAGCCAGATCGTCCTGAACCGTTCCGTTCCAGCTTGTCGTCAGGGTCTTCTGATAAACCGTCTTCTGGTCCGGATCGTTGATCCGCACCTGCACGGCTTTATTCGCGGGCACCTCATAGCCGACTGCGGCACGGAGGCGCATAATTCCTTTGAAGTGGACTGTGTGTCCCGGACGATAGACGGGACGGTCGGTATAGATGTAGCCAACGGTGCGGTCGCGGTCAGAACCGAACGCATAGCTGGAGAGCGCGTTGACAGCATAATCCGCGCCGTGCCGCACGACGATCCGGACGTCGTCCGTCTTGGCCGGCGCCTTGATCTCCGCCATGCCATCGGAATCGGTTTCCACCGGATGTCCCGCGGCCTCGCGCGTGATGGCATAAATAGATGCTCCAGGGACCGGCTCGCCGCTCTTGCGATCGGCGATAAAGGCAGTGAGATCGCCGCGCGCGGTTTTGGTGATGGCGACGATGTCGGAGACCATCAGGATGGTGTAGGCGCAGATTTCCTTGTGGACCGCCTCGACGAGATAGACACCTTTCTCCTTGACTCCGATGTCGACGTTCTCCGATTCCCAGCGGGTGGTGCTGTGCACCGGCTGCACGAAGGTCAGGACGAGCTGCTGCGAATTCAGGATGGGCGCTTCGGCATATTGTGTGCCCTTGGTTTGCTTCTGACCACTGCCCGGCAGCACACTCTCGAAATGCTGGCTGGGGGATTCGGTGAACTGGGCCCGCATTTCGCGGCGAATGTTGGTGCGGAGATCATGCTTCCAGGAGTGGAGGCGCTCCAGGAGGGTGGGCGAGTGGGTGGGGCGCGGCACGCGCCCGCCAAACTGGTGGGGATCTTCAAGCTGGGTGAAGAACTTGACAGGATCGTTGACGCGATAGACACGGAACTCCATGGAATCGACGTTCCAGGCGGTCATTGCGATCGAGGGTTTGCTGTTCGACCCGAACGTACGATTGCTGCTCAGCGAGAAGTACGGTTCTTCCTCGTTCTGACCGATGCCGGGCAGTATCAGAGGGAGCAGGAGTAAGGCACGGGAAACGCGAAACAGCATTCAAAGATTCCTTTCGAGAATGTTCCAGCGGTACACGCCCAGAAAGTTCGGATTGCCTGAAAGAGGCCGCCATTGAACCTGCGGATAATTCAAGAGCTCCTCCGTTGTAAGCCGCCGGATTTCGCCCGGATCTTTGCCCGTCGGGCCGGTGTGATACAAGACGTATCGTTTATGGTCTCGGCTGATTTGGCTTTCGCCTATGAAGATCATACTGTGAAACGGCATGTGATCGGAAAGCTGGCGGAAGAACATCAGGTCGCCGGGAAGGGCGCGCGCGAGCTCGCGGGTGACGAAGTGCGTATTCAGCCGCCACAGTGTTTTCGCGTCGGCAAATTGGGCGAAGGTTCCGTCGTTCAAATCGGAGGGGCGGAAGGGGCCTGGACGCACTCGAAACAGGGCCGGACCGAGCGGTGTGTGCGGGTAGTGATATTTAGAGACGGAATCGAGGGCGGGGATGATGGGCAGTTGCGCGTCGGCGGCCCAGTTGCTGTCGTGGCGGCGCAGCGCTTCACGGTAGGCGTAGCGAATGAGGGCGGCGCAGTCGTTGATTTCGGCGGGACGGGCGGCCGGCGCCTGGAAATATTGAGCCTCGGCGAGGAAGGTGAACCAGCGGCGGAACGCCTGCTGGTCGTGGCCGTCATCAAGGTGAAGGAACTCGGGGATGCCATCCGCCGCACCCAGGCAAACCGCCAAGGCGGCGGCGCAAAACGCCACCCGAGTCCCAAAGCAGCTGATCTCCAAGTGAAGGAATTATACACCTTGGGTGGCGCGAATGGAGACACGAATCCGCTGCCAACGGCGCCGTTTTTCGGCAGCGGGTGTCCGCTTTGCGAACCCCCAATTTTGCAGGCAACAGTTTACAGGCTAAAGCCTGCGCTACCTGGCGCGTGAGACATTGCGGGAGCTTTAAAGAGACGGGCGTGTCGGGAAGATCATGAACCCGTTTTCAGCCCGCCTGTGCCCAATGGGAGTGTTGGCGGCCCCAGGACACACGCCTCACCCATTGTTTAGCCCGCATGTTCCAGCTTGGATGCCGGCATCGTGCCTATCCTGCCCTTCCCAGTTCGTCGTAGGGAAAGCCTCGTCGGTCATTCGGGGCAGTATAGCTCCGCGGGAGGCTTGCGGCCTCTCGGGCGCGGTGCGCCACATCCACGACGGCGTTCGCGACCGCTGGCCGTCGTATCATTGGCGTCAATTTCGCTTGAGAATTGTTTTCGCAGCCGCTAACCGTATTGAGAGTCTAACGTTGTGGCAGATTCAATACGCCCAAGTTATGGGTGACGCGCGAAAGTGTCGCGAGTCGACTCAAGAGGTGGCGTCCAGATCGGCAAGGTCCTTTGCTCGTCCCGCGGCGAGTTTGTTCTTCCGGAACAATGAGAGGCTGAGAAAGAATGTTTGGATACCATCGATCTCTCCCGGCACTTTTTCGTTCCATGCTTCATCGAAGCTCACACCGGTAATGCCGGTAATAATGTCGATGCGGTAAGGATCGATTCCGAGCTGGACAATCTTGTCGGGTTCCACGAAGTCCTGTTCAATCAAGCCGATGGAACCGCATCCAAACCGCTGAAGTGCGCGGATCAGGCGTTCGGCATTTGCCGGCGACGGACGGACGTAGAAATCTATGTCGCCGGTCGAGCGCGGAACACCATAAAAGGCGCGAGCCCATCGCCGATAATAACGTACTCAACGTTCTCCGAGTTATAGGGCTGCAGGTGAGCAAGCCTGCTCCACCCTTCCACAGCCCCGCGGAGGACTTGTCATCGGAGGCCGCTCGGGTAAGGTTGCGCCAGGGCAGCGATCATTGCCGTTCGAATCCGCGCCCCTTGCTTGCCAATGAATTTCAGCTTCTCGGCATCCGCCTCATCTAGTTCATGACGGGACCACGTCCCGTTCATTACGCCATTCAGAGAATGCGCCTGACGGTAATTTCCGAGGTAAAGATGGCCTATTTCATGCAGCGCAGCCGCAGCCTTGATGACGATCACGACCAGCAGACATGGATGTGTCGCGGCCGCTACACCAACTTGATCTCTGCCCGCCCACCGGATGGCGCGTCGTCCAGGACTGGCTGCGTCCACGTCCTGACCCATCCCAATGAACCGCGTTGCTACACGAAGGACCAAGTCTCACTCGTTCCGCAGAGCCGCCAGCGGATCAATTCGGGACGCCCGCCTTGCCGGCGCATAGCCAGCCAGAATCGCGGCGCTCAGGAGGACGGCACCGGCCAGAGCCAGGGTTCCCGGATCGTTGGGCTGGGTCTCGAACAGAAACGATTTGACCAGCCGGGACGCGCTCAACGCGGCAGGCACGCTAATCGCGAGTCCCACCGCCGAAAGTAGCAGAACGCGGCGCAGAATCATCCATACCACGGCGCTGCGTTGCGCCCCCAGACACATCCGGAGTCCAATCTCGCCGGCCTGCCGCGCGACGCTGTAGGACATCGTGCCGTAGAGCCCCACGCACGCCATCAGGAGAGCCAGCACCCCGAAACCCGCGCATAGTTTCGCGAACGTGAGTTCCCGGCTGATCGTCCGATCGATTTCGGCGGCCTGTGTGACCACGTTCGTGACAGGTATGCGTGAATCGGCCTCCCGCACGATCTCATGCACACTCTGTACAAACCGCAGCGGATCACCCGAAGTGCGTAGCGCGTAGGTCACTCGGTCCGAAGAAAACTGGCTCGCCGCTACGAACACGGTCATGGCACTCTCCTCTTCATTTTTCAGGCCGCCGTACCGCACATCACCCGACACGCCGACGATTTCAAGATCGCGCTTCTCGTCCGGGAGCGTGATGCGCCGGCCCACCGGATTCTCGTTCTCGAAGTACGTCCGCGCCAGTCGCTCGCTGATCACGGCAACCGGCCTGGAACCCGGTTGATCGCGGTCGTCAATCTCACGCCCGGCCAGGATCGGAATCTGCATCGTCGTGAGGAAACGCGGTCCAGCGGCGAGGGCGCGCGCGTCTTCGACGGTAACATCGCCGATCTTCATTGATCCCCGGATTGCCTGCCCGGCGCGCGCCGCATTGATGATCGAGGATTGCGAAAGTGTCGCGCTGCTCACGCCGGGGATCGATTCGAAGCGCTTGCGCAGGCCCGCGTAAAAAGTGGCGATCGCCGGGTCGCGATGCCCGGCCTGGCGCGCATTCAGAGAGAACAGAAGGATGTTCTCGCGAGCGTATCCCAGTTGGACAGAGTGCAGGTGGTTGAGTGTCCGGACAAACAGGCCCGCGGCGAACAGGATGAGAAAAGAGATCGCGATTTGAGCGACTACCAGAACGCCCTGCGCGCGATGGCGCGGCCCGCCCCCGCGTCCATTCTTTATAGCGGGCATAACATCCGGACGCGTGGACTGTATCGCTGGAGCGAGGCCAAATAACAGGCCACAAACCAGTGAGAGAGCCGCTGTCGCCCCCAGCACGTACCAGTTCAATTCCGCGTGCAGCGTGAAGTTCTCCCGCCCGTTGGAGAACAGAAACGTCAGCGCTCGCACTCCCCAGATTGCAAACAAGACACCGAATGCTCCGCCGAGCGACGCCAGCATCAGACTCTCGGTCAGCAACTGCCGCACGACGCGGAACCGTCCCGCGCCGAGGCTGAGCCGGACCGCGATTTCGCGGCGTCGGGCGGCGGCCCTGGCGAGCAGCAGGTTCGCGATATTCGCGCACGCAATGGCCAGGATCAATCCCACCATCGTCAGGAGCACGTACAGAGGCTTCGAATACTGGCGGCGCAAACTACCCAGACCGGCGGCGCCGGGATTCAGCATCAGCGCCGGCAGTTTGGCGCGCTCACCGTCGGTTGTCGCGGTGGCGGCAATCCATTGATGGAAACGAGGCGCCAGTACTGCCTGCGCCTGGGCCATGCTGACGCCGGGACGCAGACGGCCCATCATTTCGATCCAGTAGAAGTTTCCGTCGGGATACATAGCCGCCGCCCGGGCGCCGTCCACGAGCAGATTCGTGTGCAACGGAAGGTAGAGGTCCGGAGCCGCCGCCGGGTCGACTCCGAAGAATTCCGGCGGCGCAACGCCGATCACCGTAAAGGGCACGTTATCGACGAGAACCGCTTGTCCGATCGCACTCGGCGGTCCTCCAAAGCGCTGCTGGCTGGCCGCAAAGCTGATGACCGCGACCGGCGCTGCGCCCGGACGGTCATCTTCGGAGTCGATCAGACGTCCAGCGGCCGGCGACACTTCAAGGCCGCGAAAATACTCGCCGGTGACGTACTCCGTCGAGGCGCTCGTAGCCTGCCCCCGGATGGCCAGGGTCTTGTTATGTCCGTTGAAATACCCGAAAAGCGCGGAAAAAACGAAATGCTCCTCGCCGAGCGTCTTGAACGCCCCGTATGGGAAGATGCCAAGCATCATGTCGCCTTTGTCGCCGGGCCACGCCAGGCCCTGTAGACCGTGCATGACATGGACCCATTCCTTGTTGGCGTTCTGGGGCGGCCGGCTGTGCCAATTCAAGACCACCAGCGACTCGGGATTGCCCACCGGCAGCGAGCGCAACAGAATCGATTCCATGAAGCTGTAGATCGTCGAATTGGCGCCAATGCCGAGCGCCAGCGACAATACCGCCAAGGCGCTGAACGCCTTGTTGGCGATCATGGCGCGACAGCCATAGCGGACATCCTGGCCAAGGTCCGACCAAAACCGTGTGATCCAAATCTCCCGCGACTCTTCGCGCTTTAATTCGACGTTGCCAAATCGCCGGCGCGCTTCGGCGCGGGCATGCTCCGCCGTCATCCCGTCTGCTTCGAGTTCCGCGGCTCTTTCCGCAAGGTGGAGTTCCATTTCCTCACGCAGCGCCTGGCTGCGCCTGGCGCTTTCTGTCCAATACCTCAGCCGTCGCAACACGTTCCTCACTCCGTTCCCATCACGCGCGCAATCGCCAACGTGAGTTTGGCGTATTTCCCGGTTTCGAGGGCCAGTTGTCTGCGGCCAGCCGCCGTGATCTTGTAGATCCTGGCGCGCCGATTATTCGACGTCACGCCCCAGGCGCCGTCGATCCAGCCGTTTAGCTCCAGCCGCTGTAGAGCGGGGTACAGCGAACCTTCCTCGACGAGGAGCTCATTGTCGGACGACTGTTGAATGAACTGGACGATGCCGTATCCATGGAGGTTGCGGAGCGACAGCGTCCGCAGAATTAGCATGTCCAGGGAACCGGGCAATGAATCGTTCTTTTGGGCCTTGCGTCCCATACCTAGAATTCTCAGCTTACGCCGCAAAGATCAAGAGAGTCAAATTCGGATTCGTTCTCAAATTCAGCTCCTTCGAGGAAGCGGACAGCTTGGATCGAGCGTGGAGTTTCGAACCTTGCGAGTGCCGGTGCCGGAGGGGCGCGAGGTGGATTGGCTGTTCGCTCTTTTCTCAAGTTTTCGGAGGGCTTGCCGGCGTGGTACGTGACCAACCGGGCGCGGGAGGCGGTGTAAGGCGGAAATAGGAACCCATGCTCCTAGGGCGGCGGGGCGTCCAATCGATCAGCGGCCTAAGGCGATTACGAAATAAAGCGCCGGGGTTTTGCCGACGTTGCGCCAGCCGTGCTCTTCGTTCGAGGCCACATAGGCCACGCCGCCCGGGCCGATCGTCGAGGCGTTGCCGTTGATCGTTACTTCCATCGTCCCGTCTTTGATCAGGATCATTTCTTCGTGTTCGTGATGATGCGGGGCGTGGGGGAGTTCTCCGGGCTGCAGCTCGGTCAGGTGGATGTCGACGTGAAAGCCCGTGTGCGTCGCTCCGTCGAAGACCTTGCGCTCCAGGTTGGTCGGGTGCTTCGTGATGGGAAGGTCTTCGAATTTGTAGGTTTTTGAGGGGAGTTTGGCGATGTCGGCTTTCGCGGCGGTGGCCGAGAGTGCGGCTAGGATGAGGCTTAGGTCGCGGCGTGTGTAGGTCACTCGACCAGTTTAGCTTTCCCGAAAAGGCGGATTGCCAATCCGCCGCAGGCTACCAGCCTGCATCACGACCAGTTGAGGGCGAGGTGGATGAAGGTGCGGACGGCGGCTCCGGAGGGGCCTTTGGCCATCCAGGCTTTTGCGTCGTCGAGCCAGGCGGTTCCGGCGATGTCGAGGTGCGCCCAGGGGAGGTCTCCCGCGAACTCTTTCAGGAAATAGGCCGCGGTGATGGCTCCTCCATTGCGGCCTCCTATGTTCTGCAGGTCGGCGAAGGCACTCTTGAGCTGCTCTTTGTATTCGTCGTCGAGGGGCATTTGCCACATCTTCTCGCCTTCGGATTTCGCAGAGGCGAGCACCTTCTTGACGAAGGCATCATTGTTGGTGAAGACGCCAATGTTGATGGTGCCGAGGGCGACTACGATCGCTCCGGTCAGGGTGGCGGCGTCAACCAGGTGCGTGCAGCCGAGCCGGGCGGCGTACGTCAGGGCGTCGGCAAGAATCAGGCGGCCTTCGGCGTCCGTGTTTAGCACTTCGACGGTTTTGCCTGCCAGGGAAGTCACGATGTCGCCCGGGCGCTGGGCCTTGCTTCCGGGCATGTTTTCAACGGCGGGAATCAGGGCCGTGACGGGAATCGCGGGCTTGAGTTGGGCGATGGCCCGCATCGCGCCCAAGACTGCCGCTCCTCCGGCCATGTCGTATTTCATCTTTTCCATGCCGTCGGCGGGCTTGATCGAGATGCCTCCGGTGTCGAAGGTCACGCCTTTGCCGACCAGCCCGAGATGATCGCGGCTCACCGACCCATCGGCCGGCTTGTAACGGATGATGATGAGGGCCGGGGGTTCGGCGCTGCCTTGCGCGACGCCCAGCAGAGTGCCCATGCCGAGCTGCCGCATGCGGTCCTGTTCGAGGACTTCGCATTCGAGTCCTTGCTCGGCGGCCATTTGACGGGCGCGGTCGGCGAGGGCCAGAGGCGTGAGAACGTTGGGCGGTTCGTTCGCGAGCACACGGGTGAAGTTCTGCGATTCGGCGATGATGCGTCCGCGTCCGGCTGCGGCCTCCGATCCTCCGGCGATGGTCAGCGAGTCGATCTGCTTTTCATTCTTCTTGGGGTCGGTCTTGAGCTGATCCGGTTCGAAGTCGCCGAGAATCGCACCTTCCACGGCGGCGGCCGTGAATTCGTCGTTTTGATAGGCGCCTTCGAGCGAAATGGCGATGTTACGGGCTCCCTTGGCTTTCAGCGAACGAGCCACGACGCCGGCCAGTTTTCGGAGCTCGGGGGTTCCGAAGCGATCTGCCTTGCCGCCGCCGGCTAGGACTAAGCGTTTCGCCTTCAGCGCCGCCGGACGGTGCAGGACGGAGATTTCGAGTGACTTACCGCTGAATTCACCAGATCCATATAAGTCGTCGATTCGATCGTCGCCGATCGAGGGTTGTTGGCCTTCGAAACCAATCACTACGAGGGCGTCGACTTCCAGTTCTGGCAACGGACCACTGAAGGTAGCAATCTTCATTAAGTTTTTCTCACTTTCTTCGCATGGCGGCCCGCGCTTCGGCTTCCATCTCCCGCGTGCGCTCGGACTCGCGCTTGTCGTGCAATTTTTTGCCTCGGGCGACCGCCAGTTCACACTTAATGCGGCCTTCCTTGAGGTACATTTTTGTCGGGATGAGCGCCAGGCCCTTTTCCCGCGACTTGCCCAGGAGCTTGTCAATCTCCTGGCGGTGGAGCAACAGTTTACGGCGCCGTGTTGGTTCGTGGTTTTCGCGGTTCCCGTGGGAGTAGTGGCTGATATGGGCGTTCATCAGCCAGGCTTCGTTGCCGATCACTTCGGCGAAGCTATCCTTGAGCTGGACCTTGCCGCTCTTGGCCGCCTTCACTTCAGTCCCCGTGAGGACAAGTCCGGCTTCGTACCGCTCGATTAGGAAATAGTTGTGGGCGGCTGAGCGATTGTCGCTCAGGATCTTGATGCCAGGCTCTTTCCGGGAACTCAACGTTTTCTTATCAACGCGGGCAAACGCCTTTTCGTCAATCACTTATGTGGGTGAGTGCCGCTAGGCTCACTGAGATTCTAGCACAGGGTACTTCGAATCAATTAAGATGAATCTTTTCTATCGCTTACGCGGTCTTGCACTGCTCATGGCCGTCCTTATGCTCGATCCGGGCGCAACGCTGTTCGCCCGAAATCGCAAAGGCGACAAGCTGTACAAGCAGGCGCAACAAGCGGAGGCAAAGAAGGACTGGGACAAGGCGCTGGAGCTTTATGAAGAGGCGTTGAGCCAGGACCCGTCGGACCCGGCATACGACATGGGTGCGCGGCGCGCGCGTTTCCAGGTCAGTGAAATCCATACCGGCGCCGCGAAGAAGCTGCGGGACTCCGGCAAGCTGGAAGAAGCCCTGGTGGAATATCAGAAGGCGTTCGCGATCGATCCCGCGAATGCCCTGGCTTTGCAGGAAATCCAGCGCACGACGGAGATGATCAATCAGAAGAAGAAGGGCAACGTCAAGCCCGGCGAGGAGAGTCTCACTCCCGCCGAGAAGGCCCGCAAGGATGCCGAGGAACGGATGTCCTCCATTCTTCCGCTGCCCACGCTGAAGCCGGTCACAAACTTCATCTCCTATCTGAAGCTCAACAACCAGCCGACGAAAGTGCTGTACGAGACGGTCGGGAAGTACGCCGGAGTGAATGTCATTTTCGATGCGCAGATGCAGGCGCCGACGGGCGGAAAAGGGATCAACGTAGAGATCAGCAATAACACCGTGGACCAGGCGTTCGATTACCTGGGGCTGCTCACCAAAACCTACTGGAAGCCGGTGACGCCGAACACGATTTTTGTCACCGACGACAACGTGACCAAGAAACGCGACTACCAGGACCAGGTGGTGAAGACGTTCTACCTGAAGAACGTCACGAGCACGCAGGAGTTTCAGGAGATCGTCGTGGCAGTGCGTTCGGTCACCGACATCCGGCGCATGTTCCCGTTTAACGCGCAGAACGCCGTGATCTGCCGGGGAACCGCGGATCAGATTGCGCTGGCGGAGAAGTTGTTTCACGACCTGGACAAGGCCAAGGCCGAGGTGGTGGTGGATTTCGTCGTGATGGAAGCGAATAGCGATCGGACGCGCGACATTTCCATGACGCTGGCTTCGGGCTCGACGAATGGGCTCTCGCTGCCGATCGGATTCACTCCTCGAAATCCGGTGTTGTTGGGCAACAGCACCGGCTCTACGGGCACTACAGGCACGACCACAACAGGCACCACCACGACAGGCACGACTACGACGGGCACCACGACCACGGGGACCACTCCGACGGGAACCGGCACAACGGGACTGGGAAGCACGGGTATAGGCACTGGATTGGGTGGTTATGGCGGCACCAGCACCGGCACGCCGGCACAGAATTACGTCTCCCTGGGACAGATTGGAAAGATCGGGTTTAATGACTTTTCGATTTCGCTGCCTAATGCGCTTCTGCAGGCGGTGATGACCGACAACACGACCCGGGTCTTGCAGAAGCCTCAGGTTCGAGCGTCCGATGGTCAAAAGGTAACGCTCAAGATCGGCGACAAGATACCTTACGCGACGGGCAGTTTCCAGCCCGGATTTGCGGGATCGGTGGGCGGTGTAAGCCCGCTGGTGAGCACGCAGTTCCAGTTTGCGGAGACCGGCGTGAACGTGGAAGTGACGCCGCACGTGCACGGCAGCGACGAAGTGACGCTGCACGTGTTGATCGACATTTCGAACGTCAGCCAGCAAATCACGATCGGCGGACTGCAGCAGCCGGTTATTTCACAGCGCAAGAGCGAAGCGGACATCCGGCTGCGGGACGGCGAGGTGAATATTCTTGGCGGGCTGACGCAGGTGCAGGACACGAAGTCGATTTCGGGGCTTCCCGGGATTACTTATGTTCCGGTGCTCGGACACTTGTTTGGCGATCACAACACCGACAAGCAACATCGCGAGCTGCTGATTGCTCTCATTCCGCACATCGTGCGCACGCCGGACATCACGCCGCTCGACACGGCGGAGATTGCAGCCGGCACGGAGCAGGATGTAAAGCTGAATTTCGCCGAGCCGATGGAAACGCCGACGGAACCGGCCAAGCCGGCGGTTCCGGTAAAACCGGGGGTTCCGGAAGCGACGGTGCCTAGCGCGCCTACGCTGCCAAGCACGTCCGCGGCACCAGGGCCGAGCGGGATTCCGGTGTTGAGCCTGGTGCCTTCGACGGTTCAGGTGGCGCTCAGCGCTCCGGTGGTGGAAACGCTGAATGTGCAGAACATCACGGACCTGGTGTCGGCCGGGCCGGTCCATCTGCAATGGGATCCGCGACTGCTTCGTTTGAATGACGTCTCACAGGGCGACCTGATGAAGTCGGATGGGCAGAATCCGCCGATTATAGACATTCGAAATGATTCCGGGGACGCCACGATCATCGTGTCGCGAGTTACAGGAGCAGCGGGGGTGAGCGGCACGGGCTCGCTTGCGAAGCTGACTTTCATGGCCATCGGGAAGGGAACGGGATCGATCATGATCTCGGATGCATCATTGAAGGACTCGAAAGGGCAGGCGATTCCCGTAAGCACTGCGACGGTTCCGGTGACGGTTCAATGAGGATGCGGTCCACCGGCAGGCTGAATGGGTGCGTCCAGGCGACCCCAATTGAACCTTGCATGAGTTCTGCCGAGGAACCGCCTGCTTCACCTTTCTACAGCTCGCGACGGAAGCAGCGCGGGCTTACGCTGGTTGAGCTGATTGTCGCGTTTACGATTCTGGCGCTGTTATCGACCATGGCGCTGCCGCTGACGGCCTACAAGATCAAGCGTGAGAAGGAAAAGCAGCTTCGCGAGGCGCTGGTCGAAATGCGCGCGGCCATCGATAAGTACAAAGATGCCGCCGACCAGGGAAAGCTCGGGACCCAGAAGCTCGATTCGGACAATTATCCCGAGAGTCTCGATGTTCTGGTGGAGGGCGTGAAGCTGTCTGGCGCGGTAGATAAGAAGGTCCATTTTCTGCGGCGGATCCCGAAGGATCCGATGACGAATTCCTTCGACTGGGGCAAGCGCAGCACGCGCGACGATACGACCTCGCAATCGTGGGGCGGACAGAATGTTTTTAACGTTTACACGAAGAGTACGGAGAAGGCACGCGATGGTACGCCCTATTCAGAGTGGTAAGGGGAAGCGTTGCGGGTTCACACTCGTCGAGTTGATGATCGTGATGGCGATTATCGCCATCCTGGTGAGTATTGCCGTGCCGGTTTACAACCGCGCGATCACTCGGGCGAAAGAGAGCGTGCTCCGGAACAATCTCTTTACCATTCGTACCGTGATCGACGAGTACACCTACGACAAGGGAAAAGCTCCGCAGGCGCTTCAGGACCTGGTGGGCGAGGGTTATCTTCGGCAGGTTCCGGTTGATCCCATGACGGGACAGGCGGACTGGAAGACGATTATGGAAGATACCCTGAACGCGGCCAACCAGGCAGAGCCGGGGCTCTTCGATGTGAAAAGCTCGTCGGACAAGACGAGTTTGGAGGGGTCGCCGTATAGCGAGTGGTGAGGGGGTCTAACAGATCAAGTGATGAAGCTAACCGATTCGAGCGCGCAGGCCAAACTGCCTGGGCTACCAACTCAATGAACCTTTTCTATCGAATGCGCGGCCTGGCGCTGCTCCTGGCCGTACTGATGATTGCCCCGGAGCCCGCGTTGCTGGCACGCGGTCACAAGGGCGATCGGCTGTACAAGGAAGCCCAACAGGCTGAGGCGGCGAAGGACTATGAGAAGGCTCTGCGGTTGTATGAATCGGCATTGAACGAAGACTCCACCGACCCCCGATACGATATGGGAGCGAAGCGTGCGCGTTTCGAGCTCAGCCAGGTCTACATGGCGGCGGCAAAGGGTCTGCGGGAAAAGGGACAGCTCGAAGATGCCATGAATACCTTCGAGAAAGCCTTTGCCACCGATCCGGCGAATGCACTCGCGCTCCAGGAAGCGCAGCACACATCCCAGATGATTTCGGCCGCCAAGAGCGGGGCGACTAAGCCCGGCGAAGAGAATCTGACGCCGGCCGAGCGAGTGACGAAACGGACCGAGGCGCGGATCGCTTCGATGCTTCCGCTTCCCACGCTGAAGCCGGTCACCGACTTCATCTCTACGCTGAAGATGAATAACCAGCCGATCAAGGTGTTGTATGAGACGGTGGGCAAATACGCGGGCGTCAACGTAATTTTCGACAACCAGATGCAGGCGACGGCAAAGAACGTCAACGTTGAAATCAGCAACAACACCGTGGAAGAGGCGTTCGATTACATCGCGCTGCTCACCAAGACTTATTGGAAGCCGGTGACCGCGAATACGATTCTCGTGACCGACGATAACGTCACCAAGCGCCGCGATTACGAAGATTTCGTCGTCAAGGTTTTCTACCTGAAGAACATGACGAGCGTGCAGGAGTTTCAGGAGCTCGTTACGGCGGTGCGCTCGGTGACGGACATCCGGCGGCTGTTCACCTTTAACGCTCATAACGCGATCGTCGTGCGAGGATCGGCCGATGCGGTGGCGCTGGCGGAGAAGCTGGTGCACGATCTCGACAAACCGAAGTCGGAAGTGGTGGTGGATTTCGTGGTGATGGAGGCGAACAGCGACCGCACGCGCGATATTTCCATGACGCTGTCATCGGGTTCGACGAACGGTCTTTCTCTTCCCATCGGATTCTCTCCCCGGAACCCCATCCTCTCCGGCACGACCGGTACGACCGGCACTACGGGAAGTAACGGCACCACCACGGGAACGGGAACCGGTACGCAAACGAGTGCGATTTCGCTGGCCCAGATCGGCAAGATCGGTTTCGGCGACTTCTCGGCTTCTTTGCCCAGCGCGCTATTGCAGGCGGTGATGAGCGACAACACGACGCGAGTCATCCAGAAGCCGCAGGTTCGAGCCTCCGACGGCCAGAAGGTGACGTTGAAGATCGGCGATAAGGTACCGTACGCGACCGGCAGTTTCCAGCCTGGATTCGCAGGCTCGGTGGGTGGCGTCAGTCCGTTGGTGAGTACTCAGTTTCAGTTTGCGGAGACGGGCGTGAACGTGGAGGTGACGCCGCACGTGAATGGCGCCGACGAAGTGACCCTGCACGTATTGATTGATATTTCGAACATCAGCCAACAGGTGACCATCGGCGGCCTGCAACAGCCCGTCATTTCGCAGCGCAAGAGCGAGGCAGACATCCGCCTTCGGAATGGTGAAGTGAATATTCTCGGCGGCTTGACGCAGGTGCAGGACACGAAGTCGATTTCCGGCCTGCCGGGTCTGACATACATTCCGGTGTTGGGCCACCTGTTCGGGGATAACAACACCGATAAGCAGCACCGTGAGCTGCTGATCGCCTTGATTCCGCACATTGTCCGGTCGCAGGACATCACTCCCCTCGATACCGAGGAGATGGGTGTCGGCACGGAGCAAACCATTCATCTGAACTTCGCGCGGGCCCACAAAGACGAGGGCGCGCCCGCATCGACAGCGCCGCCGGCGAAGGCTCCCGCCGCGGAAGCTCCCACTGTGCAGCCGAATGTGACGCCGGGAGGCGTTCCAGCCCTGGCCTTGATTCCTACGTCGGTGAAGGTGGCGCTGAGCTCGCAGGTTGTTGAGATTCTCAATGCTCAGAACGTCACGGATCTGGCTTCGGCCGGTCCTATTCACATTCGGTGGGATCCGAAGCTGCTGCGGTTGGACCAGATATCTCCTGGCGATTTCATGAAGCAGGATGGCCAGAATCCGCCTATTATCGACATTCGGAACGATACCGGCGAGGCGACCATCACGGTGACGCGGACCGACGGCGTGAGTGGTTCGGGAGTGGTTGCGAAACTGTCGTTTACGGCAATTGGCAAGGGGTCGGGATCCATTGCCATTACGGATGCGACGTTGAAGAATTCGAAGCAGCAGGTCATTCCGGTAAGCCGTCCGACCGTACCGGTGATCGTGCAGTGATTGGCCCGTTGGGGGTTATCACCTACGGCGGTGCGACCGGCGCTATCCTGGCTTAGCCTCCTCGGATCTGACTTCTTGCCAACCGAGTTTTGAACTGCGTGGACTTTGGACCTCACCGAAAACGCACAGGCGAAACCACCTGCGCCACCTAGTCGCCCTTTGTGGACCGGTGGTTCGCTTTCGCTATAATGGCGTGCCATGATCAGATCCGTTTCCCGCGCTGCATGGTTCGCTGGATTGGTCGCGTCGACAGCCCTGGTCGGCTCCGCTGAACGCCTGTCGCTCACTGATATTTTCCAGATTCAAAACGCTGCTCAACCGCAAATCTCGCCCGACGGCAAGCGCATCGTCTATCAGCGAAACTTCGCTGACATCACAACCGATCGCCGCTATTCGAATCTCTGGATCATCAATTTCGACGGAACAGGCGATCGTCCGCTCACCTCGGGCAAATTCACCGACACCGATGCCCGCTGGTCGCCGGACGGTTCCGAGGTGGCGTTCACATCGAATCGCGATGGTTCCACACAGGTCTGGCGCATGTGGCTCGACTCCGGGCAGACGGCGCAAGTGACTCGTATGACGTCCGCGCCAGCGAGCCTGAACTGGTCGCCGGATGGCAAATGGATCTCATTTGTCGCGCACGTGGACCAGCCTGGGCCGAAGATCGCGGACCTCCCGGCACCGCCCGAGGGCGCCAAGTGGGCCGATCCGCCCAAGATCATCGATAAACTCGTCTACCGCTTCAACGGCGCCGGCTATCTGAAGCCGGGGTTCACGCAGGTGTTCGTAGTGTCGGAGGAAGGCGGCGCGCCGCGGCAGATCTCTCACGGCAACTTCCAGCATGGAGGGCTGGGATTCCAGGCAAGCGAGCCTCTTTGGGCGCCCGATGGCCAGTATCTGATCATGTCGGCGAATCGGCACGACAATTACGAGCTGGAACCTCGCAATACGGAGATTTACGAATTTCGAGTGAGTGATGGCGCGACGAAAGCTCTGACCAGCCGCAACGGTCCCGATGGGCAGCCCGCCATCTCGCCCGATGGCAACTGGATCGCCTATACGGGCTTCGACGAGAAGTTGCAAGGCTACCAGGTTTCCAAGCTGTACGTGATGCGCCGCGACGGCTCGGAATCGCGAATGCTCACGGTTACCTGGGATCGCGACGTGCAGCAGCCGCGTTGGTCGCCCGACGGGAAGGGCGTCTATTTCCTTTCCGACGACCAGGGCGACACCGGGTTCTATTGGAGCTCGCTGGATGGTTCGGTCAAGAAATTAGCTACCCATATTGGCAGCTCTTTTAATGCCGGCGGTGGCGGTGGCGCGATCAGCATCTCGAGGAACGGCAACCTGGCCACAACTTATGCGCGCACGGACGACCCCGGTGATATTGCGGTCGCGACGCTGGCAAATCCCACGCTCAAGGTGATCACCGCCGTGAACGAAGGGCTCTTCGCGGGTAGGGAACTGGGCAAAGTCGAGGAGATCTGGTACGAATCGTCCAAGGATAAACGCAAAATTCAAGGCTGGATCATCAAGCCGCCGGGATTCGATCCCTCTCACAAGTACCCGCTGATTCTCGAAATCCACGGCGGACCTTTTGCGGACTACGGCGACCGTTTCGATATCGAGAAGCAGTTGATGGCTGCCAAGGGGTACGTGGTCCTGTATACGAACCCGCGCGGCAGCACGAGTTACGGCGCGGAGTTCGGCAACCTGATTCATCACGCCTATCCCGGAGACGATTTTTACGACTTGAACTCCGGTGTTGATGCCGTCATCGCGAAAGGGTACATCGACACGGATCATCTTTACGTCACGGGCGGCAGCGGCGGAGGCGTGCTCACGTGCTGGACCATCGGCCACACGACTCGTTTTCGCGCGGCAGCACCTGTGTATCCGGTGATTAACTGGTACAGCTTCGTATTAACGTCCGACATCGGCAACTGGACGTCGAAAGTATGGTTTCCGGGCCTGCCCTGGGACAACGTCGAGAACTATGAGAAGCGCTCGCTGTTGTCGGTGGTCAAGAACGTCAAGACTCCGACGATGGTGATGACCGGGGAAGCGGATTATCGCACGCCGATTTCGGATTCCGAGCAGTACTACCAGGCGCTGAAGTTGCTTGGTGTCGAGAGCATGCTGGTGCGGGTACCGGAGGAGCCGCATGGGATTTCCGTTCGTCCGAGCCACCAGATGACGAAAGTGGCATTCATCACTGGATGGTTCGAGAAGCACAAGTAGCGATTAGCGGTCAGGGGTCACTTGATACCGCGTCGAAGCCGCTTTGCGACGCGCTTGATTTCGTGAAGGAACTCCGGCGGCTCGGCGACCTGAAAATCGACTCCGAGAAAAACCAGGTGCATTGCCATGCTTTCGTAGCTCGAAGCGCGCAAGTTCAGATAACAGCTCTCATCGTCGATCCTCTCGACGTGTTTTGCGGCGAACGGGATGCGGCCGGCAAGCGTTTCGGCGCTGATGAACACTCTGGCACGGGCCTGGATGGGTGGAGCAAAAGCCGCACCCCGGGTAACGTACGCGACCAGGTCGCGCGCGGGCGGCTGGCGTGGAGAGAAGTTCTTGTCCGTTGAGATGTTGGGGTGTATCCGGTCCACGCGAAAAGTCCGCCAATCATTGCGGTCCGGATCCCAGGCCACGAGGTACCAGCGATAGCCGGTGTGGACAAGCCGGTGCGGCTCGACAGACCGCGCGCTGGCTTTACCGGCATAATCGCGATACCGGAACGCAACCATCCGCTGATCGCGGCAGGCACCAGCAATTGTCGTTAGAGCGCGCGCATCAACACTGAAGGCAGCTCCGGGCGGTGTCACGATCATCGAACGGAGAGCAGAGACGCGACGCCCCAAACGCACCGGCAGCACTTGTTCAATTTTAGCCAGCGCCGTGACGGAGGCTTCTTCCATTCCCGCAACCGCTCCGGTGGCAGCCAGACCAAGACCCAGCGCCACCGCCACGGCTTCCTCGTCAGCAAGCAGGAGGGGAGGCATCGCCGAGCCGGGAACAAATTGATATCCGCCTTCGACGCCGGAAGTCGACCGAATCTGGTAGCCGAGAGCACGCAGTTTGTCCACGTCGCGGCGCACCGTCCGCACTGTAACGTTGAGTCTTTCGGACAGCTCGGCCCCTGACCATAATCTCCGTCCCTGGAACAGAGAGAGCAGTTGGAGAAGCCGTGCTGAAGTTTCCAGCATGGGTTCAGTCTTGCATACATCGAGGACAGAAGTTGTCCGCAATGGCGCGTATTCTGTTTTCATGACGACCGCACAGACGATCACGATTGATTTCGACGAAGAGATAAAGAAGACACGGTCCATGCTCGAGCGTGTTCCTCTTGACGACACCCATCGCGGCTACAGACCTCACGAAAAATCGATGTCGCTCGAAAAACTCGCCACACATGTTGCCGAATTGCCAGGGTGGCTAAAGATGGCCGTTGAGACCGAGGTCCTGGAACTAAAGCCCGGATTCAAGCCGCAAATCGCGGGTTCGACGGCCGAATTGCTGGAGATCTTCGACCGTAGCTCCGACGAGGGACGCGCCGCCGTCGCTAGCGCGTCGGACGAGGACTTGAAGAAGACATGGACGTTCAAATTCGGTGACCAGATCGCCTTTTCCGCGGTTCGCAGCAACGTGATCCGCACCTTCGTCAATCACCTGATCCATCATAGGGGGCAGCTCAGCGTTTACCTGCGGCTCAATGATATTGCGATTCCCGGTATGTACGGTCCGTCGGCCGACGAACCTTGGTCCGGCCCGCGCTAATTTCACTGACGAGGTTCCGCCGTCATGCGCATGCCGTACCGGGTCCGCAGAGTAATCAGCGGTTGCACAGTGACGCGGTGGCCTGGGACCAACCGGAAACTCCATTTTTGAGCAATCGCGGCCAGGGCGAGCGTACCTTCCATCCAGGCGAAACGCTCGCCGATACAAACGCGGGCACCGCCGCCAAACGGGAAGTACGCGAATTTAGGCCGTTCGCGCTCCGGATCGAAACGCTCGGGATCGGGGAAGTAACGCGGATTCCGATGGGTCACGTACGGGCTCAAAATCAGAATCGCGCCGGCCGGAATGTCGTACCCACCGAGCTCGAACTGATCGATTGCTTTGCGCCCGATGGCCCAGGCCGGAGGATAGAGACGCATGGCTTCGGCAAGCACCATCTCGGTGTATCGCAGCTCCGGCAGATCTTCGAAGCGCGGTTCGCGGCCTCCGAGCACGCGATCGATTTCCTCGTGCAGTTTGCGCTCGCACGCGGCGTTTTGTGAAAGCAGGTACCAGGTCCAGGTCAGGGCATTGGCCGTAGTTTCATGTCCCGCAAGGAACAGCGTCAGTGCCTCGTCACGGACCTGGACGTCGGTCATCCCGCCGCTGCCCTCTTCATCCTGGGCGAGCAGCAGCATGGACAGCAGATCGCCGCGGTCCTCGACACTGGCACGACGCTCGCGAATCATTCCGTAGATGGTCCGGTCGAGCCGATCCCGCGCTTTTTCAAACCGCTTGATGGAAGGCAGGGGCAGCTTCTCGAGATACTCGGAGAACGGCATCATCAGCATGTCGAACATGTGCAGGACGACGGTCAGAGCTTCGCCGATTTCAGCCGCTTCCGCCTCGACATCGGTGCTGAACAGCGTCTTGCCCACGATTGCCAAGGTGAGCCGCATCATTTCATGCGACAAGTCGAGCTCGCCGCCGGCGGGCCAGCGATTTCGCGCACGGATGGCGCACTCCGTCATAACGGCGGCATAGCCAACCAGCCGGGGCCGGTGGAATGCCGGCTGAACCAGCCGCCGCTGCCGCAAGTGGAACTGGCCCTCGCTGGTGAGTAGTCCTTCACCAAGCAGCACCCTCGCCCGCTGCAACGCCCGGCTCTTGGTGAAATTGTTTTGGCGAGTGACCAGCACTTCGCGAATGTAATCGGGATGGTTCAGAAGGAAAACGTGCTGCGGGCCGAGGCGGAAATAGGCGATCTCGCCGTACTCATCCGCCACCCTCTTCAGGAAACCTGTTGGATCGCGCCGGAACGACGCTATCTGTCCTATGACTGGAGGGTTTCTGGGTCCACGCGGACGTTCTGTGGCGAGCACCCTTCCCAGCTTACAATGAAAAATTCATGGCACATCTGCTGAGCGGGAAGACCGCTCTGATTCTGGGCGTGGCCAATCGCTGGAGCCTGGCGTACGCGATTGGCTCGGCATACGCCCGTGAGGGCGCACAGCTCGTTCTGACGTATCAAAGTGAGCGGCAAAAGCTGACGGTTGAAGAACTTGGAACGGAGCTTGGGGCGCGCTACGTCATACCTTGTGACGTCACGCAGGACGCCGACCTCGAAAAACTGGCCGGAAAGCTAAAGGAAAACGGCATAGTTCTCAATTCCGTGGTCCACAGTATTGCTTTTGCTAACCGTGAGGATCTGGCCAGGCCGTTCGTGGAGACGTCCCGATCGGGATTTTCGCTGGCCAATGACGTTAGCGCCTACTCGCTGATTGCGGTGGCGCGCGCTGTGGCCCCGCTCATGGCGTCGAAGGATGATGGCGGTGGGTCGATCATGACGCTCAGCTATCTCGGGGCGGTTCGTGTTGTGCAAAACTATAATGTCATGGGAATCGCCAAGGCGGCGCTGGAAGCCAGCGTACGGTACCTGGCGAGCGATTTAGGACCGCAAAACATCCGCGTGAACGCCATTTCCGCGGGCCCGGTGAAAACCGCGGCGGCTCGGGGAATCAAAGGTTTCACCAAGATGATGGAAGCGGCGAACATAGCTCCCATGCGCCGGAACACCGATCCCGCCGAGGTCGCCGACACTGCGGTTTTTTTGGCCAGCGACCTGGGACGAGGCGTCACCGGGAACGTCATTTATGTAGATGCCGGGTTTCATATCATGGCATTGATGGCATCGGATTGACTCTGGACAGGCTAAGAGCCAATGTCACTTAGTTTTGTGGTTGGAGCAGAATGCGGAAGGTTGGAGCAGGCGGTTCCCCCTGCTTTTGGACCGCACCGGGAAAGTATGGCCGGTTTCGCATTTTGCATTGCGTCGGAGGTTCAACAGGCAGGCGAAACCGCTTGCGACACCATTCGACATCCTGCCACACGTGGCATTCGGGTGAAGCCGGTCCCCACCAAGTCATTGACATGTAATGTTTAAGATCTTTACGATAGTAGGTTCAGTTAACTCCGTTGGAATTAGTTCATCCACCAACCCAGCAACAAAAAATCTATGATCACGGTCAAAGGGCTTACCAAGAGGTACGCGCGGACTACCGCTGTCGATAACATCTCGTTCGAAGTCCAGAAAGGCCAGATCGTTGGCTTTCTGGGACCGAACGGCGCCGGCAAGACCACCACGATGCGTATCCTGACGTGCTTTCTGCCGCCCACGTCCGGCACCGCTAACGTCGCAGGCTTCGATGTCCTCGAGCAGCCGCTCGAGGTGAAGAAGCGAATCGGCTATTTGCCCGAAACACCACCCGTTTACCCCGAAATGGAAACCGGCGAATATCTCGAGTTCGTCGGGTCGCTCAAAGGTCTGAACGGCGCCGAGTTGCGTAGTCGCATCGACTACGTTTGCGAGCGCTGCTCTGTCGCCGATGTCAGGAACAAGCTGATCGGCAAACTGTCGAAAGGCTACCGGCAGCGCGTCGGACTCGCGCAGGCCATTATTCATAATCCCGATGTGCTGATTCTTGATGAGCCCACCGCCGGACTCGATCCGAAGCAGATCAACGAGACTCGCGAGTTGATCCGCGGGCTGGCGGGCGATCACACCATCATCCTCAGTACCCACATCCTGCCGGAGGTCGAACAGACTTGCGAGCAGGTCATCATCATTGCGAAAGGCAAGCTCGTCGCAACCGATTCCGTGCACAACCTGCAGAATCGCGCGCGCGGCGGCGAGTCGGTACTTGTGGAAGTGGGCGGCCGCGACGGAACGCTGGAGTCCACGGTGGTGCAGCAGAGGCTGGAGCAGGTGGCGGGTGTCAGCCGCGTGGTCTTCAAGCAAAGCCGCGAAAACCGTTCGGTGTTCGAGGTGGAGAGCCTGAAGGAACGCGTCATTCGCGGCGACCTGGCGCGCGCGGTGGTCGAGTCCGGCTGGGATCTCAACGAACTACGACCCGCGGCGATGAGTCTTGAAGAAATCTTCCTGCAACTGACCGGGGCCGATAACACCGCGCCTGAAGCGCCGCCGGCGGCCCAACCGGCCGAAGAACTTGCCGCCAAGGAGGCTGAATAAATGCGGAATACCTTGATCATTTGCCGTAAAGAATTGCGAAGCTACTTTGTCTCGCCGGTGGCCTACCTGCTGCTGACGATGTTCGCGTTGATCTTCGGGTTCTTCTTCTGGAATTCACTGCGATATTTCGTGTACATCGGCATGGAGTCGCAGATGCGCGGCCAGTCGTTCCCGATGAATCTCAATGAACAGATCATCCGGCCGCTGCTTTCGAACATCAGCGTGGTTGGCCTGTTCTTCATTCCCATGATCACCATGCGCCTGTTCGCCGAGGAAAAGCGCACGGGCACTATCGAGCTGCTCGCCACGTCGCCCATTCGCGATATCGAAGTAATCCTTGGGAAGTGGCTGGCGGCAATAGCGCTTTATGCTGTCATGCTGCTCTTTACGGCCATCAATTTCGCGTTCTTGTTCCACTACGGCAATCCGGATTGGAAGCCGATGGCAATCGGCTACCTGGGGCTGCTGCTCCAGGCAGGCGGTTTGCTGGCCATCGGGACGTTCATATCCACGTTGACGAAGAACCAGATCATCGCGGGCGCGGCGACGTTCGGCGTTTGCCTGATGCTGTGGGTCCTGGAGTGGTCGACCGGTTACGAAACTGCGACGTGGGCAAAAGTGCTCGCTTACATGTCGGTGATCACTCATTTCGAATCGTTTTCCAAGGGCGTCATCGACACGAAAGATGCCGTTTTCTACGTGACGCTGATTTTCGTGGGCCTGTTCTTTACCGCGCGGTCCATGGAGTCCCTGCGGTGGAGGTCGTAAATGAACTCACAGTGGCTTAAAGCGAGACAAACAAAGTACGCGGCCTACGCGACTGTCTACATTCTGGTGATTATTGCGATCGTGGTGGTGGCCAATTACCTGGCCAACCGCTACAACAAGAGCTTCGACGCGACCGCGAATAAGCGATACTCACTCTCCGATCAGACGGCGAAGATTGTCAAGGGCCTGAAGCAGGACGCGCATATCACCTACTTCGACCAGACGAGCCGCTTTCAGGGCGGCAAGGATCTTCTCGATCGATACGCGAATCTTTCACCCAAAGTGCACATCGATTACGTCGATCCCGACAAGAAGCCGCAGGAAGCGCGGCTCGCAGGGATTAAAAATTACGGCACGACTATCGTCCAGATAGGGACACGGCGCGAAGAGGCCAAGTCGATGACCGAGGAAGGCATCACCGGGGCTTTCATCCGCGACCTGAAGACGAACACCCGCACGATTTGCTTTGTCGGCGGCAGCGGAGAACATCAACTCGAGGACTCGGACCGCAGCGGTCTTTCGATGTTCAAAGATGCGCTGGGGAAGGACAATTACCAGACCAAGAGCCTCAACCTTCTGCAGAAGGCGGAAGTTCCCAGCGATTGCACGGTTCTGGTTATTCCAGGGCCGACCGAAGACTATCAACAGCCCGAGGTGGACGCCATCAAGAAATACGTCGAGGATGGCGGCAGGGCGATGTTCCTGCTCGATCCGCCGTTGAACATCGGGCGTTCGGTGATTCATGATAATGGCGCGCTGACGACGGTTCTCGAAGGCTGGGGCGTGACGGCGGACAAGGACCTGATCCTCGATCTGAACCCGATCGGCCAGCTCGCCGGTCTCGGACCGCAGGTTGCCCTGGTAACGACCTACGGTTCACAGCCGATTGTGAACGAGATGAAGGGCAAGGCAACGGGATTCCCGCTCGCGCGTTCGTTGACTTTCAAGAACGGCGACAAGACCACCGTGGAGAAGCTGTTCGACACGGGCGATACGAGCCTGGCGACGACGAATCTCAGCTCGCCGTCGGTGGATCCGAATGATCCTAAGAACAAGAAAGGCCCGATGACGCTTGGCGTCGCGGGAACCTACAACACAGGAAAAGAGAATTCCCAAGGCCGATTTATTGTGATTGGAAGCGCCTCGTGGGTAGCCAACTCGTTCCTGCGGTTCAACGGGAATCTCGACCTGGCGATGAATTCCATCAACTGGCTGGCATCGGACGAGGATCTGATCTCGATCCGGCCCAAGCCTGAAGAAGATCGCCGGATAACGATGACGCGGTCGCAGATGAACATGGTGACCTGGATCAGCCAGATTTTCCTGCCGCTGATCGTGATCGTCGGCGGCATCAGCGTTTGGTGGCGGAGGCGGTAACGATGAAAGTTAGCGGATTGACCATTGCCGCGGTCGTACTCGTGGCGTTGGTAGGTTTGCTTTACTGGTCAAATCACCGGAAGCCGGAAGACACTGTAAAGGCCTCAGCGGACACGCCTCCCAAGATCCTGTCGTTAACCGACGCGGATCTCTCAAAGATCGCTATCAAGAAACGCGGCGCGGACGAGACCGTTCTTGCCCGCAACGGCGCGAACAAGTGGGAAATGTCCGCGCCGAAGCCGCTCCCGGTGGATCAGGATGCGGTTTCGAGCATGGTTTCAAGCCTCAGTTCGCTGAACTCGGACCGGCTGGTGGAAGACAAAGCCACCGACTGGAAGGAGTATGGGTTGGCCGATCCGTCGCTCGAGGTTGACATTACCAAGAAAGACGGCAAAACTACCAAGCTGGAGATCGGCGATGACACGCCGACCGGAAGCTCCGCATATGCGCGGCTCGAAGGCGATCCGCGCGTTTTCACGATCGCCAGTTACAACAAAACCAGCATCGACAAGGGTCCCAACGATCTGCGCGATAAGCGGCTGCTGATCGTCGACTCGGACAAGATCTCGCGTGTCGAGCTGGTCACGCAAACGAAAGACAAAGCGGGTGACGTGGAATTCGGACGCGACAAAGATCAATGGCAGATCATCAAGCCGAAGCCATTGCGAGCCGACGGGCTGCAGGTGGAGGAGCTTGTCCGCAAGGTCAAGGACGCCAAGATGGATACGGCCGTCTCGGACGAGGATGCAAAGAAGGCCGCGGCTGCGTTCGCTTCCGGTACCCCGGTGGCGACCGTGAAAGTGACCGACTCCACCGGGACGAAGGAACTCCAGGTTCGCAAGAACAAGGACGATTACTATGCGAAGTCGAGCAGCGTCGATGGCGTTTATAAGGTTTCCAGCGAGCTCGGCACCGGGCTCGACAAGAACCTCGACGATTTCCGCAACAAGAAGCTGTTCGAGTTCGGCTTCAACGACCCGAACAAGATCGAAATGCATGATGGCGCCAAGGCGTATTCTCTGACCAAAGGCGGCGAGGACTGGTGGTCGAACGGGAAGAAGATGGACGTCACCAGCGTGCAGGGCTTCCTCGATAAGGTTCGCGATCTGGCTGCGAGCAAGTTCGTGGATGCGGGCTTTACGAGTCCCGAGGTCGACCTGACAGTTTGGTCCAACGACAATAAACGGGTCGAGAAGGTTCTGATTTCGAAGAGCGGCGATAAGTACATCGCCAAGCGCGACGGCGAGCCGGCTTTGTACGAGCTGGACGCGAAGACAGTGGATGACCTGCGGAAAGCTGCGGGTGATGTTAAGCCTGCGGCTGCGGCACCCTCAAAAAAGTGAGCCAGCGGACAGGCTGAAGCCTGTCCCTGGACTTTGGCCCTTCACTAGATAAAACAACATTCCTGTAAGTTTCTGTTGCAGGCCGGCCGTTTTTATGTTATCTAGTTATATGACTAGTTAGCATGAAAGGACCTCTTTCCC
>Ga0070735_10000071_pt1 | contig 125709 bp, 159 predicted proteins | sample Coa_R1_FD_66443 | JGI IMG/M metagenome (GOLD analysis project Ga0070735, IMG submission 66443) | Surface soil microbial communities from Centralia Pennsylvania, which are recovering from an underground coalmine fire - Coalmine... | ecosystem: Environmental > Terrestrial > Soil > Unclassified ... | reverse complement strand
GATCAGTACACGAACATCCCGTCCTGCGGCGAATTCGTAGTGGGCGCGCTCGCCTGTCAGCAGCGGCCATGCCCGGCCCTGCCCAAAGCCTTCGAACGGTCTGCCATCCGGACGGGTCCCATAGCCGTCGTGGTTGTAGCGCCGCCAGCAAGGGCCGAACGGTGTATCCACCTTCAAGACAGCATCGACGACTCGCAACGAGTCCTCAATGAGTGGGTCGCCCGGCTTGCGAATACCATACCGAACCAACTCGAGAAAACCCGGATCCACGATCTCTTTCGCCGGGAACTGCCATGGCGTTCCAGGAGGACGATTGTGAATGGAGAGAAGGCCATGATTGGGATCCTCATCTGGACATGGATCGCCGATTGCTGCAGGATGAATACGAATGTAGTGACGTTGAATTCCCGAAACGAGGGACCCGTTGGTCGTAACCGTCCACCCCTCAACGTGAGACTCAAGAAAATCGGCATAGTCCTGCAGGAAGCTGGCGGCGACTTGCTCGCCTCTCGCCCGGGCGAAATCTGCGGCACAGGTCAACGCAACAATACTGACCGCCAACGTGGATGGTGAATATCCACTCTCCTCTTCCCATCGCTCCTGCTGTGTGGCTGGCCCGTGTCGGACAAGGTAAGCCGCTGCCGACCGAACCATCGAGTAAGGATCGAAATCTCTAAGCGCATCCTCTTTCCACAAGTGCCAAGCGAGGAGAATCGGGAAAGCGACTTCGTCGAGCTGAATACCTTGCCAATACGGGCCGCCGTCAATCCAGAAGTTTTGCGGAAATCCACCATCTGCTTGCTGGCAGCAAGCGAGATACACTAGCGCACGCAACGGCGTGCTCCTGTCGTCACAGGCGAGTAGGGCCAAGGAACTGTTCACCATGTCGCGAGTCCATACCAGGTGATAGCCGCCCAGGTCTTCGTCACCCTTGGCATTGCCCCACGGAATACTCGCAGATGCTATCAGCGCACCGGCAAATGTCTTATCTTCATGCGCCAGAAGCAGGTTTCGGCTCGTCCGATACAACTCGCCCCCGTCACCCGAGACTCCATCCAGTGCCTTCATGTGAGTGCAAGCGCGGTGCCATTGATCGACGAATTTCTCGCGATGTTCCACGAATGGAATCGCGAGCGATTGCTCTAGAACTGTTAGAGCGCCGTGAAGACTGTCTCCAAATGCTATCCCGACCGTGAACTCCCGATTACGAGTCAGATTGATTTCGCCGACAACCGCAACATTGCCGTCCTCGGCTTGGTCGAACTCCCAGTCCAGGCGAAAGTCTTTGTGAAGGTCTTGCCACCCATCGCTGTGTCCGACGTAACCGCATGAAGTCTTCTTGAACCCGACATTAACGCCCATGGCAAGAAACTTGCCGGCCTTCCATGCGATTAAAACGTTTTGGCCAGCCGCCTTGAATCGGCGAGCCGAATTTCCATAACCGCCGACCTCCAGGTGAGGCGCAAGCAGCGCATAGATTCGCAACTTCTTCAGGAATTCGACATCTCCTTCCAGTTGTACATGGATAAGGACACAAGGCTGGTGCGGATCGGAAATGATCTGTTTCACCAGCCGATACCGGCCGTTGCGGTCAGACGTGGTCACTCGATAACCCAGGGCATTGGACTCGATGCATTCAATTGCGTTGTCCAGGTCGCGCCGTTCTTCGTGGAAGAAGGTTTCGCCGTCAGTAATCAGGAACTGCATGTCCCGCGTTTGCGGATGATCGATTGTGGGGAAGTAGATTTCGTTGAGAATTCCGTGTGAGATCGTGAACCATACCCGGCTCGACGTTGAATACGCTGTTCCCACGCCACTCTTAGAACTAGATGTCCATCTGGGTGAAATGCCCGGTCGGCCGAAAGCCTCGTGCAATTGATGAGCGCCATTGTCAGCCACGTAACACCTCCCGCGTACGAGATCTACTGTTTGTTGTTTCCTGCATATTTGGCCAACTGCGGCAGCCTGTGCAATGCCTTTGCTGCTATCTTTCTCTCACGATCAAGTCGCCGTGGCGGAAGATGATCTAGCACTTAGAAAAAGAGATATGCGCAGGGCTTTCAAGCCAATGCCTCCTGCGATTAAGACTTTGCCGGCTCGAGATTCGGATACAACGACTTTTGAGTCTTAAAGACTAAGTGGTAGCGGGCATCATTTTGTGGTTGCAGCACCTGCACCAACTCCCATCCTTTCATTCCGTAATCCTGCAGAATCTTTCGAAGCTCCTTATCAAAGTCAACGCTACGATTAAGCTCTGTGGAGAGCGTCTTATATTGCCATTGCGCCATTTTGGATACCTCCTAGCTATCGCTTGGACCCCTGTCATTCATCCACGATGACTTGGACATCAAACCCGCCATTAACGTATGGTGTTGCCATATCGTTCCGTTCCGCAAAAGCCCGAACAGGAGCAATCTCGATTCAGGATTGCCAGGCAGGCGGGTCGCTCGCCGGAAAGCTGTCGGCAAGGGTCTTGTCCATCGCCTTATCTCTTCTCTGCTCCTGATTGCAATCGTCAATTACGCGGTCTTCCGGGTCGCGTAGCTGTTTGTTCTCGTGGGTGTCCATTGCTCCTCCGGTCACGACCGCGATTCTCCCGCTTCTGCGGAATGTCAGCTGCCCGAGCATAATCCTCACTGGTGCGTACAGGCCTCTCGGGGTTGTCATCGGCATCATTCACGCTTTCGTTGGCAGCATCAGCGCGCGGATCTCATCCTGGAATACGTCCGTCCGTATCCGCCTATACCAGATGCACAAGCGGGACGGGACAAGCGTTAACCATCCTGAATCCTCTCCTCCAGTCCCCATTTGTTCACTGATACCAGCCTCCTGGAAATGGTCCGTTCGTACTCGTAACAGAAACAACCATCATCCGAGAGTGGAAACCGGCAAACAGTGCCTCGGTGCCTCGCGACAGAAAGGAAATGTGAGGACTCAGACTGCCCGCGGTGAATAGCACACGGACTTTCACCTCCGTGACGACTTGGTCGCGCGGCGTCGTAAGCGCTTTGGTTGAGTGCCTCCGCCGCCATTAGAAGTGCAGGCGTCGAGGGATTCGGCTTCAGGACAGCTATATTCATCTTCATGCTCCTTATTCTCAGCTGTCGAAAAGCGGTGTCGACTGCCGCACCCCTCGTGGATCGGATCAGGAGGATTCGACGAATTTTCAGCGACCATAGGTAGTGATTCCACCTTGCAAATGTGATTGCAGGAAGAAAATGTCCTTATCAGCCGCGCGAACAATTTCAGTGAAGGCATCTGCGGTAGCGTGATCTCCCAAGTTGTCGCATTGATCGATCGCTTCGCGCGCAGCATTAGCCACCGATGCCAGACTGTCCAGCAGCGCACGCACGTGATCCATTCCGTGCATCACGTTCAAGTCATATTCCTTAATGCTGGAATTAGCCGCAACTTGTCGCGCTGTACCATTGGCCCGTCCGCCCAGAGCAGTGACGCGCTCAGCGATCAAATCAACCGCATCCTCCACGCGCTCCGCGATCGAGTCGAACAGCAGGTGTAATTGATAGAAATCGTCACCCTTTACATTCCAATGAGCAAATTTCGCCTGCGTCTGCATGTCGATCGCATCCGCCAAACGGGCATTCAGGAGAGCAATCAATGCTCGACGGTTATTTTCAGGAATACTGACCTTGCTCTCGAATAGTCTCTCATCGCTCTTCGCTCCGGGATGCTTTAACACTCTGTTGCTTGTAAGGCTTGGCATGGTTTTCCCCTTTCAGAATTCGTGAACGACCGACGTGTTCGCCTCATAACGAAGTGCTGGCCTAAGCCGCTTTGTCTGCCGAGCAGGCCTGGCACTGGCCTCGGATGTGATCTACGTGGCTTTTCACACTGGCCTGGAAGGTAGTCCAGCGTGGACTTATGTCGCGGTAGCTCGCATTCGCGGTACGCGGAGTCCACGCATTCATCGGAGAGGAAGCTTCTCCTGTGGTTGCCAGAGACATCGGGTGCGATGGCCCGCTGAATTTATCTCGTATTCGCCGTGGCGTAAGATCCGCGCCGCTGATGACCCGCTTCCTTTCTGTGTTTGCTGGTTCTGGCGGCATGTCTCGTGGCCCAGGCGTAACAAAATGGTCCGACCCCTCACGATGTTCCACCGGGTCGTCGCTGTAGCTCTTTTCGTATTCCTTTGTGAATCGTTCTACGCGCTTGTGCCATGCGTCCACGTGCACCTTCTCGTGCTCCGTCCAGTGCTTCTCGGACTCCAGCATTGCTTCGTCGAATACGGGCAGCTCTAGCGCTTCTGTTTTGCTGAGGTCGGTTTCAAAGCCATCTTCCCTAGAGCTTCTATACACCCTTCCCGAGGGCACCAGTGTCTTGTGGTCACCTAGGTCCACGACGACGTAACGGGTATCACCGGTGTCGTGGTCGAATACGACGTCATCCATGGTGCCAATTTGTTCGTCTGAGGAACCGTACAATGCGGCGCCGCGGATATCGTCCACGGCATTGGCGAAGCGATAATCACGAAGCAAACTGTAATGAGCCATCACAACTCCTGACTTGAGATAAAGCAATTCTCTTGAAAATATCGTGACATTTCACAAAACTCTCTTCCGGTCAAAAGTGCACAGTGCGAAAAGCGTGCACGGTATCTTTGGACCAAGGGCAACTCTGTGCTCTGCCGAAGAGGGCGCATGTTGGGCAGGCAATGAACGGAGATGGATTGCCAGGGTGCAGCCGCAGGTATGAGCTAGCGCTTTGGCTGTTTGCCCAAACTACGCACGTAATACGCCAACTCCCAGATCTGTTCATCGGATTCGATCTTTGCGAAACCTGGCATGCCGCTGCGAAGTTCATTTCATTTTCCGGACAGGAGGCTCGTAATCATGTCGTTGAGGCGTTCCGGGACTTCCGCAGTTTGACCAGGGACTTGGCTGCCTGAAAACGTGTAGGTGACCGCGATTGTCAAGCTCCTCGTAAATAGGGGCACAGCACGGGCACAGCACGCGGCCATGACAAACGTTCCAGGGACTGGGATAAATGTAAGGTTGTTTGCTCCTCCCTGTCTCCCTATCCTCGAATGGTGCCATCAGCCCGAGAAGACTACGGTCGCCGCAATTGAATTTCTTTGTCCGATTCCTGATGTTACCGGTCCTTTCTTGTGCCCTTGCGGCCAGCGGACAGGGTCAGTCGGCTTCCGGCGAGTTCACGACGGATCCCGCGGCAGTCCAGCGTGGAAAAGAATTTTTTGCCGGACAACGTCCCTTCCGGAACGGAGGTCCGGCCTGTGCAAGCTGTCATAGCATCGCCGGCCTGGCTTTCCCGAACGGTGGTACCTTGGCGCCGGACCTGACCGAGGAGTACGCCAAACTGGGACCGCAGGGGATTGATGTCGCACTCGAAACACTGTTTTTCCCGGCGATGACTCCCATCTATGACACTCACACGCTTACGAAGGACGAGCGCAGTGACTTGGGCGCATTCTTGGCGAATGCCAGCACGAACCCGCCCCCGCGCGGGATGACTCCGATCATCGTTGGGATTCCCATCGGCGGCGCCATCGTCCTTCTGGGGATAAGCTCGGTCATCTGGCGCAATCGATTGCGCGGCGTACGCAAGAGGCTCGTTGCGTCGGTTCGTACGGAAGGGAATGCGCCCTCATGAGCTGGATCAAAGACATCATCAACCCGCAGATGCGGCAGTGGGAGGAGTTTTACCGCAACCGCTGGCAACACGACAAAGTGGTCCGCAGTACGCACGGAGTGAACTGCACCGGCGGCTGTTCGTGGATGATCTACGTCAAGAACGGAATCGTCACCTGGGAAATGCAGGCTCTCGACTATCCCAAGCTGGAATCGAGCTTGCCAATGTACGAACCACGGGGATGCCAGCGCGGCATTGTGTATTCCTGGTACATCTACAGTCCTATCCGGATCAAGTATCCCTATGTGAGAGGAGTTCTGCTCGACTTCTGGCAGGAAGCCCGCGCCAGGTATAACGATCCGCTCGCCGCCTGGGCCTCCATTGTAGAGAACGAAGAGCGCCGACAAAGTTATCAGTCCGCGCGCGGCAAAGGGGGTTTTCGACGCGCGAGCTGGCAAGAATGCGTGGAAATCGTCGCCGCGTCGATGCTCTACACGGCCAAAAAATACGGGCCCGATCGCATCATCGGATTTTCTCCGATCCCGGCGATGTCCATGCTCAGCTATGCCGCCGGGTCGCGATTCCTCGAGTTGCTCGGCGGTGTGATGCTCAGCTTCTACGACCTCTACGCTGATTTTCCGCCGGCTTCTCCGGAAACCTGGGGCGAGAAGACCGATGTCTCGGAGAGCGCCGACTGGTTCAACAGCAAGTACATCGTGACCGAGGGAAGCAACCTCAGCATGACCCGCACGCCCGACGTGCACTTTGCCGCCGAAGCGCGCTGCCACGGAGCCAAACTGGTTGTGCTGTCGCCGGACTTCAGCCAGGTATCGAAGTTCGCAGACTGGTGGATTCCGGTCAACGCCGGCATGGACGCCGCGCTTTGGATGGCGGTCAACCACGTGGTTCTGAAGGAATTTCACGTTGACCGGCAGGTCGACTACTTCACCGATTACCTGAAGCGTTATTCCGATGCTCCCTTTCTGGTCGAACTCGAGAAGTCCGACGATGGCTATCGTCCTGGCCGATTGTTGCGCGCCAGCCGAGTGGCCCGCTATCAGGCGGCCGAGAACGCGGAATGGAAAGTCATGGTCTTTGATGAGTCCACCCAGGAAGCGCGCATGCCCCAAGGCAGCATCGGCTTTCGCTGGCAGAGCCAGAAGGGCCGCTGGAATTTGCAGATGAAGGATGGCCTGGATGGCTCAGAGATCAATCCTCAGCTCAGCTTTCTCGGCCGGCACCAAGAAACACTGCCGATCACCTTCCTGGACTTTGGGACCGACCGCAGGGTCGAGCGGTCCGTTCCCATCGGCCACGTTGAAACGCCCGATGGGCGGATTCGAGTCACAACCGTTTTCGATCTCTTGATGGCGCAATTTGGCGTGGCGCGCGGCCTTCCCGGACAATATCCCGCGAGTTATGAAGACGAGACTGCAGCCTATACACCCGCCTGGCAGGAAAAGTTCACGGGCGTCGGGCGCAACACCGTAGTGCAGCTGGCCCGGGAGTTTGCCACGACGGCAGAGAAAACACGAGGCAAATGCACGATCATCGTCGGTTCGGGAATCAATCATTGGTATCACAGCAATCTCAACTATCGAACCGGGATTACCACGCTGATTCTCTGCGGCTGTGTCGGCGTCAACGGTGGCGGGCTCAATCACTATACCGGCCAGGAGAAGCTGGCACCGGCTGCTTCCTGGAGCACTCTGGCGATGGCGCTCGACTGGACGGCCCCACCGCGGCTGATGAATGGACCATCGTTTCACTACGTCCACAGTGACCAGTGGCGTTACGAGAAGGGCTTCCCGGATTATCGTCCGCCGGAAGGACCTTTCGCGCGGGATCACGTCATGGAGTTGCAGGCAGCAGCGGTGCGCATGGGCTGGCTACCGTTCTATCCGCAATTCAATCGCAACCCCATCCATCTGGTGAATGAAGCCGAGCAGGCCGGAGCCAAGAACGACGACGAGATTCGTCGTTGGCTGGTGGATCAGTTGCGCACCGGCCGGGTGCGGTTTTCCGTCGAAGATCCGGATTCGTCGGAGAACTGGCCCAGAGTCTGGATCATCTGGCGCGGCAATGCGATCCACGCCAGCGCAAAGGGTCACGAGTTCTTTCTTCGGCACTACCTGGGAACGCACAGCAATGCCATCGCCGATGAGGTCGCTAAAGGCAACCTTCATGATGTGGTCTGGCGCGACGTAGCACCCCAGGGAAAGATGGATCTGGTGGTGGATCTCAATTTCCGGATGGATACCTCCGCCCTCTATTCGGACATCGTTCTTCCCGCCGCCAGTTGGTACGAGAAGGACGACTTGAACACCACCGACCTCCATTCCTATATCCATCCCCTGGGCGCTGCGGTTCCTCCCTGCTGGGAGTCGAAAACAGATTGGGACATTTTTCGGACGCTGGCAGAAAAGGTGAGCGAGTTAGCAAAAGTCCACTTCCCTGGTCCCTTCCGCGAACTGGTGGCCACACCCCTGCTGCATGACACGCCTGATGAAATCGCACAGCCCGTAGTTAAGGACTGGAGCAAAGGCGAATGCGAACCCGTGCCCGGTTCCACCATGCCCCACCTGCACGTGGTCGAACGGGACTACGTCAACCTATTTCATCGATTCAATTCTCTGGGGCCGAGGTTAAAGGAAGAAGGAGTGGAAGATCGCGGAATCCACATTCCCGTCAGCGATCTGTACGACGAATTTGCCAAAAGCGTTCCCTCCTACGAATGGGATGGCCACAAGTATCCGTCGCTGGTCGATCCGGTCGAAGCCGCGAACGCAATCCTGTACTTTGCTCCCGAGACCAATGGAGAGGTTGCATGCCGTGGTTTCCAGGCCAGAGAAGAGGAAGCCGGAGTTCCGCTCGCTGACCTTGCGGAAGGATCCCGCGATGTGCGTTACGACTTTCTCTCGATCGTACAGCAACCGCGGAGGCTGCTGACCAGCCCGTGCTGGTCCGGGATCACCCAGAACGGCCGAGCATATGCCCCCTACGTGCAGAATGTCGAGCGATTGATTCCGTGGCGAACGCTGACGGGCCGCCAGCATTTCTATCTGGATCACGAGGCCTACCGCGCCTTTGGGGAAGCTCTGCCAACCTTCAAGCCGCGCATCAGTCTGAAGGCGAGCGGCAATCTGGCACGAAGCGTATCCACAAACAAGTCCTTGACCCTGGCTTGCATCACTCCGCATGGCAAATGGCACATGCACACCACCTATTACGACGATCTGCGCATGCTCACGCTCTCGCGCGGGATTGAGCCTTTCTGGTTGAACGACACCGATGCTCGGGAAATGGGTGTTTTCGACAATGACTGGATCGAAGCCTACAACGACAACGGCGTGGTGGTAACCCGCGCTGTTGTCAGCGCACGTATTCCGCGGGGACTCTGTATTTTTTATCACGCGCCGGAACGCACCATTGCTTTCCCGAAGTCTCCGACGCGCGGCAACAAGCGCGGAGGAGGCACGAACAGCGTCACCCGGCTCCGCCTGAAGCCGGTGCTGATGGCGGGCGCCTACGCCCAGCACTCGTATCGCTTTAACGACTATGGTCCGGCCGCTTCGGACCGCGACACCTACGTGATCGTCCACAAGCTCGAAGGCAAGCCGAAGTGGGATTAAGGTTGGAGGGAGCATGAATGTTCGCGCACAGGTTTCCATGGTCTTTCATCTGGACAAATGCATCGGCTGCCACACCTGCAGTCTGGCCTGCAAGAACCTCTGGACCGACCGGCCGGGCACCGAGTACATGTGGTGGAACAACGTGGAGACCAAGCCGGGCACGGGTTATCCGACTCTTTACGAAGATCAGGAGGAATATTGTGGCGGATGGGAACTCAAGGACGGCAAGCTCAGCCTGAAATTGGGCAACCGGCCAACCGAACTGGTCAACATCAGCTTCAATCCCCGCCTTCCGAGCCTTGACGATTATTACGAGCCCTGGACCTACCGCTACAGCGATCTGATCAATGCTCCCCTGGGCGACGATCAACCGGTCGCTCGCCCGGTCTCGATGATCACCGGCAAGGAAATGGACATCGAGGCCGGACCCAACTGGGATGACGACCTGGGTGGCTCCTCCATCTACGCGGCGAACGATCCCAACCTGAAAGCGCTCAGCGAAGAACAGAGGCAACAATTTTTCGCGCTGCAACATCTGGTCTATTTTTATCTGCCCCGCATCTGCAATCACTGCCTCAATCCCAGTTGCGTCGCCGCCTGTCCGACGGGGGCAATTTATAAGCGCGGCGAAGATGGCATTGTGCTGGTCAGCCAGGAAAAGTGTCAGGGCTGGCGAATGTGCGTATCCGGCTGCCCCTATAAGAAGGTGTATTTCAACTGGTCCACCGGCAAAGCCGAAAAATGCATCCTGTGCTATCCGCGCCTCGAAACCGGTCAGGCTCCGGCCTGCTTTCACTCTTGCCCGGGCCGCATCCGCTATCTCGGTGTCCTGCTCTATGACGCCGATCGGATCGAGGAAGCGGCATCCCGGCCGGACGCGGAATTAGTCGATGGACAGCGCGAGATCATCCTGGACCCGTTTGATCGCGAAGTGATCCAAGACGCAAAGCGCAACGGAATGGATGACAAGGTCATCGAGTCGGCCCAGAAATCGCCGGTTCATAAATACGTCAAGGTCTGGAAGCTGGCACTTCCGTATCACCCGGAGTGGCGGACGCTTCCCATGCTGTTCTACGTCCCGCCGCTGTTGCCGGTGACCGCTTCGGTGAACGCCGGCAATTATGAATTGGCGGCAGACTTTTTCAGTTCCCTCGAGAGCGCGCGGCTGCCGATCCAATACATGGCGCGTCTGTTCTCCGCCGGCGACGAGGAGAAGGTCATCGCGGTCTATCGCAAGCTGATGGCTTTGCGCATTTACAAGCGCGCCGAAACTGTCGGAGATATTCGACAGGAGAAGGTGAATGAGGCGCTCGACGGTGCCGAAACCACTCCCCAGGAACTGGAAGACATCTACCATCTTTCGGCCATCGCGCCTCTCGAACAACGCTATGTGATCCCCCCGATGCTGCGTGAGGTCGCCATTGAGATGACCGGAGACACCCACGCATTTCAGGAAGAAAGAGGCGCCGGGTTTGTCCAATTACCGACGCGAGGCTGGTAAACCATGGACCTGCTCGAACGCTTCGCCGAGATCGTCGACTACCCTCGACCGCAGTTCGGGTCCTCGGTGCGGGAATGCGCTGCCCAACTGGCACAGGAATCACCCGAAGCCGCCGCACTCTTTGAACGATTCCAGACATTTCAGGCACGAATCCCCCTGGCCAAATTGCAGGAAGCCTACACCAGCATTTTCGATATGCAGCCCGAGTGCACTCTGAATTTGGGCTATCAGCTCTTAGGGGATGACTGGCGACGCAGCATTTTGCTCTTCCAACTGAAAGAGATCTACCAGGCCAGGAACTTTGAGACCGGCGGCGAGTTGCCCGATCACCTTTCGGTTCTGCTTCGGTTCCTGGCCACCGCACACGACAGCAACGAAGCCGCGGAGATCAAGAGTGACCTACTCGTCCCGGTTCTGTCCCGGATGGCAGCCAGCATTCATCTCGGCGAAAGCCCTTACCGTTGGATCCTTCAGGCACTTCTGTCGTGGCTCGGCGAAAAGCGAAAGACTTTCGAACCAGATTACGCAGACCGGCGTTGCGAGCAAGTCACGAACGCCGTCGTGACCGGAGAGGAGTCCGCACCATGAATGCTTTCCTCTTTATCGGATTTCCCTATATCGCAATTGTGCTGGCGCTCCTGGGCGGCATTTACCGATTTCACTCGCGCCGGTATTCCTATTCCAGTCTTTCTTCGCAACTGCTTGAGAACCGGCGTTTGTTCTGGGGTTCGGTGCCGTGGCATTACGGGATCACTCTTATCTTGTTAGCTCACCTGTTCGCCGGATTGTTTCCGCGCGCGGCCGCCTACATCCTGGGGAGCCGCATCCACCTGCTGGTCCTTGAGTTCACGGGAATGTCTCTGGCATTTTTCGCTCTGTTCGGCCTGGTCATGCTGATCATTCGCCGGCTGCCCAGCAACTCCCGCGCACGAGCCGTCACGTCGCGCATGGACGGAGTGCTTCTCATCGTGCTGCTTTTTCAAGTCGCCACGGGATTGAGTATCGCGCTGTTCGATCGCTGGGGCAGCCTCTGGTACCTGAGGACCGCAGCCCCGTGGTTTTGGTCGCTGGTCGAACTCCGCCCTGACATGACTACGGTCGCTTTTCTTCCGGCATTCGTGAAATTCCACTTTGTTCTTGGATTCGGCGTGATTCTCCTGTTTCCTTTCACCCGGCTGGTGCACCTGGTGATGTTCCCCTTCTGGTACTTGTGGCGTCCTTATCAGGTGGTCATTTGGCACCGGCGCCCACAGGCGGGAAGGAGCTATCTGGAGTCCTAGCGCATGACCGGGCAAACCGCACTCCAAGGCACCCCGAAGGAAACCTCCAGGCGGCGCTTCCTGACACGATTGAGCGTCGCGGCCGGATCTTTGGCTGCGGCCATCGTGGCCTTGCCCAGTATCGGCTTTCTGCTGGGCCTGCGAAAGGCCCCCATGGTGTGGCGAAACGTCGGCAAGATCGATGACTTCCGGATCGGCGCGACGGTGGAAGTGAAGTTCCTGGACTCTTCCCCGATGCCATGGGCTGGCGTGACTGCCGAGACGGCAGCATGGCTCCGCCGCGTTGACGAACAACAATTCAAAGCATTCTCCGTGGACTGCACGCACCTGGGTTGTCCGGTGCGCTGGTTGCCGACGGCCGACTTGTTCATGTGTCCCTGTCATGGTGGTGTGTTCTACGCTGATGGGCGCGTAGCTTCCGGGCCACCTCCCAAGCCGTTGACGACATACCCGGTTCGGGTCGAGAACGGCCAGGTTCAAATCCTCACCAGCCCGCTTCCCATCACCTGACAGAGAGAAGGTAGAGGCGGCTTGGTGTCTATCCTCAAACGTCTGTGGAAATGGTTTGACGATATCACCGGAGTTTCCGATTGGCTGGTGCCCATCCTCCGCCATCCGGTTCCTCCGGCCCGGAAGTCGGCCTGGTTCTACGTGCTGGGCAGTGCAACCTTATTTGTCTTCATTTCGCAGGTGGTCACGGGAATCGCGTTATCCAGCGCCTACGTTGCTTCCTCCGCTCGTGCCTACGAAACTCTGCTCTTCATCAATGGAACGACGCTAGGGCGTATTGTCCGCGGCATTCACTACTACGGCGCCTCCGCCATGGTGATCCTCATCGGGGTTCATGCCATTCGCGTCTACCTCATGGGAGCTTACAAGTATCCCCGGCAGATCAATTGGCTCACCGGCGCTGGCCTTCTTTTGTTCACACTGCTGATGGTTTTTACTGGGCAGTTACTGCGCTGGGATCAGACTGGATTCTGGTCGTCTGTGATCGCCGCCGAGCAAGCCGGCCGCACGCCCTTGATTGGAAATTGGCTCGGGCACTTCATCCTGGCTGGGGACACGGTCGGCGGTGCCACATTGAGTCGCTTCTTCGCAGCCCATGTATTTTTTGTTCCCGCCCTGATTTTCTTGTTCTTGGGATTTCATCTTTATCTGGTGCTGCACAACGGGATTTCCGAACCTCCCAAAACCGGCCGGCCCGTCGATCCTCGGACCTACCGCCGCTGGTATCACGATATGCTGAACCACGAAGGCGTTCCTTTTTGGCCAGATGCTGCTTGGCGCGATGCGGTCTTCGGACTTCTCGTGTTGGCCACGATCGTGTCTCTGGCAGTCTTCCTCGGACCGCCAGCCCTGGGCAAGCCTCCCGATCCGACCATCATCTCGGCCTCGCCTCGACCCGACTGGTACTTTTTGTGGTACTACGCTTTGCTTTCGGTGATCCCGAAGTGGAGCGAGGACTTGGTGATCCTTCTAGGGCCGCTCGCATTCGGCCTTGCGCTGATTCTTCTACCCCTCATTGCCGGCAGGGGCGAACGCAGTCCGCTGCGCCGGCCGTGGTCGGTTGTCATCGTGATCGTGATTGTGATCATCATCGCCTACTACGGAAACATTGGGCACATTGCCCCCTGGTCGCCGCGGCTCGCAGCGCAGCCATTACCGGTGGAAGTGGTGGGTGAGGCTAGCGGACCCGTTGCAGAGGGAGCAAAGGTGTTTTACGAGAAGGGCTGCGAGTACTGCCACATGGTTGCGGGTGAGGGTGGCGTCCGCGGGCCTGACCTCACCTACGTCGCCGATCGCCTCACTCCGGCCCAGATCACAACCCGTATCTATAGCGGCGCCCCCAACATGCCCTCCTACACCAATAATCTGACGCATGAGCAATTAACCTCGCTGTTGGCGTTTCTCGACTCCCGGCACCGTCGGCCGCCCAAGCCGGTCGCACTGCCGGCAAATATCGGAGAAAACAACCCGCAACTCATTCCCGATGGCTCTCACGGAGAAAACAAATGAACATCGATCCGAACCAATCGCTTGACGCGCTGGTTGCGCAAATGCCTTCGGCCATTCCAGTTCTGGAGCAGCTTGGAATTGACTACTGTTGTGACCGCCACCAATCGCTGGCCGCGGCTTCCGAAGCAGCCGGACTCGCTCCTGACGAAGTCATGCGCTGTCTCGGGCGGGCAGAGCATACCATATACCGGCCTGTGTCCGACTGGATGCACGCTCCCTTATCCGGTCTGATGAAGCACATTATCGACAGGCACCACACCTATTGCCGCCGGGAGTTTGGGCGGCTTGGCCCTCTGCTCAGCGAAATCGCCGAGAAGCACGGCGGTCGGTATCCTGAATTGCGCGAGATTCGCTCGCTGTTTTCCACGTTAAGCTCTGGGATCACCATGCATTTACTCAAGGAAGAACAGACATTGTTTCCGATGATTGCCCGCATTGAGGAGGCGCGAATACGCCAACAGCCGCTCCCGCGTTTGCCTTTCGGGACGATTCGTAATCCCATCACCATGATGGGATACGAACACGACGAAGCGGCACTGCCGCTTCGACAAATCCGTCAGGCGAGCCACGGCTATCAAGTCCCTGCCGATGCGGATTCAGCGTACCGCGAAGCTATTCAGGCCCTTAAAGCGTTTGAACAGGACATGCACCAGCATGTGTATCTGGAGGATTACATCCTCTTTCCGCGGGTCATTGCGTTGGAGAAGGCAGCGGCTTGAACCTGTCGGCTTCGCTTCGGGCCACGTTTTATGCAGCGTTGCCGCCGCTCACCGGCTCAACCGGAAGACCGGACCTCTGCCACGCCTTGAAACCGTCTCGCAAAGGATAGACGTTCTTAAACCCTCGATCCATCAACTCTTGCGCCGCACGGGCGCTTGCTTTTTCGTGGCTTCAAGTGCAGTAGGTCACGAGCGTGCGATCCCGCGGAAGGCGTTTTGCCTGCTCGTCTAATTCCTTGAGGGGCACATGGAGGGCGGACGGCACCTGCTGGGGATTCCTTTTCAAAGCGGTGGCGCTGCGAACATCCACAAAAACCACATCTCCCATCTGGTGCTTCGCATCTTCGAGGGAGATGCGTCGGACTGGCGTTTTCTGCTGACTGGACATCACTACACCTCGGCTATGTGCAACTGCATTCGTTATATGGCCAACTACTGACACGCAAAGATGTCACGAGATGCGCGCTCGCGCCCGAATGAACACCGGTCAGCTCGTTCCGGACTCGCTCGGCGGCACTTACCATATTCGCCAGCGCTGGCCGAATTTCCGCCCATTGGCGCGTTTTGAGACCGCAATCCGGACTGATCCAGAGTTGCTCGGGAGCAAACACTCGCAGAGCAGCCCGGATCAGACGCTCGAACTCTTGAACCTCGGGTGCTCGCGGCGAATGAATGTCGTAGACCCCGGGACTAATTCCGTTCGGAAAAGATGCCGGGTTCATCTTCGCCAGCACTTTCATGCCGGAACGAGCCGCTTCGATCGAAACCACGTCAGCATCCATTCTCTTGATATCCGGAAGAATGTCTTCGAAGTCGGAGTAGCACATGTGTGTGTGGATTTGCGTTTCGTCCCGCACAACAGCAGTGGCCAGCCGAAAGGCATCGACGGCCCAGCGCAGGTATTGAGAGCGATCCTTGCGATGCAAAGGCAATCCCTCCCGCAATGCCGGTTCATCCACCTGGATCATGCGGATGCCGGCCGATTCGAGATCCTTGACCTCTTCCCGCAACGCCAGGGCGAGTTGCTCGGACACCTGCTGACGCGAAATATCGTCCCGCACGAACGACCACTGCAGCATGGTCACGGGGCCCGTGATGACAGCTTTCACTGGCGCCGAAGCAAGAGATTGCGCATAACGCGACCAGCCAACCGAGATCGGACGAGGCCGTACGACATCGCCATAGAGAATGGGTGGCCGAACGCACCTTGACCCGTAACTCTGGACCCAGCCGTTCTCGGTCGAGGCGAAGCCCTTTAAGGCCGAGCTGAAGTATTCGACCATGTCGCTACGCTCGAATTCACCGTGTACCAGCACATCGAGCCCAATCTCCTGTTGAAATGAAATGGCACGCGCGATTTCGGTCTTCATTATGGAGTTGTATTCTTGCTGGCTCAATTGCCCTGCGCGCCAGGCGGTGCGGGCTCGACGGATTGCCGGAGTCTGGGGAAAAGAACCGATGGTTGTGGTTGGCAAAACCGGCAGCCCCATTCTCCGTGCCTGTTTTGCGCGTCTTTTCCCGACTGTGCTATGTCGGCGCAGCATGGTTTGGCTGATCAGGCTGGCTCGCGAGCGCGCCGACCAACGGCAAACCCGAGTTGACGCTCGCCGTTCGCTGAGGATTCTGCGGTTCGTGGCCAGGAAATCATCGATCGCAGAGGAGCGCTCCGCAACTGCCCGTGCGAGGAAGCTCACTTCTTCCAGTTTCTGTTGGGCAAATGCCATCCAGCCTTTCAGCTTAGGATCAATGGCGTCCTCCGCCTCAAGATCGATCGGAACATGCAGCAAACTGCAGGAAGGCGCAATCTGCATGCGGTCCGGGCCAACACGATCGAAAGCGAGATTCAATAGTGCGAGAGCGCGATCCAGATCGGAGCGCCAGATATTCCGGCCGTCCACCACGCCCAGCGACAGGGTTAAGCTTGGTGGAGCACACTCGAGGGCCGGCAGCAACTGCTCGGGTGCCCGCACTAGATCCAGGTGCAGTCCTGAAATCGGTAAATGCAACGCAAAAGGCAGATTCTGCCGCAATCCGGAAAAGTACGTGGCCAGCAGAACCTTGGGCCCGGCGACTGTCGCCAAACGCTGGTAGGCGCGTTCCAACATATCCCGTGCCGTATCGTTCAAATCCATCCCCAAGCAGGGTTCATCGAACTGAACCCAGTCCGCACCGGCCCCGGCCAATTTCCGGAGGAGTTCTTCATACACCGGAACGATCGCATCCACGACAGAACGCCGACTTTGCTGCTTGCCGACACATTTGCCAAGGAGGACAAAAGATACTGGACCAAGGACGACAGGACGTGTCCTCACTCCGGACTGCTTTGCTTCCTGGTATTCGCGGAACAACTTGTTGCTCGAAAGGCGAAATTGCATACCGTGCTCGAACTCGGGAACGATGTAGTGATAGTTTGTATCGAACCACTTGGTCATCTCGAGGGGAGGCTGGTGGCTGGTTCCGCGGGCCATGGCAAAGTAGATGGAAAGATCAGGCTCAGACTCGGTTCGCCGAAAACGTGCCGGAATGGCGTTCACCAGGAAGGCAGTATCGAGCACATGATCGTAAAGCGAGAAGTCGTTGGACGGAATTTGCTGGATGCCTCGATCGACCTGCATCTTCCAGTGAGCTTGGCGCAACTTCCGTGCGACGGCCTCGAGTTCCCCTTCGTCCCACTCGCCCGACCAGAAGCGCTCGAGTGCGAACTTGAGTTCCCGATTCACGCCGATGCGAGGAAAACCCAAGTTCGCGGTCGTCACGTGAGTAGACGTTACGTGTTCAGGCAATAACAATTGAGACTCCATGCGATGCTCTCCTCTCCTGGCCTTTCAGGCAATCTGTTCGCGGGGGCCCGAACAAAGTGGGCAGGACTTGATTGCGGCGCTAAGCCGCGCGACCGAACGGTACGCTTCTCCTCCGCAGTTGCCCTCAATCGCGTGGAACGTGTCCGCCAGAACCTGCTGATCTGTGTCAGACAGAAGCTTCGTTGCCATGGGCAGCAGGAGGTAATCCTCTTTCCAGATATGGTCGTGATAGATCTCTGCCAGTGCATGCAAGGTGTCCACCAGCGTACCGGTCCCAATGGCATCCGCCTGCGAGTAGAGTTCGACGGCATTCGTGAGCTGATCCACCAGCGCACTCAGCTTGTCGTTTTCACGCGACAGCCCAGCAAGTGGCCAAGTGTCCGCCGGCACGCCTTTTTGTCGAAGCATGCCGAACAACCACTTCTCTTCCTGATGGTGATATTGCTCGGCGTACAAACGGAAGAAATCGGCGAGGCTGTGCAAGACATCGGCGGGTATTTTCGAACCTTGCCGCAGTTCGCCGGCAAAAACCGCGCATGCGTCCGCAACCCTGGCAATTTTTCGGTGCTCCAGTTCCAAGCTCTCGGTCGCCTTCATATACGTTTTCTCCTGTATTCCCTTTTTCTACCCGAAGGCCCGTTTCTCGCAATGGAGGAAACGTACTCTCGAAAAAGCACGTTCGTACTATGGCCGGGGACAGTACCAGGATGCTGGGGCGTTCTGCTCCCTTCAACCGGGGTGGAAGGGTCAGCTTCAGAGTTCCACGCGCGGGGCGGAACGACGATGAACCCAAGACTTGGGGATTGTTGTCACCCGGCGGGCACCCTCCAGCACAACGAAATCTGATTTCGTTGCGACAGTCAGCGGAGGGCTCGGGAAGCAGGTCAATATTCGAGGGTTAGTTCGAGCGCAGCCACGATTTTCTCCACGCTTGGCATGTAAAACTCTTCAAGCGGTGGGGCCGCGGGGATCGCGGGAATGTCCGGGGCTGTCACTCGGGCTATCGGAGCATCGAGGCAATCGAACGCTTCTTCCGCGATAATGGCGGAAACTTCTGCTCCGATGCCCAGTGTCCGGTTGGCCTCGTGAATCACGACGACGCGGCTCGTCCTTGATACCGATTCGAGGAAGGTGTCTTTGTCCAGGGGTGCCAGAGTGCGCAGATCGATCACCTCGACCTCGGCACCGTGTTTCTCGCGGATCTTTTCCGCGGCCTGCAAGGTCAGCTGCAGCGTATATCCGTGTGAAATCGCGGTCACATCCGTTCCTTTGCTTTTGATCGCAGCCTTCAGAAGAGGGACCGTGTAGTCGTCCGTCGGTACCTCTTCCTTTATCGAGCGATAGAGTTTCTTATGTTCGAAGAAAAGGACCGGGTCGTCATTCCGGATGGCCGATTTCAAAAGGCCTTTCGCATCATAGGGCGAGGAGGGGGCAACCACGATGAGTCCGGGAGTATGAATAAACCAACTGGTATTGGTCTGCGAGTGATAGAGTCCTCCACCCACGCCCCCGCCGTAGCATACACGGATGGTGAGGGGGCAGGTTTGAGTTCCAGCACTGCGATAGCGCAGCTTGGCGGCCTGCTCGGCGATCGAATCCATCGCCGGCGTAATGAAGTCGGCGAACTGAATCTCCGCGACCGGACGCATGCCGGCCATCGCCGCTCCAATTGAAGAACTGACAATCACGCCTTCGGCGAGCGGCGAATCCATCACGCGTTCCTTCCCGAACTCTTCCTGCAAGCCTTTGGTGGCCTTGAACACACCGCCCATGGCTCCGACGTCTTCCCCGATGACGCACACGCGTTCATCCCGCGCCATTTCCTCCCGGAGCGCAGTGTTAATGGCATCGATATAGGTCATAACCGGCATGCGTGCGTCCCTCCCCGAGTTCTTCTACCTTCGCCGCGAAATCTGCGGTGCCCACGTCTTGTGGGTCAGTTCCCGCTCGCGGATGCTGAACGAGAAAACATGGTCCAGCGCTTCCTCTGGTTCCGGGTAAGGAGACTTCTCGGCGAACTCGATGGCCTCATCCATCTCCTTGTCAAACCTTGTCAGCAATTCCTGCTTCCAGGAGTCGGCCCAAAAGCCCCGCTCATGCAGGTAACGCTCCATGGCGGGGATGGGATCACGAGATTTCCAGTACTCGAGTTCCTCCACCGTGCGGTATTTTGCGGGATCGATCTCGGAATGGCCATACCAGCGGTAGGTCTTGCATTCGACGAGCGTGGGCCCATCCCCCTGCCGGGCCCGGTGAATGGCCTCCTGGGTGGCCTTATACACCGCCACCGCATCGTTCCCGTCCACAGTCGTGCCCGGCATCCCGTAGGCTTGCGCCTTCACGCTGAAATCCTCGACGGCACTTTGCAGCCGTGCGGGAACCGACTCGGCCCAGAGGTTATTCTCCAGGATAAAAATAATCGGGAGCCGCTGCACGCCGGCAAAGTTCAGCGATCATGCCAAAGACCAAGGCTGGTAGAACCTTCACCCGAGAGAGCGACGACAACACTGGTTTTCTTTTGCATCTTATTGGCTAACGCCACGCCGGTTCCGATCGCGAGCTGGGCAGCGATGGTCGAGGCAGGCGTGATGATGTTGAGCGGAGCATATCCGCAGTGGGCTTGCGCACAACGTCCCTGGTCGGGGCTGTCTTTGCGGAGAAAGATGTGTGCGAACATCAGCTTGAGCGGCGTGCCCTTCATGATGTGAGTCACAAAATTGCGATGGGAGGGTGCGATCGTGTCTTCCGGCAGAAGGTCCATGGTCGCCCCGACCTCGGTGGCCTCTTGTCCCACTGCGGCAAAGTAGTTTCCCGAGAATCGTCCCTGACGATAGAGGCGGCGTATCCGCTCCTCGACGGTGCGGCATTGCAACATGTAGGAGTAAAGCCGCCGCAGCGTTGGCTCCTCCAGGGGAGCATGCATATCGAATGCTGAGGCAAGTTTCGGACTGGCGCTCGCAAGATCGGATTCTGTTTCCGTCATTGTCATTTCCGCAAACCCTCTACGGTCTCAGTATTTTCTATCGTGCCACGATATACTATGACATAAGTCACAGGGCTCTCTGCTAATTCCAATTGCCTCCGCACGCTAGGCGCATGCTCCTTGGGTGCATCTCTATAAAGAGAATCCTTGAAAACGGCCCGAATGTGCAATCAACCATCTGTACCTATTTGCAGGACAGCTATCCCGCTGCGAGCCGGGGGAGCACAACCCATGCTCGGTATCGCTGGTACAAACGGATCATTGCGCATTGGAGGACAAAAACCGATAACAGAGTTAGATCGAAAGGAATGTTTCGAGGATGAGGTGAGAACTATGGCGTTAACGCCTGGAAAGTTGAGAGGACTCAAGGCTGTGTCCAATCGTCAGGGCATCATCGCAGCTCTAGCCATGGACCAGAGAGGATCGCTACAGAAAGCCCTCGGAGGTTCTCCGGAGAAAACCAAACTGGAAAATTTCAAGACCGCAGTCGCCGAAGAGCTCACGCCCCACGCCAGCGCGATACTGCTCGACCCGGAGTGGGGATTGCCAGCCGCAAAACGCCGTGCCAAGGGCAGTGGTCTGCTGTTGGCCTATGAGAAGACCGGCTACGACACGGCCGAGCCAGGCCGTCTTCCCGATCTGCTTGACTTTTGGTCTGTGCGTCGGCTCAAAGGGGCCGGGGCGGATTGTGTAAAGATCCTGCTCTATTACAACTCTCTGGACTCTGCGGCGATTAACGGCCGAAAGCAGGCGTGGATCGAAAGAGTGGGCGCCGAATGCACGGCGCAGGACATTACGTTTTTTCTCGAAATCGTCGGCTACGAAGACGGAACCGACGACAAGAGTCTCGAGTACGCGCGCAAGAAACCACGTATCGTCCAGGCCAGCACTGCCGAGTTCACCAAGAGCCAGTACCTTGTGGACATCCTCAAAGTTGAGGTTCCCGTCAACCTGAAGTACGTGGAAGGAACAAAGGCCTTCTCGGGAACGAAAGCCTACAGCCGGCAGCAAGCCATGCGCTGGTTTCTGGAAGCCGCCGAGGTCTCGACCAAACCGTTCATTTATCTTTCGGGGGGAGTGAGCAACGCTGAATTTATCGAAGCACTCGAATTGGCCGGGGAGTCTGGAGTGAAATTCAGCGGTGTCCTCTGTGGGCGGGCGACCTGGAAAGACGGCATCCCGGTTTATCAGAAAGATGGGATGGATTCGTTCCGGCGCTGGCTCAACGAAGAAGGGGTGAACAACATCTTGCGGGTGAACCAGGCTCTGAAGGCAGCCACGCCCTGGTACGGTATGTACGGAGTGGCATCCGCAGCCTAGAGATTTTTGCCGCCTATTGCGGAAGCGGCCGGTCCTTCGGGTCAGTATTCCCCGAAATCTTCGGTCCGGATGTCCACCTCCCCCACGTCGAGGGCAGTGAGGACAGAAATCATTCCTGTCACAAACCGCGAGGGGCCAGCGATGTAGTAGACTGGCGCGCACACATCGGTCACGACCCGCCTCAACATCACAGGGTTGATGGGACCTCGTTCTCCACTCCACCCGTCTCCGGGACTTGCCATTCGGGTCATCGTCGCCGTCAATCGGAAGTTCGGATGCTCTTTCTCGAATTGCCGCAACTCACCGAGGCAGGCTGCATCTTCGGGACGGCGATTCGAGTAAACGAGAAATATGTCGCGTTGGCTGCGCTCGTGAAACGCCTGCCTGAGAATACTCCGACAGGGTGCGAAGCCGATGCCTCCGGCCAGAAAGACGGCCGGCCGCCGGGGGTCCTCGTCGAGGACGAAGTGCCCGGCGGCACCGCTGATTTGAATTTCGCTCCCCAGCGGCAGACATCCTAGTTCCTGCTTAAATGCCGAGTTGCTCTAGCGCATGATAAACAGCAACTGGTTTTCAAAGGGGGCACTGGCAATGGAAAAGCTCCGGCTGCTACCGCCGATATCCCGCCTTTTTGGCGCGATCAGGCTCATCTCCACATACTGGCCCGCCCGGAAATGAAACGCAGATGGCTGCGAGCATGCGAGGGCCAGTGTCCGTTCGCAGATTTCTTCACGATGTTCGAGTCGGCTGAAGTGGGCAGACAAGGATGCTTCCCGTCTCAATCGGAATTCGATGCCACGAATCCGGAACTCTTTCTTACCGTTTACACGCTACGAGCGCTTCCCGGCAGATGGAATGGACCATTTGTTTCGTCGACAGGTACGCGCATCCTATTTCGAATTCGGCCTCGTGAACCTACTCTTGAATCGAGGACCTGAGCAACAATTCGGAGAGATCATGGCAACCGCAGAGAACGACTCGTACAGCACAGAGGCATACCGGGACGCAAGAGTCGCCGAAACACAAATCCCGGGGATTGACTTTGATATTTCCCATGAGATCGAACAGCTTCTTCAGTGTGGCAAATGGCAAAACGGGACCAGCCGGAAGCAGCTGATCCGATTCCCGGACTTTCACATCAGTTTAACGGCCATGAAAGAAGACGCCAGGATTGGACTGCATATGAACTCGGGCAGAATTTCTGTGCAAACGATCGAGGGACATATTCGGATGCACGCTGGAAGCCAAATGTTCGATCTCCCGAAGGGTAGGGTGCTGGTTCTCGATCGTGCCGTACCTCATGACGTGGAAGCTTTGGCCGACAGCGCTTTTCTGCTGACTGTGGTACAGCCGGACAGGACGCCAGCGAAGAGATAGGTGCTCACGGCCGTACGCGGGTCGAAATGGTTTATCACGTTCGTCACGGCTACGAGTATGCATGATTCATTGCCGTCGACGGCGGAGTGAAGGAACCTTGAGTAGTGACGGAAACTCAAACACGGCACCTTGGTTGCGGGGAGTCTCGCACGCGATGGTGATGGATGCCGCAAAACGCTGGACTTTGCAAGCCGCCCTGATTGCCAGAATCTTCCTGGCGTCTACCCTGCTGCTGAACGCTTGCACTCTGATCTTCGAGCCAGGTTCCTGGACGAAACTGATCTCAGTTGTAGAACTACTCCTCGGCATGGCTGTTGCAGAGGGCTGGCGACTGCGATTTACGGCCGGACTGGTCCTGGCCGGCGCACTCTCCACCAGTCTGAGGTCAATGTGGCTTCACGGAACATTCGCGGGAAGCCAAGTGCTTGTTCCCATTGCCCTCATCATTCCCAGCAGTGTTCTTCTTTGCTTCGGGCGAAATGACGGAGTTGGAAGCAGTTTGGTCATGCAAGACAACAGGCGGCCATCCAGTCTCGATTCGAGTGCAGCTTCGGCCATTTTCCGCGCTACGGAGGTCGAAATCACGGTCCGACTCGAAAACGGGCTCCTCGGCAGGCTGCGCCAGCCGAGATGTGTTGTGACATTCCATGACTTGAGCTGGGGTGCGCACAAGACGGGAAAGGAGGCGTGGTATGCGAGAGAGAACCGTTAGTGCATCGAGGAAAGGCGCGAAAAAGGCGAGCGGGTCGCACACATCCCGCCGAACGAACTCCCGTAGTGTCAGTCAGACCAAGCCAAGCCAGAACCGGTTACTGCTGGTCGTTGACGATTCGCCGTCGTCAAAAGCTGCGGTGGATTATGTGGCAAAAGTGTTGGGACACCGGCGGGGATTTCAAGTCTGCCTGGCTCATTTTCTCCCTCCTCTGCCGCCCATCCTGTTGGAGTTTGGTGGTTCCGAGAATCCGGAGAAAGAGAAACAGCTCGAGACCCAACTCCGCAGCGATCAACAGCAATGGGTTGACATTGAGCGGAAGAAAGCCGAGCCGGCACTGAATTGGGCGCGAGGCAGGCTGCGCAAAGCGGGACTGCCGCCGACCTCTTTAACCGCCCAATTCTCCGATCCGGCAGACGAGCAAGACAGCGCGAGCCAGGAAATCCTTCACCAGGCCCGACGGAACGACTGCGGAACGATCGTTGTGGGACGGCGGTCCCTTTCCTGGTTCCGAAGAATCACGGCCGGGAAGGATCTGGCTGAACAACTGGTGGAGCAAGGGAAAAACGTGACGGTCTGGATTGTGGAGTAAGGGCGTAGCCGCGCGTGGCAGTTCTGGCAAGAGCGACATGCGCCCGCAAACAAGAGAGGAGGTAGAGAGGTGTCAGTATGGCTATATCAGATCCATCCGATTGAACGTCCATCTGGTGTCGATCTGGACGCCCAGATTCAAAAAGTGCTCCGAGAATATGGAGAGCGAGGCTGGGAATTGGTCCAGGTGCTAGATGGCGCTGCAACGGGAGACAAAATGTATCGGCTGATATTCAAAACGGAAAAGCCGCTTGTGGGTCTAGAAGGCACGGGAACGGAAGCGGCCTGAAACGACCAGAGCGATTGCGGGGCGGTGGGAGTTCGCTCTTCCGAGGTCCGCGCGACTTCGGGTGCGCACCGCCACCCCCATGGAAAGGGAGAAAACATGATGAAAAGAAGTTCCGAAGTACAGATGGCAAACAAAGGAATCGTTGCACTTTTTTCGGAACATCATTTGTTCGACGAGATGAGGGATGTCCATCACCTGATTGCCCAGCGGGCCTATCAGCTATTCGCAGATCACGGATCGAGCGATGGTCATGATCTCGATGACTGGCTCCGAGCTGAGCGAGAGCTGTTCCATTCCGCCCCCATCGAAATATGCGAAACTGACTCCGAATTCATCTTACGCGCCGAGTTGCCAGGATTTCGCGAGAACCAGGTCACCGTTGCAGTCGAACCCTCGAGTGTCATTATCACCGCAGAGCACGAGGTGGACGCGGAACAACGAAAGGCAAAGACGCTCTATTCTGAATGGAGATCCAACCGGGTATTTCGCTCGCTCCGTCTTCCGGCGCCCGTCAACCCACACAAGGCCAGCAAGCGCCTGAGCAACGGCCTGCTGGAGATCAGATTACCGAAGGCCGCAACCGCAAAAGAGGAACGCTTGGCTGCTTAGCTACCCATCGCGGGATTGGTAGAGCAGGATTCCGTCCCTGCTCCACCTTCAAGCCGCGAATTCGCGCAGTCCTCTTGCGATTTTCATGGCCCGCGAGACCACGTTCTCGACGTTGAAGCCGAGCTTCTCCATGCAGAAAGAACGAAGCGGTCGCGGTTCTGCTAACGCTGGATTCCGGGGATGGTGGTGCAAGAACCGCTGCCATAAAACGTAAGCCATGGGAACTGCACCCAACGGCAGACCGGGATGACCCGAATTCGCCTTCTCCACCGCATCCACGGCAAGAAAACGGAGAGTGTTGACCGAAAGTTGATCAAGATCGTTCATGAGCATCAGTTCCCTCGAGAAACCAAAGGTTGAGGAAGGAACATCCGGGCGCCGGAAATGACAGCCCGCTAACTCTAGTAGCCCGCAAACTCTTCCACGCGAATGTTGTCGTCGTCCACTCCCGAATCGAGGAGCATGGTGTGCATCGCTTTCACCATCGGTGGCGGCCCGGTGATGTAATAGACCGGTGAAACAGCGCCGTTGAGATGTTGGTCGAGCATCGCTTTGGTAATCACCCCTTGCTCTCCTGACCAGGGCCGTGAAGATTTTTCCATCTCCGTCATGCAAGCGATCAATTTGTAGTTTGGGTTCTGTTTCTCGAGCGCTTGAAGTTCACGAAGAAACGGAGCGTCCTCCGGCCGCCGGTTGGCATAAAACAGAAAAATACGATGGGGCAATTTCTGTTTCGCGGCGTGCCAAAGAATACTGCGGAACGGGGTAATACCGATTCCACCCGTTAACACCACAGCCGCGCGCGACTTGTCATTGTGAAGACGCAAATTCCCGAAGGGGCCCTCCACTTGTACTTCCGTACCCAGGGGAACACGGCTCAGCACTTTCTTAAACGCGGTATCGCGTAAGCGAGTTGCCACCATGATGAAGTCTTCATCGGGTGCGCTGGCGATCGAGAACCCCCTTGCATTCCCCTCGCCATCGGTCTCCGGCGGATTCAGCAGCGTAATGTCCACAAATTGTCCGGGAGTGAACTTGAAGGCAGCGGGCTTTTCGAAACGAAACGCCATCGTGCGCTCAGCAACTTCTTCTCGGTTGCGAAGTTTCGTGAGAAATTTGGGCCAATCGGCAGCAGCTGTACTCATTCTTCTTGCCTCCTCAGTCTGCGTAAGTTCGGTTCAACATGTTCTAGCTCGATGTTCTGCCGCAAACGGCCGGTGGCTCAATGGTTCGTTCGTACCAGAGACTCCAACATCCATTTCTCCCGTATGTTTTGCAGAGAAATTTACGTTCACCAAGGGTCTGCCTAGCACCATTCACCAAGCAGGTCGCATCTGTTCGCCACGTTTTTCCAAGAACGAACGCGAAGCCCTGCGGCCACAGTTAAGGCGTGGTGTGGTGGTCCAGGCTTCGCACGTAGTACGTCAGTTGCCAGATTTGTTCGTCGGACTGAATCCGTCCGAAGCCTGGCATCCCGCTCAACCGGATCCCGTTCTTGATCACCCAGAACAGTTCCTGGTCGGACATTCTCTGCACCGCGGGCGAACTCAGATCGAGCACCCGGGGATACATGGATTGGCCGATGGGTGTAGGCTTGCGCCCGTCCTGACCGTGACAGTTGGCGCAGCCCATTCCAAAGAGCGTTTCTCCCGTACTGATCATCAGGGTGCTGCTCTGTGGCGGCATGGGCACCGAACGGCGCGCTGCCCGGCGGATGTACCAGTCTTTCGCCCCGGAGGCAACCGTGGATTCCACTCTTCCGGGTTCAGGAAGAGCGCTGATATCCATGTACAGCACTTCGTAGGCTGTCGCGATGACGATCACCAAGAGGACCATCACCGCAACCAGCCTTCCCTTGTGAGGCACGATCCCTCCTTCGGTGCCGCGCAGACTGGCGCGAATGCCTCTGTCACAAGTCAACTTCAGTGTGCACGCGCACCGAGTTCGTCTTCTGCGGATGCCTAGGGAGCCGTTTGGATCGTGTCGACGTGAATGGTCTTGGTGGCGTGATTCAGCGTGCCTTCCACTTTCACCTTCTGACCGGCCAGATCCTTTGCCTTATCCTGGTTGTCCAGCTCGTAGACTGTTTTGTTCGAGGCATCGTAGAGCACGTACTTCGCACCCGACTTGACGCAGGCTTCAGTGCAAGCTTTCGCGGTGCTTGTTCCTGTCAGTTTGTAGCCGGCGTCATGATTGCCCATTTTGGCGCAGGTGCTGTCCATAATCTCGCCGGTGTACGCCTTCTCTCCCTTGGCGCCGAACGAAAGGGTTGTCCCGGCCATCAGGAATACAACAATCAACCAAAGGCTCTTCATCGGATTCTCCTTCAAGACTGACTTCTCAGCGGCGAAACAGAACTAGACTCGTCGCACGCGCCGGTCTCAGAGCTTGATGGTGTCCTCTGCGGTTCGAATTCACAATAGAAGGCTTGTACCAAGGGCTGAACGCAATGTCACATAGGCACGAAAGTTGGCGATTGTGTTAAATAATCTCATCTTCATGGGTAGTTGGAGGACGCCGGCTGGTTTGGAGATGTGGGCAGGAGATCTCAGACTGTAATGCCACACTTAGATTGCCCGCTTCATCATTTCGCACCTGGCGGCGCACCTGCGGTGAAAGACTTTTCCGGGACTCAGTATGCGGGCGACACCACGGTTTAAACGAAGTTTCAACCGAAGCAGAAAGCCGATCGAGGTTCTGACGGTGGGACACTCGACGAGAAGCACAAAAGAATTTGAGAAGCTGCTCCTTGCCCAGGGCGTAGAACAATTGGCCGACGTTCGCACCATCCCGCGTTCGCGTCACAATCCACAGTTCAACCGCGACCGACTGCTTCGCTCACTGCGAAAGGTGGGCATCCGTTATTGTCAGATGGCTGGGCTGGGCGGTCTGAGGCATGCCCATCGTGACTCCATGAACACCGCCTCGCGCAATGCCAGCTTCCGCGGCTTCGCAGACTACATGCAGACGCCAGAGTTTAAGACCGCTCTTGACGAACTCATTTGCGGAGCGCAGAGGAGACGGACGGCGATCATGTGTGCTGAGGCTGTCCCCTGGCGATGCCATCGCTCATTGATTGCCGATGCACTCCTGGTCCGGGGCATCCACGTGGCGGAGATCACCAGCGCGACGCGCACTCGGCCTCACACTCTTACACCCTGGGCCCGGGTTGTTTGGAACCGAGTTACTTATCCGGCGGCAACGCCCCCCGGAGGCGACAGTCCCACGAGATCTCGAGTCAGAGTTCGAGCGGCAACCGCGGCTCGTATCCTGGCCCGGCAATCGAGACAGCCGCAATGAAAATGAAGAAGTGGAGGATGCATGGCCGACAGAACGGTGCGCCTCAAGATTAAGCGCCAGGACCGCCCGCAGTCCGAACCCTATTGGGAGGAGTTCGAACTCGGGTGGCGGCCGGGTATGAACGTCATCAGCGCGCTGATGGACATCGCCATGAATCCGGTGGATTGTCGTGGCAAGCCAACCATGCCCATCGTCTACGATTCGAATTGCCTGGAAGAGGTTTGCGGCTCCTGCGCCATGCGGATCAATGGCCGGGCGGCGATGGCCTGTTCTTCCCTCGTCGACAAGCTCGAACAGCCGATCCGACTCGAGCCGCTTTCACGGTTTCCGGTGGTGCGCGACCTGGCGGTCGACCGCAGCGTGCTGTTCGAGAATCTCAAGCAGATCCATGCTTGGGTTCCGATCGACGGAACCTACGATCTCGGCCCTGGTCCACACATCGACCCGACGGTACAGGAGCAGGCGTATCCGCTGTCCCGGTGTATGTCGTGCTGTCTGTGTATGGAAGTCTGCCCGCAATTTACCGAGTCCACGGGATTCGTTGGCGCGGCCATCATCAATCAAGTGCGACTCTTCAACCTGCATCCCACCGGTGCGCGGCTTCGCCGTGAGCGGCTGGTGGCGATGATGAGTGACGGCGGAATTCACGAATGCAGCTACGCGCAGAATTGTGTCCAGATCTGCCCTAAGAACATTCCCTTGACCACCTCGATCTCGATGGTCTACGGCCAGGCGATGCGGCAGGCGATCGGAGACCTGCTGCAACAACCTGAACTCACAAGTGCGCACAAGGAACCGGGTCACCGATGAGAATGCTGGCCTGGACATGATGAGGGGAGAGCCGCAATGCTGATGGAACTCACAATCATTCCGCTGGGAGGGAGGCGCTCGATCAGCGGCGACATCGCAGAACTCGTCAAAACCATCGAAGGCAGTCGTCTCGATTACCGGACAACTGCCTTCGGCACCCTTGTGGAGGGCAGTTGGGATCAGTTCGTGGCACTTGCAAAGAAGTGCCACTTTGCCGTTCGCAACAAAAGCGAGCGGGTCCTCACCATGATCCGCATCGACGATTACGGGAAGCGGACCGGCGAGATCGAAGGCGCGGTTAATCGTGTTGAAAAGAAGCTTGGCCGGGCCGTCAAGAAGTAGTGGATCGATCGATTTGTTGAAATAGGCGATTTGTAAGGAGGCCGTGATGGACCCTGCAGAGCAAGTCTTCGAGGAATTGCTACCGTATCTCGAAACGCTTGATTCCCAGATCGGCGGCCTTGTCCAACTATTGAAGGACAAACGCGTCACCACAACTGAGGAATTTGCGCAATACGCAAACCAAGCAGATCAAGCAAGCAATGTAAAAGAGCGAGGGCTGCGTGTGAGGATGGAATACTTGTTTTCCAGTGCTGCGAAACGCAGTGCCGGCACATGAAGTGTTTGCAGAGTTTCCGCGAATTGTGGAGGAATTCCATGTCCATGACTTACGTTTATACGGCCATTCCCGACTCGCGTGTTCCCAAAGCTTCGTCACCTCTTTTCGAGCACTTGGTCGATACCTATGCGGGCGAAACAAACAAAGTCATATCGGTGTGGCGTTGCTTCTCTCCGGAAGACATGGCTTTCCGACCTCACCCGCGATCGAAGACCGTTATTGAGATCATGAAACACCAACTACTTTCCGAGCGGCGCTTCTTTGGGGAGTTCATGGGAGTTCCGGAGCCGCCGGCAGGCCAAGTATTGCCCGCCCATGAAACCCCGCAAGGTTATGTGGCGCGAATGAAAGACCTGGCGGAACCGCGACTTGGGTTCTTCGCCACACAAGAGGAAGCGTGGTGGTTGGAACAGGTTCCTTTCTTCGACGTAATCAGACAGAGGATCTGGATCTTCTGGCGACGGTTACTTCACACCTGTCATCACCGCACTCAGCTCACAATGTATTTAAGGATGCTGAACAAGAGTGTTCCCTCCTCCTACGGGCCTACTGCCGATGTGACATGGGAGGGGGCCGATCCCACGCAGACCGTCGAGGCAGCAAGCAGAAAATAGGTGATCGGTTGAGCCTAGGCCTAATCCGCCGCCTTGGACTCGGCTTCCAGACTTGCTTCCATCCTGATCTTAGATCTCAAAACCCGTGACACCGGACAACCGTGCTTGGCCCGCTGGTACCCCTTCTCGAACGCGATCGCGTCTGCCCCCTGGAACGTGGGCTGACCCTTAGGTGGACGGCGGAATTGTCCATTGGTCACCTTGTTGCTCCAAGATCAGCGCGGCTGACGTGTCAATGCGGCCCGCCTTGAGACCTTCGCTGTCGAATGCTGCCAGGTCCATCGAGAAGCAACCTGCATGGGCAGCCGCAATCAGTTCCTCGGAATTTGCTACTGGCGGACTGTCAAAACCGCTGGCAAGCGAATCGGACACATTCGAGAGCGCGCCACTCGCGGGGCACATCCTTAAAAGTAGAAAATTCGGATGATGTGAACGCGTAAAACTTAACCGTCACGGTGTGTCCCGACGGGAGAGAAAAGGATCGTAAGGAGGAGTGAAGCCCAACTTCCAAGGTAAAGATAAAATTAACGATTGACTCTATATTCCATAATTTTAATAAGCATTGGCCGGCCCTATAGTGGGTCCATGGACAGCGAAGACCAGGAATATCCGGAAACATCGTCGGAGACAGAGGACGAATACTGCACCGTCTGTCACAGCGTCTACGCGGGAGCGGAAGGGTGCTGGTGCGAGCCTGGACTGGGCCTCGCAAGCGAGTTGGATAGGACCCGGTCCCGGTCTTAGTGTCCACGAACACTTACAAATTTCGATCGAGGTGTCTTATGCCGGTCGCCGAACCACTGGTGCAAGTCGCAGTGCAACGGATTCTTGTGGCAACTGATTTTTCGGAGTGGTCCAAGCGCGCGCTGTTGGCGGCCCTCGGAATCGCTCAGCGGTATGCCTCTCATTTGCAGGTTGTGCATGTGGTTCCCAGCGAAGGCTACGGGGTCGCGGGAGCGGGGATGCTGGGCGCCGTGAATTTCGCGCGTCATAACGCGCGGGACCTTGAGTCCGAGTTCTTGCAGAAGGGATACTTCGAAGGCATCCGCTACCGGATCTCGGTCGAAAAAGGCGACGTCTGGCCTGTTGTCTCTCGAATCATAGAAGAGGAGAGCGTTGACCTGGTGGTGGTGGGCACGCACGGCAGAAGCGGACTGGGCCGGCTGTTGCTTGGTTCGGTCGCGGAGACGATCTTTCGTCAATCTCCTTGCCCGGTTTTGACCGTGGGACCGAACTTTGAAGTGTCGGTTCCGCTCACCGCGCGGCCCAGGAGCGTGCTCTTCCCCACGGATTTCTCACCCCAGGCCGAACATGCCCTGCCATACGCCGTGTCGCTGGCACAGCAACACCAAGCTCAGTTGACATTCCTGCATGTGGTTGAGCCCGCCGGCGAGGCTACCTTCAATAGAGGTCGCAGCATACGTTATGCCAGTACGCGGCTCGAGGAACTGATGGCTGAAACGGCAAAACTGATCGCAGAGCGGGAATTCATCGTTGAGACGGGTGAGGCTGCGGAAGCGATCGTGAAAGTGGCGGCGGTAACGGGCGCAGAGTTAGTCGTGCTCGGTGTGCGAGCGCCCGCGACCCTTTCCGATCGCCTGGGCTGGTCCACTGCCTATGGGGTTGTCCGGCAGGCTCGTTGCCCGGTGCTGACCGTCAGGCATGCAAATCCGTAGCGGAACGGCTCCTAAGGTTCACGACGAACACGCGGAGGTCAGAATTAGGGAATGACAAAAGCGGTTACAACACGGCGGTAGCCACAAGTGTGTTGGGCCATCAAGCGCTTTGGCGAGAGGTCGACGGCAAATACCGCCGAGTCCTGCCTTAGTGTGCGGCGCGGCCGGCACACGCTTCAATCGCTGCCAGGATCGCGAAGACGTTGGCTACCATACGGTCATATCGCGGGGCATGAAAGGGGAACACCTCTGCGGTCGAGATTCTAGCCTTGGCATAGAGCTCGCGCCGGAGCATGCCGTGCGCCCGGTACAGTCGAATCTTGACGTTATTTTCTGTGAGAGAAAGACACTCGGCCGTCTCGGCAGTCGTCATTTGTTCGACGTCGCGCATCATCACGACTGCTCTGTACTGCTCCGGCAGGTTTTCAATCGCTTGCTGGAGAATCCTGCTCATTTCCGCGGCAGCGGACTCGGATTCCGGGTCTGAGCGCAATGGGGCCGGCCCAATCTTGTCTTGTTTACTCTCATTCATAGCGTCCCAATCCTCAAATCGTTTCGCTTTTTGCCGGCGGGCCAAGGCCTCATGCACCGCAATGCGGGTCAGCCAGGTGGAAAACTTGGCGCGCCCTGCAAACTGCTCGAGGTGCTGAAAGGCGCGCACATAGGCGTCTTGCATCACATCCTCGGCTTCACCGTCATGGTTCAGGATCGCTCGCGCCACGCGATACAGGCGCGTGTTATATCGCCGCATCACCACTTCGTAGAGCACCGTTTCGCCTGCGAGAACCCGATGCACGACTTCCTCGTCGGTTAGCGCTCCGGCGGCCGTGAGCGTCAAGGTTTCAGCCGACATGACTTTTTGCCATCCTTCCCGAGATCACCTCTAAAGTCATAGATTCAAAAAACCGGCAGCCGGTTACAGCGATTGCGCCTGCGCGTGGGTGTAACCGGGAACCCCTTTCCGCACTCCTTGTTAGTAGAACGAAGCAAAGGAGAGAATCATGGATCGACGACTGAATTCGAGCTGGTGGGCATTGAGGATTGCGCTGGGAGTCGCTCCCTTCCTCGCCGGGCTCGACAAGTTTTTTAACCTTCTGACCAATTGGACCTTGTACCTCAATCCCCTGGCGCTGCGCATTGTACCGGTGGGTCCCGCCGCCTTTATGCGGACCGTAGGAGTGGTTGAGATGATTGTGGGAATTGCCATCCTTACACGCTGGACACGGCTGGGTGCATATGTGGCAGCAGCGTGGCTCGTGGCCATTGCGCTCAACCTGGTGACGATGGGCGCATTCTTCGATGTTGCCGTGCGCGACCTTTTGATTGCCGTGGCGGCCTTCACCCTGGCGCGACTCACGGAAGTGAAGCAGTCGGCGACTTCAGACTCATTGGTTCACAGGCAAGAACTGGTGCGGCCGACCGCCGCCTGAGCGGCTCGAGTTCCGCTGCGCCATTGCTACGTTGGGAGAGGAGGCCTCTTGAACCGACCTAACACGAAAATTCTGGTTGACGGCGGGGGATTCGCAGGAAACCCTCCGTATGAAGGAACTACTCGGATTCGTTGATGGCCAAACCACCAATCCATCACGCGGCGCCCCCCCCCATCCGGCAGTTGCTCGCGTCTGGCCGCCGCATGTCCGAGCGGCAGGAGATGGGGGAGTACAAGAAGATGGTTCAGCAAATTTCTCCGCTGGTGGGAAACGCCGGTGTCTCGATTGAAGTTTTCTCGGACCAGAAGACGACCTCTCAGGAAATGCTCCGGCAGGCTTCGAGCTGAAAGATCGTGAAAGCCGCGAAAACACAAAAGAGTAAATGCAACCGACGACGCATCAGGCGACAATCAACCGTGTCTGACGCTCGTGGTCGTTTGATTCCGCCTCTGCCGTTCCCGTCCGTTTCCGGTCCTCGATATCGGTCGAAGTTGCAAGCCACAGCACGACTTGCCCGGAGCTGTTGCGCAGAGGCACAACATGACCGAGTTGCCAGCGGCACACGCCATCTTTTCTTCGGAGCCGGTACTCGATGTCATAACCTAGGCCGCTCCGCAGAGCCGCTCTGCGCGCGTTTTCGTATCGTCGGAGGTCCTCGGGATGGATGGCAAACCGCCATCCCCAACCGCGTGCCTCGTCCAATTTCATGCCGGTATAGTCGAGCCAGCGCTCGTTGAAGAAGCTCGCGTGGCCATCGGCTTCGGCCGTCTCCACAAAACCCGGAATCGCCTCGAGCAGCAGGCGATGTTGTTCATCCGGCTCTTTTCCTTCTTGTTGCACCCGCAAGCTCCGCAGGGCAAGTCCTGTAAAATCCGCCAGGCTGCCCAGAATGCGAGCATCCTCACGATCAAACTTCCTCTGTCCATCGTGGCTCATGACCCAAAGTGTCCCCAGGGCCTCATTAGTCGCGTAAAGCGGAATCAGCAGGAGTTCTGCCATCGGCACCACCGGCTGCAGATAGATGTAGTACCGCTCCGGATGAGTAAAAAGCTGGGCACAATTTCTTTCCAGGCAGATCCCGCAGGGACTGAAGTTCCGCGGGGTGGTGCCGCCAATGTATTGCTCCATTGCCCCCATCGCCGCCACCCAACGAAAGATCCGCTGGTCATTCCCGTCCACCTCGAGGAGACTGATCCCGGCGGAATCGGCCTTGCACAACCGGATCGCATGCGCGATCAGGCTGTTGAGCACGGTGGATGGATCTCGTGTCACCATGTCTCCGGCCAACTCGCGAAAGGCCTCGATTTCCATTTTGAGATCAGGAGGGCGCGAAGGACGGCTCCACAGCGCATCCGTGATGATGGTCGATTCCAGCAACTCGGGTGAAGCGGGGTTCGAGACACAAGGAAAATCGGGCTCGGGCGCTTGCCCTGACCGCTTTGCGCCGTGGCTGGTCTTTAGCCACCAATCGATCTCATTGGAAAAAGCGACGACCGCAGTTCCCGACTTGCCTCCGGGCCGCCGTACCGGCAGGCCGAGATTCCGCTCCCAGCGCTGGACGGTGCTCGTGCCCACTTTCATGTAGGTAGCGATGTCCTTCCACGACTTCAGAACCCGAGGCTCCATGGCACTCCCCACTCATCTGCCACTGCCGTGACGCCGGTTGGCGTTATTTGATGGAAGTTGACGTTGGTACGGAACTACACACTCATGATTTCCAATCTTATCATTGTTATATGGGTCACTTCACATTCCAGTTCACATGTCATCAATCCGGAAAGAGAAATTTCGGCCCGTGACTTTAGTCGTAGAGTTCTATGGCTTCCAGTCACACAATGAGGGAACCGCCCTCCTCGGGCACGGATGTTGGAAGGTCTTGTATGCTGCAGCTTGAGCTGCTTGAATTCCTCGAGGAAACTGCCGACGCCGCATTCTGCGTGGATCCCCAGGGTGAAATATGCTTTTGGAACACATCGGCCAAAGACCTCCTCGGTTATGCAGCCTCGGAAGCGGTCGGCAAGCCGGTCCACACTCTGTTGCGCAGCCGGGGAGCCCTCGGAGCCCAGGTCTGCACGCGTGACTTCTACGCCTTGCAAGCGTCCGAGGAGCGCGGCAAAATCCCGAATTTTGATATCGAGGTGACGGCCCGCTCGGGAAACACTCTATGGCTGGATTTGTCGACGCTGATCTTTAACCACAGTCGAACTCATCCGCGCCTCGTCGTACATTTGGCGCGCGATATTAGCGAGAGGAAGCAGCGAGAAGAACTTCTGCACAACCTCCTCGAAGTCTCCAAGCAGATTGTTGCCATGTCCGGCACGAACGGGACGGCACTGCCAGCTCCCGTCTCGCCTCTGTCGGAGCAAGAACAGCGCATATTGCGCCTCTTCTCCGAAGGCAAGAACTCCGCTGAAATCGCAAGGAAACTCGCGATAACCCTGCAGACGCTCCGGAATCATCTTCATCACGCCAATGAGAAGCTGGGCACGCGCAACCGCCTGGAAGCGGTGACCCACGCGATGCATCGCAATCTGATCTGACACATCATGGAGGAGGAATGCGTCTGGAGGCGTTGAGATGATCCGAGAAGTACCTCCCCAGCGAACACTCCACATCCATTCCTCGCCTGCAACGGCTGGAGTTGCCCCCCTCGAGGCCGGAGAGGGATCTTTGTTCCTGCTGCGTCGCCTGCACTCGTTGAGCGGAATCTTTCCGATCGGCGCGTTTCTGGTCTCGAAGCCACCGCTCAATCCGGCGCTTGTGCTTTTCCCAGGACGGTAGGTACGCACCTGGCTTTCGCCGCCGCACGATTTTGCCAGGTGGTTTGTACCGGACAGGGGGACGACTGTAACGCAGACGGCCGACCCATATGAGGTGTAACTTCCGGAACAGGTAGAGACCCATGTGCTCCCATCCAAGTCAAATTTTGTTGTGCGGGATCTGCAACCGGCGCGTTCCTGTGGAGTCGTGCAAGTTTGACGACGCCGGTCAGCCCGTGCATGAAGAATGTTACGTAGAAAGACTGAAGCAGATGCAGCGTGACTCTAAAGCCACGGAATCGTGACCGGGTACCCGAGGAACAGGAGTGCCAGCTTGCCTGAAAACGCGAAGTGTTGACGGCCGACGTCTTGATTATTGGCGCGGGACCAGCGGGCTTTCTTGCGCGTTGTCTGGCCGAGCTGATCGAACGGCACAGCCAGAGGCCGCACTCTCGAAAACTTTCTCCGGATACCAGATCATCCAGTGGGTGCCCCCCGGAGGGTGGAGGCGGTCTCAACTATGTGGAGATGTAGGCAAAGAGTGCTGACTCAGAATTTTGGCTCTCGAGCTCAGCGCTAGCTCTGCTCCAGGAAGAACGCCGCAGAGATGTTCCAATCCTGGTGAATCTCAAGAGCGCAGTGGATTTGAAGAGTTCGAGCGACAAATCCATGACGTGTTTCAGTCAAGATGGTTCGGTTGCTGCTCGTCGCCTGTACTCCCGCGTGACCTTTTTCTCCTTTTTCGGGATGGGTGCCCCGAGACCCACCAGTTCCTTGACCTGGCTGAGCACCGATTCGGCAAGCGTCCGGGCTTGTCCGGCTCCGCGGCGGAGCACAGCGTCCAGATAGGTGGGCTCTCGAACAATCTCTCGGTAGCCATCGCGAATCGGCGCCAATCGGGCAATCGTCAGGTCCGCCACTTCACGTTTCATGTAGCCATAGCCCTTGCCTTCAAAGTGCGCTTCGATCTCCGGGCCAGGCCGGCCGGAGAGAACCTCATAGATCGTTAGAAGGTTCCGGATCGCCGGCGAAGCCTCTTCAAAACGGGTCTGTTTTCCCGAATCCGTCACGGCCCCCATAATCGTCTCCCGAATCGTGTCTGGCCGGTCCAGCAGGCCAATGGCATGGCCACTCCGCGATTCGCCCAGGCTCTTGCTCATTTTTGTCGTCGGATCATCCAGACCCATGATCCTTGCACCGCCAGCCCGCAAAAGCGGCTTCGGAATCACCAGCGCCTCGCCAAACAGCCGGTTGAAGCGACCGGCAATGTCCGCGGTCAACTCGACATGCTGCTTCTGGTCTTCTCCGACCGGAACGAGGTCGGTCCGGTAGAGGAGTATGTCAGCGGCCTGCAGGACCGGATAGTCGAGAAGGCCGGTGCTTACGCTCTCCATTTGCGCGGCCTTCGACTTGTATTGCGTCATGCGTTCGAGCCAGCCCACCGGCGTGACACAGTTCAGAATCCAGGCCAGCTCTGCATGCGCGGGGACCTCGGACTGAATGAAAACGACGGAGTGCTCGGGATCCACGCCACAGGCAAGATACAACGCGGCAACTTCCCTGATTTTTTCCCGCAGCCTTTCTGGCTGGATGACCTGAGGGATCGTCAGCGCGTGCAGGTCAACGATGCAGAATATGTTGTCATACCGTGTCTGGTTCTCCACCCATTGGCTGACAGCCCCAATGTAATTCCCGAGGTGAATTTTTCCCGTCGGCTGCACGCCGGAAAACACGCGTTTCTTCTGGCTGGCATCCCCTATAACCTGCCGTCCCGCACCGCCAGCGCGGCGACTCCTATTGTCCAAGCTCATTCGTGGCTGGCCGCACTTCCTGACCCGACCGCAGCAGCGGATTGGTAGCTTCCTGCCACGGCACGAAAGCTGACGGCCAGTCGATTCCATGAATTGATCGCACTGATGGCCATCGTAAGATCCACGAGTTCTTTCTCACTGAACTGGCTTCGAGCGAATTGGTACACCTCATCGGGAGCACCGGTCTCGGAAATCAGGGTCACCGATTCTGTCCACCCAAGTGCGGCACGTTCGCGATCGCTGAAGAACGGCGCTTCGCGCCAGACCGCCACTGCGTAGAGACGCTGCTCGGTTTCGCCGAGCGCACGGGCATCCTTGCTGTGCATGTCTACGCAATAAGCACAGCCGTTGATCTGGGAAGCACGCAGCTTCACCAGTTCCAGCAGCTTCTTTTCGAGGCCGCTGTGGTCGACATAGCGCTGTACCTCGAGCATTGCCGTCACCGCCGCCGGGGCGATGCGGTGATAATCGATTCGTTCCACAATTCCTCCTGTAGGGCGTAGCGGCGAAAGGTGCGAACGAACCTTTTGCCCGGCATACTTCAATTGCCGGCAGCCACCCTCCACTCTTTGCCGTTTCTTGCCGATCTATGCTGCACGATGTTTCACGTCGGCCGAGATTGCGCTGCGTCTCTGTCGTTTTCGAGAAGAACCCTTGAATCTGACGGCGATGAGCCGCCCGTCATCGATCCGCAGCCAAATTCGTGTGGGACCTGCTTCTAAGATCGAAAGCATACCTCGACTCACGCAACTCGCTCGGTTCTCTTCGACCCTGCCAAGCGCGACTCCACGTGGACTTTGAGTACCACTGCGTTGTTGTGCTCCTGGTCGTGGGAGCTGTAGATCAACGTGACTCGCCCTCGACGCGCGGCTTTCAGAATCGGTTCCAAAGCCGCGGCGTTGCGGTCCAGTTCCGTTCGGTATCGCCGTTCGAACTGGAGCCATTTTGCCGGATCATGGCCGAACCACTGACGCAGTTCGGCGCTGGGAGCAACGTCCTTGAGCCACCCATCAAGTCGCAAAGCGGCTTTCCTGACCCCGCGGGGCCAGAGGCGCTCGACCAGGAAGCGGGTTCCGTCTTCGCGGCCGGCAGGTTCATAGGCACGTTTCAGTTTGATCATTCTTTCATCTCCTTTCCTACCAGATTAGGAAACACCTGGTTCCTAACAAGAACGCTTTCATACAGGCCATTCCGGCGGACTACATTCCGGACACTGACTGTTTACAAAGGCCAGCCATCCCAGAATCTCCTCGACACTTGGCATCGGCTGCTTTTCCGACTCCCGGAACGTGGCAAACACTTCGCCAAAGCGATCTGTAATGTACAGTGCCACTTTCGGTTGACCTCCTCTATCTTGCGCGCCCATGAGACGATGGATCCGTCCGTCCTCGTCAACCAGCACCGGAAACTTTGCCTTCACCTCGTCTTTGATCCGAGCTGCTTTTTCGGCTGTGCCCTGAAGAATCGCCAGTACCTCCGCCTGCTCCTCCTGGATGCGGTCGTTGCTTTTCGCAACTCCAGTCAAGAACTCCAGGCTGCGACGACGGCCATCCCCAAACACAAGCACCAGATTGGCTCGGCCTCGGTAGTCGGAGAGGCTGATCTTTCGTCCGTCGGTGGAGATGAGGTCGAAGTCGCGGACTAACTCACCTTTGACCGGGCACTTGTCTGCGGTCTTGAAAATCCTCCCGGCAATTTCGGCCTGGGTGAGATCGTTTGTCGTCATTCGAGGACACCTCCCTGGTCCCGCGCACGCGTGTCCGGGAAGCAAGGATCAGAATCGGTCATCATTTGCGCGCATAGTGATCTGCATTCATCTCAGCGAACGGCTTCCACTTCTCCGGCAAATCGTCCAGCGCAAAAATGGCGGAGACGGGACATACGGGCACGCAGGCTCCGCAATCAATGCATTCGACCGGATCGATGTAAAGTTGATTTTCCGTGGCAAAACTCTCCTCGTTCTTCCGGGGATGGATGCAGTCCACGGGGCAGGCATCCACGCAGGCGGTGTCTTTCACGTTGATGCAAGGCTCGGCGATTACGTAAGCCATTTCTCTAGGACCTCCGATTTCATCCTAGCCGCCACTTATCGCGGAGTCCGTGACAAAAGTCACGGCTCCCATCTCCCGGCTCAGTGATAAAGCCCCGAACTGCGCTTGCCGGTCAAAATCTCGATCTTCTGCTCGTACAGAATGATCTTGCTGAGCAAGGGGTAACCGGGATCAAACGTCCAGGCCGGATCGCCGTGTTTGGCCAACAGGCGATCCAGGAACCATGATTTCTTCTCCCGATCGTGATACAGGATGCGCGCCGGACCAAACACCATCACGCTCGAATAGACCAGCGCAGAGTCGCAGGCATAACGCTTGCCCTTATGCAGCGGGCCAATCTCGGAAACTTCCACGCAGATCCGCGGATCACGCTGGAGATTGGTCAGAAAATGTCCCTGATGCGCACCGGTGTGAAGGTAGAGGTAGTCTCCACCCTCGTAGATGTAGACCAGAGGCACAACATAAGGCCAGCCGTTCCCATCCACCGTACCCACGTGCGCAATCTTTTGATGGCGCAGGAACTCCCTGGCCTCGGCATCCGGCATCAGCCGTTTTGTCCGGAAGATCTTTCCTCGCAGATCAGGTAGAGTTGCAGGCGTCATGGTCTCCTCACTTGCTTGCTCCTCCAGTGCTGGTCGCCTTTCTTAGCGAATGCAGGTTCCCGCCTGGGTGATCGACTGATGGAATCCCTCGACCAGCTTCGGCTTCTCCTCAAATACTCCCCGAAGCGCGAGCGTGGTCATGGTTGCTTCCGGACAGCGCACTCCTCGAGCGGCCACGCAATCGTGTTTGCCGGTCGCTTTCACGGCGCACCCCAGAGGCTTGACCACCGACATAAAAGCATCAGCAATGTCCGCGACCAGATCCTCTTGGACCACCATTCGCGCCGCCAGGCCTTGTACGAGCCGCGGGATCTTCGAGATGCCCACAATGCGGCCATCCGGGATATACCCGAAGTGTACTTTGCCGCCATACACCAGCAGGTGGTGGGGACAAAGCGAAAAGAATTCGATGTCCGAAATAACAATGAGTCCTTTATTGCGCGAGCTGAAAGTCTTCAGAATTTCTTCGGGACGAAGGCTGTAGCCACGCGTGTATTCGCGAAAGAAGCGAGCGACGCGCGCCGGCGTGTCTCTGAAGTGCTGGTTGCCGACATCGACTCCCAATTCCGATAACAACAATTTGATAATCGCCTGCAGGTTATCCGCTGGTTGGAGCGGTTCTCGCGCGCCGAGGGACGTTATCCCGGACGGCCCACCCAATGCTGGATTCACTGCTATTGCGGGAGTTACCGTTAATTCCGCTAACTCCGCCCTGCCATTGCCGTTATGCATACAATTTTCCTTGCGCACTAGCTCTCACCCCTTGTACGTCACCACCCTCCCCCAAAGACTGGCAGTTCCCCAGATCCCCGAGCGCAGGCATTCCAACTGGACAATCTGGCTGTGATCCACGAACAAATTGACTTCCGGACCCCAGTTCTTGATGTACCAGGCAAACACCTCCGGATCGGCGGCTTCAAACATCACCTTTTCGAGGCCAAGCGCGTTGATGATGCGCGCCGGCACATCCGTGCGCCACTGCTTCACACTCTCTGTAATGCCTTCGGATTCGATCATGATCATGTAGGCGCCGGCGTCGAGAAATCGTCGCGCTAACTGAATCGGCCACTCGGGATCGCGTGTTCCCTCGGTCTCCAGTTCCTCCGCGCGCGTTGCCCCGCCTGCTCCGAACTGAATCCCGATTTCCGGCTTTGCCTTGAGGCCTGCCTTTTCGACGTCTTCGATCAGCCGCAACCAATCATCGGCAGGGAGCGTAATGAAACCGCTCGAAATTTCGACAATATCAAAACCCACCTCCTTGCATTCCCGGATGTAGCTCTTGACTGCATCCTTGCCCTGCGTGAGCACGTGTTCGATAAAGCCTCCGGTTGAAACCAATACCTCATGCTGATGGCAGAGCTTTGTGATCTCGAGCAGCGCACGCCTCGGCATGAGCGCAAACGAACCGCCGGCAAATTTCAACGAATCCACGTATCCGCCCATCGTGGACAGAACGTCCTCCAGGGAATGTGTGCCGAGGGGTGTGTAGTACGGGCCACGAATCTCGGTGATCCCTTCGCTGCGCGGTTTCTGCTGCCGTTCGTTCAGCCTCAAAAATGCGAATGCTCGTTCCTCCCGAACCTGCGTGATCGCCATTTCAGGACTCCTGTCTACCGGGTCCGTGTTGGACGGCACCCAATTGCTTCATCAGCTCACGAACCGACATTTGCTCAAGGTTGGCCACCGCTTCGGCAATCGCAGCCCGTTGCCCCTCCGTTGTGTTTGAAGCAGCAAGCTGGTTGAATTTCTGAACCGCCGTTTCCCAGGACATCGGACGAGTGAAGAATCCTTCGTAATCGCTGGTTTCCTGTTCGATGACGCGTCCATCCTTCAGGGTGATCTCTACCTGACACGGCATTTCCTTGGGAAAACGATTGGAGAAACTCGGGTGGGGTTCGACCGAGATCGTGTGCAGCAAGCTCTGCACATCCTCGCGTTGAATACGATCCGGCGTGTACTGCTCCGGCATGACCTCGCCGTCGATCAAGGCCACGGCAAGCACGTAGGGCAGGCTGTGGTCGGCCTGCTCCTTGGTGGAGACCACGGTTTTATCGCCTTCTTCACCTCCACCAATGATGTTGTAAGCGACATCGAAAATTCTCACCGTCACTCGCTCAATATCCTTATATGTAAACTGGTAGCGCTGGCGCAGCGTGAGCACAGCCTCGATGGAAGTTTGTGAGTGAATTTCTGCGTTGTACTTCTTGACAGTCGTCCGCCTGACAAGCCCCAGATCTTCGCTGTCCCAAGACACTTCAAAGTACCCGGTAATGGCGTCCATCAGGCCCTTTTCCCCTTCGATCACCTCCAAAGGACCCGTGACACCTTGTCTGGCGAGCAGGGCCACGCGGACGCAACAGGCAGCCAGGTTTGGATATGCCAGTCCTTTCCAATGCGACAACTTTCCGGTTCGGGTCACGCGGAGGGCGTTAAAGGCAGTCCCGCTGATGGCAATGGCATTCGCGGTCTGAACTGGATCAAGGCCCAGAACTCTGGAAATTCCGGCCGCCACCGCGTACGCTCCTTGAACCGTGTGATCGAAACCCCGCGCGCGGACGGGGGCAAGCTCGCTCAACCGGCATTGGATTTGATAGGCAACCGCCAGGGCAGTCATCAGGTCCTGGCCCGTACTCCCGGCCGACTCACCGGCCGCCAAGATCGCTCCCAGATTGTCGCTCGGATGGCAGGTCTCACCCTTGGCGAGGAAGCTGTCGTTGAAGTCGAGATACCGGATCAAGGCACTGTTGTAGAGCGCAGCTCGATCGACATCGCTTGTCCCGCCACCAATCAGGGTGCAGCAACCTTCGTCGTGGAATTCATCGATGTATCGCTTGATCATGCCGGGGGGTTCACTCCCCAGTGCACCAATGCCGCAGCCGAGTGAATCCAGGATTCTGATCTTGAGTTGCGCGAGAGTTTCCGAGCCAAGAGACTCAAAATGAGCCCGGTGCACGAACTCCGCCAGGCGCTCGACCTGACTGATGGCGTGCTTTTCCTGAAATAACAGAACTCTTGAATCGTCAGGCTTCATCGCGCACTCCCAAGTCAGCGTTCTTTTCGGACGGAGAGAGCCGCTGACACTGTGACGCTCTCGCGGCTCATTTGGCAGATCGACAGGTTTGTCCTGCCCTTCACCTCTCATTTGCTCACCCTCGGCGGCACTTTGAAATAGATCATTCGTACTCATGGCAGAAACAAGCATCATGTTGGGGAGAGAATCGCGTTTCAGTAGACTGCTGGCTCAGTCGGTCCATGCCAAGACTGTCCTTTCTCTGGCACGTAGAACGGTGTACGCGCGACGGGAAAAGATCGCTAGATCGAATCTGACATGAGCACATAGAGAATTTTCTTTCGATAAGTTCGGCGAAATGGACGGTGTCGATGACAAGGTTGCCTTGGTCATCAAGCGTTGAAAAAAACTCTAACAACTCGGATAGTTTCTCGCTGAGAGCTCAGTTGCGTTGGTAGCCCAGTACGTCGGGTCCGGTTCACAGCCTGATTGGGGACTTATCTTAAATGGGGATGACGGCCGGGAATTCGGAGGGAAATTTCCCGCGTCAGTAGCTTCATCCTGGAGGGCGGCCCAGCGGAAAGTCAGGCGCAATGGTGAGAGCCGGGCTTCCTTTGTCTTTTTCACCAGACTCTCCTACGTTTGGTAAAGCTCAACCGCCAATTCCGAACCTCGAAGCTGTTCAGATAGTCCAAATGCCAATTCGTCAGAGTGGCCCTCAATCAGACGTATCCACTCTCACCCGCATTCCATTCTTGTGACTCACGCACTTGGAAGATAACTCGCGTTCGCGAGCTACGAACACACGCCGCAGTCACTGTGCCCCCGGGCCGACGGTGCCCAGGGAACAAAATTTTCACGAAACCAGTAAAGCGCTTCCACGCTTTGTGTGTCTTGACGATCTTTTGACGCATTCACCGTCATTATTGCCCCCGTCTTGACCTTGCATGTCGGACAGTTGAACAGTCGCGCCATGAGAACGAAAGGCACTCTGGACACTGAGTCGACCGAGACAGCGTGAGCTGAAGGCAGCATTCGATCGCCAACGTAGTACGAACAGTTGGTTCAGGCGAGACCGTAACGATTGCTCGTTCTCGGATCGCATCAATCGCAAAACAGAACACTGTGAAGACGCAAGAGAGGCTGCCCGCCTCGGGCCGGGTAGCCAGAGGAGAAACTGAACCATGCATTTCTATCTTCGAGTCAAGAATGAGGGGCTTACCGTCGCTGCTCTTCTCGTCGCAGCATTCTTTTTCTTTGAGGGATCGGTTTTGTTGGCGCAAGTAACATCTGGCACTATCTTCGGAACCGTGAAGGACCCCAGCGGGGCCTTGGTGAGCGGCGCAATTGTGACCATAACCAACCCGTCGAACGGGCTCACCCGCACAGTGACAACCTCGGGCGCGGGTGGATTCGTGGCTCCGGGCCTGCTTCCCGGAACGTATAACATCACAGTCGAAGCGGAAGGCTTCAAAAAGCTCGAGTCCTCCGGGTTCGTCCTGGGGGCCGCCGATAAGCTCAGCGCTGGTGACCTGGTTCTGGCCGTTGGAACGGTCACCGCTCAGGTGACCGTCACCGCCGACTCCGGCCAAATCCAGCTGCAATCGAATTCCGGCGAGCGTTCCGACGTGATTACCGACAAACAGCTCAACGACGTCGCCATGAACGGCCGCAACGTGCTCGATTACATGAAGCTGATTCCGGGCGTGACCAGCGCATTTGACGGCGCCGTTTCGGGTACTGGCGGGATAGACGCATTCAATATCAACGGTACGCGCGCCAACGAGCACGAGTTCACCATCGACGGCGCTTCCAACGTGGACACCGGGAACAATGGCGGCACCCACGTCACCATTAATCCCGATGCTATCGACGAAGTAAAAGTCCTGACCTCAAACTACGCGGCCGAGTTTGGCAAGGCCGCCGGCGGACAGATTGCCATTACCACCAAGAGCGGAACCAACCAGTGGCACGGCGACGCCCGCTTTTTCCATCGCAATGAGAGCTTGAACGCCAACGAGTGGTTCAACAAAAAGAATGAGTTGCAAGGGGGCGGTCCAAACACTCCCGCGCTCTACCGCTACAACTACGTCGGCTACCAAATAGGGGGCCCTATCCGGAAGAACAAATTGTTCGTTTTTTGGAGTCAAGAATTTTACCGGCAATTGATTCCCATCGGTGGAACCGCGCAATTCTATACGCCGACCGCCTTGGAGCGGCAGGGCGACTTCTCGCAATCGGTTGTTCCCGACTCCAATTCCAAGAATCCTCCTGACCCAGTCGTGATCGCCGGTCCAGGAATCGCAAATAACGTGATCCCTTCCTCGCGGATCAATTCACAGATGCAGAAAATTCTGGACCTTTTTCCTTTACCGAACGTGAGCGGATTCGGCGTCAACGGGCAGAACTACAATTTTTCGGAAGCCCTTTCAGGCCACGCTCCGCGGCGAGAAGACATTCTTCGGGTCGACTTCCAGATCAACAGCAGCAACCGTCTCTACGGACGCTGGATCCACAACTCGGAAGACGACACTTCGCCGTACGTGCCTTTCCCCGGGCCATTCGGCATCTTCGCCTGCTCTTCGGGCGTTACTTTCCCGGGTGGCTGTACGCAGAAGCATCCCGGCTGGAACTTCTCGGCCAATCTGGTCAGCACCATCACTCCGACGCTGTTAAATGAATTCTCGGTCGGCCCCAGCCACACCCTGTCCATCGCGGAGGCCGTAAACGGCAACATCACTCGGGCTACGAATGGCATCACATTGCCGTTGCTCTTCCCGCTGAGCCCGGATCAAAGTATTCCTGATATGAGCTTCAACTTCAACGGTCCCAATGTCAATTTGCCGGGTGGATATTTGGGTGCGACTCCCTGGCATCAAGCCAATACCACCATCAACGTAAACGATAATCTGACCTGGGTGCGGAACAACCACACCTTCAAGACAGGCTTGTTCTACCAGCGCAGCCGCAAGGATCAGGTTGCCTGGGGCAACATCAATGGTCAATTCAGCTTCAGCACCGCTCCTACCAGCGGAGGCACCTGCCCGGCAGGTGTTACTTGCACTTTGGGTGACCCATTCGCCAGCGCGTTGCTGGGAAACTTTGACAGCTTTGATCAGTCAACGGCGCGTCCGCTCGGGAAATTCCGTTACAACCAGTTCGAATTCTATCTACAAGACACGTGGAAGGCCCTCTCCCGCCTGACCCTCGACTACGGCATGCGCTTTGTTTGGATTCCGCCCCAGTACGACGCCAATAACCAGGTTGCGCTGTTCAATCCGTCGTCTTACAACCCAGCCAATGCGGTGACCATCGACCCCAGCACGGGAAATATAATCACCGCCGATGGCGGTGACCTGCTGAACGGCATGCAGTACACCAGGGAAAATCAAATCCCGATGGGCGGCTGGAATAGCCGAGGCATTATGCCGGAGCCGCGCTTCGGTTTTGCATACGATGTGTTCGGCAGCCACAAGACGATCCTGCGCGGTGGTTTCGGGATGACGCATGACCGCACTCAGGGCAACCTGATCTTTAACACGGTTTTCAACAATCCGGCGCTGGTTCAGACGCCGTCTGTATCGGCCAACAATGTTGTGAATCTTCCCACACTATCGACATCCGCCAGCGAGGTCCCGGTGCAGAGCAGCGGCAACATCCTTGGGGCAGCCAGAGACGGGAAAGTGCCGACCGTGTACAGCTTCAGCCTCGGCGTGCAGCACGAAATCGGCAGCGGCACAACGCTCGATCTGGCGTATGTGGGCACAGCGTCCCGTCACCTCGTGACCTCGCGCGACATCAATGCCATGCCCTACGGCGAAGCCTTCACTCGAGCCGCCCAGAATCCGAACTGCGTAGATAACAATGGCAACCCCGTGTTTCCCGGCGGCGTTGTACCCAGCGTACAGCCGGGCCTGCAACCAGAGTATGCAGCGGCAGGCTATGATTTCAACGGATTCTGCGCCTACGGATTCAACAGCTTCACTTCGAACTACCTGGTACCCTTCAAGGGCTACGGCCAGATCCCTTATCTCGAGTTCAACGGCACTTCCAACTACAATTCCCTGCAAGCCTCATTGCAGCGCCGCTTCAGCAAAGGCCTGACCTTCGGCGCGGTTTACACCTGGTCCAAGGCGTTAACCACGGCCAATACGGATCAGGATACGCAGGATCCCTTCAACGCCCTGCTCGACTACCGCGCAGCGTCGTGGGACCGCACTCAGGTGTTTGCCGCCAACTACGTCTACGACCTGCCTAACCTCACCAAGCACTTTGGCGGTCCGAAGTGGCTTGCTTACATCACCGACCATTACGAACTGAGCGGCGTGACCCAATTCATGACCGGAACGCCGGTGGACTTGAACAGCGCTTTTTCATTCCCGCCAGGAAGCCTGACCGGCTCGGACCAATACGGAGCGATCCCGTTCTACTACAGTCTCGACAAGAGTGGAAACCTGGTTCTCCCCCGCGTCGGCGCTCCGGTACGGGGATCGCGCGACACTCTCCGCAGCGGCGGAATGCAAAACTGGGACGTGTCTCTGCTCAAAAACATTCCCCTGGGTCAGAACGAAGTGCGCTATCTGCAACTGCGCCTTGAAGCGTTCAACGCCTTCAACCATCCCAATTTCAACGACAAGTACTACACGCCCACGGTGACCGGTCCGTGGGCTTATGCGAGCCCGACGACCCCGCTGACGATCACGAAGAACGCAAACTGGGGGACTTATGCGGACACGTACTCGGGATCGGGAGGTTTTCGCGTGGTTCAGCTAGCCGCCAAAATCTACTTCTAAGCCCAACGGGGTTCCGAGGGGCGCGTGCGGCTTCGGCCACAGAGCCTCCGATCCGTTTCCATATCAAGTTCGTAGAGGAGAAGGATGTCCACCGGCTACACGCGTCGCGATTTTCTGAAAGTATCCGGCTTGGGAGCTACGGCCATGGCCGCCACCGGAGGCGTCTCCAAGCTGGAATCCGTTTCCAGGCGGGCCATTGCCTCTGCCAATCCCGGGACGATCGCGGTCTGGGTAACGAACGAGAATCAACGGCTTGCTTCGGCATCGCCCATTGCATGGCGGGCGGCTTCCGGGCAAGCATCGAGCGGCTCCGTTCTTCTTGATCCCAGCAAGAGATTTCAGCCGATCCTCGGCTTTGGCGCAGCTTTCACAGACGCGGCCTGCTACTTGTTCAATCAGTTGTCCGAAGAGGGGCGAGAGGGATTGTTTCACCGGCTCTTCCATCCGTCAGAGATGGGATTGAATGCTTGCCGCATTTGCATGGGATCGAGCGACTACTCGACGAAGGTCTACAGCTATGACGATGGCGTGCCGGATCCGGAGTTGCAGCGCTTCTCCATCGAACCCGACCGTGCTTACATCCTGCCGATGCTGCGCGAGGCACGGAAGGTGAATCCGGATTTATTTCTCTTCGCTTCCCCTTGGAGCCCACCCGGATGGATGAAGGCGAATGGCTCCATGTTAGGTGGCTCCATGCGACGCAAGTACATGCCCGCCTATGCCAATTATTTTCTGAAATTCCTTCAAGGCTATGAATCGGAGGGTGTGCCGGTACAGGCGGTAACGATTCAGAACGAAGTCGACACCGACCAGGATGGCCGAATGCCCGCTTGCATCTGGCCACAGGAATACGAAGCCGACTTCGTCCGCCAGGATCTCGGTCCGCTGTTCGAACGCACGGGGATTGAGACGAAAATCTGGCTGATTGATCACAATTACAACCTATGGGGACGCGCCATCGCCGAACTGGAAACTCCCGGACTGCGCAAATATGCCAATGCAATTGCCTGGCACGGATATGTGGGGGAACCGGAATGGATTGATCGGGTTCACGATGTCTTTCCCGATGCCGCGATGTACTGGACCGAGGGCGGTCCAGACATAACCGACCCGAACTACGCAAGAGATTGGGCACAATGGAGCCACACTTTCACTGGAATCCTCCGCAACTGGTGCCGATCGATTATCGCGTGGAATTTTGCGCTCGACGAGCACGGCCGGCCGAACGTTGGCCCTTTTTCCTGCGGAGGGCTGGTAACGATTCACTCGCAAAATAAGGCCATCTCCGATAGCGGCCAATTCTGGGCACTGGCGCACTACTCGCGCTTTATCCGGCGCGGCGCTATCCGTTTCGACTCGCAGGGCGCGGCACCGGACTTGACTCATGTCGGTTTCGAGAATCTGGACGGGCAGAGGGTCCTCGTGCTGACCAATTCGGGCGTGGCCAGAACCTGCGAGCTTCGAGAGGGCGAGAGGGCAGCCACCGTTTTGTTGGCCGGCAACTCTGTTACGACCGTGCAGTGGAAATAGTTTATCGATGTTCGAAATGTGGAGCAGGGCGTTGGGAGAAGTCGTCGAATTGGCCGAGGAGCGCCTCTATACGCTCAAGTTCTCATGCGTTGACGTGGACATGAGCGATGGTTCGAATCTGCCTTGGCATGATCGTGTCGCAGGCTGCTTGAGTCATGATTCACACTCGGTTCCGGAATGCTCTCTAGGACCCGGTGGCATGGGCTGTGAGGAGAACGTCTACGGCTGACCTTAGTCATTGGGAGAGGTGATTTATGCTTCAGCTTGAATTGAATGAGGTCCTCGAGGAAACTGCCGACGCCGCATTCTGTGTGGATCCCCAAGGAGAGATATGCTTTTGGAATACTTCAGCCAAGAACCTCCTGGGCTATGCAGCTTCGGAGGCGGTTGGCAAGAACGTTCACATACTTCTCCGTTGCCACGACGCCCTCGGCGCTGAGACTTGCACGCGCGATTTCTACGCCCGGCAGGCAGCCACGGAAAATTGCAGGATACCCAACTTTGACATACAGGTGACAGCGCGTTCCGGCGATACAATGTGGCTGGATTTGTCTGCGCTGATTTTCAATCACGGTCGAACTCATCCGCGTTTGGTTGTACATCTCGCGCGCGATATCACCAAAAGGAAGCAGCAAGAAGATCTGCTTCACAGTCTGCTACAACTCTCGAAAGAGATTGTCGCGATGTCTGACGGCAATGGGGCTGCGCGTCCCGCTCCGGTGTCGCCTCTGTCCGAACAGCAACAGCGCATCTTGCGCCTGTTTTCTGAGGGCAAGAACTCTGCAGAGATTGCCCAAAGGCTTGGAATCAGTCTGCCGACCTTGCGGAATCACCTGCACCATGCCAATGAAAAGCTCGGCACACGCAACCGGCTGGAAGCTGTGACCCACGCGATGCATCGCAAATTGATCTGACACCTGACGGACCGGATTATGCCTGGCACGTCCAGATGATCAGCCAAGTCCGCCGCCAGCGCACACCCCACATCCAGGCCTGCTGCTCGCGCGATACCAAAGTCATCCTTCCTGCCCGAGCGGGGTATTGACAGAGGGAAAGCCACATCAGCAGAAACCCGAGTCAGTACTGAAGCGGTGCTATCGCCCTATTCAGACGGTGAACGCTCTTTCATGGAATCGATGGCGAGCGCGGAGTGCGCAATGGCGGCCCCGGCCCTCATCTCGGCAGCTACCCAAATGGCTTCCATGATCTCCTTTTCGCTTACGCCCTTTTGACGGGCGCTTCGCGTGTGTGCACGAATGCAATACGGGCATTGCGTCACATGAGCAACCGCGACCGCGATGAGATCCTTGGTTTTCGCGGGCAAAGCTCCGTCGGTAAACACCTGGCGGCTGAAGGCCCTCCAAGTATCCAGCGTTTCCGGGTTGAGCTGTTCGCGCTTCTTTCCGATTTCAGATGTTGCAGCCGGATAAAGTGAGTTCTCCATAGTTCAGGCTCCTCGCATTAATAAGGATGTTGCCAATCGCAGATTGAATCAGGCGGAACCGGGTGTTTTGCGTTGGCGGAGAACTGTTTGAAAAATCCCAGACGCCTCACCGGCAACGGTTGCGCTTCGTTGCGAAGGTCGGTGCGATACGAGAAATCCGCTGCACAATGAGTTGATCGCATGCAGCTCTCAGTTCCAGCCATCGCCCGCGCAATCGGCGTTCCCCGGGGCAAATTCTTCAAGAGTTAGGCCCCGATTCACCATCAGTATCCGTCGTGCCTTTCTGCCACGCCACGGTGAGCAGAAATGCGCTCTCTTCCATGGCTTCGACGTCGTGGCGCATCCCGCAATCCAGTGTCATCAACTGCCCGGCCGCGAGCTCAACGGATTTCCGGTCAGGCACGTGAAGCAGTATCTTCCCGCGTAGGGTCTGAATTGAGATCCTGGCGTCGGCTTTGTGATCATTCATATGGCTTCGCGCCTTCATCGAAACCAGGACAATTCGGAAGTCGGGGTACTTTGCCAGCGTCTTTGAACTGCGCCCGGTCTCACGTTCCCAGGAATCTTCCCGGCGAAGTTCGTCAAGTTCACGGTTTAGGTCGAACTGCAATAGCGGTTCGGCCAGATAGGGCAATCGGTTCAGCTTCTTTCGGCCGCTCCCCGGTTTAGAGGTACTCGCAGTCATTTCAAGTCCTCACTGTCTTCAAGCTCGCGCTTAAGCTCTTACGGGCACGTTTCCTTGAGAAAGTGTCCCTCCATCTATCTTTACTTTATGCCGGCTCAGAGTTCGGTGAAATGGTTCATTTGTCCTGAGGGATGAAACGAGAATACTGTCGTGCCGAGTTCGAACAAGGACTCCTTTTCCACGCACGGCCCTTCTGAGGCTCGGGCAAAAGCTGTGCGCGTTCAGGACCGGATCATGGTCAACACCATCTTGAACTGGGTGATCGCTTTCACAGCGTGTGGCTTGTCGGCCGGCAGCAGAACAACGTAGCCGGCTTTCAATGGTATGGGTTGGCCAGAAACGGTAACCTCAGCTTCGCCTTCAACCGCCTCGAGGAGGGCATCGAATGGAGACGTGTGTTCGCTTAGTCCCTGTCCTTCGTCAAATGCGAAGATGGTGACGTTTCCCTTGTCGCGCTTCAGGAGGACCCGGCTCACCACCGAGCCATCCTGGTAGTTCACCAAACCTGACAGAGAGAAAGCCTCTGCCCCGCCGATCTCTGAACGCGCAATTGTGGTCGAGTTCATTTTGTGGCCCCTGCCTTTCCTGTTCTTAGATGTAAGGAGCGCGCTCCCCGGACCAACCGCCGGTTCTCGAAGAGCTACCGCTGGGCCGCCAACAGCGGCGACGGCGTGACGATGACAACTCCCTTCATGCCGGATCCCTCGTGCAAGGTGCAGACGTAGCGATAGATGCCTGGCTCGGCGAACACGCGGGAGAAGGATTGTCCGGGTTGCATCAGACCCGAGTCGAATGGACTCGCTCCCGCAGGCAGTTTTACATCGACCACGCTCAGGGCTTTACTGGCATCATCCACCACGTTGTGGATCACCGCGGAGGAGTTCTTCCAAACCACCCTGGTCCCGACATTGACCGTTATCGCCGGCGGCACGAATCCCATGTCGGTCATGCCTACCGTTCCCTGCGCAACGGGCGCGGCACGCTTGGCCAGCATCTTGCGGATGGCTGCGGCAGAAAGTCTGACCGAACAGTTCGGCGCGAGCGGCTCCAGAGTGTCCACCACGAAACTGGGAATGCGCGGATCCTCGACTTCGACGACGCTGCCGAAATACCCGGTCACATGGACGAGACGGTTGGCGTTCTGCGAGAACGACATGGGCTGCGCCTCCATGCGATAGACCGTCGAGGAATGGAGTAATCGCAACATCGACCTGCCGTCATTCAATGAAGTAAGGCATCCGTCCAGTTCCTTCGGAGCGGGTGCCGTTCTGGCGGGTGTCAGTTCATGCTTATGGCTCACGTTCAGTGATTTTGCGGACCTGGTCCCATGCTGCATCGCAGTGTGCATGTCCATGCCCGCAACTCGCTTGCCCGTAGTTGCCGGGCCGCTATCGGCGGCCGCAGAATTAGTCTGAAAATCCATCAGACCTGCTGCCGTATCTGCTTCGGTCATGCCGGAGAGGCGAGGTGAGCTGGAGGCAGAGAGGTCCGCTGCTGGCCCTTGGTGCATCAGGGCTGCATTCTCGGCGCCTGTAATCTCAAAAGTTGCCATCAGCCCTTTTGCCATGCGCGCCATGGCGTGGTCCATCATTGCGAACTGACCCGGAACGCTGGCCTTGAATTCGAGTATGGCTGCTGCGCCGGGGGGCACACTGGCAGTTTGGACACTGGTCAACGGAGGAGATGTCAGCGATCCCAACAGATAATCACGAGTGAAGATCTCGCCAACAACATGCAACGATGACGTGTCATTCGGGCCGGCATCGCCGAAGAAGATGCGCACCGTTTCTCCGACCTTTGCCTGCATGGGGTGGGCTTTCGTCAGAGCATCCACTGCCCCATTGAACACGAAGTATTCGGGGTTTTCTTCCATCAGCCTTAGATCGCTGAATTGCTGCATGCCTGTCTTGCCCTTAGCGGCGGTGGTGTAAATCTCTCCCTGCATCACGTAGTACTCGTGATCCACCGTCGCAAGTTCATCTTCAGGTTCGACCAGGATCAACCCGTACATGCCATTGGCGATATGCTCGGCAATCATGGGCGTCCCGCAGTGGTAGACAAACAGGCCAGGCGTGGTTGCCTGAAAGGTGAACGTCTTCGATTGCCCCGGCATCGCTTGCGAGAATGCCGCACCACCGCCAGGGCCGAGCGCAGCATGGAAATCTACGGAATGCACCATGCGACTCGATGCCTCGTTGCGAAGGGTGATCTCAACCATATCTCCTTGCCGCACGCGGATCATGGGCCCGGGCACTTTGCCGTTAAAGGTCCAGTAACGATAGGTTGTGCCGCTGGCGGGGTCGAGCTGGCCCACAACCTCTTCCGTTGTGAGCACAACATGAACCGTTGTCGGCTCCCGGTTCCCACTGGGCGGTGGAACATCCGACGGATCACGAACGATGTCCACCGTCAGCGCAGGGTTTTTCGTGCTGGAGATCGTTGCCTGTGCCCACAGCGCCGAACTGCCTGTAGTTACGAACGCGAATAGCAAACTGCAAACCAACGGAGTAAGGCAACGTATTAAAGAATGAATTCTTCGAACCATATCGGATCTCTTTCCGCCGGCTCATGAGCCCACTCGGTCGCTTCTGTGCCGGCTGACTTATACTTGTATCGGAGGGCGATAGGTTTCAATGGAGCATTCGTACTATTCGCCTAGGCGCTTGTCCCAAAGGCGGGAAGATGCTAGAGAGTGAGCTGTTTGTACTGCTGGAAGGCACCACCGACGCGGCTTTCACGGTGACCGAAGAGGGCGAAATCCTCTCCTGGAATCAGGGGGCCGAGAAGCTGTTCGGCTACGCACGTGCCGCCGCCGTTCACAAAACCTGTTACGAGATCCTCGAAGGCATGGGCCCGTTGGGCACGCGTGTGTGCCACGAGCACTGCAGCGTGGTGGAATGCGCCGGTCAAAACAACGACATTCCCAACTTTGATATGAGCGTGAGAACGCGTTCCGGAAAACGCGTGTGGATCAACATGTCCACCATTGTGTTCCATAACCAGCGCACCGGACAGCAGCTTCTGATTCACCTGGCCCACGACATCACCGAGCAAAAGAAGGGCGAGAAACTCACACACAAGATGCTGGAACTGTCGAAACAGCTCACCTCCCTGGGCGATGGGTCCGTCCACCCGTCGCCTGTCCCCGCTTTGTCGGACCAGGAGACGACCATCCTGCGGATGTTTGCTGAGGGTAAAGAAAGCGAGGAGGTCACCCGTACTCTAGCCATCAGTCCTCAGACCCTTCGCAATCATCTTCACCACATCAATCAGAAGCTCAGAACCCACAACCGCCTCGAAGCGGTGATGAATGCGATTCAGCGGAAACTGATCTAACGCGGGCCTGCAAGCTTGCCGCAACAGCGGTGACGACTGGAAAGAGCGCGTTGCATTTGTTGAGTCTTCGGTTTTACCGCTGGACGACCGTCTGCCGCAACCGATCGCGCCGCTCTCATCCGAACAGTACATTTGTCACATTGCGCCTCCATGTCACAAGGAGCACAAATAGGACATGGGCGGTTCTCCTGCCGCTTGCTGGAGCAATGGTCATGATTTCTCACTGTGCCAATCCGGATTGCAAGGTTCCATTTCACTATTACAGGGGGGGACGGCTGTATCGCTTCGATCTCAGGCATCCGAGCACTCCGTGTAACGATGTCCCGAATGCGGTGTGCAGCCTAAAACCGTCACACGCGGCGGTTTTCTTCTGGCTGTGTGAGGAGTGCTCGCGCCGGCACTCCCTCAAATTCAACTTGCGGGAGGGTGTGACCCTTGCTCCGCTGCCGAATACGCTAAAAAGACACGGCACTGCTCCGGTGGTCGCGATCAGTGAACCAACTCCAACCCAGTGCGAACGTCCCGGCACCTCCGATTAGAATTTGGTCTCGGTTGCATTCCAATGATGGCGGCCTCCCGCTCGACATCAGGCTGTTCTTCATTCATCGAGATCTGGCGCGGCAATCATTCCCAAAGCTGCTTTCCTGGGACTTCGACAAGCTGATCACCGCGCACGGCGTATGCATCGAGACCAACGCGAAGGCTTTTGTAGAGCGAGCATTTTAATGGCTGCTCTGGGTGATTCTCGGACGAATCCCTCGAGAGTGCTCTGGTTCGCTCCTTGCGCCTTCCACCTGCCAGAGACAGATGGAGATCGCCTTGGAAGTTGCGCGGGCCGAACGCTGGCAAGGTGTTTCAGGGCGACTTCATCTCCGACGACACGAACTCCGAGCCGCTGTTCGAGAAGCAGGGCTTTGCCCTGACCCGGATGGAGCCGTGTGTGATGCCGAAGAAAAGAGAGCGCGGCGGATATTCGTCGAGATCGACAAATCAGGTAGGCGACTTGCTCACCACATCCGCGGCGCTGTACGAAAAAAAGCCGGATGCAGGACGCAGCCGGCCTTTCTCGTGCAAGTCTCCGCGAAAACCCTGGATCGTCAATTCCCGGCGAGCGAAGCGTGCAGGGAGGTTGAGGCCACCGGCGCCTCTGCCGCCGTTCTCACGCTTTTTAGGGTCGGCTCAGCCCGCTGCCACAAAAGCCGTGCATCCGACGAAGCATTCGGGAACTGATCCGTGGACTTCGTCCCTGCCGGCTCGAGAATAATGTCCACCCGCCGGTTATAGGCCATCCACGTAGCTCGACGGTTGTGGAGTTGCCACTTGTCCGGCTTCTGCGGGTCCTCACTCTGCAGCTTGGAGACGTCATTCCGGCTTAGTTCCTGGCTCTTGCCTTCCGCGCGAACCTGGATCTTGTCCGCGGAGATACCCTCGGACACCAGGTAGTTCTTCACTAGTTCCGCGCGCCTCTGGCTCAGTTTCATGTTGTAGCTGTTCGGCCCGCGAACGTCAGCGTGCCCCACGATCCTCAGCGTGGCGTTGTCGTGGACGTATTCTTGGTGATTTTTGAAGTGGGTTGCGGCGTCCGCCAGGCTTGTTCTTTCGCTGGCTACGAGGCCGATTTTCGGATGTCCGGCATTCGGATAGTTGCTGGGATAGAACACGCTGGCTAGGGTGACCGGCGGCGCGGGATCAATCGATCCGACAATCCGCAGCGCTGCGGTTTCCGTGGTGGTTCCGCCGCAAGCACTCGATGCCGAGAGCGTATAATTCTCCACCTCATTGACCGGGCCCGTGCTGGTCTGTTTGGGCTGCGGCGTGATCGTCTTACTCCCACTGATGCTTTCACTGCCCAGCGGCGTGATCGTAACCGCCTTCGCGTTGGATGCCGACCAGGTCAGCGTAACCGGCCCGTCCTCGGTCACTTTGTCTCCGATCTTATGATAGTGGATTTCCGGCTGGTTCAAGCTCAGAGTCGCGGTGGGTTTGGCGTTCACATTCACCGTTGCAGTTTGCGTAGCTTCTCCGCCCGGCCCCCTTGCCACGAGCTCATAGTTTGTCGTCTTCGCGGGCGTTACGTTGCGCTCCCCACTGTCTGGAACCTTACCCAGGTCTGTGATGGAAACGGCAACTGCATCCGATGATTTCCAGTTCAGTTCGGTCGACTGTCCGCAGTTCAGGGAGCTCGACTGCGCCGTGAGAGCCGCCGACACCGGCGCGATGGGAATGGTTGCGCTGGCCAATCCGACGCGGAATCGCGGCTGCGCTTCCATCGTGTTGCCTTCCGGCCAGGATTTCGTTTTCGTCTTGCCGTTCTGGTCAAGATAGACGGTGACCTGCTGGCCCGCCTTCACATCCACAGGACCGGACCAGACTGAGTTTCCTTCCCGCGTGACGTTTACCTGGTACGTACCGGGCTTTACCAGAAGACGCTGGTGCCAGATCCAGTTCCAGTCAAACTCGTCGACGTGGCCGACGAAATAATCGGAAGTGGTACCGTTGAGCAGGACGGCCGCTCGCGGATGCCCTTTGAATTCGAGATCTCCGAACGGACCCGCGACTTTGTCCCCGGACTTCTGCAAGTCCATCGTCACTTCGGTGGTTTGTCCGGAGTTGATCTCGACCGAGCGCGTCTCGGGAATGTATCCGTAGTTGTGAACGCTTACATTGTGAGAACCTGACTTGAGGCTGAGGGTCTGGCTCCCGTCCCGGATCGCGGTGCCGTCCACAAAGACATAAGCCTGTCTCGGACGAACATGGATCTTGAGTTTGCCTGTCTGATCGCTGGCCTGCGCGGAGATTGATAATGCGAAGAATGCGAAGACAACGACGATGGGTAAAGCGAAAACACTCCTGAATTCACGGAACTTCATCGAAACCCCTCCTTTCTGCAACTGCGTTTCTGCAACTGCGCGGCTGGATTTGCGAGGTTGGACCGCGGAGACGGGACGCGCGCAGGTACCCGCGCAGCGGCAGGCTGCGCGCGGAACCTTGACTGTCCTTCCTCGTCGCGATACGGACGGCTCTGTTCCTGTCGGGAATACGCTGGTCCGAGGAGGCGGTCCGATGGTTACCAATGCGGAGCCCAACTACAGCCTCACACCTATAGATTCCGATTGGGAGAACTTTCGTTGTATCGTGCCACGATATATCTGGCCTTGCCGTCTTTGGTCTGCTGGCCCGGCGGGCATCGGCTACCGTTTCCATAGCCGGCGGCAGAATTTCCTACGGTTGGGAGAGACAGGAACTCACGAAGCGGCCGCATGCGGAAACGGTCTCGACCGCCGGGATGAGGTCGATTGCCGCATCGGACTTGACGACATACCCGCTCGCGCCGGTCGCGAGTGCGGTCTCGGCAATGGCTTTTGAACAATGCTGACTCAAAAACAAGATTTTGGAACGCGGGGCAGTGCGTCGAAGACAAGCCGCCGCTTCCAGCCCACCCATGACCGGCATGCTTATGTCCAACACCACCACTTCCGGTTGAAGCTCCTGCGCTTTGTCCACAGCTTCACGGCCGTTGGAGACCTCGGCGACGACCTCGAAGCCTGCCTGGGTCTCAAGGAGAGCGCAGACTTGATGCCTCACCTTTTCGTGGTCCTCGGCAGCCAGAATTCTTAGCGGCTTCACGCCGGAGCCTGTCGCGGCGTCACTCCGGCCCATGCTCATCTTTGATGTCCCCGTTCTCGAGATCGCGAGGAAAGGTCCGGGCAGGCATGCATCGTTTCGAAGTAAGGCTTCGCGACACGACCCTTAGTTAAGACGAAGCGCGTCGCCGAACGATGCAGTGAACGCTGTAGGGGGAACGGGAGTTCCTGGCGTTTCGTGTAAGTTTAAAGCTGACGCCTACCCGGGCCATCGGGTAACGCGCGCTCCCGAGTCATATAGACGCCAGCGCCGCGGTGAGTTCTTCTGGTAAGCGCGGCATCGCCGTCGTGATCCTCTCCAAGAAGCCGTCTCGCCACTTCCAGGATTTCGTCCTTAGACGATTGCAGCCAAACCGTACACAGACCCTCCGAGCCGGCCGGTGCATCCTTCTCCAGCGTGTCAGCGGTAGCGCACGACGGTTAACTTTTATAGAACGACACCATCCGCATTTTCTACTTTTTAACAGAATGCGGTCCGCGCTAAGGTGATCTTACAGAAAAGGAACAACGGGAGGCATCATGCGCTTGGATATTAGAATTCAAAAAGTTGACCTTCCCAAGGAACTCGAGCGTTACATCGCGCGGCGGTTGCGTTTTTGCCTGGGCCGATTTGAAGTTCGGATCCGCAGTATCACCGTCCGGATTTTTGATATCAACGGGCCCCGCGGGGGTGCGGACAAGCGTTGCCGAATGGCCCTCCGCCTGATCCCATCCGGTGTCATCTTGGTCGAGGAGGTTCATGCGGATCTGTTTGCCGCAATCGATCGCTCCGCCGAACGCGCCGGCCAGGCGCTAGCTCGAAAGCTTCACCGTGCGCGGGACCTCCGGACCCAAAGGGAGTCCGTCAGGATCGTTCCCGAGCCCAGCGAGCATCCTGCCGAACGCCGGCGAGCGGCGTAGAGTAATAAGTAGAGGGAGAGATTCGAATGTTTCCGGTCAAGACTGTGCTTTGCCCTACCGATTTCAGCGAACCCGCGCGGGAGGCGCTCAAGATCGCGGGCGAGCTTGCCTCGCAAGTTGGGGCTTCGCTCTTGTTGGTCCATGTGGTGCCGGTTCTGCCAGCGCTCCCGAGTGATCCCAACTATGTCTTCAAAGTACCGGAGTACGAACGACTGCTGCACAACGATGCCGATGAGAAGCTGGCACAGTTGGTCCGCCAAATAAAGAACGGCACGACTGTCCGCGTCATGGTGGGTCACGGAGATGTGGCCGATGAGATCGTGCGAATCGCCGAAACGGAGAAAGCTGATCTGATCGTGATTGCGACCCATGGAACAACCGGCTGGCGACGCTTCGTATTTGGCTCGGTTGCCGAGAAAGTGGTGCGCCTCGCCAAGTGCCCGGTACTCACGATACGGAACCCTCAGGAGGCAGGTACGTAATCTGCAGCCAAAGTTCAGCCGTGGGGTCTAGGTCCTGTCCCACGCGCGAGTACTAACGACCGCAGGACCGTTGTGATCGCGCACGTATAGCGATCTCCATTTCGTTCTTCTGCTGGAGAACGAAACAAACAATTTTAATGATAATGATAAGGAGAACCTTAATGAAACTGATGACCAAGCAAGAGACTCCAGCCACGCTGGAGCAGGCCTCGCCGGAACTCGCACAGCAAATCCGCTGCCGCGCTTATGAATTGTACGAAGAGCGCGGGCGAACCGATGGCCATGAGGTAGACGACTGGCTACGAGCCGAATCCGAGATAACGAACGGCAAATCGGAAGAGATTGCTGCGTAGCGACAAAGCCACAAGGAACCCGGCCCCTGTTCGCTAGGGGCGTGAGCAAGTCAGGGGAGGCCGAATGCAAGGGCCTCCCTGTTCTTTTCACCCGTTCTCCAGGAACCTGCACGATCCTTTCCCAGGGATGCGCTGAAGGCACAACTGTTTGCGACCGTTGACTTCCGGTTTGCTCCTCACCCGGTGACGATCTCTGTGTTCGAAATACGCTGCCATCACAAATCGTGTAGACCGGGCTTGGAGTGCATCAAAACCAGTCTTGCGCTATACTCCGGCCCCCGCCGTGATTCGCTGCGGCGAGTCATTATTCCTGCAGAGGTGTCCACGCATGAATCAATCGCGCTGTCGAAAGATGTTCATGGCAGCTCTCGCGCTCGGGGTGACCTTCTTCAGCGTTCCCGTGGCGTCTCAACAGCAGACTCCGGCGCCTCACGCAAACGATACCGAACTGCTGATGCTCGGTACTGCGGGCGGTCCGCCTTTGCGCAAGGATCGCTCCGAGCCGGCCACGCTGCTCATCGTTGACGGGCGACCTTATTTAATTGACTGTGGTACTGGAACCATCCGGCGCCTGGTCGAGGCCGGAATTCCATCGGAAACGATTGCAACCATCTTCTTTACTCACTTGCACGCGGACCATGACGTCGGCCTCGTTGATGTGATGGCCAACGATTACTTCCACCTTGACCTCTCCTCGGATGCGCGGAAGATTAGTATCTACGGGCCGCCCGAGACGAGCGAATTGGTGGAAGCCGCCTTTCACTACATCAGCATTCCCTTCGAACTGTTTGCCGCGGAAAAGCCCGGCTTCCAGCTTGGGCGCCCAAACCATGGCCTGACCAGTCCCTTTGTCCCCCATGAAATCGATGGCGACGGAGTTGTTTACCACGACGACAAAATTCAGATCACGGCCGCCGAGAATTCCCATTACGCGCTCATGCCGGCGCAGTTCCGTGCGCATTTCAAATCATATTCGTACCGTATCCAGACACCTGATGGTGTGGTGGTGTTCACGGGAGACACCGGACCCAGTGAAGCGGTCGTGAAACTTGCGATGGGTGCCGACGTTCTCGTTTCCGAAGTGGAGGAGGGTTCGGACGAGCTACGCGGGTTCGTTGACCAGATGGCTGCCCGGAATCACTGGCCGCCTGCCCGCAAGCAGGAGTTCGCGGCGCACATGAACCAGGAACATCTTACCGTGGACAGCCTCGGAGAACTTGCCTCGAAAGCGCAAGTACAATCGGTTCTCTTCTATCACTATGACCCGGAAAACAAAGCGGAGCAGCAGGATCGCGTCGCCGGCATGAAGAAGTATTTTCACGGAGAAGTTCTAGCGCCGATGGATCTGGACCGTTTCTGTCTGTCGAAGGGCGATGGGCAATCGGAGAAGGCCAAATTCGAACCCTGCGGGCAGAAGACAGCGGATCAGGAGTAAGCGTCGGGTGTCCTAACGAAAGCAATCGCGCGAGAAGATGTATTTCTCGATCACAGCTCTGGTGCTTGTCGCAGTGATCACATCGCAGTTCGCCCGTGCGTGGCTGGCGTATGTATTCCATCGAGGGACTGCTACTGCTCAGTATGGATAAGGTGGGATCGCAGAATCGCCGTACAAGGTAGGGACGCCATCGCGTCTAGGCTGCGTAACATTAGCAGCACATTCCTCGGTCGTGTCGTCGGCTAACCCGGAACCTAGTCAACTGGCGTGACATGAACTTTGGCGTTATCAGCGCCGCCCCTTGCGTGGAAATCTCTGAGTTACCGAGACGGGGATGCGACATTAAGGGCGCCCACAGCAAAACTTGCGCCAAGATGGTCCGGGCTCAATACCACGCCGTGATTCTCGATGCCGAATTCCTGGGGTAAACCTCCGCTGCCCCCGCGCCCACTTCCGACCGAGTTTGAGATGGAGGTCGAGCGGTTGAGACTCAGCAAAGCGGAGTATGTCGCCTCCTCTCCGTTGAAGCATTGGTGTGAACGCAACCGGAACCGCTGCTATGTTCCGGAATGGCTGCTCAAGGAGTGGGGCATCACCGTCGAGGAGATCTTCGGAGGGGTTGCCTAGGTGGTGCGGTCACGCGTGAACATTTCCCATCCAACCGATGACTCCGCTCTCAGGTGGTCAAGATCCGTCCCGATGGTTGGCCTCATGATTGGCAACCTGCGTGACAACTTCTTTTGATCGCTCTCGCTGAGCATTTCCTCGGCCATCGGAATCAGAAGATAACGCATCCGCGCGTATACAAGCTTACATGTGTGACTCTCGACCGGATGGTGTCGTCGAATCGCAAGTTACTCAGGTCTCTCGACTGGGACCAGGTAAACGACGTATCAAGGCCTGGCGGAGTGGGTCTTGACAAGCGAACGCAGTGCGCGCAGAATCGCCGCAATCGGCAGGTGAGCGCCGGCCCCTATCTCAAATACCTGCCCTTTCGCACCAAGCCGTCGCCACCTGATAACCATCACCCTTGTCCTCAAGAATGCGGGGTGCAACATGAAGCGATTGCGCAAGCTCTGGGTCGAGCAAGCAGGACAAGACATCGCCGAGTATGCGGTCATGCTTGCGGTAATTCTGGTTCTTGTGGTGGGCACGATCCGGTTGGTGGGATCGAACGCCAATAATGCCTTTTCCGCCGTGGCAAGTTCGATCCAGTAGGTAGCCCAGCATTTTCGAGAGCCGGAATCGGCGCGTGCCCGGCTCGGGCGTCCCAAGCGTATGCGGGTGCTTCGGGCCGCTAAATTCGGCTGGCATGACATCAGGCGAGGAGCTTTGTCCGATGGCGGTCTGTGCACTGGGGCGCCTCGAGACAGGCAGCGCCTCACCCCGTGAATCTCACTAGACCTTTAATGGTTCTGCAATTGGGCATGCGCCTGGAGGAAACGCACGACATGAGTGCGCGAGAAAAGTCCCTCGAGGTGGCCATTGGAGACTACCGGGAGCTGGTTGATATCATGCCGTCCCATGATCTGAAGCGCCTGGAGCGCCGGGGTCTCCGGCGAAACGGTGCGGACCTCAGCGAGTGGCCGCATCACCGCTTGAACGCTGGTTTGTGACCAGCGGTCGCGCGGCACTTCTTTAACTTCATGGGGCGTGATGAGACCAACAATCTGATCGTTGTGAACTACGACGTAGCCGCGAAGGCCGGTGCGTAACAAGAATCCGTCGATAAAGTCCTCGAGACTCAGATAAGCCTCCACGGTGGGGCAGTTGCGGTCCATGATGTCCGCGACCGTTCGACCGCGAAGCTCGGTCGTTAGGCTGACCTGGACGTAGCTAGTACGGGCAGCGTCGAGCAAGAACCAACCAACAAATGCCAGCCAAAGGCCTCCAAAGTTCCCGTGTTCGGTGAAGAACTGAAATAAACCAAGGAGAATGATCGCGAAGGCTACGGTCTGGCCGATCTGCGACGCCAATCGCGCGGCACGGTCTGCGTTTCGCGTAATCCACCAGATCCCAGCGCGCAGCACGCGGCCCCCGTCGAGCGGGTAGCCGGGAACCATATTGAATAGGGCAAGCGCGAGATTGATATAGCCCAGCCACACCAGTACCGCTGTGACTGGCGTGCCTGGTTCCGTGCCGATCCGCCAGCCCGCTAGCCGGGCTGCTCCGATGAGAACAATGCCAATCGCCACACTCGTGATGGGGCCGGCGATCGCGATCCAGAACTCACTTTTGGCATCCGGGGCCTCGGATTCAATCTGCGAGACCCCACCCAAAGCAAAGAGCGTGATCTCCCGAACTTTCATTCCGCGAGCCTTTGCCAGGATCGAGTGCGCCAACTCGTGAAGCAGGAGTGCCGCAAAAAACATTACCCCTGTAATAATGGCCGCCGACCACACGATCGCATCGCTCCAGGAGGGGTTCGCCGTATGAAAGTGTGCGGCCAGAGAAAGTGCAATGAGCAGAGCAATAATGAACCAGCTGTAGTGAAGGCCAATCGAGATGCCAGCGATTCGACCCAGCTTGACTTGTGCTTGCACTGGTTGTCAGACCTCACCCGCGGCGCCGCGCAAGGAGCGAAAAGCGACGTGCGATCCCTACTCTAACTCGGAATGGGAACTACACATGTGTCCCGATTAAAAAAGAAGGCGCCTACGATGCCCTCTCAGTTCGTTGCTGGACTCTTCTGGCTGGTTGTGTCTGTCTCGCTGCTGGCTGTCGCAAGAATTTCAGTCAAGAACAGAGTTAGCCCGGAAAATTAAGTCTCGGCATAGTCTTGACAGGGGGCAAAGCGCTGGGCGGATTCACCGTCGCTGCCCCCTATCATTAATACAGGCCGTCATGCCATCCTTTGGATGCGGCCATCCATTAGCTGGCGGCGCGCATGGATTCGCTTTGCGGAGCCGGCATTGCCGGATAAGGTCTTTCTAGCTTTCCGAAACGCATCAATTGTGCAGTAGCCACGCACCACGCCACAATCGCCGAGGCAATCAAGAAATATCCTGCAAGCATCTCCAACCCCACGACGCCTGCCAGTTTTGCGATCGCTTCGAGTGTAGAGCCGATGGCCAGCAACACCAGCAAGCTCATGACTCCCTTGTTCTGAGCGGACGCAGCCGTGATGCCCCAGGTAATAGCGGCGATTGCGATGAACCAGAACCCTACCTCGGGAAGCTCGCCAGTGGCATGCGATGCAGTGCCGGTGGCATACAGCAGATTCAGGATCCCGAAAGCGGTCCAGAAGGTTCCCCACGTGCCGTGCAGCGCTCCGGTGATTCCGTCACCGCTTCGGAATGACAATGCGCCGGCGTAGAACTCTGCCACTCCGAAAAACAAGATCAAAGGAAACAACAAGGCAGCGCTCTGGGCGTTGCCATACCAGTGGGCCATGTGTGCCGCCACGATGAAAGTGGCAGCTGCGAACGCGTACATTCCAAGAATGGATGGCAGCATGCCGGTATTTTGTGCCGGACGCGTCGCCACACCAGTTGTTTGCGGATTAGGCATCGGAACAACGTGACTTGTCATCATCAACTCCTTCTCCGGCAATCCCGGGCCGCGAGCCGGAAGTTTTCGCGTTCAGTAGCCTGGGTGACTGTCGAGCCTAATCGATCGAAAACACCTTTCACAGAAACCACGATAGAGAACCCGCAAGAAACTGTTGCGATGTAATCTGCTCGATCTGCCCGTTCTATTTGGATAGATTATCTCTGGGAAAATAACGTTGTATCGTACTACGATACATCATTACTAGTAGAAAGGCACTTCCGTACGCATTGCCGTGCGCAGGAATCGCGGCAACTGACTTGATCGTTTTCACCATCTATTCATGTGGGTAGTGCTTTGGGCGGCCGCACTACCGAAAGACCGGAATAGAGAAATCACCGCTTCACCGCATGTGAACCGTTATTGTGCCGCAGCTTGCACAAGCTTGCAACGGGCGTTTCTTGCTTTTGATTGTGACGGTTCTAAGCAGACCCATTACCTCACTCGCACGTGGAGGTGAGCATGATCGCATGCTTGCGTAGTATTTTCGGTCGGACCTGTTGGGCACTTCGTATGCACGTCTGGTTGTGGCGGGAGAATCGGGCATTGGCCAGGCTTCAGAGTCGCAGTGTCGTGCTGATCGCTGATCGACTGCGGTCGCGCGAGAGTACTCCAAGTAGCCTCTTCCTGGGAGACCCGACGTTCATCACGGAGATGGCTAAGCCCCTTCAATTGCAGTCTTTGCTATTTGGAGATGGACAAAGCTTTATCAGGGCTGTCGGCGGTGAGGCGCCTCTGGATGAGCATTGCTTTGGCTGCGAGACTCCGAAAAGCTCACTTGAGGAGCAGGAGGCAGATCTGATCGCCGAGTACGACGCAGACTTTCTTGCATCGATACGAATCAGGCCGCCGGTCGAGCCATCATCGAGCTAAGACGAAGATTCTCTGTCGCCCGGATTTGTCTGGGAAGAAATTCTTTTCTGTTCTCATCGCAGACACAGCTGGCACGAGTTGACTCGATCCGTTGAGGGTGCAACGAAATCAGACGGTGTACGAATCTTACTGAATGCGGGGGGAGATTGTGATGAGGCGTGGAGTATGGGTGTGGCTGTTATTCGGTGTGCTGGCGTGTCCAGGCCGGAGCCAAACGTCGACCGCCAAGCTCAACAATTCTGGAATCGAATCGGGGACCCGCGATGGTTCACGTCCCGCAGTCAATCAGGTTCAGCAGACTTCTCAGCAGCATGACGAGAATCTCTGGACATGCCTGACCGGCTACGGGGAATGTGATCTTTCAGGAATGACTGTGCAGGAGTCCCAGGAAGTCCACACCATGGAGCAGCGCAGGAATGCTCTCGCCTGTGAAACCACCATCGGAGTCTGCGACGAATCCATGCTTACACCAGAAGAAGTCGGCAAGGTTGCGAAAATCGAAGAACTTCAGAACCGCTTGAACTGCGAGACCGGAATGGCTACCTGCGACTACTCGCTTCTTACTCCATCAGAAGCCGCCAAGGTTCATGCTCTTGAGATCGACCGGAATCGTCTTTCTTGCCTGAGCGGCCAGGAACCCTGCGACAAGGCGTTGTTAACTCTGCCGGAGGCGAAAGAGGTCGCCAGCATTGAACGAAACAAGAATTTCCTGGCCTGCAAGACGGGCCTCGGCTATTGTGACAATTCGCTGTTGACCCTGTCGGAGGCGAAACAAATCGCGCAGGACAACTCTCTCCGGAACTCGTCAGGCAACGGTTCCGAATAGACAGAGCGCTGCTCCAACGACTTTACATTAGCTCTTCAATGAACGAACCCGCACGGGCTGCAAAACCCAAGCCTTCAGCACAAATGAGGTCCTGATCGCTGGTAACTGGTTCCGCGGCATACAACGCCGCCAAATCGGTTCAAATGACCGGGTCGGAACATAAGGTGCCGTCTTGACAGGGGTATTACTCATGAAGAGAGAACGGGCAGGAGGGGCGGGGATGCCTTTTGGTCCGCGGAGAGTTAGGAAAAGTGAAATGATTCCTTGCAGCTTTTGTACTTTTCTTGATGAGGATGCCATCGCTAGATTTGGGTAAGCGAGGCTGGCAGCGCGAGTAACGTCTGGCCACGCGTTGAAGCAGGATATCGGCATTCATTCGCATCCGGGTGTGTTTGCTGTGCATAAGTAATGCCCTCCTGGTAGCCGAATGTGCGCTGGCGATGTCGAAATCGGCAACTGGAGCAGTTTCGGGTCTTCCCCAAGCATCGGGGGAAGAGCTTTCGATCGGTCTCGTTCACATCGTTCGAGGTTGAGTAAATCAGCAGACTTCGATCGAGCCTATCGACATTTCGTTTTATGGGAGCCTCACCATGACTCTTCTTAGCTTTCGCAAAATCCGGTGGTCTGGATTGGGAAAGATAATCGTTCTGTGCTTGTTCGTATCGGGAGTGTTGATTGCGGTGGACCAACTGTCAATGCGGGCCGGCCTGGATGGATCGCAACGGGTGGTGGACGACTTGGTCGGCGGACTGATCGCAGGTACGGTCGTGTATCTGCATGAGCGCCGCCGGAGGCGACAGTTGAACGAAAAAGATCGCATCCATGAGCTGGCAAATCATCACATTCGCAATGCGCTGCAACTTCTCACGTTGGTGCAATATGAGCCGGAAAAGGCCACCCAAATGGAGATTGTCGACAGCTGCGTCCGCCGTATTGACTGGACTCTTCGAGAGGTGCTTCCGGGCAAATCCAAGGCGGCGTTTTGGGATGCCAGCGAGCCGAGCGGAAAAGAGCCGAAGTGGTCACTGGGAAGGCACACTGCTCGCGGTATTCGCGAGGCCCAGGGCACGTTATGAAGTACGCTTTGCACTTGGACGGCGGCGGAGGTGAGGTCGTTCTCTTGCGGGGACGTTTGCGATAAAGCAACCGGCCGTGGTGGGCTGCTCGGCTGGATGATCATCATCGCTCTGGTTCTTGTTCTTCCACAGAATGACCTGTTGGACACGGCCTTCAAAGACACGCGCCTCCCCTCTCACACTTCGTACGAGCAGGGCCTGCCCTCTTAGCACGTGAGGCGGGACCAACCACCGGGCCTCGCAGTGGCGCAACAACCCTCTCGACGTGGAGGTTGTTTTGGTCGACAGATTGAGACGTTCCGCTAACATAGGAAAATGAATATTACGGTTCCGTCGGGCCAGGCCGAAGAACTCTGGTCGCTCCGCGAACGAGCGAAAGAACTCCGATGCCTTTACACGGTAATCTCCGCTCTCTCGCGCCGTGAAGAAGCTCCCCCCGTCGTCTTCAACTGGATTCTTGAGGCCATCCCGCCAGCCTGGCAATACCCCGAGGCTGCCACCGCCCGCATCGAATACTTCGGCCGCACTCACGCGCTCCCCGATTTCGTGGACACTCCATGGCGGATGCGCTCTCCCATCTCCATTTGGCGCACGCAGGTGGGTGTCATCGAGGTTCATTACAAGAATGAAAAGCCGATCGCCTGGGAAGGCCCCTTTCTTCGCGAAGAACAGGAACTTCTCGACAACATTGCGCACCGAATCGGCGAGTATCTGGAGTGGAAGCAACGCGAACTCGGCAGTGAGCGCTTGGGGGCGGCACCCGAACACTGGCGATGGCGGCAACGATTCGCCGAACGTATCGCAGCAACCATCGATCCGGCCCGGTTTGGGGTGCGCGATGTCTATTTGCACGGCAGCACGGAACTGGGAAACGCGGGCGTGGGAAGCGATATTGATCTGATCGTGGTGTCCGAAGGAGATGGGCAGAAAAGGAGAGATCTCGAGGCTTGGTTGGAGGGCTGGAGCCTTTGTCTTGCCGAAATCAGCTTTCAGCTTTACGGCCTGCCGAGCAGTGGCCTCCTCGACGTTCGATTCCTGAGTCCCGACGAGGCCAGAGCCGAGATTCCGGCGTTCACGACCGCAGGCAAGACCCTGCAGGCGTTGCCCGTCGGCACGGCTCCGGCACGGAAGGAGCAAGCCTAGATCCATTCCTTTTCGTGCTATTCCCGCTCCAGAAAGGAGGGATTCGGCATGGACGAGAGCGCATCGCTGCAGGGGAATGTTTCCGAAAGCGTCCGATCCAGACCACATTCCTTGCTGTCGTCTAGCGGCAGCGCATTTGCGGAACTCCATAAGTCTGCGTTCCTCTCGTCTGCAGCAGACTCCTCGCAATCAATCATCGCAGTCCTCGTTCCGCCCGCACAGTACTTAGATTCCTTTTCGGGTTGGCCCGATCCGGCCCTGTCTGCGCAGGAGCTCTTTGAAGTTCCAGGTATTCCGGGACACGGGATAGGGATCGAGATCGCGGAGAAACGGGCTGTTCTTCACCTGTCTTGCGTATGCCACGACCTCGACGGAGTTGAACCCCGCGAAGTGCCTCGACTTGATTTCCACCACCTCGACGGCGTTGAAGCCCCTGCGCCTCCATCGCGATCATAAGTTTCTTCAGCACCTTTCGTAACCCACGCTTCGGATTCGAAGACAAGGCTTTGATCCGAATCTCCGGGACCATCAAGAAAAAGTGCCATCCAGCCTCGGACAGCCTGCGCTCAACCTGGAACCCGTCCGCACCCGTCAAGAGCTTCCATGTCCCGTAATGCTTCGATTCGAACTGCACCGAGTTGGGTAAGGGCGCGTCCGACTTGATCAGCACGATCCCGGCTCGAATATCCTCGGTTGTCGCAACGATGGCCGGCGCGGGTACAGCCTGGGATTCTCCCGCGCCAGCATTCACCAGTTCGTGGCGTACGACTTCAGCCGAATCAAGAGTTGCAGTTGTTTCCATCATTGTTCTAGCTCGCCTTCTCGATTCGTTCTCGCTTTTGACTCTGCGATGCCGCAGCGGCCGCCCGCCAAAAGCGGTCTTGCTTGTGGGCGGCGAATGTGCCTGGGATGGTGAGAACCGGGCACCACCCATGGCACATCATCTTGCGGACGTTCTGTCCAGGGGAAGTCAGCCGGTCCAGGCCTCGGGCTCCAAGGACAATCAGATCGGCGTGGCTCTCCCAGGCTACCTGCAGAATGCGCTCTGCCGGTCGGCCGAATTCGATGGCAAACTCCAGTTCACACCATAGCCGGGCCTCGTCCGGAACCAGCTTGCCGAGCCACAGCTTATAGGGCCTGGCGATTCTCGCCCTCTCATCCAGCAGGGACGGCTCCAATCCTTCCACGACATGCAGGAGCGTCAGCCTAGCTTCAAACTCCTGCGCGAGCGAAAGCGCATAGCGTGAGGCTTCCAGCGACTCCGCGGAGAAGTCCGTGGCGTAGAGGATGCTCTTGATTTCGCCATCCGTCGAGCCGTGGAACTGCGTGCTCATCGTGAGCACGGGGCACTCGGACCTTTTGAGGACCGCCTCTATCGTGGGTTCCAAAAGGACCGTCTGACCCTCGTGACATCCGACTCCGTTAATCGCCAGATCGAAGGTCGGATTTTCAAACAGGCGCGACAATGCCTCAGCGTGCGACTTGCCCGCGTGGATTTCGTACCTCACTCCGTGCAACTGACCGGACCGTTCCAGTTCTGCCACCCAGCCCGACACCCGGTTCCCCGACGGGTCAAGGACGCGCATGCGGGCGTCGTTGGCAATGGCTTCCGCCGAATCCATCCCTGCGGCAGGAACGATGTGGAGCTTCGCATGATAGTGCCGCGCCAACTCGAGCGCGTACCGCAACCCGACCTCCGAGGCTAACGAGAAATCGGTCGCGAACAAAATGTTGTCCAGCACCAGTCTGGCGGTTTCCCGCGGTTTTGGCTCGATACGCTCATGCACTCTCACGGTCATTCTCCTCTCCAAGATCTCCAAAATTGTGGGGCCCGTCCCTTATGCCCGACATCAGATCGGCCGGGATCAATCCAGAACTGATGATGATGTCGAGCAGCGCCATGCTTTCGAGGATGCGCTTCGTGCTAGGGAGCGCCCGTCTGGGCTGACGTTCCCGATGCCACCTTCCCGACCAGGTACTTCAGATCTTCGGCCCTTGCAAGCCTCTGACTCAGCAAACGTCCCAGGCGAGCGGCGGCGCGGTCAATCGCGATGTGCGCATCCAGGTCGGATTCCTGCACCACCAGTTTTCCGAGCGACTTCACGTCAATCGATATTCGGCAACTCGTCCTCGTGCCGCCCCTCGGTCCGTTCAACCCGGAAATTCTCACCTTCATCCGGGTCACCTGATCGAAGAACCGTCCCACGTTGAGATTCAGCCGACTCTCGATGTACCCTCGCAGTGAATCAGCCAGATCGGTACTCTGCACTTTCAGTTCGACTTGCACTTCGTCGTCCCTCCCTCTCTCTCGATAGCCGTGGCAGCCACCGTTATCCGCTCTGTGACGGTCAACTCTCCACAAAGAGCTCCGCGCGGAGACGCCGCAATGGTCGAAATGGCGTCCTGCGGGGCGCACGCCGTCTTTTCCCGCCTGACTTGCGACGGTCCGGACGTGATGCCACGTGCGGCATTTCCGTATTTCTCTCTAGTCGCGACGCCAGCAATCGGCCGACGCGACCTGCTGCCCGATCGATTGCCGCGTAGACGTCGGGGTCGGTCTCCTCGGCAAACACCTGCCCGAATGGCGTGAGGTCCACGCGGATACTGCAATGCTTCTCCGACGTCCGCTCGGTATCGGTCGACTCCGATACCGTCACCAAGACCCGCTCCACGCGGTCGCCAAAGCGGCTCAGCGCAAAACGGAGTCGACGATCGGCATAATTTCTGAGCATGTTGGCAAGATCGGCATTGCGAATGATCAATTCCACGTCCATCGTCTCCAACCTCCGCTATGGAAACCATAGCCGGCATGAAAACTAAACAAAATGAGATAATTCTTGATCGATTGTTAAGAAATCCTTAAGTGGCAAGATTTCGGAACGAACGGCGAATTTTCACGAAGAGCGATGCCGATTCGATCTCGTGTCACTCGCTTAACCAAAGGGGACGGTGGCTCGGAAAGGAGGAAACGCCGCGAGCCGAGTTTCCGTGGGCAGCCCATCCCACTCGCGCTCGGCGTTTGCTCTGAAGCCTCGCCAGTCTGCCTTTTCGTGAGCCCGCTTGGTTATTTCTGCGATGGCACCTTTCCAAGGCTTGGCCTCTTCGCGGTTTCCGAGTTGGCATAATCGAGCAGCACACGCGGTGGCTACGCCCCGCTGCTTGTCGGCCCAGGATTCAGGGTGTGTCCAACGCTACGCGCCTCGTGGCCTCGAAATCCTGGAACCGGGTCCGGCTCGCAGGATTGCTCATCCGCCCGCGCGCGAACATCTTCCTCCCTGGCGAGTTTTCCATCCTGCCCTCGAGAGGGTTTCGCGCACGCGAAGCCGCGCCTGGTGTGCTTGCCATCTCGAAGTCCGAGACGATAATTGCAGTATTTCTGCAATTTCGCCGGGCTCATATCCCAGCACATCCCGCAGGACAAAGACGACCCTCAGATCCGACGGCAACTCGGCGATGGCATTTCTTAAGTTTTGTTGCCCGATGGCGCCCGGCAATGATGGTTGGTCTCGGCCGGCAGCCGCCGGTGGAGGGGACTCTTCTTTCTGTTGCTGCGCCCCGGTACGCGTCCGCAGCGCCGAGAGGACAGACCGGTAAAGCAAAATCTTGGCGGTTACGCCGGCCGGGAAGCCGTCGGCTTGACAAAACAGATGAAGAAATGCAACCCGCACCAGTTCGTCTGCTTCAGCCCGGTCGGCGACCGTCTCGAAACAAAACGAGTAGAGCTCACGACTGTGCCGCTGGTAGAGATGCTCGAACGCAGCGAGGCTGCGCGGTTGTCTTGATCGGCTCTCTCGAGTTCCTCTCAACAGGCGCAGCGGAGTCGTGCGGTGTAGTTTTCTCAGCCATGTGGGTATCGTCATTCGGGAATCTCCTCTCACGCATGACGTAGCGGAGAAACCAGGCTGCCCTTATGCCGGGTGGACCACCTTCTAACCGTCTCCGTTCCATGGCAGCCATGTTCCAGTGTGAGACTGGCATCGTCAAAACGGGGGCAAGAATGCAGAAGGTTTCGTCAAGGGGTGGTCAAGAAATGCTTCCCGGCCTCGAGCCAAGTGGGCCACAACCGCGCGCTTTGCGGTCTGGACCGGTTGCCTCGAGGCCGTCCTACGCAGTGGCACTGCAACGGAGCCACAACCCTTACGCTTTCCCGGCTAGCGTATGGCGCTCTTTGTCGGCCAGATATTTCTCTCAGAACGCATGCTTACATGAGCGTGTCGGAGAGGTTCACAGCGGTGACGCCGTCTTGCACAGCACTCATGCCGAGCGCAGCCCTGCAAGTCCGGCTCGTTGGCGCGGGCATCAATCCGCACTCTTGCGAACTGGGCACTGAAACAATGCCGTTGCGAACCGCGTAAAGGACCAGTTCGCTGAGAGAATGAAGTCTGAGCTTGCGCATGATGTTGCTGCGATGGGTTTCCGCTGTCTTGACACTCAACCCCAGGACGTGTGCGACATCCTTCGTGGAACCGCCCTCTGCCAAAAGCTGGATAACTTCCCGCTCGCGGATGGTCAGTCCCGGTGCGGAAGTCTCTTCCTCGGAACGTCCCGAACCGAAGTTCAGGTATCCGTCCAGCAATAGGTCTGCCAGCCTAGAGGTAAAGAATGGTCTGCCTTTCTGCAGCGCGTCTATTGCCGCCAGAAGATCCGATCCCGGATCGGACTTCAAGACGAAGCCTCGCACCCCAATTTCGAGAGCCTCTCGCATGCCGCCTTCAGAATAGGAATCGGTCAGGACAAGGATCTGTGGTCTACTCTCGTTACGAAAAATTTGGCGCGCGGCGCCCAGCCCGTTCAGCCGGGGCATGTTCAAATCGAGGATAACCAGGTCCGGCCGGAGCTGTGCCGCCTTGTCCACCCCTTCGCGGCCATCTGCCCCTTCGCCGCATACTTCCCACCCCTCATGACCTTCCAGCATGGCGCGAATTCCTAAACGAACCACCTCGTGATCATCCACCACTAGGATTCGGAAACTCTTCATCGCTCACCCCCTCCGGATCATCGAGACCGCAGCCGCATCTCGGGAACTTTGGGCCATAACGTTCAATGTGTTTGCGTATCCCTTTGTACGAAGTGCCGCATCAAAACCGGGTCAATAATCGCCGCAATGCTGTCAAAAGAAGGTCAAGATGGATGCAAAATGGAGTTCGGCGTTCGAGGGCCAGGGAATCAGATCACCGCCGCTACGGGACTCCGAAGTCGGCACCTTTGCCGAATTTAAGACTCGGTCCACAGGCGGTAACCTACACCTGGCTCCAAGCCGATGTGGCGCGGCCGCGTCGGATTCGGCTCCAGTTTTTGTCGGAGGCTATGGATGGTCGACCGCAGTTGGCGCAGCCCCTCGTCATTTGGCAGTTCACCCCACACTTCGCGAATGAGGCGCCCTTGGGTGAGGAGCCTCCCGGCGTTGGTGGCAAGGACCTTCAGCAGTTCGTACTCGGAGCCGGTCAGTTCGACCACCACACCGCCAGCCTCTACCACGTGATGACTTAAGTCCAGCGACAGGTCGCCTACGGTGAAGATTGGAACTTGAGCAAGTCCTTCCCGGAGAAGAGCGGCTCGGATGCGCTCCAGCAGCTTGGCGGATTCGCAGGGTTTGATCAGGTACTCGTCCGCGCCCGCTTCAAGGGCGGCAATCTTGTCGGACTGTGAATCCCGAACCGAAAGGATGATGATTGGAGTTTCAATGGAGCGTCGGAGGAAACGGACAACTTCGATGCCGTCGATATCGGGAAGGCCAAGATCGAGCACAATCGCGTCCAGCCGGACACTGGCGGCGATGTCAAGCGCCTGCTGTCCGGTCGCCGCTTCGCGCGTCGAGTACCCGCGAGCGGTCAGCCAGGCACAAATCGGTTTGCGTATCGCGAGTTCGTCGTCAACGACTAATACCGTTCTTTGGTTTTCGCCCAAGTGGTCCCATTCTCTGCCAGATTCGACAAGTGGCGCGAACCATATCGTAGGCAATGCCGTGTCTAGAAGGGATCAAGAACGGCTGTCGGGCCGTCAAGAAAGCGTCAAGCATTCGCTGGGGCGCTGTCGGGAGAACTCTCGACTTGCAGGCGGTAGCCCACCCCCGGTTCGGTCACAATGTAGCGGGGACGAGCGGTATCGACTTCCAGTTTGCGGCGCAAGTTGCTGATGTTGACCCGCAGCAAGTGCTGTGTGTCTTCGTAGTGCGCACCTCCCCACACTTCACGCGCCAATTGGCGATGCGTGAGCAGCTTGCCCGCGTGGGTCACCAGCACCTTGAGCAAGCTGTACTCTGTCGGGGTGAGCTTGACCTCTGTCTCGCAGAGGCGCACCGTTCTTGCCGAAAGGTCGATGGTAAGATCGCCCGTCGTGAATACCGGTCCGCTTTCCTCCCGGTAAACTCTCCGCAAGACAGCCCGGATCCGCGCCTCGAGTTCTCCGGTAGCGAACGGTTTCGTCAAATAGTCGTCAGCACCGGCATTCAACGCGGCGATCTTTTCTGACTCCTCCCCCTGAACCGAAAGGATGATGATCGGAGTTTGTGACCACTCGCGAAGGTGACTCAGGATTTCCCGGCCTCCAATGTCGGGCAGACCGAGATCTAGAATAATCACATCCGGGTGAACTCCGGGAACGACCTGCAGCGCCTCCGCTCCTGTGGAAGCTTCGTCGACCGTGTAACCGTGCGCACCCAGCGAAGCGCGAAGAAAACGCCGAATGGCCGGCTCGTCGTCCACTATGAGCACGCGTGGGCCCTGCTCATTCATCGGTTCTGCTCGTTGGCAAACTGAATCTGGCTTCCGTTCCACCTTGAGCCCGCCGCTCCACCTGGATCTTGCCACCGTGAGCTTCTATGAATCCCTTACAAATGGCAAGTCCCAGGCCAGCTCCTTTCGCCACACCGGGTGTCACACAGCGGTAAAATTTGTCGAAGACGCGCTCCATGTCCGCCTCCGGAATTCCCTGGCCTCGGTCGCGAACGGACAGATGCAATTGCTCACGCTCCACGCGGGCTTCCACCTCAATCGGCGAATCGGCCGCGGAGTATTTCAGCGCATTCTCCACAAGATTCACGATCACCTGCACGATCAACACCGAGTCCATCGCGACCAGCGGCAATTGCGGTGAGGCCAGCACCGCGATCCGCCGCCGCTTGGCTGCCTCTCCCAGCTGGGCCAGGGCTGTGCCCACAACATCCTGTACGTCGCACAATTCCGTCCTGACGCGAACCGCATTGCTTTCGAGACGAGACATATCGAGCAGGTTTCGCACCAGCCGATCGAGCCGCTTCGCCTCATCCCGTGCCGTTTCGAGCAATTCCCGTTGCGTGGAGGCATCCAGCAGATGAGCATCTTCGAGCAGGCTGTTCAGCGTCCCCGTGACTGAGGCTAGCGGCGTTCGCAAGTCGTGGGAGATGGAATTGAGCAACGCTTTCTGAAGCTTGTCGGTTTCCTCGAGAAGCTCGGCGCGCCGGGCCTCGGTGGCAAGCTGTGCTCGCGTGATCGCCAGAGCCGCTTGATTGACGAACGAGCCCAGCAGCTGCTGCTGGTCTGCTGGCAGCAATTCTGTCAAACCCTGGCTGTGGAGTCCGAGCACGCCGACGGTTCCCCGCCAGGTCCGCATGGGAAGGAAATAGGCCTGTGCCGCCGGGAACATGTCACTGCCCGCACCCGCCGCCTGCCCATTTTCAAAAACCCAGGCCGCCGCAGTCTTCTCGCACTCGCCAAGAACGAACGCGTCACTCAGGAAGCGAGCCGCCAAACCGCCTCGCCCCGGCAGCAGAAGCACGAGAGGCCGTTGAAAGGCATTGCGGATATGCTGTCCGATGGCCTCCAGGATCTGCTCCAGGCTGCCTGCGTCCGCCAGGGATTCGGTAAAGGCATACAACGCTGCCGTGTGTGCCTCTCGTTTCCGCGCCAGCCGTGCTTCTTCTCTTGCGCTCGCTGCCAGGATGCTGACTAAGAAGCCGACCGCGAGGAGGCTGAAGAGCGTGATCGAATACCAGAAGTCGGTTACGGCGACACTGCGGTAGGGCGGGACGAAGAAGTAATCGAAGAGCAGTGCGCTCAACACCGCACTGACCAGTGCGGGCCATCGCCCCCAGCGCAGTGCGCTGAATACGACGGCAAGCATGTAGAGGATGACGAGATTCGGCCCGCCTACGATGTGAGCGATCCGCAATCCGGCAAGGGTGATCAGCGCGACGAGGAAGGAACTCGCCAGGCAAGAGCGCCAGATCTGTCCTTTGATCGGCAACCGGCTCAAACTGGCGAGACGGTCGGCGATCGAGCGGGGGTGGACTCTAGCTTCTTTCTGGATAGCGTAAGGCGCCGAAGCACTCGCGCAGGCGCCAGATCGGATATTTCCTTGCTCCAACATTTGGCATCCGTCCGATAGGCAGATTCTAAAGGAAACCAGCCCTTGCTGAATTCAGCAAGCGGCCTCCGCCTTTCGAAAGCCTTTTCTCTCATCTCCGCGACACGTTCGCTCGCGGTTTCAATCCGGCTCTGCCGGCAGACGCAAACACGCGCCGGAAGGGCTCCGACCCTTTGCCCTTAGGCTTCCAGTTACTCACCGCGCCGTCTTGAGGCAATCAGCGGCGGCCCGAATCCGGTCTTGAAGTTCTTTGCCAGACTCGCTGTTCTCTTCTCATACCTCGGGTGTGGGAACGTGGGCCTGCGTCCGCTCATCACCGGTAACTCGGCAAAGCGGAAGCATGTCTTCTGCTCGCCGAAAAAAGATGCAAGTGGGTTCCCAACTTCCGAACCCAACTTTCGAACCCAGCGCCCGCGGGATCCGAGGTCGTTACCCTGAGACTTGCGCCTTGGCGAGTGCCAGCCGCGTCTCGTAGCGAACGCCCTCCTCACGGTTCAGGCACGAGATGAGCTTCCACAAACCAAAGGTTTTTGTCGGTCTGACGAACAATCTCTGTCAACAAGTCCGCCGTGGCTTTGTCTCCAAGTTTCTCGGCTAGTTCGATGTCTGCCCGCGCCTGCCGAGAGAAACTCGCCAACCCCTTGGCGAGAGCACGGAGGTGTTGCTCGCCGACGATCGCGGACAGATCATAATCAGGAACGCTGGAGTTGCTCACCACCAGCTTCACGATACCCTGGGCTACCCCGCCAAGAGCCGTCACTCTTTCCGCGATAAGATCGGACTGCTGTTCGCAATGTTCCGCAATTGCGTCGAACAGCTGATGCAAGGCGAAAAATTCCTTGCCCTTTACGTTCCAATGCGCGTGTTTTGCCTGAGTTTTGAGATCGATCGCGTCGGCCAGTCGCACGTTCAATAAATCTACAATCCGTCCTCGCGCCTCTGCCGGAATGTCGACACTCGTACTGAACGACAATGTCCTGGATTCCATGATTGCTGACATAAGAAACTCCTTCTTAAAGTTATCGTTTCTTTTTCTTCAATGCGCGGCGACCTGAAGGCGATCGATCATCCCGGTCACGCCCGGAAGGCTGGCGACGGAAGACAAAATCTCCTCTCGATGGGCATCGTGTTCGACGACGCCCTGAATTCTTACCACGCCTTTCTTCACATTGAGCCTGATAGGACTGTTTTGACTCTCGGGGAGACGTTCCTGCAATTGTGCCAACAGCAAGCCATCGGCGACCTGTGCCGTTTCGATCCTGACGTGGCTCACAACAATCTTTACGCCTTTCACTGCCCCTGCCTTACGGAGGGCTTGTCGTTTGTCTTCCAGGACCGACACAGTTCCCCGCAGTTTCACGAGGCGATCGTCAACCTCGACGGTCAGGTTTTGAAATCGCTCTTCCTTGGCCAGTTCGGCCGTGACTCGAGCGAAGATCTGGGAGTCCGCTCCCTGGTTATACGCCAACAACCGATTCGTATTGAGCACGAGCGCGAGTGCCATCAAGACAATGGCGCTGCCGCGATTCCAGGCTCTCACAATGCCTCCCTTTCTCTTCTCTTCCTGCCACAATGTCCACGGCGCGGGTCGGAGATTTGTTACCGCTCCAAGCGCCAGACTAGCGAAAGACCAGCGTCCAAGAAAACTAGGGAATTACGAAGGGATACCAATATCTATGTTAAGTATTGTCTTCCGGGAGGTTTTGCCACTCTGTAACCGTTTCTCGATTCATTGCGCGAAAGCCCCCAGCTGAGCCGGTCTTGGTGGTAGAGTCAGCCTTGTCCCCGCGCCCAATAATTGCCGATTTTTGGTGTTGCACCGGCTACCTTCTGACCAGCACGGTGCCTGGAGGAATCGGTCGGCAAATGACGCAGAGTATTTAAATGCAGTTGTCTATTTCCACTCGGGGCAGAACGGAGGACCCAGGCGATCGGGGAAGGAAACTCAAACTCGACCTCTACCGAATAAGTTCAGCCAAGGCATGTTGGAGTCGCTTTGCGAGGATGGCTGCCAGCGAGCGGAAAAAGCGTGCCGCAAATCCCGGAAACGTGTCTATGAGTTGCCGGAGATCGTCGACATGGATTGCGTCCGCGACCACTTCCATGTCCTTAGCCACGACCGTGGCCGAAGCAATGCCTCTTTGAAGGAATGCCATCTCACCGCAAACATCCCCTTGTCCCAGCACTGCCAAAACCATTCCGGAGTGCCGCGTGGACAGTTCCACCGACGCTAAGCCATCGCGAATGATGTAGACGAAATGAATCGGACTGCCCTGAATAATAATTTTGTGGCCCAAAGCAAAGGTCACGCGCTCTGCTTTGGTCTCGAGCAGGGCCCAATCGTTCGATGTCAGGTGTTCTAGCGTATTCCTCAAATGAATCTCACTCGAAAAGTCAGAAATCAATTGACTCGCCCACCTTCGCCGCCAAGAGCCCCTTGAATTGCCGTAAGCAATGAGTTTCGGGAAAAGGGCTTCTCAATAAATGTCACATCCGGGGGCACAGGCGTGTGCTGAGCAAGCGTCTCGGCAGCATATCCAGACATGAGGATCGCTTTCAGGTCACTTCGTGATGCTCTCAGCAGGGGAACCAAACGAATGCCGCTGATTGACGGCATTACGATGTCCGACAGAATCAAATCGATTCTTCCAGAGTGGTTTGCCGCGAGTTCAACTGCGGCGTCAGGGGCGCCTGCGTCCAAGATCGTATACCCAGCATTCCGCAACATCGTGACTACCAATTCACGCACGGCCTCATCGTCTTCCACCACCAGAATGGTTCCTGAGCCGTTGCGCGTTTACGTATATTCGGTGGGCTTGATCAGGGTTTCTGGAGTCTCGCTGACGAAAGGAAAATACAGTTTGAACGTCGTGCCTACCCCGGGCTCGCTGTAAACCCAGATACATGCGCCGCTCTGCTTGACGATTCCGTAGACCGTAGCAAGTCCGAGTCCTGTGCCCTTGCCCCCTTTTGTCGTATAGAAGGGTTCAAAAATGTGCGCTTTTGTTCTTGCATCCATACCGGAGCCGGTGTCAGACACAGACAACATCACATACGGACCCGGCTGCACGGGCTCATGTTCGCGGCGATAGCTCTCATCAAGCTCCACATTGCGCGTCTCGATGGTAATGCGGCCTCCATCGGTCATCGCGTCCCGAGCGTTCACAACCAGATTCATCAGTACTTGCTCAAGCTGTCCAGTATCTGCCTTAATACTTCCGAGCGGGACCGTAGCCTTCACCGTCACGGACACATCTTCACCGACGAGTCTCCGGAGCATGTCTTCCATGTTCTTCACCAGTGCATTCAGATCGATGATTCGGGGATTAATGACCTGCTGGCTGCTGTAGGTAAGAAGCTGCTTCACAAGGGAAGCAGCCCGGTTGGCTGCAGTTTTGATGCTTTGGAGATAGGCAACCACCAGGTGAGCAGGATCCAGTTTCTCCAGCGAAAGAGAGCTGTAACCGAGGATCACACTGAGAACATTGTTGAAATCGTGCGCGATCCCGCCTGCCAGTCTTCCGACAGCTTCCATTTTCTGCGCCTGCCGGTATTGCGCTTCTAGCTTTTTCTTTTCTGAGACATCCTGCTTGATGGCGATGAAGTTTGTGATTTCGCCTGACGCCGAACGGACAGGGGTTATCGTCATTTCCTCGCTGTACAACGAGCCATCTTTCTTTCGGTTCTTGATTTCTCCGTTCCACACTCTGCCGGACTGGATCGTCGACCAAAGATTCTCGTAAATGGGCTGATCGTGCTCCCAAGATTTCAACATACGCGGGTTCTGTCCGATGCTCTCCTCGCGTGCGTATCCTGTGAGGTCGGTGAAAGCTTGATTCACCCACTGGATCGTGCCGTTCGAATCGGTGATTACGATGGCATTGGCTGCAGCTTCTAGCGCGGCAGTCTGTAAGCGCAGGTTTGACTCCGAAGCCTTTTGTTCGTCGATGTCCGCCAAGATTCCGATCATGTGACTCGTGCGTCCCGTCTCGTCCGAAAAGGCACGCCCTCTTCCCACACGCCAGTGCGTGCTCTGGTCGGGCCAAAGTACCCGAAATTCGCAGACGTAGGTTGTTTCATCCCGAATCGCACGGTTAATTGCGCTCCAAAGATGATGACGATCGTCGGGGTGGACACTCTTGATCAGCAGGTCAAAGTTAGCGGCGGACTCGGGTGGCAATCCGAGCAACACTTTGCAGGTATCTGACCAAACATGTTTGTCATTGAGCACGTCCCAGTGCCAATAACCAACGTTGGCGGAAATGAGGGCCAGACGCATCTGTTCCGCTTGGAAATCGCGCGCTTTCCTCTGGTCCCAGAACCTCGAAATGAAATTCCCCTCCACGAATGCAAGTACGCGCCGCAGCGTTGCGGCTAGTGAGCCGTTCAAACGGCTCTCCCGTGACGCGGAATCAGGGTGTTTTCAACACAAGCAGAAGAGGAAGACCGCCGTATCCTCTCTGTAGCGTTCGCCAACTCTCTACAGTGAGAAATCATAGCTACTACCCTTGTAAGAGAACGAGCACGTCGCTCAGCTCACTTTGGCTCTTGGGGTATAGCCGCGGCAATGGGACAAATGTACCAATCCGCGTAATAATGCGCCTACCGATGCGCCCATCATGAAACCCCCTACAACCGCAAGTGGGTTCGACAACATTGAGATGGCTCCCCGCTAGGCACGATGGTATCCGAAGCATATGTCCGCGAAGAAACGTAGAGAAGCGACACAGAGCAACGAAGGTTACTTGTGTCGTCACGCGGTGAATTCGAGGCTTAAAGGCTTACACCCGCATTCCGAGCGGAATCAATCTCGCTTGCGGCGTTCGCGGAGCGGCGCTCGCAACGGAACCTGTGCCTGAAGCTTTCTACCATGCAGCCACATCTCAACTTCGTTTTGGAAAGCGAATACAACTGATCCTTTATTCGGTTCGACCCTCCGAACTGGAAACTCGTATGCCCTTTCCCAGCGTTGGACCGTCTTGACGCAGGTTCCCACGTAGTGGGCGATGTCCTTCCAAGACCGAAGCACAGCTTCGCGATGGGCCGGTTGATTCTGCGGAGCATGAAGTTGAATATTTTTGCCTAACTCCACAACAACGGCGCCGACCTGCCTAATCTTCCCGTTGGAGTCGGCAATGGGAAAGAATGTGCCAATCCACTGTCCCCCCTCCGGTCTGGCGGGCAATGCTCCCTCCAGTACGCAATTCAGAACGGGTTCTGCGGTTGAGAAAGCCTGCTTGATTGCTGGCTCGACTTGGAGTCCAACATTTCCAAGAATCTCCCGTAGATGTTTCCCCAGATGGGACTCAGCTGAAGTTCGATTCGAAACAGCCAAGTAAGGATTGACCATCTGATAGCACAGAGCTTCGTCAACGATCGCCAGGCCGAGGTTTGAGCGATTAAAAACCTCAGACAATAGGCGCTCGGTCTGTGCAACTTCCAAAGAACTGTTCCGTCTTGCCACCCGTCCACACCTCCTGTTTTGGCGATAGCGACAGTGACCGAAATCTTTTGATATTACGATGAATCCACTTCTCTCAGTGTAGGCTGCTCGGTTTGTTCCGAAATCAGAACAACCCGCCTTGGTTTTGCGATGGGACTCCGGCGGTCCCGACCTTTCACAATGTCCTCTTCCCCGAAGCCTCCCGGCGAAGAACCTCAATCGCAGACCGACCATTTCTTATGTTTCTAAAGCCCCGGCCTAGCGAAAAACCGAGATTCATAAAACGATCAGCGGTGCGCACCCTACACCTGCTGTGACTTACCCCATACAGGGCAAATCACAGCGTTCGGGGTTGTGAATTACCGTTTGGAAAGATTCTTCGGCGATTTTTCATTCAACATCGAAATCAGCGCCTTGGCAGCGGGAGGAGGCTCTATCCTGGCGTGCAACACGATATCCCGAGCACTGATCTTGCGTCCATAAATGCGGCGATTCGCATCATTGTCTGGGCGCAAGGTGGACCCCTCCAGCGAAACTCCCGCGAATAATCCTCGCGAGCGCGAATAGCTCAACACTTCCGCGCGCAAAGCCGCGTCCGTCGCGGCACTGAGGTCTCGACCCTTGGGACCAGCGGCAGCCGAAATGCCTGCCCCCAATTTCACTTTGCTGGCCAGGATCGAATCCGCGCCTCGTGAATTCATGACCAGCAGCACAAAATCTGTAGCCTGCCCTCCCAGTTGCAGACCGAAGCTGCCGCCTTCCAAAGCAATCATCGAGGGAGTTCCCCACGCCCCGGTGAAATCGTCTCCTGACCGGCAAAGCATCACCCCGCGACCATAACTACCACCAACACCGATGGCGACTTTAAGGACAGAGGGAAGGACGATCACACATTCCGCCTTGTTGAGCAGATCCCTGGGAATGTCCTCCGGAACGTTCAGGATCTCAGTCAATACCTTCCCTGCATTCTCAACTCGGTCCGCTTCCTTATTCTGGGCATCTGCGGACACACTCAGGGATGCGAACATGCCGAGCGCGACGGCCAAGCAAGCGATTTTCCTCATAACCTTCCTCCTCTTCGTAGTCTCCAAGGCACTCCCCTTGTTGCGAATGCACGAGTGAGTTCCCCGAGTTTGTCGCACCTTTCAGTCAAGAGTTTGCCAATTGCTTTCCCCGGACCGCCGCGGGATTCCCGCCATTGCAGCCAGATCCGGAAGGGGCGAGGCAACAGCTGTTGTCAGGCAAATCGATAAGCCAGACGTGGGCGAGGCCGGCCTGCAAACCGGGAGCAGACACCCATCTCGGCACTCCGTCTGTCCTGCGCTCGAAGAACCCGGGCGGCGTGTTCTGCCGCCTCGGGCTGATGCAGGATCTCCTCCACTCGCAACTTCCGGTTGCCTCCCGGCACCTTCCACTCGATGACATCACCGGTCCGGTAGCCCAAGATCGCCGTCCCGATGGGAGCGAGGACCGAGATTTTTCCCTGAGCAAAATCCGCGTCCCGCGGGAATACCAGCGTGTAGGTCATCTCCTTGCCGGTGTCCATGTCGGTCATGCGAACCTCGGAGTTCATCGTGACCACATTCGCCGCCACCCGGGAAGGCGATACGGTGTGCGCCCGGTCGAGTTCTGCCTCCAGCATCGCCAGGTGTTCCTGGTCCTTACTCACGGACCGCGTCGCGGATTCGAGCAGGCGCCTCAGCTTTTCCATGTCCGGTTCGGTGATAAAAATACTGTGTTGTTTCATAGCCGACCTTCCTTTCATCAGTTGCTGTGCCAATCTATGTTGTTTTCGCGAATACTTATTCCTGAACGTCGGAGGACGATCTCACGTCAACAAAGCCCCAAGTGGGCGCCTCTCGCACTTCCTTGGCACGGGCACGAATCGAGACGTAGTCCAACCCAGAATCCTCACGCCGTGCGATATCCACAATTTCCAGGTGGTCGAAGCCAGCCCTGGCAGCCTGCCGCACGGCCCGGTCGATGGCCCGCTCGAAGACCCTGCCATCGCACCCAAATGCGCTCGCGTCCACGGAGTCACCCGAGAAAAGCAATTTGCCAGACGCAAGCAATTCCTCCTCGACTTCGTGAGCGGCAGCATGGTGAACGATCAGCCAGGATCCGTCGGACTTCGCCTCGGGCCCTCTTGTGTCCAGCCATTTCTCGAACACGGTTGGCCGCACCAATATGGTTCCCTTCATGACCATCGCTGCATTCCCGTCGAGCTCCAGCACTCTGAGCGGCCCGCGGGCAGCAACGGCCCCGGAATTCACAACCTTCAAAACATTCACTCGGCCTCCTTTCGAGCGGCAACCGTCTAATAACTGAGATAGCCGGGCCGCAAGGGAGCGCGGCCCTGACTATCCCTCTTAGAACGAGGCTCGATCGCTTTCCCAACGAGAGCCGTTCGGGATGCCTCGTCCTATGAAAACCATAGCCCGGATGGATCTTAAGCAAAAGGATATAAATATTGGCGAACTCTTAGATTATGATTAATCCAGCTCGGGGAGGGCGATGTTCCATGGAATGGATGAACTACCACCACCTGCTGTATTTCTGGACGGTCGTGCGCGAAGGCAGCATCAGCAAAGCCAGCGAGAAGCTGCGGATCTCCTCTCCGGCCATCAGTGCGCAATTGCATAGCCTGGAAGAAAATTTTGGCGAGAAGTTGTTGCGCCGCTCCGGTCGCAATCTGGTCCTGACCGAAATGGGGCGCACCGTCTACAGCTATGCCGAGGATATTTTTGCGCTGGGGCGGGAACTGCTCGATACCGTGCGCAATCGGCCCACCGGTCGCCCCATGCGGGTCGATATCGGAGTGGTGGATGTACTGCCGAAACTGATCGCGCAGTGGTTGATTGAGCCTGCGTTGCACTTGCGGGAGCCGGTGCGCATCGTTTGCCGCGAGGCCACCTCCGAGCAACTGATCGCCCGCCTCGCGACCCTCGAGTTGGACGTCGTCTTATCCGATGCGCCCATCAATCCGAACCTCAAGGTCCGCGCCTTCAACCATCTTCTCGGCGAGAGCGCCGTGACCTTCGTGGCGGTGCCCAAGTTGGCCGCCAAGTGCAAGGGTGCCTTTCCCCGCTGCCTGGACCGCATGCCGATGCTGCTTCCTACCGATAACATGGACCTGCGAAGAAGCCTGGATCAGTGGTTTGAAACCAAACGGATTCGCCCCGACATTGTCGGTGAATTTGAGGACTACGCATTGCTGCGGGCTTTCGGGCAGGCGGGCAGCGGAATCTTCCCGGTTCCTGCCGTATTCGAAAAACAGCTCAAACAGCAGGACAGTCTGCGCCGGGTGGGCCGGACCAATGAGGTGCACAGCCGCTTTTTCGCCATCTCGGCCGAGCGAAAATTAAAACATCCCGCCGTGGTCGCCATTTGCGATACGGCTCGCCAGGAATTGTTCGATATCAAGCTCGGCATGAAGGTCGCCTAGACCGACGGAGCACGCAGCAGGAATACGGGATTCGGGGCGCGACCAGCGTATGGCGACCGAAAGAAAAGTCTACACGCTCCTCGCCTACTCGCACGCGCCGTTCTTGAAGGTGAACCACGCACAGGCCCAACTGAGTAATGGCGCGATGACAAGCAGCGCGGCAAAACCAATCCAGCCGAAGGCCCGAACATTCGCATAGACCTGCGTAAAGCCAAGGAACAACACGGACCCGGCCATGACGACGTATGCCAGAGCCTGGCTGAACCTCCGGACTCGCTTCGCGGCCGGGCCGTTCTCGACCCGGCACGAAATGCCTCTTCGAACCGTGGACTGACGGACTTCAAGGTCCATGCAGGTTCCTTCTGCCTTCGGCTGCATCATCTTTCCCCCTTTCCTTTCCCACCATAACCGGCTCTCTCGCACCATTGAAATGACATAAATTGGGGACAACCGTGAGGTTGTGCTTAATCGGGAGAGCGCTGTCACATGCAGCGGGAGCAAGGGGATCTCTTCTTCGCAGAGTCAAGCCCAGTTCCCGTGGATTGCCTCAACCAATCACCCCGGGGAAAATCCTTAACCTGGACTTAAGGTGTCACGCCCCGACCATTGCGGATTACAAGAATCTCGCCACTGCCGCTGTATTGCCGGCGCTTAGTGCAGTCGAAGAGATGATCTTCAAGGAAGAGAACATTCTTCTTCCCATGTCTTTGCAAAACTTAGCCGAAAACGAATGGGCCGAGATTTGGGCGTCGTCACCAAAATATGGCTGGTGCCTGGTCGAACCTCGACAGGGATATGCGCCTCCTCAGAGTCTCAGCATCTCCGCCAGCCATGCCCACCGACGGAACAATCATGATGCCGACCGGGAACGTCACGGTCGAACAACTCACAGCCGTGCTATCGACCCTCCCTCTGGATTTGACATTCGTCGATGCCAACGATCGGGTGGCATTTTTCACGGAAGGGCCGAACCGAATCTTTGCACGCAGCAAAGCAATCATCGGCCGTAAGGTGCAGCACTGCCATCCTCCAAGCAGCGTTGACGTGGTTGATCGTATTCTCGATGACTTCCGCGCTGGCCGCCAGAACGTCGCAGAGTTCTGGATCGAGTTGCGAGGGAAGTTCGTTCACATTCGTTATTTTGCGGTTCGGGATAAAGAGGGCAGATATCTCGGAACGGTCGAACTGACGCAGGACATCGCTTCTCTGAGAGCGTTAGCGGGCGAGAGACGACTCTTGCAATACAACTAGGACCAGCGTGTCAAAACCGAAGGTAGCGCTCAATCCGAAGCATCCAGAACGAATCTGTTGGGGATGTGACAAGTACTGCTCCGCCGATGACCTCCGTTGCGGAAACGGAACGATTCGGACGCAGCATCCGGCCGAACTCTACGGAGAGGACTGGCTTGAATGGGAACTGAGCAGCCAAACTCCTCCTGCGACCAAGAATACGCAGCAAGATGATTCGTCAAACAACTCCAGCAAGCAATGATTCATTGCCGACATTCTCACTCGATGCGCACAAAACACCCGGCAGTGGAATAGGATTATCGGTAACGTTGTGGGGAAGACTGTGGCATCTACTCAACATTCACGGCGGCACTTGCTGCTCGGAACGGTCTCGTTCACCGTTTGCTTTGCGGCGTGGGGGCTGATCAGCGCATTCGCCCCGGTCTTCCGCCAGAAGTTTCATCTCTCCGCCACGCAAACCGCTCTGCTCGTTGCAGTCCCGGTCCTTCTTGGAGCACTGGCTCGCCTGCCGATGGGCATGCTCGCCGATCGTTTCGGCGGCCGCATCGTTTTTGCTGCATTGATGTTTTTCGTTGCTGCGCCCGTGGCTCTTGTTCCATCCGCTTCCAGTTACCGCAATCTTCTCGTCGTTGCTTTCTTCCTGGGAATGGCAGGTTCGTCGTTCGCGGTGGGCGTCGGCTACGTTTCGCGCTGGTTCTCGATGGAGAGCCAGGGCAGTGCGCTCGGAGTGTACGGTCTTGGGAATATCGGCCAATCTGCTGCGGTGTTTCTCGGACCAGTCGTCGCTGCCGCATTTGGGTTCCGTACGGTCTACACGGGGATGTCGATCATCCTGGTTGTTTGGGCGGTTGTATTTGCGGGTTTCGCGCGCAATGCGCCTCAAACAATACGGCCTAAAGGTCTCTCGGAAATGCTCGGCGTGCTTGGCCGCGAGCCACTGGCATGGCTACTTGCTGCCTTTTATTTTCTGACCTTTGGTGGATTCGTTGCCTTCTCGATCTATCTGCCAACATTGTTGCGCGATCAGTTTGGGCTGAAGCCGGCGGACGCCGGTTTTCGCACTGCCGGTTTCGTTGTGCTTGCGACCTTGTGCCGACCGCTTGGTGGGTGGCTTTCGGACCGTATCGGGGGTTCGCGGGTTCTTTCCTGGATTCTGCCCGCTGTCGCTGGCTTCGGATTGCTGCTCGGCGTGCAATCCATGATTCCGTTCACCGTTGGCGCACTGGGGTGCGCGGCGTTGCTTGGGATCGGGAACGGTGCGGTATTCCAACTCGTTCCGCGATACTTTCCTAATCAAAGAGCAACCGTCACAGGACTCGTCGGTGCGATGGGTGGAATGGGCGGTTTTTTCCCGCCGCTTCTGTTGGGTGTATTTCGTGACAAGCTCGGGATTGTCTGGCCAGGATTTCTGCTGCTGTCCGCAGTGGCCTGTCTTCTGTGGTGGGCGAATGCAAGAGTCTTCTTGCCGCGCGAAGACGAGTTGCAAGCAAAACTCCCGGCTGCCGCAATTCGGACCGCCGACACAATTCGATCCGGTGCATGGGCGACGTTGTGGACGGGCGTTCTTATTGCGGCTATCGTGCTCGGCTCACGCAATCTGCAGAATTTCGACCCCGCGCTCGTCATCTACACCTTCGCGATCATCTTTGCCACCTGGGGAGTGGTATTTCACTATTCTGTCTGGATTCGAAAGCCACCAACACGCGTCTATTGGGAACGCGGGTGGCAGCTGTTTCGAGAGCGCGGCGTCCTTCGTAGTCTCGCCCACGTAATTTCCCTGGTCGGAACGCATCTGCTATCGCAGACCTTCATCGCAAAGCGGTCCAGGTTGCGATGGGCGATGCATCAGTTGATTTTCTGGGGTTGCCTGCTAGCTGCAGCGATCACCTTCCCACTCGTATTCGGATGGATCTATTTCACCAGCGATCCCAACAATCAGATGGTGTACGTGACACATCTGTTCGGATATCCGGCCGGACACTTTCACCTACACACTTTTACCGCGCTGCTACTTTTTCACGGTTTGGATATTGCGGCCTTTCTCGTTCTCGGCGGGATTGGCCTGTCTCTCTGGCGCCGTATGCGCGATGAAGGCGCACGGGCGGTACAAACCTTGGCCATGGACTTCTGGCCTCTGATCTTGTTATTCGCGATTTCGATCACTGGCCTGGCCTTGACGGTATCGCAAGAGTGGCTGGGAGGTAGTTTCTACGATTTTATTGCTATCTTGCATGCCATCACGGTGATCGCAGCGCTTCTCTATTTGCCGTTTGGCAAGTTCTTCCACATCTTCCAACGGCCCGCGCAGTTGGGCGTCAAACTCTATCAGCAGGCCGGAGCCGAAGACAGCGGCGCGATCTGTGCTCGGTGCGGCGAACGCTACGCCTCGCGCATGCACGTTGAAGATCTCAAGAAAGTTCTCCCGCAGATGGGTTTCAACTATTCGATGCCTGGCCCCGTCAGCAATTGGCAAGAACTCTGCCCGGCGTGCAAACGCAAATCAATTTCACTTGCACAAATGCGACTGAAAGAGGAAGCGAATGGCTAAGGCCCCGATCTCTGAAGAGGCGCTCAAGGAACAGTTCGGGCCTCATTTGAACTATGTTCCTCCCGGCGGATGGAAAGATGAATCAATCCACCCCGCGGAGAAATTGGTGAAAACCCATTGTTGCTTCTGCGGACAGCAGTGCGGTATCCAGTTAAAGGTTAGGGAAAATCACATTATTGGATTCGAGCCTTGGGAGGATTTTCCTTTCAACCACGGGATGCTTTGTCCCAAAGGTGTGAAGCGCTACATGCAGAGCGGCCATCCCGATCGTCTGCTGACGCCCCTTATGAGGCGGGCAAACGGTTTCCAGACGGCAACGTGGGATGAGAGTTTAGATTTCACTGTCGCTAAGATTCGCGAAATTCAGGACAAGTACGGTAAAGACGCGTTTGCCATTTACGGAGGAGCATCGCTCTCCACGGAAAAGTCGTATCTGTTAGGGAAGTTCGCGCGCGTCGCTCTAGGAACCCGGCACATCGATTACAACGGCCGTCTGTGTATGGTTTCGGCAGGCACCGCATACAAACTGGCATTCGGCATCGACCGCAGCACAATTCCGTGGAGCGAGATTCCGAAGGCCGAAGTCCTGTTTGTCATCGGCGCCAATATCGGCGAATGTGCTCCGATCACCACCGACTACATCTGGCGTTGCCGCGACAACGGCGGAAAGCTGATTGTTGCCGACCCGCGCATGACACCGATTACGCGAAATGCTGACTTGTATCTACCCTTGCGGCCAGGCACCGATCTCGCGTTGCTCTTGGGAATGCTTCACGTGATCCTGCGTGACGGCCTCGAAGACCGCGACTTCATCGGCCAGTACACGACCGGTTTCGACGACGTCGCAGCTTACGCCCGGCAATGGGACCTGCGCAAAGCGGCCGAAATGACAGGTGTTCCCCCGGAAACGATTGAGAAAGCCGCTCGCTGGATCGGCAAATCGAAACGCTGCATCCTGATGCACGCGCGCGGACTCGAACATCAATCCAAGGGCGTCGAGAACTGTTCTGCGATCGTTAACATTGCCCTGGCAACCGGAAATATTGGGCGCGAAGGCTCCGGTCCGACGATGATCACCGGTCAGGGCAATGGCCAAGGCGGGCGAGAACATGGGCAGAAATGCGACCAACTTCCCGGCCAGCGTTCGCTCGCCGATCCTGCCGCTCGCGAGTACATCGCTGGAGTCTGGGGCATTCGACCCGAAGACCTCCCGCAGCCCGGCTACAGCGCGCAAGAAATCATGAACGCGATTCACGCAGGCGAAATCAAAGGCCTGTTATCGATGTGCTTTAATCCTCTGGTTTCGCTGCCCGACGCCAACTTCACGCGTGAAGCGCTATCGAAATTGGAGTACTTCGGAGTGATCGACTTCTTCATGTCTGAGACCGCGCATCATGCCGACGTCGTCCTCGCCGGCAGCCTGCATGAAGAAGAAGATGGCCTTGGGTGCAGCGTGGAGGGTCGTGTAATTCACTGGCAGAAGAGCATCGACCCACCGGGCCAGGCCCGGCAAGATTCCGACATCATTATTGATATCGCACATCGGCTCGGTCGGGGCCAGTATTTTCCGTTCAAGAATCCAGCCGATATTCTTGAAGAGCTTCGCGTCGCCTCCCGCGGGGGAGTCGCCGATTATTACGGAATCACTTACGAACGAGTCGACAAAGAGAAAGGCATTTTTTGGCCGTGCCCTGATCTCGGCCATCCTGGTACGCCAATGCTGTTCGCCGACAAGAAGTTCTATACCCATGATGGGAAGGCCCACTTCAACAAGACAGAATGGCGTCCAAGCGGTGACCCCGTTGATGACGACTATCCTCTATATCTGACCACTGGAAGAGTGGTCAGCCAGTATTTGTCCGGCACGCAGACGCGGCGCATCGGAGCGCTCGTCGATCAGTATCCGGAGCCACGCGCAGAGATTCATCCTCGACTCGCCGAGAAGTACAACGTCAAAGACGGCGATTGGCTTACAGTCACCACCCGCCGTGACGATCTTACAATCCGCGCAATGGTGGTCAAAACAATCCGCCCCGACACCGTTTTCATTCCTTATCACTGGGCTGGCACGCTTAGCGCAAATCGTCTGACTCACCGAACCCTTGATCCACGCAGCAAGATCCCTGAGTTCAAGGTGTCCGCCTGCCGAATCCAACTCGCCACAGGCCCGGATTCCTCACCAGACGATCGAGCCGCTCATAACGGCGCTTCAAGAGGAGGCGCATAGTGTACGGCTACGAGTTCTATATCGATCCCTCGCGCTGCATTGGATGTCGCTCCTGTCTGCAGGCTTGTGAGGAATGTGAGACCCATCGCGGAAAGTCGATGATCAACTTCGATTTCATCGAGCGCCGCGAGAGCATCACGTCCTCAGCTTACGTTTGTTGGCACTGTGACGAGCCGACCTGTGCGCAAGTCTGCCCCGCAGATGCAATTAAGAAGGGCGAAGATGGCATCGTCCATTCCTCTCTTAAGCCGCGCTGCATCGCCTGCAGCAACTGCGTGCTCGCGTGCCCGTTCGGTATCCCGAAGATGATGGAACCCGAGCAGCAGATGATGAAGTGCGATATGTGTTATGACAGGACATCTGTAGGCAAACGGCCAATGTGTGCGACGGTCTGCCCGAGTCAAGCGCTCGCCTACGTCCGCCCCGAAGACATTGCCAAACGGCGGGAGAAGCCAACGAACATTTTCTATTTTGGAGAACAGAAAATCACAACTAAGGTGTTCATGATGGCGCCGGCCGAGCGGGAGGCTATCGCTTTGGACGTGGTGGACTACATGTGGGAGGAACAGCATGAATTGGCTGCGACGGGACGCTAGCAGAGGATCGAGTAGCGACCCTCTGTGGAAGGAAGAGTTTTCGGTTCGCACGGCCGACGAACGCTACGTCACTCGCAGACAATTGACGAAATTCCTCGTTCTCACCAGTTTCGGCATGTTCGTCGGTAATCTCTGGATTCTGGTGCGCTCGATGTTCTCAAAGGCCCCTTCCTATCCTCAGCAAACGGTCGCGCGTCTCGGCGAAATTCCGGTGGGGGGAGTGAAGTTGTTCACTTACCCGACGAAAGACGACCATTGCATTCTCGTTCGAACATCCGAGAATGAGCACGTCAGCTATAGCCAGAAATGCACTCACCTCTCCTGCGCGGTTTACTACTCGCAGGAGGATAACCGGCTCGAATGCCCGTGCCATAAAGGATTCTTTTCTATCGCTGACGGGTCGGTTCTTCAAGGTCCTCCATCGAGGCCTTTGCCCAAAATCATTCTTGAATCCCGCGGGGACGAACTCGTGGCCGTCGACATCAAGACATCATGACCGTGCCGACAAACATCGATCTGCCTCCGAAAACGCGCGGTCTTACAGCGATCGCCGGCGCCATGTCTCTGATCGCCGTACTGCTGATCGTACAGATTTGGCTACTGAGTGCGGCACTAGAATCATTTCTGGCGGGCAAACATCACACTGCTCTACCCGCTGCGATCTTTTCAGGATTGATGTTTCTGGTTTGTTTCGGGCTTTATCTGTTCGTTGATCGCGTGGACGCCGATGTTCGGCACAGTGATGAGGATCGTCAACGCTGAGTGAGGTTACTGGACATGCCGGTTCAGATTGGAGCGAAAGCCCGCAGTTTTTCCGATCCTACGGGAGTTCTGTCGGACTGCCACAGGCGCATCGAGATGTTCCTTGGACCGTTACAGCGCCGTCGCCGACGTCATTGATCGCCCCTTGGCCGAAGAGGCGCGGTCAGCACTCGAAACCGCTCTCCGATACTTTCGGGAATCGGCCCCCAAGCACACCGCAGACGAGGAAATAAGGACAGCGAATTTTCATGCGCTCCCCTCGGAAGTGTTCGGACGGGTCGGAGACGCTCTCCTGAGGTTCTTTTATACACCTTTGTACTTTCCGACGATGTAGTTGTGGATGGCATTCGACCTCTGTCTCGTATCCAAGCGGCGCACATTTCCAACACACAAGAGCCTTGTCCAGCGAGTCGCAGCTGGCCGGATTCCGGTATCGCAGTCACCTTGGGAAGTTGCCACGCCCATGCACCGGTTAATCAGAACCTAACGATCATGAAATATTTATATCCTTTTCCTTAATGTTTGGAACAGCTAGCGTTTCTTTAGAAAGGATTCCGGGCGGGTCGTGAACGCCGATGGCTTCAGTCCGCAAGTAACCTGGCGTTCACGATCCCGGCCGGGAGTTGCTGTCCTACAGAGTTGACGGAGTCATGACGAATTCGCGGCAGGCTTCGCGGAGGCACGGAGTCGGCGGACATATTCCTCCGAGAAGCGTTGACCGTCGACTCTCGACCAGTGATTGAGATCGGCAAAGGAGAAACGATCGTATGCCAAGCTACAACATTTTCATCACCCAACCGGACCTGGAACAACTCAGCCAGATGGTCGATGGCGTCAGAAAGGCTGTGGGCACGGAACCGGAAACGCTGAAAATGCTCGAAACCGAACTCGACCGGGCCGTGATTCTGTCTCCGTTTGTCATTCCCCCGGACGTGGTTACCATGCATTCCAGGGTACGGGTCCGGGACCTCAGTACGAATCATGACTCCACCTATACCCTGGTCTTTCCTCGCGATGCCGATTTCAACCAGGGGAAGATCTCGGTTCTCGCGCCAGTGGGCACTGCCATCCTGGGAAGTCGCGTTGGCGACCTCATCGAGTGGAAGGTCCCCAAAGGAACCCGAAAGTTGCGCATCGAAGAAGTCCTGTATCAGCCGGAGCGGGCCGGGCGAGTCGCGCGCATCGTTAGTGCGCTGAATCACGAGCGTACCCCCACGAGTCATCCCAGTGTGCTCTGGAATCAGCCCGGCTCTTGCGAGCGGGTGTTTGACGTCTCCTGAGTTCCGAAAACGAAAGTCTCGGGCCTCGGGTCAGGCAACTGCTTTTGCGGAGGAAAGAAAATGCTGATTGTGATTCCGGTGATTGCGGCAACGACGCGCAAGGCGCTGGAGCGGGAGTGTGCCGCCTGTGGCATGAAGACGGTCTTTCCGCCGAGCCATAGGAGGATCGCCGTCGCTTGCCCGGAGTGTGGCGCAACCGTTCCGCCGAAGCATCTGTCGTAAGGCAGCAGAACAGCAGCGGAATCAAAAAGGATAATAAACAGAGAGGAGGATGGAGATGTTTCGAACACTGGAAGAACATGCGGAGCGTTTTTACGGCAAGCGGCCAGGGCTTCTGATGCGCGCGGTTCGCTTCAAGGGCCTGGTGATCACGTCGATGCTGGTGATCGGGATCTTGTTAGCCGTAGTCATGAGCCTGGATTGAGCCCGGGTTTGATCGTCGAGCGCATAACCAATGAAAAGGAGAAACAGTCACGCGGAGATTTGACGAAATGGGGGCAGGGCGCCGGTGCTGACCGTTTCCGGGAAACTGGACAATCAGAAACGAGAACGTTTCTGGCGCGGGCGGCCGCGTTCGCCTCGCAAAGTCTCGATGCCAAAACCGACAGTACCCTTTACCGGCACCTTAGGGAAAAAGCATTTGCTGCTTCGACTCGCACATGTTCGGCTCGAAACCAATCGAATCGTACCCGCAGAAATGAGGCGGGACTCTGCTCGGAAGGGGCACGTTTTGCTGTGAGAATTCTCAACCCGAAGGAGAAATTTGCCATGAAAGAACACTCTGCAACGTCTTTTGCCACGATCATTGAGCTTCGTCCAGATGATCCTTTCTTCCCGCAGATTTCTGAAACGCACGAACGGATTGCTCGCCGTGCCTTTGAACGGTTCGCGGCCAGAGGATTCGCGGATGGAGGGGAACTGGAAGACTGGCTCTTGGCCGAGTCTGAGGTCCTCTCCCCCATGCGGATCGAGTTATCTCACACCGACTCAAAGCTGCAGATCCGGGCGAACCTCTCGGAGTTTCCACACGACGGGATCGAGGTGCGAGTTGAGCCTCGTCGTTTGGTCATTAGCGGCAAGCGCGGGGACAGACGTGAACAGGCCGACGGCGGCCAACGCTGCTCTGAGACTGGCACTGATATCTTGCGTTTGATCGACCTGCCGGTGGAAATCGTAGCGGACAAAGCTTCGGCAGCACTTTACAACCGCCAACTCGAAGTCATATTGCCAAAAGCCTCCATGGAACAGCAGAGGGCCGCCCTGGAACTAGTCGCTTGATCGTAAACTGGGAAGGCATGGTGGGCCTTTCGGTCCGCCGCGCCAAACCCGCACGCCTTCGGCAGGCGGCCCACGGTCAAGCAAAACAGTTCCGGATGTCCCGACGTCGTTCGGATGTAAGATGCGGAGGACAAACGAGGTCCATGTGCAGGTTGAGCCGGCTCACTTTCCCACGACTCCGATTGCTTTGAAGATGGCGGTTGCCATCGGCATCGGAATGCTGGCTGGCCTGGAACGTGAGTGGTCCAATAAAGACGTAGGCGTTCGCACCTTCGCAATTGTCGCTCTGCTGGGCATGCTCTCAGCGCTGATTGGGCAAGGCACTATCCTGACATCTCTGGCTGGCGTGTTCTTGCTCGTGGCTGTGATGAACGCGCGCAGTCTTCTCGCCGACCGGTCGGTGGAGATCACGACATCCGCAGCACTCATCGTGAATTATGTGCTCGGCGTATTGGTCGGCTTGGGTCACATTTTCACTCCGGTTGCGGGGGCCATCGTCATGACCATGCTACTTGCCTGGAAGACCGAATTGAGTCGATTCGCGGGCGGGTTGCAGACTGCAGAAATTCGTAGCGCTGTGCTGCTCGGCTTGATCGGTTTTGTGATCTATCCCGCGCTTCCGAAGCGTTACATCGACCCATGGCAGTTGTTTAATCCCAGCGATGCCTGGATCAGTGTGATCGCCATCGCCGGCATCGGATTTATCAACTACGTGCTGCTCCGTATCTACAGCACACGCGGCCTTTATCTGGGGGCTATCTTCGGGGGTCTCGTGAACAGCAGTGCCACGGTCGCGGAACTTGGGGCTAGGGCCGTCGAGACCGGCATGGTCGCTCAAACCACGACCTTCTGTCTTCTGACCACGATCGCGATGTTTGCCCGGAATCTGATTCTCGCGACGCTCTTCTCACCTCGTTCCCTGGGCGCCACTCTTGTGCCGCTGCTCGCCATGACCCTGATCGCCGGTCTATGGGTCCGCCGGGACACGCGAGTCGAAGAAGACATTCCGGGAACCCTGAAGCTCACCTCTCCGATTTCGCTCGCTACGGTCCTGCGCTTTGGAATGCTGTTCATTGCGATACAAATCCTGGGCACGCTGTTGACGAAGTTCTTCGGCAGTCCGGGACTCCTCGGCGTGAGCGTTCTTGGAGGGCTGGTCAGCAGCGCAAGCACGACGGCGGCGGCGGCCACCATGGCTATGGACGGCAGAATCAGCCCTTCGCTCGCCGGAAGTGCCACCGTGCTCACCTCCTTGGCGAGCGCTGCGGTCAACCTGCCCATCGTTTGGCGAGCGACGAAAAACAAACCCGCAGTAAAGAAATTAGCCTTCCAGATGGCGACGGTAATCGCAACCGGAGTTCTCGCGGTTGCGATCGACCGCATTTTCCAATTCTCCGAACTGTTGCTACGAAGATAGGCCAGCCTCTCTCTTTCTTTTCCGAGCGCCCGATCATTGGGCAAACGCCGCCAAGGCGTACCAAGATGTCAGCAGGACTCGAATTAACTCGCCCACTAGAATGCGGACCCAGGCTGACCATAACGCGGGCAGACAGTTTCCTGCCCCACGCTCGCGGGAGACTTCGACCCTCAGCGATCATGCTCATGAAGTGCTAACCAACGATGGTCAAGCAAAATCTAGTTACCGTAAGACGTGGTGCCCAAATTCACTCAATAACATACATCGGTTAATCCGATCGATTATGTCCAGACTATCTATTTGTCCTATGAGCCGATACGACCGTAAGCTCTAAATCAGGAGAACAAATCACATGAAAAACATTGTCCGGACGGCGATTGGTTTCTTGGGCGTGGCGGTCATGGCCACCCAGTTTATCGGAGTGTCCAACGCCAATGTCATTCCCCTCGAGAGCTCAAGCAACTCATTCGAACAACCCCTGCCGGTTACACCCGCACAGAAAGAGGTCGATCGGCTGCTGAAACAGATTTCCGCCAATGCGGCGATCGCCAGCAGGCACGGCGAGAAACTCGAGTCGTTCACGCGTTCGGGCTCGCGACTGCAGTACCAGACCCACGCAGCCGAGTTGATGAAAGCGAAAGATGCGATCAATCGGATGGGCTCGGATCTTCGACAACTCGAGGACCTGCGTGCGAGCGCTCTGCCCTGGCAGCAGGCGGTTATCGATCGGATGGAGCCGGTGCTCGTCGGTTTAGCCGGTCATGCGACGGAGGCGATTGAACGGCTCAATGAGGACCGCCGCCAGCTGCCTTCCCAGGCGTATCGGGATTCTGTCGGGAGCCTGTACACCTATGCCCAACAGGCCCGCACTCTGATCTCGGTGAACTTGGACTACGCCCAGGCGCGCGAAAAACTCAATCGTCTGGACGCCTCCACGGCGGAACCCGCACTGTCGGCGACGCGGGACCGGACGAGCGTGTCCCCGAAGGCTGCCAAGAGCCTGGAGCAACGGCTTCACAGCGAGTTGTTGAAGTTGCCTTACTACGGGGTTTTTGACCATCTCGCATTCGAGGTCGAAGGCGATCAGGTCCAACTGAGCGGCGAAGTGAGTTGGCCTGCCCTGAAGAAAGATGCCGAAAACGCCGTCCGCAGAGTCGAGGGAGTGGGAGGCGTGTCCAGCGATATCCAGGTGCTGCCGCTTTCAACCCACGACAATCGTATCCGCAGGGCAACCTATTGGGCGGTTTACGGACACTCAGCCTTGGCCCGCTATCGGCTGAACCCGAACCCGCCGATTCGGATCATCGTGGCCAACGGCAACGTGACCCTAAAGGGGGTGGTTACCAGTGAAATGGATAAGACCATCGCCCACCTGCGCGCCAGTGGCGTACCGGGAGTTTTCTCGGTGACGAACGCCTTGAGGGTTGGCAGCTAAAGCCGACACAGGGGAGGCGCCCTCGCGCGCCTCCTTATTTTTGTTGTTCTTATTTCGTTATGATCCGCGAGCGCTCTTCGGGTTCTGCGCCAGTTTGGCGACAAACACCGTCAAGTCATCGTGAAACTCCCCGCTTTCAACGAAGGTCACTGCGCGGTCCATGATCTGCCGCAGAACCTGGGCCGCCGCTTGTCCGGACGAAGCGCGAATCCCGGATAGTACGCCGGATTCGCCAAACTCCTCTCCTCGTGGGCCCGTCGCCTCAATCAAGCCGTCCGAAAAAGCCACGAGCGTTTCCTCGCCGTCGAGCCGGACATGCTCTTCCTGATAGAAAGCTCCAGGCAGCAGCCCCAGCACCGGGCCTCCCGCCTCCAAACGCCGCACGTCCTGCGATCTGGACCCCACGAGTAATGGGGGAAGATGGCCGGCGTTCACGTAGACCAAATCGTGCGCGCTGGGATTGTAGAAGCCCCAAAACAGAGTGACGAACTGGTGGGCGCTCTCTGCGCGGAGAAGTTCATTCAAGGTCCCAGCCATCTCGCCCACACTCTCTCCTTTCCGGGCTCGGGAAAGGCCACGGATGGCGCCGTGCACCACTCCCATTCGCAGAGCAGCAGGCAAGCCCTTGCCGGAAACATCGGCTAGGACCAAGGCGATCTCTCCTGCCTCCGTACGGAATACGTCATAGAAGTCGCCGCCCACCATGTCAGCGGGCACACACTGGCCCGCGAACTCGAAATCGTCTCCCGCGGCTGGCTCCGGAAGAAGCTGCTGTTGAACGGTTCTGGCAAGTTGAAGCTGGTCCTCCAGCATTCTCCCGCGTACATATGCCCTTAGCCGAAAGAGAAAGACGACCATGGCTGTGAGAAGGAAGAGAGATGCCACAGCCGTAACCATAAGGTCGCGGTGCAGCGGATGCAGGATCCCCTCGGGGCCGCGTAAGTAGATTGCGATTTCCACAAGGCGCCAATCGATCGGCGTCTTCGATTCCGACCCAGGCAGAGACACCCTCTTGGTCGGAAGCAGCGCGATCAGGATCGGGCCCTGCGCGGTATTTTGAACAACGAAAGAGTTGTCTCCCCGTTCGAGCGCAGCATGAATCCGATCAGGGGAAAAAACCGGAAGGCTAGCTCCGGGGGGACGGGATGATGCCTGCACCCGACCGTTTGCGTCAAGCACGCTTATCCATGCGATCTCCTCGCTCCGGTCGTCGGCGATCTGCCCCAAAACCAGCTGCAGTTGATTGACAGTATCGACACGTTCCCGGCCGAGCCGGTGCTCGAGCGCAGAGACCTCCTCGGCCGCTTGCACCAGTCCTTCGGCTCGCGCAAGGCGGGCAGTGCTGTAGCGATAGGTCAGGAACGTCTCGACTACGAGCAGAACGGCAAGTCCCGCTCCTACCACCGCCGCAAATTGGAACCACAGAAACTTCTGCCGTTTCAAGAGGATTCCTACCTACCTCGATAACTGTCGCACTTTTCGAGCGACACCGACAAAGCTCTTACGATGCCGACGCTCCAAATAACCTGTACTTCGCTACTTCCGCGATCGCGGCGGCGGCGGGATGCTTGATCTTGCGTTCCGCCGAAATCGCATAGTATTCGACCACTCGCGTCCCCAGTTCGCCGAGTTTCGCGACCCGATAGCGTCTTCGAACCTCGCTTTCGATTGCGCTCGGCGCAGCAAAGATACCCGCACCCGCCTGTCCAAAGGCGGTCAACAAGCCGGTATCCTGAAACTCCCCCAAGATCCTGGGCCGGATCGAATGCGTTTCAAACCATTCCTCTATCATCTGATGGAGAGCGGAATTCTTCATGGGCAGGAGAAATGGGGCTCCCGTAAGACTGTTCGGGAAACGCTTGCGATAAAATTTGGCCAGCCGGGGCGATGCGAACAGGGCTATGCCGGACGAGCCCAGCAGGTGATTGAAGACGCGAACGCGAACCGCCGAGTAAGCGGGAGCGTCTGTCACCACCAGGTCTAGTTCGTGAGCTGCGAGACTCAGAAGGAGCTTCTCGGGCGTGTCTTCGTAGCACTCGATTTGCACACCTCCCCGGATGGCAAGAACCGGTTCCAGAATGCGATAAGCGATCAGCTTCGGAATCAAGTCGGACAGTCCCACGATCAAGCGTAGCGGATGATTGCGCGGACGGCCCTTGAGCACATCCTTAAGCTCTTTTCCCAGAGAGAATATCTCCTCGGCATAGCCGTAGACGAGCTGACCGGCCTCGGTCAGCACCAGGTTTCTGCCTTGGCGGGCGAAGAGTTTCTCGCCGAGATCTTCTTCAAGCGCTCGCAACTGGCCGCTTATGGTGGGCTGCGCGAGGCGTAGTTCTTCACAGGCTCGAGCGATGCTCCCCTTCCTTGCGACGGTCCAGAAGTACAACAGATGGTGATAGTTCAGCCACTCCATCGACGATCAGTTTACATCCAAATAATCGATTCACAGGCGCAACACTTCGATTGACGCGATGTTCAATATTGCTCGCCCCTGCGCGCAGGAAAACAGCCTGTAATGGACTGGCCTGCTCGAAGCCGTGCGGCGGCCCTTTGCCCGGTCACAAACCGGGTGGAGGTTTCGACTGTCTTGACTGAAGGGTAGTTGCGAGCATCATGTAGAACCATGGCGTTTGAGAAGGCACGACTACTTTTCTTGCGATCCTTCTCGGGCAGGTAGCGGCCGCGGTCAACCCGCAAATTCTCCTGTAGCCGAGCGTCTTGTTGTTTGTCCGGCAAATAAACGACCTCAGTGTTTAGCTCGAAAATCGGATCGACCTCGACGAACTCAACCCCATACGCGTCGTTCATTTGCAGAGCGGAGGCGAGATCCCTGGTCACGTCACGGTAATCGGTGCGTTCCATTCCCTAATCGACTTCGTTCAGAACGACCACGTCGGCGTCCTTGAGCTCGGATAACTGGGCATCGATTCGTCTCTTCTGGGCATCGCTCATTCCGCTTCTCATCTGGGCTACACGCTCGAATTCTGCCGGGCCAGAGAGGGCCGCCCGGATCTGTTCGAAGCTGAGGCCTCGTTCGATGTTCCAGAAGACTACGCGGAGAAATTGGCACGGTGCAAAATCGGTGCGATTCCGTTCGACGGTTTCTTGCTTCGCATCGTAGGTTCGAAAATTGCGAACGAAAGGAACCGTCAAAAGACGATCAAGCCGCACGCCCAGCGGACCCTGCGGATGGCCCGTCGAAGAGAGGGCCACCAGTTCGCCGAAGGATAAAAGTGAAGGATTTGCGTCTGCCGCGCCAGCGAGTTGCGGGTCTTGCGACATCGCGTGCCCCTGCGACACCGCCAGAACGAGGGTGAGCGCCCACGCGGCCATGTGATGAGACCAACAGCCGATCACAATTGCGTCTTCCTGGAACTCATTCCGTACAAACCACGGCCTCATCGCGAGAGAACGCCATACTTTCCGGATTGCGCGTATCGGTCCTCCGCAAGCCAACTTGTCTCTCACGAAAGAATGGAACTGGAAGAAGTTTCTGGACATGCAGGTGCAGTTGTATTTCGATTCCTGACAGCCCACTCGCCGCATCAACGCGGGCGCTTCGACCCAATGATACGGAGCGGGCTCAGGAATCGGCAAGGCTGAGAAACAAGATTCCGCGAAGCTTACTTTCTGTCACCATCGGCAAAGCCGCCAGTTAACAAAACATGAACAATACCCTCCACTTTTAATAGTTTTGTTCAGTATTCGCGGCGTTTACATTGAGCTTGTAAGCCGGGATCGGGAGTGCTGTCGAGGACGGATCCAGTACCCAAGCGTGGGGCGACGCGACGGAGGGAGGTGGTTTTGTGACTATCGCAGTGTCTGTGCAGCTACCGTGCAAGAGGATTCTTGTCGCCACTGACTTTACTCCAAACTCGGAGCGGACAGCGCTACTGGGTCTGGAAATCGCCCGCCTCTGGGGAGCCAGTCTTCATGTGCTGCATGTCGTGCCGAAGGAAGGATACGGGGTAACGGGAGTGCATATGCTCGGTGCGGCAGAGTTTGCCCGGCGTGACGCTCGAAGGCTCGAGCTGGAACTCTTGCAAAGAGGATACCTCGAGGGAATCGCCTACCAGGTCTCAGTCGAGAAGGGCGAAGTTTGGCCGGTTGTGGCCCGTGTGACCGAAACCGAGCGCATAGGCTTGGTTATTGTCGGCAGCCACCGCCGAACTGGTCTCGGCAAACTATTCGCGGGATCAACGGCCGAGCGAGTCTTTCGCCAATCTTGCTGTCCAGTATTGGTCGCCGGGCCGAACCTTCGCTCGTCGCACCGGGCCGGATTGTCGGGGAAGATACTCGTTCCTATCGATATTTGGAGCGAGGAACCGTGTGCCCTTCCGCTCACGAAATCTCTCGCGCACGAAATGCAAGCGCAGGTGATCTTCTTGCACGCCATTCGTACTGAGGGTCGGGAATCTACCTACAACAAAGATCGCGCGATGCGCTATGCCCAAAGCCGGATGCGGGAGCTCGTAGCCTTGCCGAACGGGGTTGGTCTGCCACCGGAATGCGTGGTCGAGACCGGTGAACCGGCCGACGTCATCGTGAACGTCGCCAGTCAACGCGCTGTGGACATGGTGCTGCTGGGAGTGCGCTCTCCGTCAATGTTCTCTGATCGTCTGCGCTCATCCACTGCGTGTCGTGTGGTCCAACAGGCATCCTGCCCGGTGTTGACGGTCTCCAGGATGCAGCGCCAGCGTGGTTGCGGCGAGCAGTCTCACATGCAGATAAGTGACTCCGTCGAGTCGTTGTCGAATCCCGAGACGGTCATGTCTTAAAGGTGAGTGGCGTCGTGCCTCCGTTGTCAGAGTGGCTAATGAAAGGTTTGCGCCCGGGCATGAGGATCCTTCGCATACTCTTCTGGTTCGCTGGGGTGGCGACCGTGGTGATGCTTTCGGGTTGGGGCGCATTCTGCCTCTGGCCGCGCCGCATTGACTTCATGGCGCAATCGCTGCCTTCGGTCCGATTTGAGGACAGCAGAATGGTGGTTCCGTTCCCGACAAAGGTCCTGCTTGCCGAAGTCGAAAAGTTTACCCAAGAACTTCCCGCGTACCTGTGGTTCGACTATCTGCGAGGCCGTCGCGGCATTGACCCAGCTCAGGTGCTACTGGTGGTGACCGAAGACGCGATGACACCAGTCTATCGGATCGAACTGGCATTGCCGAACGACGCCATCACCGCCATCCCGTTCCTGGCCGAACTCAAAGCGAAGGGTTTGATCGAAGGCTTCGACCTTCTGTTCACTGTGCCGGCACAACTGGAATACCGAAGAGAACAGACGGAGCTGTTTGTCGCGGCATACAAGAGACCTGTGGATCGAAAGCTGGAGACGCTGCCACGAAAACAACTCATGTCCTCGACAGCGCACTTTCTGGCATTCAAGTCACGCACCGACCCGCGCGTACGCAGGCTAGAGGAAGCCGGCCCCACCAGGTTAAACCATGAGCAGGCCTCCGAAATGGCCGCAGACATCATTGCGGTGGCAGATTTTTACCAGTTGCCGCTGGATACATTTCTCGGCATAGGCGCCATGGAGAACAATTATTTGACCATTCGTGGGGATCTGAATCATGCCATTTGGAAAAAGAGGGCGGCGAAAGATGACATCATCCTAAAACGGAAGCACCACAAGGTGTTGGTGAGCAATTATTCCATCGGTGTCTGGCAGATCACACGAGAGACCCTGCGCTATGCTCATGCCCTTTATCTCAACGACAAGAGAGACTACAGCCGTCTACCCGAACGTCTCAGACCCCCGAAAGCGCTAGAGTTCGACCTTACCGATGCGCACGTGCTCACAACCTATGCCGGACTGCTCTTGCGCGATCTGCTTGACCGATTCAACGGGGACATTGAGAAAGCCGTCGGGGCGTACAACGGCGGTCCCCGCAACCCAAATGCGCAATACGCCGCCGGAGTTCAGATGGTGGGACAATACGCCCGGAATATCCTGGAGCACGTTGTGGCAATTGGCGAGGAAGCGGCAGCCGACGATTTCGATCGTGCGCTCGTCCGCGCAACTGAATGAATGCCGTAATTCCATTTTAATTGACCTGCTGTTTCGCCACTCCTTGTTTGACGGGCACGCCCGAACCCGGCGATTTACCAACCCGTCTATGGATCTCCCACTTCCTACCAACATCAGCCGGTCTTGGCATAGTCGCCTGAGTTTGTCCTCTACCCCCAAGTGGAACAGCTCGGGCGTGGCAGTATCGGCACTCTAGAACTGTTCCCACCGAGGATCAACATTTCGGCACTCAGGACCTTCGTCATGGGCGCCCGGACCCGCAAGTCAGTCGGACCAGGTCCGGTCGTTCCATCGCGGCCATCGGGGAGTGTCGATGGTAAATCCGGCCCTGGTCGTCCTGCTCGCTTTGCCCCGCCCGAACCCTCACCTCTGTTTTTGATTGGCGATCACGAGCTTATTGTCTACGCTGAACGCGCCGGAGACTGATCTTGCCTGGGTCTCCGCGAGTTGCCGATCCATTTTGCTGTCCACCACACCGTAGAGGGTGACGTGGCCGTTGTCCACGATGATGCGAATTGGTTTCTCGGGCACCATGGCATACTTCCTCATGCTGGATTGGCCGTAGATGGCCCGGGCGACGCGAATGCGCAGGTCATCATCGAAATTCGAGGTCGGCAGAACATTAATGTCATCGATTACGTCTTTGACGCCCGGAGTCGTCTCGACGATCGCCACGGCGGAATCACGGCTGGGGTAGTCGCGCACATCCCCGCCAATCGTTACCACCCCCTCTTCGACCTTCAGATTCAGGGCATTGAACATGATGCCGTAGCCGATGCGGTCATAGCTGAGCTTGTCGCTAATCTTGCTCTGCAGTTCGGCGTCTGGCACATTACCCTCTACCTGGATGTGGTTCCGCACTCCGTCCGCATGATTGATCTTGCTAACTTTTCGCGCGGCGTCGACTTTATCGATATATAGCTTCACGGAACCTTCCAGCGTGACAATGCCGTCGTCCGTGCTCGCGGTGATGCCCTTCCATTTATCCTTGGAAGTGAGGATCTTGACTGCCTGCTCCTGCACCGCCTGGTCGTAACGACCGGCCGCGGCACTAGCCTGCAGTGGCCATACCTGCATGGCCAACACAGCAGCAACAATAAAACCTGAAAACATCCGATTCATCCGTATCATTTCTTCTTCTCCTTATTATGTTTGTTCAGTCCGAAACTTTGATTCCCCTGATTCCAGAAACGAGCACTACTGCAGCCACCGCTACCTGCTTGAGAGTAGTCTTCAAGGCTGCTTCGAGTTTTCGAGACTTGCGGAGCAGCTTCTCACCGCCGACTCGAGGTCTTCCGCCGACTCGGTGGCAGATCCCCATCTGCTGCTTCCACGGGCACAGCGGCGTTTTGTCTTGCCGCGTTGCGACGCGAGTTCATTTCTGCCCAGATTAGCCATGCCACTGCGGCCGCCGTCAGTACACTCACAAGGATGTTTGCTGCCATATGTCACCTCCTGGAAATTTTTGAAGTTCCTGTGTGCTCTTGTTCCATGAACCCTCTCCCCTACGACGAGCGAAGGTTGCCCAATCTTTCCATCTCTTGCTGTCACTCGACTCGCGTTGCCCGCTCTCGAATAGCGCGCACTCCTTCGGTATTCGCAATCTGGGTCAAGATCCGCTCACGATTCGAGGGTTCCGCTCCGCGCACCGTCACTACACCCTTGCGAACCTTGAGCTTGAGTCCACCGAACCCCTGTTTCCGCAGGTCGTGCTTCAACTGCATACGTAACGCGAAATCCGGAATCCGCGGAGGAATGACGGTAATGTTATTGGTCACGGCCCTGACGTGATCTACCTCATTAGCTTTCCTCGCCGCCTGGCGCTTGTCCTCCAGAAGCACAACGGATCCTTTCATGGAGACAAACCCGGCCCTAACGGTGAAGTGCACATTCTCGAAGCGGGCATCTTCGGTGAATTCCTCCTGGAGTTTTCCAAGGATCCAGACGTCGTGTTTCTGCGCTGCCCGAATGACAGTCCAAGTGATGGCAACGAGACTGAGTGTCAGCGAAGCGATCACAACGGATTTCTTTGGTCGCGACATGTTCTCTCCTAGTAGCCAATAGGTTGCGGTATGACAAGTGACCAGATCGTCCACCCACTTGAAAGTTAACAATCATGGAATCGTCAATAAAAGTAGATAAAGTGCGATCTATCATTCCAATTTCCTTAACAGTGATTCCGCCTAATCCCTGCGCATATTCCCGTTGTTGAATTCCGCGTGCGTCTGGAGGAAGCGTAGAACATTGCTCCGGGAGAAAATTCCTTCGAGATGCCCATCGGATATCACGGGCAGTTGATTGATGTCCTCGCGGCCCATCAACTTGAGGGCCTCGGTCGCGAGAGTGTCGGGAGCGACGGTGCGCAGTTCGCCGAGTGGGCGCATCGCGCTTTGCACGCTGGTCTGCGGCCAGTCGCCGCGCTCAACTGCCTTAATCTCGTGGGGCGTGATCAGGCCCACAACCCGATCGCCTTGGGCGACGAAAAAACAATGACGTCCGGTGCGCAACACATATTCATTGATAAAATCTTGAAGGCTCAAATGGCCCGCGACGACCGGATAGTCACGGTCCATGATTTCGACGACGCGTCGGCCCTCGAGCCCTGCCGTTATCTTTCCCTGCAGATAGCCGGCGCGCGACGCATCGAGCAGAAACCATCCGACGAAAGCCAGCCATAACCCGCCAAAACTTGCGCCCACAAAAAAGCGGAAGAGTCCCGACAATATGAGCAGGAACGCCACGATCTGCCCCACGGATGAGGCCAGTCGGGTTGACTTCTCGGCGCTACCGGTGACCCACCAGATGACGGCGCGCAAGACGCGGCCGCCATCGAGCGGGTACCCGGGAACCATGTTGAATGCGGCGAGCCCCAAGTTGATGTAGCCAAGCCACACCAGCACGGAGATCGCGGGAGTGACCGGTTCACTCCCGGGCAGCCACCCGATGAGCCGGGCGATTCCAAGAAGGATGACGCCAACGAGAATACTCGTGATGGGCCCGACGATGGCGATCCAGAACCCTGATTTCGCGTCCTTGGATTCCGACTCGATCTCGGATACGCCTCCCAGGGCGAAAAGGGTGATGGCACGAACGCGCAAGCCGCGCGCTTTTGCGACCAGGGAGTGCGCCAGTTCGTGCATCAGGAGGGTTGCGAAGAACAGGGCGCCGGTCCCGACCGCCGCTGTCCAGGTCACCCCGCCAGACCAATGAGGTGCGACTGCCCGGAAGTGCTGGGTGAGCGAGAGTACGATCAGCAGGGCGATAATGAACCAGCTGTAGTGGAGACCGACAGAAATTCCGGCGATCCGGCCCAGCTTGACGTGTCGATTCATGGCATTAAAACCTCAAGCTTCTCCGCAAGCGCAAGATGCTTCCTGGTTGTATTGAGCGACGGGATTCGATTACCGCGAGCCTTGCTCGGCAGGCTCTCATCCGCGGAAATTGTGGCTTTCATATTCACGTGCGACTCCTCCTGTTCGCAAAACAGCAATTCAAACCGACGGGTATCTTTATTTCTGGTGGACGAGGTGTCCCTGTCGGTTCTCCTGCCAGCACTCCTCGTTCTGCTCTGAGCAGAAGGGCCTCTCCTTGCCATAGGTGACCGTCGTGATCCGATCGGAATTTACTCCGCTTTCGACCAAGGCCTGCTTGACACGATTGGCCCGTTTATCGCCTAAGGCCAGGTTGTATTCGATCGATCCGCGCTCGTCGCAGTGGCCCTCGATCATGAAGCTGAGGCTTGGGTACTCGGAAAGAAACTTTGCATCGTACTGGACGGCTTGCTGTTGATCGGTGCGAATGTCGTATTTGTCGAAGTCGAAAAAGATGTTCTTTATATTCTTCGAGAACAACTCCTCGAGGTTTGGCTTGGGCGTCTCCGCAGGTGGAGGTGGTGGCGCATTCACGGTGATCCTCGCCGTGGCTGTCTCGCTACCTCCGGGCCCTTTCGCTGTTAAGTGGTATGTCGTCGACTCGGTCGGCATCACACTCTCGGAACCGCTCGGCGGCACCGAACCGATGGAGTCAACGATGATGTCAGTCGCATTCCTCGTATCCCAGGTAAGGGTGGCAGACTGACCCCGTTCAACAACGGTCGGGCTTACGGTCAATGAGGCTGTCGGTGCCGGAGGCGCAGGCGGGGGCGGCGGCGACGGGGGGGCCACCTTCTTCTTGCAAGCACCGAGCGTGAGGATTGTCCCCATCGCAAACACCAGCACGGTCCATTTTGATTTGCGTTGATTCATTTTCAGATCCCCTTGAGGCCTCGGCGATATTCGTTATCTTTAACTGCTACGCAAACAACAAAAGCATGCGATCGACCAAACCAAACCCGCTACTGTGGGCTCTAGTTAACTCGAAGCAAGTGAAGGATTTGCACTGGGAGTGCAGGCAGTTGCTACGGAAGCGTGGCGAGAAGAAGTGGCGATATCGCGTCAGGTGACGAGGTATCCGAGTGTTCATCCGTCAGCAATCATGTGCTCCATATTTGTTTGGGGTCGATGGCGATGCTGTGAAGCGGGGTGAATGACTTGCGAGAACTCTCGAAGAAGAGCTCGGAATGAGTTCGGGATAGATCGATGGTGCCTTCGCGTCGGAGCGCAGAACTGGAAGAGCTTGCCGGTCAGTATATGAAGGAGGTTGCAGCCGGCGAAGACACGCTGAATACTCTCATGCGGCTAGAACCTGTGTTCCGAATTTCGTGACGCGTGCCGGCCGGCACAAATATCACGTCCTGCTGAAGTAGACTCCTTGCATCTCCGTCGAGCAGCGCTTTCCCTTCACCCGCAACAATAAAAAGGACTCGGTCCGCCGCATCGCCAGCTTCGTCTGCGATTTCGTGTCCGGGAGGAATAGTGATGAGTTCCAGCAGACGGTGCCGTCCGGCACAAATCACCTTGCTGAAACGGTTGGCTTTTCTGTTGCGTTTTGTGATCTTGCGTCGCACCGATTTGTTTTGCAAGTCCAGCGACAATCCATTTGTGCTCATGGTCAATACCCCTGTTGAGTCGCATACCGCGCTTAGCAATCGCCAATGGTATGGGCACGCCGCTTGCCAAAGGGCCTTGACAACGGTGTCGATCGACCGTACCGCCCTAAGTGTTCCGCATGAGCGAGTTAACGATGCGATCACTTGGATAGGACTTGCGCAATAGAAAGCGACCCCGACCTGGAAATGTTCGTATTTCGTCAGGTGACGGACGGGTGGTTTAAGGACAGCGCCGATCCGGGGTGCTGTGGAGGTTGGATCCCGCAGAAGTCGGGTTGCCGTGTCGAATTTGGCCAACCATCCTCTCAAGTCGTACACTGGATGCGGGCAGCTTCCGGCGGATCATTCGCTTCATACAATTTTAGCGATGGGGGCACTGAGGTGTTTTCACCGCGCAAACTCGTCTCTGACCTGCTCCTATCTACAAGCAGCAGGCCGGCAGTGTTGCGGTACGGCTTCGCCGTCCTCACAACCATGATTGCGGTGGTCGCTACTCGCTCTGTAGCGGACTTCGAACGCGCTCCCTACTTTCCGTTCTTCATCCTCACCATTCTGTTCACGGCTTTTTATGCAGGCTTGCGTCCTGCCTTGCTGGCAATTGTCCTGTCAAGCCTGTCCAACTACTTCATGTTCATTGTCCCGTTCTACCGGCTCGGCTTCGCGCGCCCGAATGATGCACTTCGGCTTGGCATCTTCGTCTTGCTGAGCCTGCTGATTGCCGGACTGGTTGAATGGCTTCGTTTTGGGATGACCGAATTGCGCCTGGCCCAATTCAAGATAGCGGAGCAGGCGGAACGGTATCGAGTGACGTTAACGAGCATCGGAGACGCGGTCATCGCGATCGATGTTCAGGGGCGGATTCAGTTCATGAACCGGATTGCAGAGTCGCTGACCGGCTGCTCTCTGGACCAAGCGGCCGGACAAGCGGTGGGAGACACGTTCAACGTTGTGAGCGAGGCGACCCGCAAACCACTAGCAAACCCGGCCCTCGAAGCCTTGCAAACAGGCATGGTGGTCGATCTGGAGAACCACGCGCTATTGCTCGGGAAAGATGGCACCGAGCGGCCGATCGATGATAGCGGATCTCCGATTCGCGATTCCTCCGGGAACATCATCGGGGCCGTTTTGATTTTCAGAGACATTTCCAAACGACGCGCATATGAAAGAGAAAGGGAAAAACTTCTGCAGCAGGAGCAGGAGACGAAGCAGGAGTTGGTGGCGGCCCTCGACGCCCTGCGGAAGAGCGAAGCACGTTTTCGAACCATCGTCGACTCCAACATGATGGCAGTATGTTTTTGGGAGGTTAACGGAAGGGTGGTGGATGCGAATGATCGTTACCTGAAGCTGATCGGCTACAGCCGCGAAGACCTCGCCTCGGGGAAAGTAAACTGGCGGCAGATCACGCCGAAGGAACACTGGAAATCCGACGAAGAGGCCCTGCGCCAGGCACGAAAGACTGGGATTTGTTCTCCTTACGAGAAGGACTACGTTCGCAAAGACGGCACCAGAGTCCCAGTTCTCATGGTTTACGCGATGCTCGGATCAGCGGAGGACCAGGGAGTCGCTTGCTTCTTCGATTTGAGTGAACGCAAGCTGGTGGAGAAGCTGACGGTAGAAAAGCTCTATCTGGAAGAAGAGATTCGCAGCGAGTTTAACTTCGAGGAAATTGTCGGCCAAAGCACAGCTCTCAAGATGGTATTGAAGCAGGTCGAGACCGTGGCACCCACCGACTCGACGGCTCTGATTCTCGGGGAGAGCGGTACGGGCAAGGAACTGATTGCCCGAGCCATCCATGACCACAGTGCTCGTCACGAACGTACTTTCGTGAAGTTGAATTGCGCCGCCATCCCCACAGGCCTCCTGGAAAGCGAGCTGTTCGGACATGAGAGGGGCGCCTTTACCGGTGCGATTGCACAGAAGCTCGGTCGATTGGAGCTCGCGCACCGGGGAACCCTTTTCCTGGATGAAGTCGGGGACATACCGCCGGAGCTGCAACCCAAACTCTTGCGGGTTTTGCAGGAAAGGGAATTTGAAAGATTGGGAAGTACGCGGACCCAGACGGTCGACATCCGGCTGATCGCCGCTACCCACCGCAATTTGGATCAGATGGTAAAAGAGGGGAAGTTCCGGGAAGACTTGTACTACCGCCTGAAGGTCTTTCCGATTCATGTGCCTCCCCTCCGGGATCGGGCCGAGGATATCCCGTTGCTCGTCCGCTACTTTGTCCAGAAACATGCGAAGAAGATTGGGAGACACATCGAGACCATACCTCCGGAGACCATGCAGGCGCTGAAACGGTGGCATTGGCCAGGTAATGTACGCGAGCTCGAGAATTTTCTGGAACGCTCTGTCATCCTCACGCAGGGTCCTCTCTTGAGGGTACCGCTGTCCGAGCTTCGGGCTGACGAGAGAGGCACGGAAGAAACAAACAACCATACGGCCACGCTGGACGAGACCGAGCGTCAAGCCATTCTCGCTGCCCTGCGTGACTCGCGAGGAGTGATCGCCGGTTCTGACGGTGCAGCAGCTCGCCTCGGGATGAAGCGTACAACTCTCAACTCCAAGATGCGCAAGCTGGGCATCACCCGCAAAAACGATTGGTTGTGAGCGTCATCTGACGGAATATCGCCACTTCGCATTCTCCCCCCAAGTCCCATCGCACCCACAATCTCTGTGTTCCTCTGACCTAACTGCTTCTCCTCTCTGACTTTACTAGAGCTCATGCAGTGCCCTTCGCGTTTGGCGCACGGATTGCCCTTCCGCAAGAGGCAGTTGCACTCGGCGTCACCGAGGACAAGAGACGAAACGCTGCCAGGCAGAGTACTGCGGGTAATGAGATATGACCACCACTAAGAGGAGTCTCTAACGATGTTGCGCGTTACCGTCGACCAAGAAAGCGATCCGGTCGTTCTCAAGGTTGAAGGCAAGCTCACTGGACCTTGGGTGAGGGAGCTAGAGGACTGTTGGCGGAACACGCGTCTGAAGTGCGCTGGCAGACGTTTCCGCGTTGAGCTGAATGACGTCAGCTTTGTGGAAGACCGTGGACGAGTGTTGCTGAAAGAGATGATCCACAGCGGCGACGAGCTGGTAGCCTCCGGGCCCATGATGAGATCGGTCCTGGAGGAGATTGCGGAAGGGTGACTCACATGGCGATTAACGAATTGCATATGCCGGACTCAACAGAATTTCGTGTAACCACAACAAGTGGGGGAGCAATCCCGTTGTGCATAGAACGCCAGCGAGCTTCGATTGCCAGCGATGTTACGAACAACAATGGCACTCGTCAGAATTCCGCCGGCTTCCGTGCCATGCGCGACGAACTCCTGATTCAGAGGATTCGTGCCGGGGAAACCGACCTCTTCGAGGAATTGATCCGTCCGTATCTTTGCGTGGCGTTCGCGCTGGTACGGCCTGTGGTAAGGGACCACGCAGACGCGGAAGATGCCGTACAGCAATCGGTACTGCGCGCATTTTCGAACTTGCCCAAGCTGCGCTCGGCCTGTTCGTTCCGCGCCTGGTTCATTCAGATTGCGATCAACGAAGCGCGCATGATGCGTCGTCGCAACGCGCGCCGGCGTCTGGACGTGCCTGTAGACCAGGCGGATCTCGATGCCACACCACATTCCCGGCGCTGGGTTCCGGCGAGATGGCAAGAACTTCCATCAACCCGACTCCTACGCGAGGAACTTCGAGCGCGGATCAGGAAGGCTGTCGAAGACCTGCCTTCCAAGCATCGTGAAGTCGTCGTTCTCCGGGACCTTGCAGAACAAAACACGCAAGAAACCGCCAGAGCACTCGGCGTTACTGTGGCCACTGTAAAAGCTCGATTGCACCGGGCTCGAATTCAATTACGGGCGAGCCTTGGTCCGATTCTGTCACAACATTCCCACAACTCAGAGGCGAACTGTTTCTATCCATCTGGACTGCCAGCATGAACGAAGAGAAGAACAATCCGCGCCGAAGATGGCTACGCAGGATCGAACTTGGGTTGTTCGCGTGTGGCATCGCTCTTCTGCTGTTTTGGGGAGCAGCGCAACTGCAGAGCATCATCGCATCTCGTAAAGCGGTTCGGGATTTCACAGCGCTCGACTCCGCCGGGCTCACATCCGGTGATCCAATGCGGGCGGAGACAGGAGGCACATCCGGCATGGGGGCCGATTTCGGCCTGCGAGCTGAAAACGGAGTTTCCACGAACCCCTCGACATCCGTAACGGATCACCATCGTGCTCTGGCCCTATTGACGATTCCGAAGATCAGTCTTGCAGTTCCCGTGATGGAAGGAACCGACCGCCTGACACTCAACTACGCAGTGGGAAGGATATCAGGCACGGCACGACCAGGAGAGCAAGGAAACATCGGAATAGCCGGACACCGGGACACCTTCTTCCGTGGGCTCAAGGATGTGAGCATGGGGGACAGTCTCCAGTTACAGAGCAGCGGTGAAACGGCCATCTACATCGTGGACCGGATCAGGATCGTGAATCCCGAGGATGTCGGTGTTTTGAAGCCGAGATCTCTCCCCACGCTTACGCTGGTGACTTGCTATCCGTTTTATTTCGTCGGCAACGCACCAAAACGCTACATCGTGTCTGCCACTTTGGCGCAGGAGACGCTCCCGGTGGCGTCGGCGACAGTGTCACCCAACAATTTTGTTTCAACCAAATAAGGAGAAAACAATGAGCAGTTTCAGCAAGAAACGCAACTTACTTACCCAAGCAGCCAGCTGTGTGTTCGTGTGCACGGTCATGGCTGTGGCCGCTTGGGCGCAGGACATCAGCACACAAACCGTCCAGCACGGGCCTTCCTCTTTCGAGACCCAAGTGCGGAACGCAGAGGTGGTCTACGTCGAGGGCAATGACCTGGTGATCAAGGTGGACAACGGCCGGGTGGAACACCTGGTCGTCCCCGAGTCCGACAAGTTCCACATCGACGGCCGAGAAGTCAGCGTGTATGACCTGAAACCTGGGATGAAGTTGACGGAGACAATCATGACGACGACCACTCCCCGGTACGTCAATACCGTGAGGACGATCGAGGGGAAGGTCTGGCACGTGAATGCCCCGCACAGCGTAATCGTGACGCTTCCTGATCACAAGCACGTGTTATACAACGTGCCCAGCCACGCCCAATTCACCGTCAACGGTACGAAGAAAACAGTGTTCGACTTGAGAAAAGGAATGAAGTTCACAGCCACAATCATCACGGATGAGCCGGAAACCGTGATGGAACAGAGCAAGCACGTTGTCGCCGAGGCACCGCCGTCGCCCGAGTTGCCTCGCAGAGTAGGGGCGTTGCTGTTTCTGACGCCCGGACCAGCCGAGCCGGCCACGATAGCAAGTGCAGAACAGCTTCCCGAAGAACTGCCAAAAACCGGGAGTTTGCTGCCTTTGATCGGATTGCTTGGCACTTTGGCAACGATGACCTCGTTCGGAGTGCGCGCACTGCGCCGCGTCACAGACTGAGCTAGGGGCGGCGGCCCATCGGTATGAACGAACCGGTGGGCCGTGTTTCCTTCTGTCGTCCAAAAACGAGTGTTAAGGTTTGTGGTGGATTCACAACTGCCAAGAAGCTTTTCTGCGGCGAGATGCTCATTGTCGGTGTTAACAATGCGGAGCCCGAGTGCTCCCGGCGGAAGCGTTCAACGATGCGTGAAGGTAACGCAGCGGAACGATGACAGAAACGAGGTAGGGCGAGATGAAGGAAAATGTCGGTTCGATGGGTCTCTCGGAAGCCATCGTCGATCGTGATGCGCTCTATCTTCTCGCGTGTTCTCTCGTGTGGCAGCGTGGGGGCGATATTGAGGCAGGTTGGGAACTTGTGAAAGCCCTTTCTCGACCCGATCCCGTCTTGCAAACAATAGCGGAAGTCGGCCTAGTCCAGGCTGGACTCAGGTCCATAGCACTGATCGAGGCTGCACTCGAAGGAGGCGAGCTTCAGATTGAAGATGGAGGATCATGCCTGCATAAGCTTCTGCTAGCCAACATGCTCGCGTGCTCCCTTCCAAACTGAAGTAGGGGTGTCTGCCGGCAGTCGTATGTCCGTCGTGGTGCATGAAGATGTTTCACATGCCCGATACTTTCGTTGCACTGGATACTGTCCCATTACCTCACCGTTGAGAGTCGCCGGCTTTACGAATGTTCAGATTCATGACTCACGAATTCCCATCGGTGGCGAACGGCTGACGAGCCAATGCTTATCCGCCGTGCGAAGACGAGCCGCGACACAGGAAGGTGATATGCGCTCCCGAGAGGCGGGTGCGCTCATTTTGAACATGCATTCCCGGCCTAACAAATCGGAGGCCCGCCGTGGCACCCGAATCAAGCAGGAGATTCCCGTACTGGTTACGAATCCGGATCCCGCCCATCCGTTTTCCGAACCAGGTCTGACTCTGCTGGTCAATCCGCAGGGATGTGCAATACGGCTCGGCCATCCGCTGTCGATTGGCACGGCGGTCCGGTTGGAGCAACTTCCGGGCGGGCGCGGAGCCGGCGCCCGGGTGGTGAACTGCATCCAGATCGACGACTACAAACAGTTCTGGCTCTTGGGGCTGGCCCTTGACGAGCCAGGCAACGTGTGGGGAATCGAAGCTCCGCCCGAGGATTGGAGCCTCGGCACTTGAGGTATCACCATCCATCCCCGAGCGAGATCCAGGTACTGTCATCCGCCAAGGTGCTGTGCCCGGCCGACGAGCGACCACCCTAAACCTCAGGCCCGGTCTCCATGTTGAGTGTAAACTGCAAAGCGATCGTCAAGGACCACAACTCGGAATATTCAAAGCAACGCTCTACGAACGGAGATCGCTGCCTTAACGTTCGTTGTCAACAAGATTGTTCTCGTACCGTCAATGGAAAGATCGGTCGATCGTGAAAAACCGCAGACCCGACGCGGGCGGCGCAGCCTCTTTGCTCTTCTGAGATTCCGCCTCTTTGCGTTTCTGGCTGTTTTCGGTCCCGGTTTCATCACGGCCAACGTCGACAATGATCCCGGCGGCATCTTCACCTATTCGCAAGCCGGCGCCAAATTCGGTTACGCGCTGCTGTGGACCATTATTCCCACGACCGTCGCGCTTGTCGTTGTGCAGGAGATGGCCGCGCGCATGGGAGCTGTGACGGGAAAGGGTCTGTCCGATCTCATCCGAGAGGAATTCGGACTGCGGGCCACTTTCTTTACGATGATCGTCCTGGGACTGGCGGATTTCGGCACCATCGTAGCCGAGTTTGCCGGTCTGGCGTCCGGCATGGGAATTTTCGGAGTCAGCAAGTACATCGTGGTGCCGCTGGGAGCCGCGCTGGTATGGAGCTTCATCGTCTTCGGCTCGTACCGACCCGTGGAGCGGGTCCTGGTTTTGTTTTCGCTGATCTACATCGCGTATCCGGTTTCAGCGATTCTGGCTCACCCTGACTGGGGCTTGGCCTTGCGCGAGACTTTTGCTCCCAGCATTAGCAGCAGCTCCGAGTATCTGGTCATGCTCATCGGCCTGATCGGAACAACCATCACTCCCTGGATGCAGTTTTATCTACAGGGTTCCATCGTCGAGAAAGGAATCACCAAGCGGCAATACCGTCTCAGCCGCTGGGATGTCATCACCGGCTGCCTGCTGACCGAAGTCGTTACCTTCTTTATCGTCCTGGCCTGCGCGGCTACTTTGTACGTGGCAGGCCACCGCGATATCTCCGACGCTGCGGAGGCCGCCGTTGCCCTACGTCCTCTCGCTGGCCCTTTCGCTTCACTCCTGTTTGCCGTGGGGCTTATCAACGCCTCTTTGTTATCGGCAGCGATACTGCCGCTGGCTACTTCCTACAACATCTGCGAGGGCCTCGGATTTGAGTCCGGAGTGAACAAGAAATTCTCAGAAGCGCCGGCCTTCTATTGGCTGTACACGGCTTTGATCGTGCTGGGGGCCGGATTCGTTCTCATCCCCAGATTGCCGCTGATCAAGGTCATCCTCTACTCCCAGGTGGCCAATGGCGTCCTGCTTCCCTTCGTCCTTATTTATATGTTGTTGCTGATCAACAAACCCGAACTGATGGGAACCTACCGCAACGGGGCGGTGGCCAACGGCATCGCCTGGAGCACAAGCGTGATTATGATCATTCTTACGGTTGCAATGATTTGCACGTCCCTATGGTGAGAACGGTCGCGCCAAAGGATGTCAGCCGCATCGTAGCCGCCGAAGCAATCTTGTTGGATCTAGCGCACGGCCAGTCACGAACCGAGGCCGACCTTCTTACCCGAAAGAAATACGGGCTTTGGAAAGTCTCCCGGACCTTCTATGGCTTAAGTCATAGCCGAATCCTCTGCCCCATGCCGCACTGCCGGCTCTTTTCTTATCTGCATGAATCTGCATGACCGGATCGTAGAGCGGTGCTGCCAGATTGGGAGCTTCCGCGAGGGTGCCCAGGACATCCGCGTGTCTCACTCGTGCGTCCGGACACGACGTGAAAACCGCTAGGCAACAACTGGGGGCTCAGTGCAGAAAACTACTAACAAGGGCTGCCATCGCGGCTGCGATTCTGGTGACGGCGAGGGCATCACGATCGTGACGAATGGAATCGCAGAGCCGCTGACGCCTGCCGTGCAGGACTAGATCCCCGAGCGTTCGAAAGTCGTTAAGCAGACGGTTTGCTCGGCCTAATTGCCGAGCCCGGTGTGCCGCTAGAGTGCTGCACAGTCGCTTACACAGCTACCTCATTGCGAATACGAATCGGAATGCGGCGACCAGCCATTGCAGGATAGGCACTGAGTCGACGTCTATTGCCGAAGACAGGCGGAGCATACACCTTCGGTGGTCGAAGGTGTTCCACTCATGCCCGCCGGTACAGGACCACAGATCGTCTTTGCGCGGTGACCGACTGCACAGTGGGCACCGAATGCGAGCCCCATCTGGCCGATCGGTCCGCTCCTGCTCAAGCTGAGGATCAAGGACAACAGAAGATTTCACGGAGACGGCCGCCATGGTCCGTTCGCGACCTCATTATGACCCGCGTCGGAGCGCACCTGGCGATCAGATTACGTCGACAGCAGGTCGGATTGGTAAAAGTGACGATGCTCGAACAAGGATCGCGGCAGATCAAACACTCGTGTCTCGCTCCGGTCGTTCCCTGATTTCCTTCGCCGCGTGCAGAGCGTGGATGCTTCGCTACTGACTATTCAAACCGTGGAACGAGGCACAGAGTTCCTCCTGCTCCGAACTGGCAGTCTCGCGAGCTGTGATTTCAGGCTGACGATGTGATTTCAATCACGGACTACGTTTTGCCCTTCGTTTCAAAATGGGAAAGATCTCTTGGGGTCCATTGATGTCCAAAAAAACTCTTCCTCTTGAAGTTCGTAAACAGCTACAGGCAATCGCCACACCGATGCTCAAAGACAAAGGCACGGTCCTGTTCCAAATGGGCCAGCCGTGCCGCGGAGCTTTTCTGATCCATAGCGGGCAAGTCCAGCTCTCACTGGACAATGTGTCCAGTTTGTACCCCGCTCGAACCGTGGGTTCAGGCTTTATCGTAGGCCTTCCCGCCGCCTTCTCAGGCGAACCGTATAGCCTGACCGCGGAGACCAAGAGCAGATGTCATCTGGAGTTCATTCCGCGCCAAAAACTTCTGAGTCTGCTGCATCGGAATCCGGATGCCGGGTTACAGATCCTCCGCCTGCTCAGCGAAGAAATCTTTTACATTCGAAAACTGGTCAACAATGGTGGCCGAAGTAGCCGATATTCGCCGAGAGTCGCATGAGATTTTGAGTTTACATGGGCCTGCGGCCCACCCATAGGGATGAAAGCGCGTTCCTGAAGTTCATTGATTCCGAATAGATTACGGCGCGACTTTCGATCGAGTGAATTGAACTCAAAGTAGCCGGCTAATGCCCGACTGATTCGTTCTTGACCACGAATCGCTATTTTCACCCAGGACGGGTCCACTGAGGACCATAGGGCCTATGCTTGACACTTCAATTGCGGCAAGAACGGGAGAACTCCGACGAGAGATTGCGCTGATCCGGCAAGCGGAAAACAGCTACAGCAGTCGCAAGAACCATTCACTTGCCGAGAATGCAGAGCATAATAAACGGGAATTGCGAATCCTTGCGATCCGTGAAGAACTTCGAACGCTTGTCGAAAAGGCGAAGGAGCAATTTAAGCACGGAACAGTCTGGTACAGCTGACGTGACCGTTTAAAAGGAGCCGACCGGTCGGCACGCCTTCCCTAGAACGACTGTGAGAACCGGGTCGCCAGAAACTCTCCCAATTTCGCCGTGGCCTTGAATTGAGGGATCGGTTCCAGTTCCTTGAAGGCTGACGTGAACGCGTTCGAGAGGCTCCAAATCGTGCGCGACCGAAACTCCTCGAACTTCGGCTCGAAGTAGAGATCATGGACCGTCCGCGCAAGGTGTTTGGGAGCTTCCAGTCTGCCCTCGACGAACGCCTCGTAGATGACCACCTTCGCCGTAACGTCAGTGAGTTCACTTCTCTGCCATGCCTCGACTTGTTTCTGCATGGGTTCAAAATTCCGTTGCATTCGGTCAACGCCGACCGAGACGCAATCAATAAGGGAGAACGACTTTGAGTGTTTGGCGAGCACCGGCGTGAAGTCTCCCGAGAACGCCATGTTGGAGCACACGAATACGCGATAGCCGCAGGTCATCGCCAACCTCATGCTCTTGTCATGCGAGTTGCGCAAGCCGATGGAAAAGCGGCAACCGTTCATTTCAGTTGCGAGGTCAAGGACTCCGAACATCTTCATCCCGTCCGGCGATACCGCATATTCGTCGTGGACGACTCCGATGTAGCGAAATCCGAGAGTTTCGATCAGTGCCCGCACGATCTCGTGATGTGGAATCGGGCGGTGCGTTTCGGTCGCTGGTGGTGTAGGCACCAGGGCCAGTTCTTCGCGGCCAATCGTCCGGCCGCTATAGCCAATGAGCATACTTGTTCCTGACATACAGCTGTTTTCTCCTTTTTGGTGAAATGAACTACACAACTTGGGACTGCGATCTCGTGAACCGGACTCGCGAATGCCACACCACCGGATGCGAGTGGACTCCCTGTTATTCTTGCGAGGAAGGGCTTGGGCGATGAAGAAGCCGACTCTGCGTGTTACGAAATGGCTGGCTGATATCCCGGTCGAGGCACACTGCACCCACTGTCCTCGGACGTTCAAGGCGCAAGGGACGAGTCACCGCCCGAGCCGCGAAGAATATCAGAAGTCCTTGCAGACCCAGTTCGATGCGCACTGCAAGGAGGTCCATTCCGAAGCTTGATGGTGCGCAGGTGAACTCATCCGAATAGTGAAGCCTGCTCCGGAACAGAGGATTTGCTTCGGGGTCTCCTGGCCGATCCGGGCCTGCGTCCGAAGATGAGGACCGAACTCGAATCGATCAGTTCCTGGACAAGAACTCGAGCATCGGAGTCGCTCTGAAGCACGGTGACAGACAAGTCGGACGATGCGGCGTCCTCCACAGGTTCAGGCGCGGTCGGGAACAGCTTCTGATGTTCAGCGTTGAGCGCTTTCCATACAGCGTCCGCGGACTCTCCGATGCCGTTCCGTTCCACCAACTCCCTGGCCATCGCCGACAGCATGTCATCGTCTTCGTCGATCGACTGAAGCCCCTCGCCCGCGAACTTGCCCTCCATGGTGAGCGCCACGAGAAGTTTCTTTCCCATCAGGCGCAAGCAAGCTGTCTGCATCGTGCCCTCGTAGCAAAGGAACTTCACGCGCACCGGTCGCCGTTGTCCGATCCGCCAGGACCGGCGACTGGCCTGACGCAGTGTGTGCAGCGAGTATCCTGACTCATAGAAAATGATTGTCGGAAAGTCCAGCAGGTCCAGACCCGTCTCCACCAGCTTGGGATGGGAGATGACCACCTGCACACCTTCCTTGATCTGCCGTGCATACCAGGCTTCCCGTTTTGAGGTATCGACGCTCGCCCGCAAGACTGCCGTGCAAATGCCCTCGTTCGTCAAAATTCGCTGCAGTCTGGCGGTGACGTCATGCTTCTGCGTGTACACGGCGAACACCTGGCAACGGCGTCCTTCGGCCAACTCTTTCCTGATCTCTTCCATCAGCTTGCGCTCTTTCGAATAAAGCTGTTCTTCAGGCAGATCCCGCGTTTCGGCAATCACAAAACGAACATTGCGCTTGAGTTCCGGATCAAACTCTGTCCCGTACAGAGTTCCCAGGCCATAGGGATGGTCTGGATAAAGCAGCAGAGTATTGAGCATCGTGCTCAGGACCGAACGATTCCCACGATGCTCCTTCAGGGCTTTCCGAATGTCGTCTTCCAGTTCCCGATAAGACGCCAGCATCAGGGGATCCATCGGGACGCTTACATAGGTTTCCTCGTAGGGCGGCAGCTCTCCCGAGATGTCTTCGAGAAAAACAAAGGCACACAACTGCATCAGAAATTCGCCGAAGAGCAAAGGCGAGGCACCCGGTTTTCGGCGAACCATGCTGGTGGCTTTTGCTTTCGAGCAGCGATTGTCCTCAGGCTCGATCTTGGTGATCGTTTCAAGCACTCCGTAGTCCTCGGTAAATACGCTTCGTCCCCCGGCGCCCCACTCGTATCCGTGCTCTTTCATCCTCCTGGCCTCGAGCCTGAATAAGGTGTTGAAAAGATCATCCGCATAGCCTCCGAGCAGCGTTCCCGTGAGTCCAACGATGCGGTCCGTCGAAGAAGCCAGAGTGCCGAGTGCATTTCCTTGGGCAGTATCTCCTGCCAGTTGATGAATCTCATCGCAGATTGCGTAGTCGAACCAGCCCGGCATGTAGCGGCCGATGAACCCGATGGGGGCCATCCGCCGAATCTTGTCGGCGTCAGCCTGCCAGAGAGGACTGTGGAGCGGTCGGCAGGACTTTCCGCCCCGAGTCTCAATCACTTCCGAGATCTTCAGCTTGTCGAAATCAGCCGTGGTCAGCCGTCCCTTATCAGCGATCACGGGAGTTCCAGTGTCGGAGTTCACCAGACAGCCGGAATACGGTCCCGAGCGTGGTATTTGATAAGCGTGACGCCAGAAATAGCCGAGCTTTGCCCGCTCACGGCCGACAATGAAGAGCGAGGACCGCCCACATAATGCCAGCCATCGCTTGCGGGAGCTCGAGGATTCCTTCCGCAGACGCAGTTCACTCAAGCTCGTGCGCAAGCCCTCTCTCGCGATGCGGCCGTGCTTGAGTCGCACTTCGTTTACGCCGTGAGACTTGTTCTCGTCTCCTCCGTTCCGCAGATCATCAATCAAGAAAACGCGAATGCCGGGCAGCGTTAGGAACGTCTCTCGCGCCCACTTTTCGACCAGATGCGGCGGCACCATCGCGACCGAGGTAAACGGCCTGCCTTCGCTATGGACATGCATGGCTCCGAGTGAAATCAGTGTTTTCCCCGTGCCGCATTCGGCGACGATCATGCCGGTGCATGCCTCACGCCAGCGCTTGGCCAGGCCCATGATCGCGATGGCTTGCGCAGGAAAGGGTCTTCGCAGTAAGCCGTCAATGCGGGGAGAAATCGGATCGTGGGCCTGATGGAGCGCCGGGAATTGATCGAGGATACGCTCCCCGAGTAGCGGCGCGTAAGCGCGCATATATTCGTAAACCGTTGATAGTTCCGGCATGGGAATTCTTTCGCAAACGAGAATCGGCGAGCGCTGGAAGAAGATGAAGTAAGGACCAGACGAGAACGACGGGGTCAGACGGCGTCGATGAAGATGTCTTTCAGATCCAGCTTGGGCCAGTGGATTGGACCGCTCTTAACAGGAAAAGCAATCGCTCCGCTCTCGACACCCCAGCTGAGCCAATCGAGAAGCTGCTGCTTCTCACCCTTAATGATCACGGGGCGACACCCGATTCCGAGTGCAGGAGTCAGCGCACGATGCGTTCTTAATTCGCCCATAAACCATTCCGCCCACTCCGGCATTCCCGGAATCCCGTAAAGATCCGCGATCGAAGCCCATACAAACCGACCGTCTGAACCCGCCAGAAGCATTCTCGGAGAAACGGCCGGAGTGACACTGGCGAACTCTTCCGACAAGGCGACCAGGTGACGCAGCGGCTTCTTTCGGCCGGCGAGCTGAATCGATCCCCTAAAACACCGGGCATTGCGTTCGAGGCATATGCGAGTCGGAGCGAGGTCTGGTCCTTCCACGAGAAATCGGTCGCCCAGGGAGATGGCCGCGCTCACGGCCGCGATTTGTGTATCTCCGCCGAGCACCGAAATTAAGTGCGCCTTGGCTTGCCGCGGAGGATCGGGCAGCAGTTCGCCGATGAAACGATCGAGGTGCAATCTGATGCTGGTCGTGGTCTTCTCCGTACTCTTCACATACGTCAGCCAGCCGAAGCGATGGTGGGCATTTTTCATTCCGCCTCCTGCTTTTCATGAGTGAGGACCTGGGTCTTGCCGTTGGCGAAGACCAGGGTCAGTTCGTGCGAGAACCGCTCGCGATCATGCAGGATCTTCGTGCCGTCCTCTTCCTCTTCTTCCCAATGATCAGTGAACTTGACT
>Ga0070735_10000069_pt1 | contig 127065 bp, 171 predicted proteins | sample Coa_R1_FD_66443 | JGI IMG/M metagenome (GOLD analysis project Ga0070735, IMG submission 66443) | Surface soil microbial communities from Centralia Pennsylvania, which are recovering from an underground coalmine fire - Coalmine... | ecosystem: Environmental > Terrestrial > Soil > Unclassified ... | reverse complement strand
GCGCCTTCGCAGCTCGATCATCACTCTTGTGATCGGCCTGCTGACTATCGCGTCGGCACTGGCGTTCGGGTTGCGCTAACGTCAACTTGAGCGGGAGCCCAACCTCAAGGTCGCCGGAGTGAATCATGACCGGTACGCGACCTCGGAGTTCACGACTCGCCAAGGTGGAGCAGAGTTCGGCGAGGGCGTCGTGGTCGAACCGTAGGGTGATGGATCCGTTGGGTTCGTCCCATTGTTCGACGGCGTCGGCCGCCATCGCGATCTGTTGCCCTACGGGGACCGATGCGGTTGCTGTTACGTCGAACCGATCGCCGCGCCCGTCGTCGAGCTGTCGGGTGGTTCGGACCGTTACGCGGACCGCGTCGCCCAGGGGGGCGCACAGAACAGCTTCTAGTTCGTCGGTCGCGAAGGTACACAACAAAGAAATGTTCATAACTCACCTCGCGTTGCTAGGGAGGGTTTGGCGGGAGCGTCTTTCGGCCGGCGAGGCCGGCCGCATGCACTTACGATTGAGATGATCTGAGGAACAAGTTATCTACCATCCTGCTCTGCTCGCAGCAGGCCAGCGGCGTCCAAATCAGCGATCGTTTCCCGGATGTACCGTTCGCCGCCCTCCACGTCGAACGGTGTGTCGGCATTTGAACGCAAGGCTGTGTTCGATCCGTTCTGATTCCGAAGCGAGAGCACATTCGTACTAGACGGAAGTCTTGTAAAGGGTGCGCACCGTAGTGCTGGTCTCCGAACAGCCCGAGTCTCGTTGAAGTGAGGAAGGAGGTCAGTGTCGGGTCGCTCCTAAACTGATTAAATTGGGTCCAAGAGGCGCTGAGCGCCAGGCTGCGGTGGCACCTGAGCGGCGAGAGGTACACGCCCGACGGGGTACGTCCCGGATGGCCCCACCAGGGCGTCGGCACCGCCCGCGCAGGCTGGCGAGTGCGTTCACCAGGACGCACGAACGGAGGACTCGAAGAGAGGACTAAGCGACATCAGGAGTGTGTCATCTTCCGGTCATCAACCGTCATGTCATCGACAGCTTGGGCGTGCACAGTGGGATCGTGGCGAGAATCTACATCATAGAAGACGATTCGACGATCGCAGAGTTGCTGCAGCTGGCTCTGCAGCACGAGGGACATGAAACCCGTATCGACAAGACGGGAGACCTCTCGGCGCTTGACGATACGTATGATCTGGTGCTGCTCGACCTCACGCTGCCGGACGCGGATGGCCTCGTCCTTGCGCGCCGCATTAGGGGCGCGTATGATCTCCCCATCATCATGGTCACCGCTCGGGATCAGGTCCGGGACAAGATCGTCGGGCTCGAGGCTGGCGCCGACGACTATCTGGCAAAGCCATTCAGCTTCGATGAGCTATCGGCACGGATTCGGGCGGTGTTGAAGCGCACGAGGCGAGGTGGTGCGCGGCTGGAGGTAGGCGGGCTGGTCGTGGACCTGGACCAACACGCCGCGTGGTGGCACGGTGCGCCGCTGGAGTTGGCCCCCCGGGAATTCAGCCTCCTGGCGGCGCTCATGCGCCGCCCCGGCCGCGTCTATGAACGCGCCGAGTTGGCGGATCGCGTCTGGGGATTTCAGTTCGAAGGCGAAAGCAATGTCGTTGAGGCCACAGTCCGGCGGCTCAGGGAGAAACTGGGCGACCGTGACCATCGCATCATCGCAACGGTGCGCGGGACCGGATATGTCTTGAGACTGCCATGAAGCTGCGCTGGCAGATCATCCGGGTGTTTACCCCGGCGCTGGGCATCCTGCAGGCGGCCTTGGGGCTCGCGTACTACGTCGAACTAGACCGCTTTCTGCTGCGCGACACGGCGAGGCGCGTTCGCGCTCAAGTGAAACCCACGATCGATGCGTATATGGGCCGGGTCGCGGCCATGGGGCTGTCTCTTCCCGCCATCGCCGCCGATCTTGCCCGCGATCTTACCTCACGTGACACGTCCGCACGCGTCATCGATGCCACCGGACAGGCAATGGCGCTGGGGAAGACCCTACCGGTCGAGCCTTTACCTGCGCGTCCGCGCGCCTCGTTGGTGCAGCGCGCGGTGCACGGGGATAACGAGGCATCGGAGGTCCTGCGCACGAAGGCCGGGCGGGAGATCGTACTGTACGTCCCGCTGCGCGCCCCCGTCGCCTCGTCCAACATCATCGGCGTGGTCCAGCTCACGACCCCATTGGCGGCCGTGGATCGGTCCCTGCGGCAGATCGGGTGGATCCTGTTTGGCACCGCCGGAGCCACCCTGCTGGCCGGTGGCGGTCTGGCCGTGCTGTTCAGCCGACATCTGGCTCTGCCGTTGGAAAAGCTGGAGGCCACCTGCCGCGCGATCGCGGCGGGCGAGTGGGGACAGCGCTCGGACCTCCCCCACGGGTCTGACGAAGTCGGGCGTCTCGCCGCGTCGTTCGACGAAATGATCCATCGCCTCGAGACGGCATTCGCTGCACAGCACCGGTTCGTGGCCGACGCGGCTCACCAACTCAAAACCCCGCTCACCGCGCTAAGCGGCTATCTGGAGCTCCTCGACCGGGAGGTGATCGCGGAGCGCGACCAAGTCGTCGCTTCCATCCCCAGAATGCGGGAGCAACTGCGACGGTTTGACCATCTGGTGCGCAAACTTGTCACGCTGGCATCGCTCGACGCAGGCCTGCCTATGCAGCGTGCTCCGGTGGATCTGGAGCACCTGGCTCAGGGGATCGCTCAGGATTTCCGGCCCGCGGCCGGCGGCCGGACGCTTCGGGTGGTGCGGACGGGTGACAGACCGGTGCAGGCCGACCCCGTGCAACTCGGTGAAGCCCTCGCGAATCTCGTCGACAACGCCATCCGACACACAGGTTCGGAAGGCACGATCACGATCGAGGTGGGCAACGGGAACCTCCGCATCCGCGACAACGGCGAAGGCATCCCGCCCGACCGGATTGGGCGGATCTTCGACCGCTTCTATCGCTACCCCCCGAGCGGAGACGGTTCCGGGCTGGGCCTGGCCATCGTCCGGAGTATTGTCGAGGCGCACGGAGGAACGGTGTCCGCCGAAAGCACCCCTGGCGAAGGCACGACGATCACACTGTCTCTCGCGTAGTTAGTCGCCCGCGCCTGCTGGGGGGTATTCGTGCTGCACCGTGATCCGTGGGTGTTGCCTCCGCGTCATCGGGCGTCAGATCCCCGTCATTTTGGACCGGTATCCTCTGATCGGACCTGATCACAATGCGTTGCTGCGGCGAACGTGCCGAGCAAGGCGAGACATCATCCCGGGTATCCGGAGGAGGACATCCGATGAACAGTGTTAACACCGCGGTCCGGCCAGAACAGCACGTCAGAAGCGTTCGCCACGTGGCAGACTATCCACAGCCGATGTGTCCTGCGTGCAAGGGGACGTCATTCTATGGACAGCCCGTTGAGTTGCAGATCCCCGCGCGCACCGATGATGGGCGTGGCGCCGGTGAGCACGCCATCGTGCTGGTCAGCTGTGCCACACGCGGCGCCGTCGTTGGCTCATACCGGCTCCAACCGTCGTTTGGGGGGGTTGAGGTAGCAGGATGGGCCCTCTCCGCTGCCGTCGGCGGTCACGTTCGCAGAGACGTGGCAGGGGAGTTCCCTGCCACGTCTCCACTATCGGCTCCCCGCGGCTTCGGCGAAAAGGGGCGGAGAACCACCTGCCCCTATCATACACTCGAGTAGTTCGCCATCTCACCGACATGAGTCGTCAGATGCGCGGCAGTGTCTCCGCCTATCGTAGCGCCGTGGTAAGGTTGCGTCCGTCCGTAGGCCCGGGCCGACAGCGCGGGGTTCCCGCTCATGCATGAGATGCCGTCGGCCTCGGTTCTCCCGGCCGAGAAACAGCCGCCCCACTCCAACGCACCGAGCCGCGGCCTGACGCACGTGGCCAGCCTGAGCGGCGTCGTTGCGGTGGTGATGCTCGCGTTGGCCGCTGCGCTCGCCGCCAAGCTGTCACCGGGCAGCGTCCTGGGCCATGATGCGACCCAAACGGCGGCCACAGCCATCTTTGCCGGGAGCTACGTGGCGCTGGCGCTTGGCCGGGTCCCGGGCTTGAGTATCGACCGGGTCGGCGTCGCCTTCGTGGGTGCGTGTTTGATGGTCGCCGCCGGCGTGCTGACACCGAACGACGCGTACAGGGCGGTCGATTTCCAGACGATCATCCTGCTGCTCGGCATGATGATCGTCGTGGCCAACCTGCGTCTTTCCGGTTTCTTCGCACTGGCCACCGCGTGGGTCACGCGCCGCGCGCACCGCCCGATCGTCCTGCTTGGAGCCGTTACTGCGGTAGCCGGCCTCTTCTCAGCGTTTCTCGTCAACGACGCGATCTGTCTTGTGCTATCGCCGCTGGTGCTAGAGTTGACGCTCCGCCTCAGGCGCAATCCGACGCCGTACCTGCTCGCGGTCGCCATGGCCTCGAACGTGGGATCCACGGCCACCATCACCGGGAACCCGCAGAACATCATGATCGGCAGCTTCTCGCACCTATCATACCTCCGGTTCGCGTCGGCACTGGCGCCGGTGGCGCTGGCAGGGTTGATCCTGACTATAGTGCTGATCACGCTAACATACCGTGCCGAGTTTGCCAGCCGCGATCGGCCGCACGCTGAAGTCTCGGCCGTCCGCGTGCACCCAGCGTTGATCGCGCGCGCTCTTGTGGCCACCGGGCTGATGGTGGTGTTGTTCTTCGCGGGCCAACCTCCCGCAAAAGTGGCGATCATCGTGGGCGGCTTACTCCTGCTCACGCGCCGTGTGAAAAGCGAACACATCTATGCCGAGATCGAGTGGCCGCTCCTCCTGATGTTTTGCGGCCTGTTCATCGTCGTCGCCGGTGCGCAGCACGCGCTGTTGACGCCCTACGTGATCGCCGCGACCGGCCGCCTGCATCTCGACCAGGCACCCATGCTGAGCATTGTCACCGCTGGGCTATCGAATCTCGTCAGCAACGTGCCGGCGGTGCTGGTCCTCAAGCCGTTCATCGACACCCTTCCGCACCGCGAGACAGCTTGGCTCACGGTCGCCATGGCATCCACCCTGGCCGGCAACTTCACGATTCTGGGGTCCATCGCTAACCTCATCGTGGTGCACAAGGCGGCCGCTCGTGGCGTGCGGATCGGATTCTGGGACTACTTCAGGGTGGGCGCTCCCTTGACGGTATTGACGATTGCCATCGGCGTGCTTTGGTTGCGGCCGTGACCACCTCAGTATATGGGAGATTCACGACAAGGTCTGTGCGTTGGTTATGATCGGCCGGAACGCCACTTGAAGCTCAACCGACCATCTCTGATGGTGTAGTCCCACTCGTTGGTGTCTCGCATGGCTTGAGTGACCAGTCGGGCCATATGGTGATCGTCGGCCACTGCTGGCTGTTGGAGCCGATAGCGCAGATACGTTTTGAATCGACGGAGCCGCCAGAGGATCCCGATGTCCCTGCGGGGCATGAGTTCTGGCCACATTCCAACGACGCGCAGGAGGCTTATCAATGAGAACCAATGGTCGCCGAATCGTTCAAGCGCGGTGTTCCGGATTTTTCTACCGAGTTTCTCCGGGTACGTTGGCCAAGGGAGTGTGGCCGTTGGACGCTAGCGCTTGTATGATCTCGTTGTTTAGGTTCCACCATGCGGATCGTGGAATTGGCGGACGCGTGGTTGGTATTGGCGCTCACCTGATTAGGGTTTTCGCTTGAACACGAGCCGTTGACTGGTAATTTCGTCTGCTGGGACAATGAGAAGTTCCCACTCCGGGCTCTGTCGGATCGCTTCGGTTATCATCAGCATGATTTCACGTGGGTCGCTGGTGACAACCGGAGTGGACCGATACAACGCGATGTCATCGGCCTCGGGTGTCCACCCGAGTTGAGACGAGAGCTCGTTGGGTCGAGCCCACCACGCGAATTCAGGAAGGGTGAGGAGGGCGCCGACGAGGCGGGTAAATGTGCAGCGCCCTCCAAGATCGAGTTGGGCAATAACGCGGATCTTCCCAGCGAGAGGTTGTGGCACATTAGCAAGTGGTGTTGTCGGATCCGTACGTAGACGGTCGATAACTTCGTCTTGGTACTTGAGAAGCCATGCTCGGGGTGGGTTAATTTTCGTGATTCGTTTGGTCATGGGATGATCTCCGAGATCAGTATAGCGTTTCCGATAAAAAGGAGAAGAGGCTGATAACGGAGCCTCCGGTCCGTCGATGGAGGAAGAGTGCCACCGATCACTGCCTGGAATGACCCCACCGGTCTTGGCTCGCGAGCAGCCGATCGGCCAGCGGGCGAACCTCCGCGAACTTCTCAACGAGCTCGCGGGTTATATACCGGTCCAGGGTTCCTGCATCGCGTTGTGCGAGCAGGTCCAGGACCTTCCAGACTCTCCCGCGGAGACTGCTTGGCAGATACCGAAACGCTCCGGGAGAGAGCTGTCGATGCAACCGCACATGTTTCTCTGTATCGTGCAGCCGCATCCCGTTCAAGATCCTGGCCCAGGACAGGGCCGACATCCGTGGCAGCATGTTGTCCTCCCTCGCCGGGTATCCCCGGGCTCTTCGCAAGCTCCGGGTCTTGCCAGACGTGAGAGGTGTCGCCGCCACGGGGCGGGAGCACGATCTCTCCCGCCCAGAAGCGCCCAGGCAATAGGCACGATAGCACGTTGCAATAGAGTCGTGGGAGACAACCTTTAGGCTGGGTTGTCCGGGCTTGGATCCTGGTCCGCTTGGATCAGCTCGTCGGCCATGGTTCCGTAGGCGTCCCAGGTATCGAGTTTGCCGGTCTTTGGAACGGGGCCCTCGATGGTCCGTTCCTCGACCGCATGGAAGTACTTGCGGTCGGCGTTGGGGTTCTTGAGGAACCGAGTAAGGGCGATACCCGGGGTAGGAGCGGAGACCTTATAGATGACGCGCTCGACTATGACGTACTCGTGTTCTTTCATGACGAGCCTCCTTGTGTCAGGCGAAAAACTTCGTTGTCCTAGGACAATGAGGTTTTTCAAGAGTGTGTCCTCAATTGAACCGTGCGCAGGCGATATGACGAGCTTGAGCGAGCAAGGATGTGGCCACAGAGTCGGCCGGGAGGGTATCAAGCCCGATCAGGTTCGCCGGCGCCGCGGTGAGCAGTAGCCAGGCTGGGTTGCCTTCAATCGCCGCGCCATCGAGAATAGGGCAGGAGCGATCAGGGAGGGACACGACGAGCGCCGTGGGGATGAACGTCAAGTCCGCGGCGACCTTCGTGATCGCGTCGCAGAGTGTGCGTCCCCAGATGTTGAGCACGTCTGAATCAAGCCCGGTAGGACCTGGAACCGTCAGGTTAATCCCATCGGGGTGGGGACCGAAAACCCAGATACAAGAATTGCCTTCTGAAGCGCTCGGCTGGGTTGCGCAGAACGCTAGGAGATCTCGCAGGCTCATGATTCAGGAATCCCGTTCGTGATCGCGGTGACCGTGCCGGTGGTCGACGTATCGTTCATGCGCGTCAAGGAGAGCCCGGTCGCTCGTCGCATCAGCTCATCAATCGCGGAGGCAGTTCGGAACATCTGGTGCAGGTTATTGGTATCCCAGGTGACGGTGGTGATCGCCCCATCGCGTAGGCGTACCGATGGAGGGTAGACGTGCACGCACGCCGCAGCGCGGGAGGCGGTGAACACGCTTTCGGCTGCCCGTAGAGCCATGGTAACCTGGGCGGGCGTTAGCGGTGCGGGGGGGACGGGTAGTTCATGCGCGCGGAGCCAGGTGCCGGCGGGATCATTGGACCCGGTACCCCCATTGATCGCAGCGGCGCGACCGATAAATGTAAGGAAATCGGTTTGTGTGATGTAGCGACCGTCCGCGGTCTCGAGAAACCCGGGGAATTGGGTCGACGTTTTCCGTTCAGGTACCAGAGGTGTTGGGGGAGTTTCGTCATCGGCGTCCGTGACTCGAGGTCCAATGGAATGGACATCGCTCGCTTGTTGAATTTGTGGCTCCGTAAGCAACTTGAGAACAGCTGAGGACCACGGAGATACGCGAGTGGCGGTATCGACTCGGAGGAGATACTCTAATCGCCGAATATCGACCTCCATGATGTCCCGCGCCCACTGGGGACGCCGGCTCCGGAGTTCCCAGGCCGGGTGGTACATGGGGAAGATCCAGTGGTCGCCAAGCCAGAAGGCGCGGCCGTGACTCTCGGTGATCGTGATCGGAGCCTTGGGAGACCGGAGTGACCGGAGAGACAGGAATGTCCCGAGCGCAGTTGCGCCCAGCGGCACGATGATGCTGGGTTGGAGTAACTCGATGGTACGCTCGAGATAGCTGTGGCACGCGATGATTGATGCGGCCGGCGGCACGCGGCTGCCGTTGTTGTCCTTTGGCGGCAAGCATTTTACGGTATTTTCCACGCGGACGTCGTCACAACGGATACCGGTGATGGCGAGCAGTTCGTTGAGACGTCGCCCTGCCGCGCCACAGTTGTGTACGATGAAGCCCTCGGCGATAAAGGTGCCGGTAGTCGTTTGGATATCGACCACATCGCGAATCCCGGCTAGTTCTCGTGTTAGGACGCGGGATGGCCTGGAGGCGATCGCGTGCGAAGACCCTGCTACACGCGTGCGAAATTCTTCCATGAACGTCTGGAGCAGACGGGAGGGACGAACCGTTCCAAGAAACCTAAGGTGTTCGCGTAACCCGCCCTTGATGTGTAAGCGCCAACAGACCGTCTTCCGGTAGAGGCCCTTCGACTGACGATTCAAGGTGAATCCTGCGGTGTTCACGAGTCCTATTGCCCTGTCGCACGTAGGGCCTTCGTTTTGGGCAAATCCAACGCCGGGGGCGATGAGATGTGGGCGGCTGCTCGTGGTCCTTGCGCGCCGGCTCTTTGCGACATGCCCCTCGCCGTCGAAGAAGCCAGCGAGCCATCCTAGGGAATAGGAAGTTGGTGCGTCCCATGGTTGGAATACGAAGGAAATGCAAGATGAACGCTTTCCGGCAGCTCCGTTGTACTGAAGCTGGTCGATGCGCAGCCACCGCTTCCCGTTGCTGGAATCTCTGACGCCCAGGACCCTGTGGTCTGGCGTAGCGATCAGAGCGCCGTCTGGGGTAGTGATCTTGTAGCAAAAAGCTTGGCGTCTATGGATTTTGGCTACAGTAGCAATGCGCCATGCACGCAACCAATATCCAGAGACTCCGGGATGGCGTGGAGGGTACTCGTCACACGCCAGCAATTCGTCGCCTACCTCCAGGTTTCCGATAGGTCTCCAGGTTAAGTCGGCGGTGAGTACACGCGTATTCTCGTCGAGGCAGAAAGGCCGAGCTAGTCTATCCTCATCGACGCCCGGGGCTTCCCCGACGAACATGATGGGCAGGACGGCATCGCCTTCACCGGGGACCCGGTGGCGGCAGGATTTATGGAGGGAACACTTTGTGCACAACCGGATCTCACGAGCGATCCGGTCGAGCCCCTCCATGATATCTTCAGGCATCGCCGGGAGCTTACGCGGGCGTTGTGGAGCGCTGGCCACGCGTGTTGTAGCGGAGTGCTCGTAGAACGCGATCGGCCTGTGCAGCCGTCAGGTCTTCGAGGGCCTCGAACTTGGTCTTGACGGCCCACGTGATGATCGGTTCCGTCGCGGGGTTGACGATCCCGCGAGTGGCACACTCCTGCCGGATCGCATCGAGCTGTTCCGGTGTGGCTCCCTGCGTATGCGGGCTGTCCGGGAGCGCAGGCGTGGCGGGCGCGGCCGCTGCGGGAGCCGTTGTGGTAGACGTTTTGTCTCTGGTCGCCGCTTCATGCTGCTCCAGGATCTTGATGGCCGTCTCGCGCATTTGCGTGCGAACGCTGCCGGGGACATCCTCGAGCTTCTTGCCGGAGATGCCGAAGTGGGTATCGACCCACTTGAGCGTAGCGCCCTTACCGGTCAGTCCTTCGGCGGCCGCGGCTTGAGAGAACAGCCCACGGAGTGCGGTTGCTTCCTCCGGGGTTAGAGGAGGCTCTTCGTCCGTAGTAGTGGACGAGGCTGGCTCTGTCGGCATGGGGGTAGTGGGTTCGGGAGCAGTTGCAGGCGCGGCGAGCTCCATTGCACTGGTCGTGGCTGGCACTGCTTGCGTGTCCAGGACTGACTGTGCGCGGGCGTGCGCATCGGCGCGCTCGGCCTCGGTCAGTTCTTCCATCTTGCTGGTGAGGTAGTTCAGGCTCAGCCAGTGGCCGACCGGATCAGGTCCTTGGTAGCCCTGGACGACCGCTGCGCGGGCGATGAGGTCGGCAAGCCCTCGGTCAACCACGGCAGGAACGGCTGGTGCGACTGATATCGCCTCGGTACGGACGGGCTGGGCAGGTTCCGGAGCGGTTACCGCGGCGGACGGCACTTCACCGGTTTCGGTGTTCATACCCGCTGGCGCACCGATGCGTGCAACCTCGCGGTGCGGCATTGAGGGGCGGTCGGATTCGACGTCCGCGACGTGCATGGCGCCATCGTCCACATCCGTGACATCGACGTCCATCTCGTCGGGCGTGTACAGACCAGAGATGACATCCGGGAAGACAACGCGAGCACAGGCCGATACGGCACGCCACTGGAGCATGACCTCGGGCATTTGCCGCCAGTTGTACTTCTCGGTCAGCGGGATGCTGCGACCGGTCTCACGGTCACGGGTCATCATCTTGCGGGCCATATCCATTGTGAACGTCTGCGTGTGCGGCTTTCGCCCTCGTCGGGTCATCGTCACGGTGCACTTTGTCGCGTCACCCTCAATGACGATGTCTTGCGCTTCGCCGGAGCGGTTGATCAAGGCGAGCATGAGCTGCGGGGAAACCGCCGGCTTGCCGTCGATCACCTGGATGCTGCTCAGTGACTCCATCGGCGGGAGCTCGAGTTCTCGTCCCTTGATGAGGATGGTAATGACCTGCTCTTCGGTCCGGAGCGCCTTCGGGAGAAACCCGCTCTTCAGCATGATGCTTGCCATCTGCTTCATCGTGGCGAAGAGGGCGGGGTCGAATAGAGCCATCCATAGCGGTTCAGTGTTAGCCATGCGCTGGCGCATGGGTACGGCCGCTGGGCGGCTTGGAGCGGGAGCGATGGGAGCCTTGGCAGGCGGGTTCATGAGAGCACCTCGATGATGGAGTCAGTGAATGACTCCGCGCGCGGAGCGCGCGTCGGAGTTGGATGATGCCATAGGGGAAGATAGAGTTGGGTGGGCACCTTACTGTTAATGTGCCGTGGATGGACCGGGGATCACAGACATAGGCCAGAAAAATGAGAAGAGGGGCGAAGATGTCTCGTCCCTCTCTCCCGGGTATTACGCGGCCGGGTGCGTGACGCCTGGCCAGGTGATGACCCGCTTGTGCTGCCGGGGCGCGAACGCTGCGGCAGTGGCGGTCGTGCTGGCCCCATCCAGAGCGATGCTGACAACCTCAGCGAACCGAGGGTGCCGGCGGGACGGAGTCCGGTCGGGCACGACGACGAGGTGCGGGAGCGGCAGTTTGCCGAACCCAGCCTCGAGGCTTGCCCGCATCCACGCAGTCTCCACCGTCTGGCGGATGGTGGAGAAGTCCACTCGGCCCTCGATCAGCCGGCGGGTGTAGCTAGCCGACCGGCGGTCGACCTCGATCCGCTCATGCGTGGCGCCCTCACTCACGAACCCTTCCCCATCGCGGTACGCGGTGGTTGGAGCCGGAAGTGTGACGTACTCACACGACCGAGCCGAGGGCCGCAGGCACAAGCACCGAACGTACCGCCGGGCCACTCCGGAGAGCGACTGCCAGGTCCGAATGATCGCCGCCGCGACCTTCGGATCGCCCAGTCCGTGGAGCAACCCTACCTCGTCCGTCCCACTCGTCTCGGTGGTGGTCCCGTTCGGGACATCCCATCCAGCGTTGTGGGCGGCCTCCAGGCTACTCTCCTGGAGGTGGCGGGACCGAGCCGATGCGCGCCGAAACAGATCGTAAATCCGATTCCGCGCGACCGTCTTTGCCCACGCCTCGAACGAGCCGGTACCGGGGGTGAAGGTGCCGAGGTCGGTGGAGATGGCCTCGAGCGCCTCCTGGACAAGATCGTCTCTGTCCATCCCGACCGGGGTGTATTGAGCCAGCCGCGTCGCGGTGGATTCTGCGATGCGGACTGCCTGCGATTCGACCTCCGACCATGCTAGAGCGGTTGCCCGCTCTCTTGTCAAGGTGCCCATTTCTCCCCTCCCAAGATCGGAGGGGCCACAGCCCACGCGTTCCCCCGGTCTGGGGATGGCTGTGACCCCGTCCGGAGTTAAAAGCGTGGGACTGTGTTTCCCGGGAGAGAGGAAGCGATGGTCCCGCTCCCTCTTCGGGAAACACGCTAGCACGCGGGACAGGAGTTGTGGGAGGGAACCTGAAGGACCGATCTACCGGGGCGAAAGTCCCCCGCTCGCAACACGCTACAAGCCCGCTGGTCGCATTCCAGGGGGGTGCAGGCCTGTTTCTACATCACTCGAGGACGAGAAGTACCCTCCACGCTGGCTCCCGGGCCGTACAAGGCGCTATTTATGTGCGCGGGGAGCAGCTACAACCTCGGGAGTCCTTGGAGCGAGCCGATTCCGTTCCCAACCAGGCGGCTCAGCCAGGTGGTTCCGGTTGTGACGAACGGCATCACCCACGGCGGGACCTGGCCGTGCGACAGATATGGCCAGTTCGTCACGATCACGAGGCCGAGGCCGATGTAGACGAAGATCCGGAGAGCGCGCCAGAGGAAGCCGAAGATTAGAAGGGCCACAATGGCGAGGAGCGTGTCTTGAATCAGGCTGGTCGTCGTCACGGAGTGGCTCCTGTGCCGTTCTCGTGGGCGAGATCGAGGGCAGCCTCCTGTAGGGTTTGGAACGGGAGCCCGACCCGCTCGCCAATCCGGAGCAGGTGGCTGTCGCGGAAAATGGGGGCTTGGTGTCCCAGATCGCGAAGCAGGTCTAACCCGGTGTAGTCGTTCCCGCTGTGCCGCTGGGCTGAGGATAGGAGCACGACGTGCTCGAGGTCCCAGCGGGCGATATCGGCCGGGATGCGATCGGCTAGGAGCGCGTACGGGGTCAAACTGGCTTCCATGGCATCCTGGAGGAGCGGCCGGAACCGCTCCGGATCGCGCTCGGCGGGCCCAACAAGCCAGTTGTTGAGGTCGCCCTTGGGGCCGAGGCTCTCCGGGAGGATCAGGACGCGGCCACGGGTCCCGAACACGCGGGCAAGATCGATCGCGCGGGGGACTGCGTCACGGTCGAGCGCGACATAGATGCGTCGGGCTCGGCGGAACAATGTCAGCCAGTCGTCATTCCATCCTTGGGTCCCGAAGATGCCGCAGGCCCCAGTGTTGGGGATCTTGGCGAGCATGGCGCTCATGGTGTCCGGGATCCCCTCGCAGAGAAGAACCGAGGGGAAGGCGGCGTCCCGGAGGTTGTACAACTGCCGGGTGGAGCCGGGGAGGTTGAGGTACTTGCTCTTGGTCGCGCTGGTCGCCGGGAACGTACGGCCCTGAAGACCGATAGCCTTTCCATCGACGAGGTTTGGGAAGATGATGTAACCGCGGGTTTCGCTCCAGAAGAAGTCGCGATCGACCTTGCCGCTCTTAGTCTCGAGCACGAGCCCGGCGCCCACGGCCTCCTTCAGCACGTTGTACTTGCTGGCGAGATCCGCGATCCGTGTCTGCGTCGCTTGGGTCCCCACTGGGACATGCCCGATCCGCCGCTCTTTCACGAACGCCTCAGGGAAGCCGCGGCCGGCGAGGTACTCCAGGACGGACTGGGTGAGTTCGCGCTCATAGGCCCGGGTTGTGCGGTCGATCACATTGGAGCGCACGGGCCCGTTCTGAAGCGTCTCCGGCCAGGGGATCTGATGCTTCTCGGCGAGCCGGCGGAGCGTGCTGAGGTGGTCCGGATCTCCGCTCTGGAGCTTGGCGAAATCGAAGCAATCGCCTCCAACCCCACAGGAGAAGCACAGAAACTTCTCGATCCCGTCCTTCTTGTCGATGTAGATTGACAAGGATGGTCGCGAATCGTCATGAAACGGGCACAGCGCGATCCCGGTCCCGTTGGCGTTCCGGCGAACGTGGTGGCCGATGCTCTCCAAGAGGTCGCCGATCTTGACGACCTCCCGGAGCCGGGCCCGGAAACTGTCGAGTTCGTTCGCAGTCATGCCGTTACGATAGCAGGTTCGTCGGCGACGAGGGCGGTATCCCTGGCCGGGTCCACGGCCGGCAGGCGGCCTGAGAAGACGAGCCCGGGGAGCGTGGTGGTGACCCAGATGCCGCGGTCCTGGCCGACTTGGTGGAGCTGTACCCCCGTGTTCCCGAGCGGAGCGAGGTAGCGAAGGAGCGCGCGGCCGGAAAGGCGCTCGGTCCATGGAGCGTGGTTGGTTGCCGGAACGGCCGTCGTGAACCCAGCCAACCGGCCGTGATCGGGTGCCGGCGCGAGCCAGACGGTGAACGTGTCGGCGGATGCGTGAACGCGGATTGCCGCGGTCGGGTCGGTCCCCGCAACAGCAAGCGCGTGGCGAACCGCGATGGCAAGCTCCGATGCGTTCAAGGACGTGCTCCAGGTACCGAGATCGGGCAGAGTAGCGATGGTCGTATCGGCAACGTCTGGCTGGAAGATGCGGGTGGTGAGCGTGCTGTCGCCGGCGGCAAAGGTTACAACCGCCTTACTCGGATGGGTCAGGATCGTGACGGTCTCGCTCAGAGCGGCCGCTTGTGCGATCGACAAGGCCATCGCAAGCGGGAGTGCACACCGGACCGGTTGTGTGGTGGGGACGACCGCTGTTGCGCGACTCAACCACATACCGTTCCAAGCGTCGGCCGTGAACGTGCCATCGGCCCCATAGAGCAGGAGCCAGCGCTTGTCGATGTTCTGCTCGATTGTCGCGATCATGCCGAGATGAAGGAGCTGTGCCAGCATGGGTCCGGGGATAGCGGTTGCAGCGCGCGCCCCCTGTGGGATGCCCTGCGTTTTCGGCTTGCTCATGAGCCCGGCAGTATATGTACCGGCGGGAGAGGTGACAGCGAGTCCAGACTTCACCTCTTGAACGTGAACGGTTTCCCCAAGCGTCGCCCACGGGATAGCTCGGAGGAGGTCTCCGGGGATCCACGCGTGGCCGGGTGTGTCCACGGTCGCAGGGATGGCTAGCCGAGTCTCCCAGGCGTTGTCGAGGGTGCGGATGATGACGTTGGCCCCGCTGGCGAGGAGCTGGCACGCGTAGACGCGGTTGACGTTCGTTCGCGCAAGGATGGGACCGAGCACGCGCAACGCGCGCAGGATATCACGAGTGGCAATGGTGAGCTTCATGGAGAAGCCTCCTTAGCAAAGAACTGGTCGGTGAGCGAGACAGGGGATCATCCGCGCGCCGGTCGGCGCGCGAATAAAGCGAGGGGAGCGATAGACAGCGGGAGTGATAGAGATCAGCGTGTCCGGGGCGGGACGACGAAAATGATGATCCATCGGCGTCCAAGAGCGGTGACCCAGTGCAGTTCACGTCGCCACGAAGGAAAGAGTTGTTCTGCGGTCGTGATAGCCTGCGCTGCGGCGATCTCTTTCTTCAAGAACGGGACCAGCCGATGATCGGTCGCGCCATTCGGCGGGACGATCAGTAGGTGGGCGTGCGAAGAGGAGCTCATGGGGGGTTCGGGTGGGATACGGCGACTATTCCACGAGGGTCCCAAGCTGGCCACAGATGGGGCAGAAGTCGATCGGGTCCTCAGCGCCGTGCCCGAACGCTTCTGCGAACATGTCCGCGTCTGTGGTTGGAACAACCACTTGGTTGAACACCTTGCCCGAGAGAGGGCAGGTGGGCGTGTTACATTCCATGGTGAAGGTCGTGGTTGAGCCAGGGGGGAGAACGATAGGCACAGGAGTGTCTCCTAGACGGAATGGTGAGGACAGTGAAGGGTCCGCGCGCCGATGGGCGCGCGAACAGAGTTGAGCAACGAACTCGGATGAATCTGGGGGGGTGATCGGGATGACACGATGGAACAGGAGGCTTTAGCGTACTAACTGATCTTGATTGCTAGGATGCTCGGAGTAGTGCGAGCAGCACGCTAGCGATACCGAGCCGAGTTTGTCGTTCACCCACTTGATTCGAACGGCAGGAGCCTTGTCTCGATGGGGCTGGACCAGTCTAGACGCAATTGGGCCGGCTACAAGCCACGAGGGACCGGCTGATACGATGACAAATCTGATGAACCACAGTGGCAATTGTAGCCTCTCGGGGAGCTGCATGGCCATTTTGCCAGGAGCACTTGAGTGGTGCTTAACTTCTCCATGTTTTGTGAGATGTTCTGACGTGTCATAATGTTGCTTGGAGCTCCTTCAGGGCAGATGCGGTGCTGTATCGGAATGACGATCTTACAAATTTGCAACCCCGAGGTTTGGCCCCTCGGGGTTTGTCGAACCATCTTTTCACTCAATTGAAGCTAGGCTATTTCTTGCCCCACCCGCTCGCGATTCTCAATGTCTCTCTCACGGCAAGCGCTCCTTCAACCAGTTTGAACATCTGGACTAGCTGCTTCTGTCTCCCACCATGAGATTATATACCCATGGTTTTCAAAAAGCCAGCCCTTATACTCTAGCGCAATCCAATTCTTATCCCCTCGTTTCGTGGCTTTTCCGCCGAGACCGATTACGTCTCCATCAAGCACGAAGTTCTTACGGTCTACAGTGAGATGTGCCTGAAGGTCGTGTGTCAATACTGCCATTGTTTGGAGGGCGAAAGGCTCCCTATGTGGTAATGAAAAAATTACTCGGCTTGTGTAGACTTTGGCCTCGCCATTCACTATCGGTATGCTATGCTCCCCGTTGAACTCCACTCCGCCGGCCTTACGGGGCGTGGGCTTGCAGTCGACCTTCACCGCATCGCTCTCACCATGTCCTACGAAAAATTGGAATAGGAGTTCCGAGCGTAGGTAAGGTACGTCAGCAACCCTTTCTGAGATCGTGACCTTGTAGTGTCGGTATAGGTCGGAGTCTTTTTTCGGCGCTATGACTGTATAAGTAGTCTTGATCGTCTGCTTCAGAATATCTTGGTTAAGTGCCTCTGGAGGGAACCCGTCACTTTTGATTTTTGTTTCACGCAGGGCGTCACGAAGAGAGATGAACTCCAAAGTGATCTCATCCCTTAGATCCTCTCGATAGACGCCGGAAAGAGGTACGTCTCCAGGAAGGCACTTCTCGAAGAGTTCAGTATCGACCCACTGTTCCAACTGCTGCCACTTGTATCTCGGATTATCGACAATCCTACTAACAATTGCTGACGCAGCGCGGGACCGCAACGTTCTGAGAGAACCAATTCTGAGCCTGTTCAAGTATCCATCTTCAATCAAAGTCGAGCGAGCAAGTGACTGAAAGAATTCAGTGAGTTCCCTCAACTGCCAAAATGCAGTAACAATTGCCGCTACGATTAACCCCAAACCCAGGTGCTCTGCCACGATATAGACTGACGACGACTTGGGAACGAAGTATATGAGCCCCACGCCGACGACCAGGGCAAGGCCAATTTGAGCCCAGACGTACTTGATGATGTTCAACGTAATTTCCCTTTCGCACGAATTTCGTCCGTACTACCAGATGACCATCTATCTGGCATTTCCACCTGTGATTGAAGTCAAGTCGAAACGAGTGTTCGCCGTCGACTCGGTGCACCCTCCGTTCCCCCGGCGCCTGCTCCGCTGGTGCGGGCGGGGTACTGACGCCCGGGGGAGGACAGGTTGTGGCCGGTCTATTACGTGCGGAAGGAACGTTAGGGTAGGCCTATGGTGTGAGCGCTATGGCTACGAGTAGCAGGCACCAAACGCTTCCCAGTGTACCTGCGAAGTAGAGGCGATAACGAGGTTGCGCCAGAACCATAAAGGACACGAGCCCAATTGTGACTATCGGAGACAGATCGCGCGCGACTTCGGATGTTCGATGGAGCGGTACGCCGTAGTGGAGAAGGGTGGAAGTGATTCCGGGTGTGATCGTGGCAACGGCGTGAGTGAATGTATGGACCCCTACGTGTACCCCGAGGATGACGACAACGATGATGATCGGGCCAAGGAGTGCACCAAGAATCCACTGACCCATGTTCCGAGAGACATTCTACATCATAATCTGTGACTCCGTGGTTCGTAATATATTGCAGCAGAGGTCCGCGGGGCGGACGTCGCGTGCGTGTGTTGATGGGATGTGAGAGTTGGTTGCGGAGCCCGGAGGACTAGTCGGGTAAGGGGAGATTGAGCCTTCGGGCTTCGCGTTCAGCAACGGCGCGAATCGCGGGATCCGGTGACTGAAGCGCGTGCTGGAGCGCTCGCCGTTGTTCGTAGTAGACGCCGGTGGCCAGTAATTCTTCGGGCGCGATCGCCTCGACCTGAAGCCACGCGGCAAGCGCCGATGCGTTGGTCACAGTGACTGTCCCGTCCATATCATCCCATACGCCCACGCCGACCAAGGAGTCCGACGGGACAACCATGCGAGTGACGGCGGGGTACTGACTCGTATGGCGGCCGGCGGCGATGGAGATCTTGTCGGCGAATGTTTGGACGTTGGCTTGGTTGTAGACAGCGCCCTCGTAGTCGATCTGGATGTGATCGGCATCGGGAAGGCGAGTACCGACGATCCCGCTCTTCGGCGCAATCGTCGGGAGCGCGTTAGGGACTGGGACGTATACAGTTTGCATGTGCTACTCCTCGTTTCCGTCCAAGATGTCCTGGAGTGATGTGAGCGTAAACGTGCGTGCTTCTTTATCGATCCCAGAGGGGCGAGGTTTTCTTGGAACGCTAGCGATTTGATGGAGTAGCCACGCCATGGTCCGGTGGGTATCGGTGAGGCGGGCTCGTACCCGACGCGCAAGGCCGGAATTGAGGTCTACGTGAATGGAGACGCGCCTACCTGTTGGGAGCGGAAGGTCGCTGGTACGGAACTCCTCGATGTACATGACGAACCCAGCCGCTACGACTGCGGACAACGGCGTTCCATTATCTTGAGCCCAGCTGCGAAGAATTGCAGCGGTCGTTGGTGGACAGTGAAGCGTGAATGGTTTTGTCATGATCTTCTCCTCGGTGTGCAATCCGGGATCAGCGTTACTTACGCTGGCCGCAGCTTAGTCGGATGCGGACCCGAGGCTTCCTGCCAGCAGATCGTCCCGCCACCAAGGTAACTGGAGCCCGAGCACGTGAAGCCGCTCCTCGGCCTCTCGACATTCGCGACTGACCCGTAGGCCGTCATCTGTCTGAGTGAGCCACCCGTACTGTTCGGCGACGCGGAGTGCGCCGCGGCGATCGCCGATGGCGAGGCGTTGCGCAATTTGGATCTCGAGCGCACTGAGTGTCAGGCTGTGGACGCGATAGTCGAGGAATGCCTGCCACGTGATTGGGCACCAGCGACGGACGATTTCATGCCCGATGATGTTCGCGTATGCACGGATCTCTAGTTGGGCGTGTTCATCCATCCGCAAGGACAAGAAATGGAGCAGGTTGTGCAGATCGATCTTCCAGTACGCCTCCGTATAGGTGGAGAGCGGCAGATCCTTGCGGGCCTGCTCTCGTGCCACGCCGGCCGCGAGGCGCTCCTCGTATACCTCACGCGCGAACCGCTGTGCGATCGCCTCACGCTCGCTTAGACGCTGGCCAGCGGCGGCATCCAGGAATCCCGCGCTGCCCTGACGGTTCGTGGTCGCCTGTAGCCGCCAGTCGTCCGGAGTGGTTTGGGTGGCCTGGTCGATCGCGATGGAATATCGCGTGGAGGTCTCGTTGAGACTCGCGGTCCGGTGACGTACCCACTGTCGCCACGTATCCATGGGGACGCGTACGTGCAGCTTGATCTCGCACATCTCGAATGGGGTCGTGTGGCGATGGCGCATGAGGTAGCGGATCAAGCCGGCGTCCTCATGGACTGACTTGGTCCCCGCGCCGTACGAGACGCGGGCAGCCTGGACGATGGATGCGTCCGATCCGAGGTAGTCGACGACTCGGATGAACCCGCGGTCCAGAACCGGCCACTGCTGGCCGAGGATGTGGTCGAGTTCGGGAACCGTGACGCGTTCCACGTGTGTGTTATCGCTGGGGTGGTCCATGAGTCACCTCTTCGGACTGCGTGTTAGCGCCGGGAGCCGCGTTTCTGGAAAGAACTGGCTGAAGGACCACATGAGCGCTTATGGAGCTGCTACTGGACGCTCAGCCTGGGTCACGGAAGAGCGTTTGTGCATGTGAGCCTTTGCTGGTGGACGCCGTATACGACGCTGGGGATGTTTGACCTCGACCTCAGAGATGGGTCGCCTAAGCGTGACGTCACGGTTGGCGATCGCCGTGATGGTCTCAGCGGCGACGGACTCCGCTAGCACCGTCACGCAGGAATAGGCGCCGTCCGGTGTGGCACGCCACAGCACGAGTATGCCGGCGGCTGTGGTCGTGGTATATCCATTAGGCAGTGACATGGTCGGATCTCACGGTAGCACCGACAGGTGTGGGTATGGCGGGAACCCTGAGGAGCTGCGGGTCTCGTCCGCATGTCCCTATGGAGCGGATGAGGGAGCGTCCTTCAGCGAGATAGTCTTCACGAGCTGCAAGGTTGCACGGAAGACGCCGATCTCAATGCAATGGGCCTCGTCGCGAGCATCGTAGAAGGCCTCATGGCGACGAGCGTGTTCAAGGACGTCCTGGTAGTCACGCCCAGCGGCGACAACGGCCGGGTGATCAATGAGCGTTCCAGCGCGCTTGCGGAGCCGTCGGCAGGTGATGCAGGTGGCGATATACTCCTGCCAGACGCTCTCGGGCTCCTTGCCTGAGCTCATGTTAGTTGTCCCACAACGTCTCGAGGGTGCGGGCGACCACGTACCCGATATCTGAGGTCGCGCGAGAGAAGGCGGCCGCGATGTCCTGGTAGAACCGCAGCGCTCCCATGGGACGGCTTGGGATCAGTGTCTGAGCCCGGGTGGCGCGGATCGGAAGCGCCTCGAGCTCGCGCCTGAGAACATCGTGGGTGACATTGAACTCATCGCAGGTCGTTACGCCCTGGGAGATCAGGACCGCACCGAGGTTGATGAGCGCTCCGCGATCGCGTCCACCGGGCTCGATCAGTGCGCCGACGTGTTCCCAGCCATGGTGCTGGCAATTGACGAGGCACCAAGATTTGTCCCGCGGCAGCGGTTTCGTATTGGTCGGCCGTTGCCGTGCGGCCGGCAGGAGGATGATCTCCCCGGTCGGCGCCAGCACGAAGGATCCACCGATCGACAACGGCGGTGGTTCAGCCGGCAACTGGAAGCCGGCGAGTGCCTGGAGCGCTTCCGGGAACGGTTTGGGTGCGTTGAGTGCGCGGCCAACGGCCAGATAGGTCTCGACGGGCCGGGTGAGGATGTTCCGGTGGGTATCGACCCGGAGGCGCTCGAAGGTGGTCGAGAATGTGTGCCACGCCTGTCGCCAATCGCCGCACGTTCCGGACACAGCGGCCAGGGTAGCGCGGATGAAGTCCTCAAGCGCATGCAAACCGGAGGTGCTGGTGGGTACGGTGACATCACCGACCTCGTGATAGCGGCCGTGGAGGGCGCACCGGATGATGATGGGGGCCGTCACCCCGGGAACAGTTCCGCTAACGGATTCCCAATCCGGTTGTCCGGAGGTCGTTAGAGCCCCGGTGTCGGGGTTGACGTAGCAGGTGGTAGACGTAGCCATGGCGTTGGATGTCCTATACGCGTTGCTTGCGGCCGGAGCGCTTCTTGGACGCTCGCTTCGGCTTAGCGAACGCGAACCGACGCTGCGCGGCGGCCGTTAGGTCCTCGTCCTGGATATCGTCGTCATAGACCCAGACCCAGGCCTGAACGTAGGCACCTTCGTCATCTGGTGAACGGGAAACGCGTGCGCCCTCGTCGATCTCAAGCGTGCCTTCCTCGGCATGGATGCGAGATGCGGCAGCACGGTATGTCCAGGTTGGAATACGGGACGGCATAGTGGTCCTCCAAGAACGGGTTGGGCAGAACTTTACCAGGAGCGTCCGGCACCCGTGAGGGTGCCGCGTGTAGCGTGTACGAGGAGAAGAGACGAAGGAAGGCTTGCTTGAGCGGAGTTGCCTATGGCGTCATTGGAAGGGGCTGTCCGATGACCAGCTGGTAGAGCTGGGCAAAATGTTGACGTGCCTGCTCGGGAGTCCAGATGTACGCGGGTTCGTACCCTTGGTCCCAGACGACGAGGCACGTTTTGGCTGGCAGGATCTCTTCGCTGCCGGACAACCCGGTGAGGTCATCAATCCCGCGGGGCGTACGCCCCCCGGAGACCGCTTGAATGGTCGCTTCAAGAACGACGCCGGGGTGGAGACCATCGTCCCGCTCGTCGTAGTAGGTGCCACGAAGCTCGCTGTCATGCTGGTGCTCCCAGGTATCCCACGGTCCGCTCCAGACGTTGATGGCGCCGCCGTTCGGGGCATCGTAGATGTGATCCGGCGTGGAGCCCTCTTCCACGTCATGTGTCTGACACCAGCGCAGAATGGTCAGGTACGCTGGCGCCGGGATCCGGGCGATCACAGGGTAACGATCGGAGAGGCGGGTCATGGCGTTGGGCTCGAGGCGTGAGTCTTACACCGGTTGAGCAGCTTCCAGGAGATATCGGCGATTTTCAGGAACGGTATCGCCTGGTTGATCGGGGGTAGGTCTCAGTACGCGGTGAGGATGGCGTGGGCTGTTGTCGTATCAAGATATCCACCCTCGCGCCGCGGCAGCTTCTGTGCGACGCCTGCCTCAGCGTCCAAGAGGGTCTGTAGCGTCGTCTTCATGAGGCACCCCTCGATCGATAGATGAGTGCTCCAGGTTGTGCGCGAGGATGTCGACATCTACCCCAGCGTTCATCACGTAGTTGTTGGGGATGGACAAGAGGACTCTGGCGAGCATCCGTAGCGGGTACGCAAGCACGCGGATCACCATGACGAACCTCTCTTTGTCAGCGTGAGCATGGCGTCGTCGCGGGCGCGCTGCCAGTCGGTCTACTGGTCGGAGTAGCCGTACTGATCGAAGTCCACGAACGCCGCGGCGCATGCGGCGACGATCTTTTGCGGGTTGCCGCTCTTCCGGGCCCGCGTAAGCGCCGCCTTATGCTTCCGAACGATACGGCAGAAATCGCTCATACCTTTCCTCCCGGGGTCATGCGGCAGAGCGCGCAGCGACCTTCCAGACGCCACGGGTGGAGGAGACGAATTCGGGAGCGAGCTGGAGCGTCTGCCGGACCTTGGCCTGCCAGTTTGGCCGATCTTTCGTCTTTGCGCACTCGGCGATCCATTGGTACAAGACCGGGAGCGTGGTTTCGCCTCCGAGCGTCTCGAGTGCGGTCGCAACGAGACTACGCCACGGTATATCCGTACGCTGGCGGATGTCGGAGCGGCTCCACCGGGTGGTACGGATAGGGAACGCGATTGCGACAGGCTTCCGGGTTACCACGAGATACTCGTGTGCGATGCGGACGACTTCGCCAGGGTACGGCCGAGCATCCGATGCACACCGGTGCTGTTCCTTGATGAAGAGTCGAATCGGCGTTCCGAGCCAGTCTATGTCGCGGACGATCGGGTAGATCCGGCCCGCCTTGACGACGTCCCCGACGAGGACCGCGAGGTGACCGCCCGACCTGAGGGCGCCGAAGAGCCGGCAGAGAGCATCATTGAGCTGGTGGATGAAGCGATCGTACGGCTGTGTGCGGCTCAAGCAGCGAGGGTCGTCGTTGTACGTCACGATATCCCAGTACGGCGGGTGGAGGAACCCGAGATCAATCCCGACCGGGAGTGCGAGGTCATCGTCCGTGGACAGGATGTCGACGCCTTGGCGCAGGTCCGTACCGACGACATAGACACCGCTGGCCTGAAGGCCTTGGACGACACTCCCGCTGCCCGCCATGGGGTCCCAGGCGTTCTTGGGCTTGAGCCAGTCGGCTAGTAAGGTCCCGACATACCCGGAGCAGTTGCCGCGATAGCGAGCGTCCCCGTATGGACCTCGATTGGGGAAACGGAGAATACTGCTTAGCATGGACGTGTAGTCTGCGTAGGTGTTACGTGTAGGGCAACGAGCTCGACCGACGATTCGGGATCGAGTCCGGCACGAAGATCGGCAAGGATCTCCGCGGAGGTCTTGGTTGGGTGGCTGATGCGCAGAATGGTCCTGACGTTGCCGGTGGTACGCACGCGATTCTCATCGACCGGGCACGCGGTTGTTCCAGGGATGCCGGTCTCGATGGCTTCTGCCAATTCGCGCGAGTCCATGTAGCCCGCGTGGAGAAACGCGACTGTAATCTCAAACCTCTTCATGAGCGTGCCTCTTAGTGGTCCTTGATCTCGTCGAACACAACGGTCGTTCCGAACGGCGGCTCCTGGTGATTGGGAGTCAGGACCCAGAGGACCGGGTACGACGGAGCCTGGTCAGGGTAGTCGCCCATTCCATCGGTGAGGAACACAGCGGCCGATGGCAGGAGCCCACGGCGTTCGATCTCGTCGAACACCGGCCGGAAGTCCGTACCACCGCGGCCCTTGATCTCGGTCGGGAGCGGATCGTGCTCCGTGAGTTCGTCGAACGAGTAGATATCGGCATCGCACGTGACAAGGTACACATGCACGTGCGGGTACGCCTGGAGGATACCGCGGACTTCACTGAGGAAGGTGCGCAACTCGTGCGCGTCGATCGACCCCGAAGTATCAACAGCGACAATGAGATCCTCGATCTTCTCGCCGGTCAGAGTCGGCAGGTAGAGATCGTAGGCGGCGAGGAGCCGGCGATCAGGCCGGAGCCAGTCGTAGTCATGCGCATGCGGCTGGACGAACACGGCCAGGAGCGTCCGGCAATCCTGCTGGGGGGCCAGGAGGTCGTCAACGATCTCACTGATACCGGCCGGGCAGCGTCCTTGGGACTTGGCGACCTGGGCTGCTCGAACGAGCCGGTCCTTCCAGACATCGGCGAGTTTGGCCGGATCCATCCCTCCGGCTGGGCCGGGGAGTGCGCCGCCGGCACCACCGCTGGTGGCATTCGGGTCATCGGGCCCGCCACCAGATCCGCTTGGGGAGGGTTGATTGCCTGCGCCCGGATCACCGCCGGGTGACGGGAGGAGGTCTCCCGCCCCCATGGAGGACTGTTGAGCGGCCTTCGCGAGCGCCTGATTGGCTTTCTGGAGGAGCTTCTCGTAGATCCCTTCCTCCGAAAGCGCCTCCCACCCCTGCGGCATCTTGATGCAGTCGTCCGGGAGAGCAACGTTGTTCCGGGTGAGAACGTGGTTTGTGACGGCGTCTACCGCGACATTCCAAAGCAGCGGGTCGCGGGCCTGGCGCCGCCATACGTGTCCGAAAGCGCAATGGAGCGTTTCGTGCGCGAGCACGCCGGCCACAAGATCGCGAGCGCGATCCTGCGAGAGCTCACGAACGAATTCGTAGCAGTAGAAGAGCGTGACCCCGTCCACGGCCATGGTACCGCAGAGGCCGTGTTCCTCGAACCACGTCTTCGGGTGTCCTTCGAGCTTCAGGTACGACAGGAGGATGCCGAAGAAGGGGAACTTGGCGAGCAAAGCCGTCTTCTTGACGCGGATGATCTCGTCGGCCGAGAAGTCGGTAGGGAGCAGGGGCATGTGGGTCTCCTCTTAACGATGCGTGCCTAGGCGAAAAAGATGTACGCGGTCACGACAACATTGGTCAGCGCGACTTCTATCTTCCATGGGCCAGAGGACGGGTGACCGTAGAGGACCTGGAAGACGAGCCACTGGAGGGACACGAAGGCAGCCAGCCGAGCGCCCTTACGCTGGATCCACCTGCGGATCGCGTCACGGGATAGCATTGTCGCAGACGGCATGCCTACGCGGTCGCTTGCCGCTTCTCGTGCGCGGCGATCGCGCCGATGAAGCTCTTGTTTGCCTGGCACCACGCGGTCCACACCGGCTTCGTGTCTGAGGCCTCGAGACGGGCGGTAATGGCGCTGCGGTCCTTCCCGCTCTGGATGGCGCTGCGGACGGCGTAGATCTGGAGCTCCTGCGGGAGTTTCCCGAGGTAGGTGATGAAGTGCCGCAGGGTCGGAGCGGTCGGGATGTGGCCGATCAGAGCCGCGACGAGTGCCCATCCGGCGTCCATATCTACCGGCGGTTCTGGGGAGGCGGCGCCGGCCATGATCGCTTTGGCATCCGGGATCTGATCGAACAACCGGATGTAGGTGCAGAACTGCGCGCCGATGCCGGGACCGACCTGGCCCTGAGCGATAATCGTGAGCGCGTTCGCTACGGCGTCCTTGTCGAGCCCACTCGCCCGGAGCCGGCGGATGTGCCAGCTCAGGTACGTCCACGACCGCGGGGTGGGGTACGGGATTGGGTCGGGCGAGTAGTCGATCTCGAGGAAGTGCTGCGGGTTCTGCCGGAGGTAGGCGTGGACCTCAGGGGCAAGCCCTCGGGGGAGCGAGTACGTGAGCCAGTCGGCCAAGGTCGGCTGGACCTCGAGCACGGTGACGCGGTTGACCAGCGGCTTGGGGATCGGGAAGACGTTGCCGCGGTCGGACATTCGGTTCCCCATGAGGACGACCCACCAACCAAGCGGCAGCCGGTGAGGGCCGATCATGTGCTCCGTACACGCCTTGTACACGGCCGTCTGTACGACGGCCGGCGCGTTCGGCAGCTCATCGAACACGATCAAGCCGCGCTCCGGGTCGTCCGGGCCAGGGATGAGATCGCTCGGGGACCACTTGGTCCGGTCGGTCTTCTTGTCGACATGCGGAAGGCCGATGATGTCGATCGGCGTGATCTCGGTGAGCCGGATATCCTTGAGGCCGAACGGTTGTCCCGTCTGTTGGCTGAGGATCTCCACAGCCTGGCGAGCCCCCGCAGACTTGCCGGCGCCTGGCGGGCCAATAATGAGGAGACCCGGTGCGTCGGGCGTCCAGTCGCTCTGCACATGGCCTGCGAGTAGGTGGATAAACTCCCCTGTCGTGACCGTGTGTGGGAGGACGGGCTGGGGGATGCGAGAGACATTACTGGGAGCACTCATACGGAACCTCCGAGAGCGAAGCGGGTTGAGGAGTCGGGAAAGTCACGGCCGGGTCCGCGCGCGGGAGCGCGCGTGCTCAGACGATCTTAAGGAGAGTCAGGATTGGTTGACGCGGGAGAGAGCAATGGCGGCTCGGATCAGATCGTGGCACCACTGTCGCGTCTTCAACTCGAAGGCCTGCCCAAGCGAGCACGTGGCGACGATGGTGATCCGTCCATAGGCGTCCAAGGCTTCTTGTGGTGTGTCTGTGGGAAGCGGGGCGAAGCAACGCGATCCGCAGAATTTACAGTAGGGGCCCATGGTACTACCCCGTTGACCAAAGGGTATCGGTTACGTCCTCTGGGGCACGATTATTGAGGAAGACATGGGTTCCCTTGTATCTACCGAGCTGACGGATCGTAGCGTGTACAAGCCACGTTTCGTGTCCATGCCGTACGGCGTGTTGTTTGGCAACCGCGTCGGCACGTTCGGAATCGTCATATTCGGCGATCACGATATCCTCTGAGGCACAGTACGCACCGTATCTAGCCATCGTAGTCTCCTAGGTTGTTAACCATGATGGATCAATGTTTGGTACGACGATGCGTCGCTGTGCGAATCGCGCGGGTAATCCGTCGCATCTCCGGACTATGAATATCGGCGGGTGTGACTCCGCCAATCATGAGTGTGCCTAGTACCGATTTGGTCCGCTTGTCGACGAGTCGAAGCGTAACGCCACGCCGGCGCTTTGGGCGGCGGGAAGGTGTCATCACAAGGTAGCCTCCTGCCACTTCCAGAAATGCTCCAGTTCGTTGTCACGAGGATGTGCGTCACGGATGGGATTGTCAGAAAGGTCGTGGAGATAGATATCAGAGTAGCTGGCCCGACGCCCGTCGGACGTCTCAACCCACTCGATGTAGTCCCACTCGCCGGCATCATCGAAGACGCAGATGTGCCACCCGTTGGATGCCACCCATCGAGGATAGGAGATAATGGGAGGCGTGACGGGAGTAAGAGTGATCGCCCCGGAACGGATCGCGAGTAGGAAGTCAACTATCTCGCGCCGCGTGATAAGCCCGTTACTCATTGCCACCACCTTGTGGGATCACTACGAACCGGATCGTAGCAGGGGAGTGAGTCCCGTAGGGACGGAACCGACGACTTGCTACTGAAGCTCAGCCTTTCTGAGTAGGTAACTTTCCTCGCCACCGCGAGCCACCTCGAAATACTCCCGGATCTCATCATCGACGCTCTTCGGAACCTCATGACCGAGCATCTCAACGGGCCACCACGTGCGGACGTAGGTGAGGAGCTCCTTCCGTGCACTGTCTTCCGTTCGATGCGCGCTGATATTGGTGCCGAAACGGTGGTCAATCGCGAGTACGTGAACGTATACTTTCCGCATGGGATCCTCCAGGGTGGCGGTGCTCTGCCGGCTAGAACAGTGACGCCTGCCCAACACCGACCGTGGTCTTCGGAGCCTTGGCACGGCGCTGCAGAGTCTTGACGAGAGGAGCCGTAGTGGACGGCGCAACTTGTGCACCGGCGACTCCCGGTGTAGCGGTCAGGACAGGGTCGGCAAGAAGCGACATCTGCTCAAGCAGCACAGGCTTGGTAACGGATACCGGCTTGTGCAGCGTCGTGACCACTGGGGCCTGAGGCGCTAGGGTTGGAGGTGCCGCTCTTACCGACGCAGCGACCAGGACGGGCTCGGGCTCGGCGACAAGAGCTGGGATGACGGGTACGAGCGTCTCGTCACACAATTCCTGTGCGCGAGTCTGGGCCTGGCTAAGCGTCCGCAGTGTCTCGTGGATATCGGTTGTGTGCGTGCGCTCGAGCACAGCCTTGGCGAGCTCGTAGAAGACCTCGCCTTCACTATCGTAGGTCGCAATCGCGTGCTCGGTCTCGATCTGCCCCTCAACGAGCAAGGACGCAAGGATTTTGCGGCTAACGAGCGCAAGCGCTGGTTGCTGTGCGGTGTTGGCATAAACTAGGAAGTAGACCTTCACGGGCTTTTCTTGTCCGATCCGCCATGTCCGCCGACTGGCCTGCCGGAGAGTGTATGCGCTCCACTCGGGCTCGTACCAGACGATCGTGTGGAATTCCGGGATGTTGAGCCCGGTCCCGACAAGTTTCGGATGCGAGATCATAACGTCGAGATTTAAGGCTTGGCTGCGGACCCATTGTGCGCGCTTGCGAGGGCTAACAGTATCGGCTCGGAGGACCTGGGTGCGGAGCCCGCCGTTGCGCAACAACTCCTCGAGCCGCGGGAGAATGTCGCGGCGGTCCGTGTGGGTCGCGTAGACAAGTACACGGCGGCCATTCTGCGCTTCCTGCTGGCAGAGGCGAAGGAGTTCCGTCTCCTTTGGGTACTGGATGTCCGGATCGAGCGCCGGAGCGGAGGCCACGAGTTTCCCGGTCTTGTGGTCGGTCACGGCCTCTCCCCGCCACGGCTGGTCGGGATAGGTGAGGAGGGCCTGAATGGCCATCCCGAGGGCCTTGAGCTGTCGGAGCCGGAGCCCGGCCTTGAGGTGCGGGGCGAGTGCGGCCACGAGATTCTCGTACTCGCGCATCTGGTCGGGCAGCATCGGGATCTCGATCGCTTCCTCGGTGTAGGGCGGCATCTGGACGCCGAGGTCGTGTAGGGTTAGGAAGACAGCACTGTCGAGCACATACCGAAGGATCGTGGGGCTGATCCCTGGAAGCTCTCGCATCGTGCGCTTGACGGTCGTGGCGGTGGTGATCCTACCGGAGCGATCCTTTACCTGGCGTTTCTGCTCCTCGCTGAGCACCTCGGCCAGCCCGTGCTCACGCGAGAAGCGGGTGGTCGCGCTGTACGGCCACGCCTGCCGGAACGCCGGGAGGAGCCGATGGAGCAGGTAGAACATGGTGCTCGGTTTCCCGCCGCTCAGCGTAGCGGTTTGTCCGAGAACGCGCTTGGAGGCCCGGATGAGCTGGGTCAGCATCATCCCTTGCGCGGAGCCACCCTCTTTGAAGTCCTGTTGTTCCTCAGCGATCAGTAGATCGAACGCGCTTCGGTACCGCCGGCCAAGATAGTCGCCGATGCTGTACGCGGCGCGGCCGGAGAGTGTCCGCGTGCTCTGCCAGGACGCTTCGCCGCAGTTCGGGCAGCGGTGCCGGCTGCGCGCGAGATCATCGCCCGTCCACGGCTCGATAGACTCCGGGGTCGTGATCGTCTGCCGTGAAGTCGGGTCGACCTTCTTGAACATATGGATCGTCGCGAGTGCGTGGCGACAGCGTGGGCAGAGCGCCAGCGTGAGCGGTGCCGGGTCCTGAACACGGACCATCCCTGCATGCTTGTGGCAATCGGGGCAGTACGAGATAGCCCCCTTGGGGAGCCGATGGATCGGGATGGCGATCAACTTAGGAGCGTGCCGCTCCGTCCCGTCATTGGCGAGATAGAGTGCCGAGAGAACGCGCGTAAGGATCTTTTTGCAGCCGTAGCAGTAGGGAACCTGGACCGACTCTCTACTCTTCGGGTCGGGCGGGACCATTGTTTGGACCTCGACGGCCGCCGGCTGCCACGGGCCGCCGAGTTTCGCCTGGTCACGCGACAGAAGAACAATCGACACTTGATTGCTGGCATGAATCTCGGCCATGGTGTGATCAATCGCGGTGATGGAGGTAAGGTCCGTGTAGACGCGCGCTTTTGGAAGGACGGCACGGATCTCATCCTGCCACTGGCTGAGAAGGTTGGTTGCGGCGACCACGAGGACGGACTTGGCGTTGAGCATCGCGGCCGTCGTGAGCGCGATCTGGGTCTTCCCGACCGACGCCTCGCCGACGACAATCGCGGCATGGTCATGCTGGAGCCGGGTGGCCAGGGCCGCTGCTGCCTGGATCTGGGCCGGGAACGGAGCACGCCCGATGGTGTGGATGCGATCAAGGAACAGCTTGGGCGGGGCGAGCCGGTACTGTGGCGGGAACGCCTGCGCCACATGATCCGCCAGCGCTTGCCCGTACTCGTCGAACAGCGCGGGGAAGCCGCCGTCGAACACGGCGATGTTGGCCGAGGAAGCCTTAGGAGTTTGAGTTGACATGGTCATCGTTGGTGTCCAGGATTTCGAGCCGTCCAGTTTTGAGGTGCAGGAGGGTCACGGTCGTTTGAAACGCGTCGCGCATGGTGGTGAGGTTCTTGTCCTTCTCGACCTCGGTCCGAATCTTGTGGGTCTGTCCCTTCAGGAGTACGGGTCCATCAGGCCCTTTCAGGAGCGCGTTATTGAACGCACCGCAGGCGATCAGCTGACCGAGGTGCCCGCGTGCCAGCGGCATGAGAGGACGAACCGTCCAAGCGACTTCGGGTGCGAGCCGCGCGACCATAGCGGGATCGACCCACGCGCCGTGCTGGCGCCCCTCGGCGACGGCCTGGTCCCAGGTCAGTCCGGTCGCGATAAAGGTGACTTTGTCCTTAGGTGCCACCGGCAGTGAAGCGATCCCGGCCGGGAGGCTATTGGTGGCCATCTTCTCCAGATCAGGGAACGCCGGGATACGTGTGGAAGCGAAAGACGACTGGAGTTTCCCGACAACAACGACACCAACGGTATTCCCTTGGTGGACGAGTCGTTCGATCTCAAGGACCTTGAACCAGGTTACAAGCGCTCGCCACAATTTCTGAGTGAACGCGGCCGGCGGAATCGCCGCGACCACAAGTCCGTCGGGAACCAAGGTGAGAGCCGCGCGCCGAAGCACTGAGACGGGAGCCGTATCGTTATCAAGATCCCATGAGTCTGTCGTCTCGTCCGGCTGCGGGAGCTCCACCACGGCAATACTCATGCTTCCGTGACTGATCCGCGCATCACTGAGCGCGGCACATACCACATGTGCGGACGGGAGGTTGGTGCGCAACGTGTTGGCGTGAGCGTTGTCGATTGCGAGCGCGTACACCTCGACGTCCCACACCGAGGCCAGCTCGATCAAGAGGTACGGATCGGCCGGATAGGCGAACAACCGTGCCACCCCATGGCCGCGGGAGGAGAGGATGAGGTTCCGGATGCGGTCTGTGCTGACGTAACTGGTCAAGAGTCCCATTGGAGTTTCCCGCTAGTGAGGCCTTTTTGTACGAGCGCAGCCCATCCATGAATATCCGGCGAGATCTCGATCCCCCACAGGTTTTCGCTCTTAAGTCGGAAGAGCAACTCCCAGCGCTCCGCGGCTTCGATCAGCCAAGGGACCCACGCCGGAAGGAGCGGGACCGGGATCGCAACGTTGAGAATCCGGTAAACGTGCATCGGGTCTTCCTCGCGTGCGATCGCATACGCAGGCTTGTGGGGATTGAGGTCGCCGGCGACGGCCTGGGGATGCAGGAACAAGGCGTGGGTGGGTCCGCTCGGGAGCTTCTTCTCGAAGATTTGGAGCCCGCCGCTAGCCCACCAGACCTGGCGTGAGTGCTGGCGGGGGGCGGAGCTAGCAAAGGTTACGGGCTCGCCCTTGCGGAGCATCCGCGCGAGCGCATAAACGACACCGCGGCTGCCGACCACCTCAAGTGCGATGACGCGCTCGAGGGACTCGTAGTCGCGTTGCGAGCCAGTCGTCGAAGCGATCGCGTCATTCTTGACCATCGGGGCGCAGACAGATCCGAGCCGCCACGGCATCGCGACGAACCCGTTGGAGTCATAGGAGACCCAACGGTCGAGGGTGGGTGCAGGAGCGGGAGTGACAGGGGTCATGCGATGTCCTCGCTCCGACGGGGGGTGAGCCCGTTCCGGATAGCGTGCTTCTTGAGTTTGCCGAGCGATTGCTGCACGATCTGGCGGGCGCGTTCGTGCGTGATATGCAAGGTATCGGCGATCTGCACAAGCGTTTGCGGTTCTGTTGCTTCGAGCCCGAAGTGGAGCTTGATCACGGTCTGCTCGCGCGGGGAGAGATAATCGAGCAAGGCGCGGACCGTATCACTGAAGTCGTTGCTTTCGACGATGGTGCCGACATCGGCGCCGTGGTCGGGCACAAAATCCTCGATTGCGATATCCCCATCACCGACGCGCGTCTGGAGGGACACGGTCCCACCGTCCGCGCGATCGATCGCCACGACCTGCTTAACGGAGACACCAATCTTCTTGGCGCGCTCGACGGTGGTGGGGGTATGATCGAGCTCGGTGATGAGATCGTTGGTGGCGCGACCCAACGCCCGGGACCGATCATGAGCATGGACGGGGAGCCGGATGGTACGCGACTGCATGGCGTACGCGCGACCGATCGCCTGCTCGATCCACCATGTGGCATAGGTGCTAAGGCGCGTCCCGCGATCGGGGTCGAACTTGTCAACCGCACGAATGAGGCCAACGATCCCTTCCTGGACGAGATCGTCAAGTTCGAGCCCGGTGCCGAGGTAATCGGATGCGATCTTGTAGACGAGCCGGACATTGGATTCAACGAGGCACTGACGCGCGGTTTTGTCGCCGGCGCGGGCCTGACAAGCGAGATCGTGCTCCTCCTTGGCCGACAGTAGCGGGTGGTGCGTCAGCGGAGCGAGAGGAGTCTCGACGGTGGACGAACGCAATGGAGTGCGCATAGTAAACTCCTGTCCGCCCGCCCGGTAGGGCGGGCGCTGGGTGAGGGTGTAAAGGTGATCGAGAACCAGAGGGGAGAGGCTTACGGGTGGGAAGTGTGCAAGAGCCGACTGATGATGAGCCAGGCGATAACGATGACCGTGCCCCAGAGAAGCACCGTCATCATGAAACGCCACATCGCCCACTTCCCTGCCTCGATCCAGCCGCGACCGCGGGGGACATTGCGTACCCCGAACGGTGTGCGAACGGTGTCAAAGCCTTCCAAAATTGATACATCTGGACGGGCAGGATCTCGGCGACGAGATTGGTAACGACGATAGCGGCTCATGAGGAACGCCTCCGTCGTAAGCGACTGGGGTTCTTGGACTTGTGATTCTTCGCGTCCCGGATCAGGCGGCCGGTATCGCGTTTGGTGAGACCTGGCGTAACGGTGATATGAAGGAACCGGAGGTAACGGAGTTGCCCGGTCGTGGCCGGTTCACCAAGTTTGGCCGCATGCGCCACCGATCGTTCTAACCGGAGCGCTTTTGCGTTGTTGATGAGCAGACTCGCCTGTCCACTCGTGAGGGTTCTTGACACCTTCATCCCGAGTTTGACCAGCAACTCGAGTTGGGGGCGACTGGCCGGCCGATGCCGCCACGGCGCGTCCTTGGAGAGCAGCCGGAGCCGGTCGCTGTACTGGGTCGTGATTATGGTATCGGCGAACCGGAACGCGGAGGCAAGATCTGGAGTCTCACGGATCTTCGTGGCGGGACTTGTCCCAACGCGATACCGGATCTCGGCGTGACCGAGCGCGTTCTCTTCGATCACAAGTTGGCCGCCTTCATCATGGACCGGATCCTGCGGGGCGAGCACGACCTGGTCAATCGGTACCGGGACCGGAAGGGCTCGAGGGATGAACAGGTTGTACGCGCCGGTCGCGAGCCGCTGCCAGGTTAGGTTGGTGTAGGCACTCACCTCGGGCGGGATCGCAGCGATCTTCCAGAAGTCGAACTCTCGGAAGATTCGCGGGATATCCTCAGGCGAGCGAATCTGTTGCAATGTTGCATCATCAAGTCCGGTCTCAAGCGCCCTCGCGGCCACTTCGAGTTGGGCCACGATCTCGTGAGCGACTTCTCCCTTGAGATCCATCTGGGGAGGGAGCCCGAAGAGGGTTGGGAGCGTCATCATGGTGCCGGCGTGTTCAGAGGCGTTGTCGACGAAGTCGATCACGAGGCAATCGGTCTTCCCAGTCTGCGGGGAGAGTCGAATCCCCCTACCTATCGCCTGCTGGAACAGGATGTTGGATCTGGTGGGCCGCGCCATCACGATCGCGCTGGCCATGGGAAGGTCGACGCCCTCGACCAAAATTTCGCAGTTCACGGCTACCTGGAGCGTGCCATAGCGGAACTGGTCCAGCAGCTCGACGCGAGCCTCACGGCTCATCCCGCTGTGTAGAGCGGCTGCACGGACCCCGGCGGCTTGGAACGCTTGCGCCAGCGCCTCGGTGTGAGCGATGTCACAGGCGAAGACGATGGTGGGGCGGCCGTCCTTGAGCGCCAACTCGTGGGTGCCTTCAACGATGAGCCGGTTACGCGCGGGGGTATTGATGGCCCGGGCAAGCGCGCGGGGTTCGTAATCTCGTTCCCCATCGGCGGCCTGGTGTGTCTGGATGCGCTCGAGATCGGCTCCACCACGAAGCAGGTAGCCGCAGAGTGGAGCGAGATATTGTTGCTCGATCAAGGCTCGCAGGGTAACGGTGAACGGGATCTCGTCGAACACTATGCCTAGGCCGACCTGATCGGTTCGCCGGCTGGTTCCCGTGAGGCCGAGGAGGAGCCCGTCCAGGCGTGTCGTGGCATTCGCCTCTGGGTCAGCTAGGTGGCGGAAGTAGCGGAATGCCTTGAGATATGACTCAGCAGTACTACGATGCGCTTCGTCGGCAACCAGAAGCGGCCAAGCAGTGGGATCGTACCGGGCGAGACGACTAGGGCTTGCCAGGGACTGAATGGTGGCAACCACGGTCTGGCTCGTGGGGTCCGCTTGGGCCTCGGCGCGCTCGATACTCGCTGTGCGGTCCGGCCGTTCGTACTTGAACACACGGAGAGTTTGACGTAGCAACTCTTCGCGGTGGCAGACGTAGAGCATGCGTCCTTCACCAAAGCGCTCCGGGAGACGGGCCGCAAGGAGCGTCTTCCCTGAACCGACTGGGGCAACCACTAAGAGACGTCGTGCGCCACGCTCCGCCGCCTGTACTACGGCCTGGAGGGCCTCCTCCTGGTAGGACCGGAGGACAGTAGCCCCGGCCGCTGGCGCAGTGAGGACAGAATGAGTGGGTTTTGGGGTGGTAGGCATTAGCCAGAGCGTACCCGCTATGCTTCCACCTGGGGAGGGAACATTATCGTCGAGACGAGACGGAAGGCGGCATCACGCCTTGCCACTCGACCCACAACGCGCCGATCGTCGCGCCGGGCTCGAGATGCTGTCTGGTCCAGCGGTCGAGCACCGTAGCGGCATCCCGGGCCGAACTGACGTGCTGCACCATGCCGTCTGGGGTTACGACCATGATTTCCCCATTGCTGATCTTCACTACCGCGTGTCTTCGGCGCACGATCTGGGTCTCGGGATGTCGCATAGCCTACCTCCTACGGGTCAGGATGCCTGCGCCTTGGCTGGGAGCGGGATTCTTGGTGGGTAGATCACGATCCGGCGGGTCGGGTCGTTGCCCTTGCTCTCAGAGGACAGGCCATAGCGCACGATCAGCTGATGCTGGAACTGGCGGATAGAGGCGCTCTGGGAAGCCAGCTCGACCGGGTGGCCTTCGGACATCACTTCCGCGATCGCTTCCTCGACCTCGCGGAGAGCGGCCTCCTCTGTATTGAGGCGGTCCCCAAGCGCGAATGCTGTCTTCAGAACGGTTTCGATCTGGGTGAAGGTGTTGCTGCGCACGAGGTGGATCTGCAAACCGCGGCCATCTACGGCCTCGCGAAGCGCTTTCGGTTGACGCTTTTCTTGGGACTTCAGGATGAGCACCAAATCCGCGCTTCCGAGTTTATCGGTCACGGTGGCGGGCACGCGAAGCTCGCGAATGGCTCGATCCAGGCGGTTCCGGCTGACGGCATACGGGTAGATCCGCACGACCTTCCGGGGGAGGACAGGATCCCGCCCCTTGGTCGGGGTGGACGCGGCCGACGGGGACACTGGCACCTCCCCGGTATGGCCGTTAGTGACCTGGACCTCACCCTTATCTGTCCACGCGCGGATCTGAGGGTGCGGTGCAGTCCCGCGGAGAAGTTGGTCGACGGTCTTGGCGACATCGAGGTGAACAGCGAACCGGTGCTTCTCTTGGATCTCGATCAGGATACTGAAGGTCGGCGGCGCCTTCCGCTCAAGGACCGTCTTCTGGGTCCCGCGGCGGTTGGCTTCCTCGTCGCTCAAGGTGACGGCTTGGATACCGCCGATCAGGTCGCACAAGGTGGGGTTCTGGATGAGGTTATCGAGGGTCTTGCCGTGGGCCGTGGCGATCAACTGGACGCCTCGTTCCGCGATCGTCCGGGCCGCAACCGTCTCCGCCTCGGTCTTCCAATACGTCGCCGGGCGCGTCGGCGCGTTCGGCAAGGACAACCGCGCGGGGATCGAACGCACCCTGCACCGCATCTCCGCGATCCGCAACCGGCGCGACGACGTCGTGGGGCTTACACTTCGGGTCGGCCGCGCGCCGCTTCACGTAGGAGGGTCGTTTTCCCGATGCCGGGCCGGCCGAGGAGCAGGACACTCTGGCCGGACTCGATCACGTCACGAATGATACTGACCGTGCCGAACACTATTTGGATGGGGGCGCGTCCTTTCCATTCAGTACAGATCGCTTCTTATTCTTTGTGGCTCGAAGCTGGGTTACCATCGTAGTCTTGGTCGCGATCTTGGCGACCTCAGGTGGAACAAGGTCAGGATCGATGGTGTCGCGACCGTACTGCGAGAGGGAGAGGTCCCACACACCGGCGATCGCTTTGGCGACCTTTTGGTCGAGCATGGCGGCCTTGAGTCGACCATTGAGTGTGTCGGACTGGTCCTTGAGCTCTTTCGCCTGGGCTGAGATCTGTTTGTAGCGCGTGACGACAGCCTCAAGATCGGAAAGATTGGCCGGCACGTCGGACTGGAGATCGGTCGCATCCCAGCACTTACTGCGCCACCGGCAGCCCTTGCACGGGAACTCGTGCGGGATGAGGTACGGCCGATCCGGGAGCGTGTGAGCCCGAGCGTGCCGTTCGACCTCTTCGAACATCCGGACCGTAGTCTGCGCGAGTGCGGGATCGTATGCGAGTGGCGGAGAGACCCATGGGGTCCGTGATTGGCCGACGCCCGGGTCCTTGCAGTAGGCCACCACCAACCCGTGGGTGTACGGGAGGCTGGCCAGCTTGGCCGCGTGCACGTAGAAGTTGGTCTGCGCGCGGTGGGATGGGAGGGGGGTGTTCGTCTCTACCATCATGTCGAAGGTCGCCCGCGAGGCGCTCTTGTAGTCCACGATCACGGTCCCGCCGACGCTGCGATCAAAGTGCCCGGTGATCTCACCGTAGGCATAGGGGACGCGCAGTTCGTACTCGTGAATCTCGACCGGCAGCCCGAAGGCGACCAGGACCGCGTCGAGGTATAAGTGCAGGAGGGTGCCGAGCTCGAGCGTGAGGCCGATCTCTGGGTCGAGTGGATCCGTCTCGGCAACCCCGGATCGATGGTACGTGAGGGCGCGGGCACACGCACCGGCGCTGCTTGCGCGCGGCCGGTAGTCGCTCAGCATCGTATTACCGATTCCGCGGGACACGAACGCCTCGGAGATCCGACTCCGGACAGCTTCGGGAGTCATCAGGGAGGTGCTCCCCGGCAATGCGACGGTGGGCTGGGACAGGGCTTGCTGGATCAGTGCGCGGACATCCTGGGGATCGGTAGGAGCCCCATCGACAATCGGAGTGGACACCGGTGTGCTCATGTGTGCCTCGCTATGTAGGGTACCTGAGATGGCGCGAGATCAGGAGGGAACTGTTTAAAAGATCCGCCCGCCGGGAGGCGGGCGTAAGCCTGAGGGTGAAACCAGGAGAGAGAAGTGGCCCTGCGGTGCTTTGCGCCTTTCGGCGAGCACCACTTCGTGTGGCCGCCCGGGCCCAGGCGTGAGGGGTTGCGAAAGACCGCCTCGCGACGGTCTCACCGGATACGTCCGCCGCACCGGTACGCACCGGCATGCCCCGGTCGGACAATGCCGACCGGAACTTGACGACTGTTTATGTTGTGGCCCGTTGTCGCCTATCTGGCCGCCCCCTGTGGCACGGGCCAACACCACAGAGTGCGCGAGCGATGTCTGGCGGAAGGGGAAGAAGTTGAACCTCCAAGGCGCTTGCGCGCTCGTCTGGGTTCGGGCCAGGTGCCGTCGCCAATCGGCTTGCCCTTCCGTAGATGGTCGCGGGGCCGGGATTCGAACCCGGTCTACCGGGGTATGAACCCGGCCGATCACCCTGATGCGTACCCCGCCAAAACGATCCTGAGTGAAGGAGAGAGAAGGGGGAGAGCACGGTCGCCGGTCCCTGGAGCGCGTGCCCTATTCCCCTTGTTACTCGCTGGTGTCCTGGAGGTCGTCGGTGTCACCTGTGTCAGGTGGACCGTCGAATCCCAGGAACCAGGTGATCGCTTCGTCCAACGTGTGCCGGACGACTGCGATCGGAGCCGAGAGCGTTTCGAGAATCGCCTGCCGTTGGTGCGGCTGGACGCTGCGACCGTTGGCCTTTGTCTCCACCACGCGGGCGAAGATGATCGGGCCGTGGGCAGCAGCATTGGCGATCTCGACCGGGGTGATGCCGGACAGGAGCAGTAAGAGGATGCGAACCTCCGGCTCCTTATCCTGGAAGAACCCCCGCATGGGCTTGCTGAGATCAGCCGCCTGGAGTTTCAGGCTGTCGAGCTCGAGGTCGGCCCACAGGCCCTTCGGCTGGTACCCGCCGGCGTAGTGCACCGGGCGGTACTGCCGCGGATCCAGGCTGCGGTTCTCCGCGCCGTCGACAAGATCATCGACAAACGCTTCGATCGCGTCCTGGCCCTTGATGCGGGATGTGACCGGCCGAGGGTGCTCCCGAAGTACCGAGAGCCGTTCCTCGGCTTCGCGGATGTGCCGGCACAGACCGTTCTCCTGGAACAGCCGACACGAACACCCCACGGTGTTGACGTCGTAGAATGTGATGACGTCTCGCCGGAGTTCCCGCTCGGTCATCTTGGCGTGCCGCCCCTTCGGAGCCATTGACTCCTCTGGAACGACGACGCGGCGGACAACGTCGTGGCCGCGGAGCTGGAACACTCCGACCGGGCCGTTCGCCCGGGGATCGCGGTCGTGCACTTCATCCCCACTCAAGAGATGAAGCCAAGCCCCCGGGGTCATCGCCCCGATATTCGGTTGACAAGGTGCGACTGTCTGCTGCATCCGATTCCCCTCCCTTCGGTTACCCGCTGGGAGAAGGATGACGGCCGCCCCGGAGGGGGAGGCGGTCATCATCCTCTCCCTGACGGGGCAGTGCAGCTTGCGTGAAGCACGGACAACCGGGACCGGCGCCGTGTCTCCAGCTCAAGAGTATAGAGCATAAGACTGCGTGTGTGGGGAGACAACCTGGAGGTTCGGGACCGAATATGAAGGGGGTGTAGGCCTGGCCAGCCTATGTGACCCTCCTGAAATTAAGAGGTCTGTGGGGCGGGAGAGGAAGCGGCCGCAATCGCAGTCAGTGCCTGCCCGAGCGCTCTGGCGTCCGTGGGATCCATCCGGAGGACGATTGGGGCCATCTTCCCTTCCCGGTGAGCCCACACACAAAGGCTGATCTCCGTGGGGCTCCCGATTTGGATCCAAGTCCGGACCTCGGCGAGCACCGCACGGAACCATCCGTTCCGTCTACGGCTATGGCCGCCTGAAAGCCGGATATTGGCATAGATCGGGGCTGGCGCGACAAAAGGTGGCGCAGGATCGTTGTTCGCACACGTGACTCGGGTGACGATCGACCCATCCGCTCTGAGACTGTCGTACGTCCAACGATGGCCGTCGAAGGTCAGCCGGCGAGCGACAACGACGTCGACGGACTGGCGGTTAGTCGTCATCGGGGACGTAATGAGGCTGTGCAACGTTGAGCCGCTCACACAAGCGGTCGATTTCGCTCGTAGCTAGCCCATGACCATGGCCGTGCTCTGTGTAGATCTCGCGGATCTTATACGGGAGCCATCCGCCACACGACATCTCGTGTTGGAGTAACCGGAGCCCTGCGAGCACAGCATCGAGCTCACTATCGCTGAGACGAAGGGGCATTGTCATCACCTCGGAGGGGGGTAGTGTACTTGCCTAAAGTAGTTGTGCCGCTTCATCTCGACGGCTTCAGCCGCGTCCCACATCGTCGGCAGTACGCGTCGCCCGCGTTTCGCTCGCCGACGTCGACACGCTGCTTCTCGAAGCAACTCGGGCAAACCACAATCTCTGTCGTCTTCATCGCTCCTCCACCAGCGGCGTCGTTCAGCTGCTTTTCGCATGCCAGATCCTGGTTGAGATGCCACGACGCATCGGTAATGGCGCTGGCGCGAGTCGTAAAGGGGCCGCGCAAAGGCGTGACGAGCGTCGTCTGGTAGAAGAACCCGTTCCGGTCGCAGTCGTAGTGGACCATGCGATAAATCGTCTGGGTCATGGGGAGACCCTCGCTTTTGGATGGGCTACGAGTGGCTAGAGCGCGTGATATGGCCGTTGGGGCACCGGAGCAGGCCCGTGTTCCAGACGTTGACGAGAGGGAAGTGGTAGGCGGCCCCGCACTCGGGGCAATGGGGTACGCGCGTCTCCGGTGGCGAGAAGAGACGCATGTTATCCGCTTGACGATCCGCGGCGTCGTACCGTTCCAGGATCACAAGCTGTCGTGCCCGGCAGAGCCGGTCGCAGAGCCCGCTGTCGTCAACCGTTTCTGACAGGGCGGTCATGTAGTTGGAAAACATATCTGTACGATGGTGCCGGCGAAACCAGTGGTCCAGTAGTGCCTGATGCGCGGTGAGACGGGCGCGCGCCGCGGCGATGGTACGCCGGAACCGGCGGGCGCGGAAGGACCGGTAGGTCAGCCAAACGGTCAGCAACGCTGCCGTCACGAGGCAGAGGGTGCCGAAGATCGCAGTAAACGTCGGCGAAGGGGGCGTCCTCAAGACAAAGAGGACGAGCGCGATCGTGTCCAGGAAGAGTGACATGGCACGCGCGCCTACGAGAAATCGAAGGTGACGTAACGAGCGGGGCCGACACCTTCGATGAATGGATTGAACTCCCCGTTCTCAAGCATGGCCTGCATGTTGCGAAACCAGGTGAGGAAGTCGTTAACGGTGCCCCATTCCCCGGTGGCATTCCCTTGTTCCCGCTCCGCTTCGGTGCGAGCCGTGAGGAGCGTGAGATGAGCCTCCTGGGCCCGAACGACCGCGGCGTGGTCGGACATCCTGAGGAAGACTATGAAATTGATCCACGGGATATCAAGCTGCTGGGTCCGCTCATCAACGGCGCTCTCGGCGATGTTCTCGAGCAGCCGGATGACCAGGGTCGGATGAAGGAAGTAGTCCGTGAACGCGCCGTACTTGGTCTTAACGGCACACATCGTGTTGGCCATCAAAGATCCTCCGGTCGAGCCAGAATCGCAAGACAGGTCCGTCCGCCGGGAGGCGGACGTAGAGATGGCCCGATACACCGAAGAGCGGCTGTGCCCGACGGGCTAGAAGAGCGCGATTTGCTGGCCGGTCGGAGGATTCTTACCGTGCCGGCATCCCGTGCCTTCGGCCAGCAACTCTCGAGCGCGATCGAGCGTGACGTGCTCCACAATCATCCCCTGACGAACGAAATCGGCCTCGGTCTTGATGACTTCTTTGCCGGCGCTCGGGGCATCGACAACGGCGGCACGGCAGCACCCGCACGGCTTCCGGCCGACGTAGCACATATCGTCCATCAACGATCCTTTAAGGTCATACCAGGGTCAGGATGTGCATAGCGAGATAGACTGCCGCGGCCGTAACACCCATCTCGATGGGGATGAAGAGAGGGGAGTCCGAGCACATCGCCGGTGCCGATGCACGATGCCGCTGCGTGCTGAACGGCCACAGCAGCATCATCGGAGTAGGGTTGATGTAATCGCACACGAGATGGCTCAAGAACCCGGCCAGGAGGGCTACAGCCGGGACGAGTCCGAGTATCACCGCGACCGGCATGGCGAAGAATAATCCCATCCCGAGACTGTGGAATTGGTCTCGGTGCCAAACCTGGTGCCCGAAGAGGGTACGCCCGTGCCGCATCCCGTTCTGGCTCTGACATGACGGGATCGGGAGGCAGCGGCCGAGCGTGCTGTAGGGATCATCGATGTCGGGGACTAGCCCGCCGAGCGCGCCAAGCGCGGCGATGATGACCGGGAACCCGACCCCCGAGGGATAGAATGGGGCCGTCGCGATCACTGCTGCGCAAGCGCCGATGACGGTATGGTACCTGCCCGTCACGACATCTCTCCGGGTGGACCGACGCGGCTAAGAAGGTACTGAGCCACCGCGAGCTCGACCCAGATCCAATAGGGTGCAACCGCGGGATCCGGACTGCCATCCCGGAGCCGGTGCGAGACGCCACGCGCTCCTTCTCGCATGATCCACGATGTCGTACGCGCGGCCATATACCGGTCGATCTCGAATTCCACAAGGAGCGGCGGAACCGTCTTGAGCTTGCTGATAACCATCTCGAGTCGATGAGCGACGGTCATCGGTTGCTTACCAGCGGTCGAGAGCGCGGATACGTTCGGGACGGAGTGTGGCGAGTTACAAGGTATCCCAATAGTGCGTGGGCCTGGGAGCCGGAGATGCCAAGCAGCTGAGCGATGCAATGATCGGTCGTTGGCAACGTGATCTCACGGGCCACTCGAGCAAGAACCTCCGTGTGGATGAAGTACCGTGGCGTCAGTTGGACCAGGTGCCCGGAAGCGCAAAGTGCCGGGATCGCCGCGGTGATATGCCTCACAGAGAAGGATCCGACCGACGGAGGAGCGGTGAGGGTCACGATCGTGATCTTACGCAGGACCGCCTCGGTCCGCGCGAGCGCGAGCGGAGTCAACCGGACGGGACGCGCGGGTGCCGCAGCGGGAGCCAGCGCAGTGGTCAATACCGGTCCGCTGCGGCGAGGGCAGAAGACCCGTCCATCGTGCTGGCGGAGTTGGAACGAATGCACGATCTGGGTGGTAAGCCGGTCCAAGATCTTGCCGTCCTGGATGGAGGAGCTGGCCCACCAATCCGTTAGGGCGACGCTGCGACCCGGGCCCGGCATCGTATCAATGAGGACTTCTCGAGCACGGGCGATCTCGTCCTGAAGCCAATACGTCTTGCTGGTGTGGACCAGAGATGGCAAGGTCTGCGAGAGCGCGCCGATCTTGTGGGCGAGCGTCGCCTCCGGCATGCCCGCGGCACCGGTCGCCTCGACAAGCGCAGCCGCGGCGGCGCCGACAGGGGCTGTGGCGGGGAGGGAGGTGATCGACTCAGGAGCGGTATCGCTCTCCGGGTGAGGATCGAGCACGCGGGCACAGCCAATAGTCGTGTTGGTCGCGACGTCGCGCACGAGAATGAGGTCGTTGTGGACGCACACGAGCGGGGTGCGGGAGAGGAGCCCACCCGAGGCCGTCTCCCCAGGCGCGAGTTGGCGGCCCGCCGTGTGGATCCGGGCTCGGCCTGACGCAACCGCAGTCCCGATTAAGAACTCGAGCTCGGTCCGTCGGGAAATAGCGCGGGCGCGGGGCAGAAGCGTGAACTCGGCGAGCACCAGGTTGGTGGGAGCAAACGCGCGGGGATCAGCCAACAGATTACCGGCTGCGACGTCGGCCGCATCAACACCGGCAAGGTTGATCGCGGGGCGCTCGCCGGCCCGAGCATCCGCGGCGTCCTCGTGTTGAATCTGAATCCCTCGAACGCGAACCGGAGTGCCTGCTGGGAGCAACGTCAGCTGCTGGTCGACCCGGAGAGTACCCTGTAGCAGCGGACCGGTGACGACACACCCGAAGCCTTTCACGGTGAACGTACGATCGATGGGCATCCGGACTGGGGCCGCCTCATCCCGTGTTGGGAGATTGACGACAAGGGCATCGAGGACGTCGACCAGCGCGCCGAGCCCTTCGCTGGTGCGGCTACTGGTCCAGACGATCATGGCATCCTGGAGGATGGTGCCCCGCAGCTCGGCTCGGATGGCCGCCGCGGCCGCCGTACGTTCCGCGGGGTCTTCAAGGAGGTCGGCCTTCGTGATCACCACAACGCCGCGCCGGATCCCGAGTAGCCCCAGGATGTCGAGGTGCTCGCGGGTCTGCGGCATGACGCGCTCGCGGGAGTCGATACACAGGAGGACAGCCTCCATGCCACAAACACCGGACGCCATCGTACGCACGAACTGCTCGTGGCCGGGCACATCCACAATATTGAGGAGCCGGCCGGACGGGAGCGTGAGGGGAGCAAAACCCAGCACGATGGTCATCCCGCGGTCCTGCTCCTCCTGGAGCCGGTCAGGATCGACGCCGGTGAGGGCGCGGACGAGCGCGGACTTGCCGTGGTCGACGTGCCCGGCCGTCCCGATCGTGATGGTCCGAAGGCGAGGCGCATCAGCGCGCTGGAGGCCTCGAGATGCGGGCGTAGGTTTCGATTTCGCCCGTGGCGCCTCTGGCCGTCGACTGGTCCTGTTCATCCGGGCCCTAGTGACGAGAAGGCGACGCGCGTTTCACTGAGGAAATGTGGCTGGCGATTGAAGTCAGGAGGTCGGCGATGTTTTCGCGATGCCGCGGTGTGAGGCGGGCGTCGGTGACTACAACCCTGGACAGATCGGACTCCACGCGGCTGCAGAATAAGCTGAGCCCATCCAATGTCGCCTCGATGGTGACGTACATCGTCCCCCACCGGCCCCCGTTTTTGCGGGCGCGCAGCCGGATATCGGTGGCCAAGAGGATCTCGGCGTTTTCCAGCCACTGAAGCGTGACGAGCGGGCGGGGAGCGCCCTGGTATTCGGCGATCGCAATGCTCCGGACCAGGTCTGGCGGGATGTCGGCGCCGTTGTGGCTGACGATCAACGCGAGGACGTCGTTGTGCTCATCAAGGACTGCGGCAACGGCGTGCGGCTGCCCCTCGGGCTCCCCGATCTCTACGCGGTCGGCCCACCGGCCGGTGTCCGGGTTGAACTCGGAGGCGCGGCGGATGACATAAGGGACGGGACTGATGAATCGGGACGGGGCTTCCTTAGACGGCATGCGCGAGGCCATGAGACCACCATCCTTCTGGCCGGGGACAAAACCGGAGTTGTAGCGCCATAAGCGCACTGTAGCGCAGGACCGCAAGATGGGGGAGGGAACACTATTCCTACTGGCAGGTAAGCGCTAGGATCATCGTGGACATACAGAAAGGGGTGCTGGCGGGGCGCAATGAAGGAGGTGGGCGTTGGAAGGCCTCCGGCTCAGGAGGCACCTGTCTATGAGGCATTGCAGAGTTGTAACCGGCCGTTTAGTAGAACCGCCAGAGGTAGGCTCCGCAGATGTACGTGTGTGCCCAATTCGCGGCTGCAACGGCCTTGAGGCCGGCTTGGCACGCGGGCATGGTGGCATACGGGGTCCCGACGTGTTCCACAAGTACATGTTTCGGCGCATCGTGGCTGACAATACGGAGGACGTACCAACGGGGATGATGTAGCTTTGTGATCGTCGCGTCGTCCTGACCGGGGATCCCGTAGGCGGTAAAGCCGGAGTCCATAGAGATCCGGACGATGAGGGAGAAAACGATGACGAGCCCAATGGCCACGAGAACCTCACCAAGTGTGGCTGGGTACCACTGTTTGGTCGTCTCTGGTGCCGGAAGGATAGAGGTACGTACAACGTCAGGGTACAACTGTAGGTGGCGTTAAGAGAGAGAACCCGAGGGGGGTGAACCTTGCGTGGTTAGGTGAAAAACCTCATTGTCGTACGACAACGAGGTTTGTCGCTGTTTGAACCCCGCTGAACCGGCAAGAGCAGCGTTCGGCCCTCCGATGGAAATGCCTGGACAGGATCGAACGGCAGCACCGGCGAGTTGGGCCTGAGGACGGGCGCCTATGTGGGCCCGGATTGGGCGGTGGGCTGTGGCCCTGGGCGACCCGGGAGGTGATTCGCCTCAGGCCCGAGCCGGCGAGGTGACTGTAGCACCTAATAATGACCGAGTGGATGGAGACGCGATGGGGCTATCGGATACGGACGCGCGACTCCTCGACGATCCAGAGGTGCCCGGCAACCGATTTGGAACTGAGGGTTGGAATAATACGCCTGATGGCAGCCAGCACGTGCATCATGGATTGATTGGAGACTCGGAGGACGATCATGCCGGGGGAGCTGGCTGGTGGGTAGGCGATGATGTCAGCGAAGCCCATGTCCAGCGCGACCAAGGCTCGACGTTCTCGAGTGCAGACGCGAGCGATGTCTGGGTCTGGATGTCCACGCAACCCCTGGTCACGCACGGTGCGGACATCATGGCCCGCCACCTGAAGAAGGCTGACCGCTTCCTCCGGGTTGTTCTCGTCGAGTTGTAGGTTCACGAGAATGCTACGCAGGGAGGCGAATTGATTGTTCCTTGGCGAGATCGGCCGCGTAGGCAAGAGCGGCGCGAATCGCCTCACGGCTCAGTGTCGGATAGCTGCCAAGAATTTCGTCAGCCGTGTGCCCTGCGGCCAAATTATCCAGCACGACGGATACCATGATGCGCGTTCCTTTGATACAAGCGGCTCCGTGGCACACCGCTGGATCAATAGTGATGTGGTCGCGCCAGTTCACATGGATCCCCTCCTTCAGATCGCCACCTCCATCCTACCTGTCGGTACAGGTGGCCGGCAAGCCACGATCAGGTATCAGGTTTCCTCTGGGCTCGGATGGTAGTGAGCAACGGCTCCGAGCGCTGCGGTCACAGCCCGATCGTCTTCGGGGAGCACGCTCCGAAGGTCCACCAGGGCGGCATCCTTGGTTCGCCGGCCGATGACGCCGAAGCCTGCGAGGCGATCGTAGAGCGCCTCCACATCGTAGCGCGGCGACGTAAGCCGCACCCCCCACGTGGCCAACTGGCGATCAGGGAGGATGGCTCCGCCGCAATAGGCGGTATCCGACACGGCCTCCGCCTGGAGGGGGGCACAGGTGACTGCGGCCGCGATCGCCTCGGCCCGCTCTCGCAGGGAGTCGACCGGGGCGCTGATCATCCGCAGGACCGGGATCTCCTCCCAGGCCCGCCCAGCGAGATAGCTCGCGAGGGTCCCTTCGAGTGCCGCGATCGTGAGCTTTGAGGGGCGGACGGCTCGGTAGAGCGGGTGGGCAGCAAGCTCTTGCACGAACCGTCTCTGCCCGACGATAAGGCCGGCCTGGGGGCCACCAACGAGCTTGTCGCTGCTGGCGAGCACAAGATTTGCCCCCCACGCAAGAGCGCCCTGGAGGGTCGGTGAGTACGGGAGTTGATGATCTCGTAGGTCCACGAGGCTCCCGGCTCCGAGGTTGACGACGAATCGGAGTTGATGTTCGTGTGCGAGGCCGGCAAGCGCCAGGGGATCCACGTGCGATACGTAGCCGTGGGTGACGTAATTGGAATGCCACACGCGCATGAGGATTCTGGTTTGTGTTGTGAGCGCCCTCGCGTAATCCTGGAGCGTTACGCAGTTGGCGCTACCCACAGGCACAACCTTCGCCCCGGTGCTCTCGAAGAGATCCCGGAGGCGGATCCCATGACTGATCTCGAGGAGGTCTTGGGCGGCGCACACGATCTCGCGGCCAGGGCCCAGCGCCGCCCCGACGAGCACGCAGGCCGCGGCGGTCTGATCGGTGACGCAGGCTTCCTCGGCCCCGGTAAGCGTGCAAAGGAAATGTTCGGCCAACGCAGTGCGGTCGTCGAACCCTTCAGCGCCCGTGGCGGTCGCTCCGGCCGCTTCGAGCATGCGTTCGCGCGCTAACGTCGAGAGGGGAGCAGTGCCGAGGCCGGTATGCACGGCCACGCCTGTCGCGTTGATGAGTTCGCGTGGGGACAGTGTGAGAAGCCCAGCAGCGTGGACCACATTGCGGACGATCTCGTCGAGAGCCTGCGCGCGCGTTGCGACGTCGCACACGAGTGTCTTGGCGTGATGGATCAGCGCGACAAGGATCTCATGGGATAGCGTGGCGCGGAGCGCTCGAATGGCTGGTTGCAAGAGCACGGTGTAGGTGCTTGGGAGCGCGGCGTGAGCGCCACGAAGCGTAGTTGTCATCGGCGGCGCAACACCTGCGTGATGAACGCGTTCACAAGGTACGGATCAAACTGTGTCCCGGCGCCGCTAAGAAGTTCTGTCGTGGCGTACTTGATCGACTGCGCACGGCGGTAGGGACGGTCGCTGACAATCGCATCGTAGGCGTCGGCAATGGCGACGATGCGAGCGAGGAGGGGGATCTTCTCTCCTCGGAGGCCGTCGGGATACCCAGCACCGTCCCACCGCTCATGGTGGTGGCGGATGATGAGCCGGACAGGCTCGGGTAGGTTACAGGCGCGGGCGAGCTTGTCGCCAAGGATGACGTGACGGCGCACGATGGCGAACTGGCTCTTGGCCAGCGGTCCTGGCTTGTCGAGCAGCGGTGTCGGAACGCCGATCTTACCGATGTCATGGAGGAGCGCGCCGGTCTTGAGGGCCCCAAGGAGGGCAAGGGGAACTCCGACGGCCACCCCGAGGCGGACGGCCAGGGCCGCGACGTCCTGGATGTGGGCGAAGACGAGGTCGCCAGAAACGGTGGGGCGGTGTCGGACCACGCTTTCCATGATGCCCTCCCATGATCCCGAGACCGGTAGCGTGTCCACTGATAGCATCCCCCCTTCACGATTGTCGAGTGAGTGGCGGCGGGGAGAGGAATCGAACCTCCCTCGGACTTTCGCCCGACGACGGTTTTGAGGACCGTGGGCTTCTCCAGTCGCCTTGCCCCGCCACGGGCTAGTATAGGTGGCTCCTGAGGGTGGATGAGGGGAACCCCCAGAGGGTTTCTCGAAAGCCTCGCCAATCAGGACGCTAGACACATTGGGAGGGGAGGAGGGGCCAATGACTCAGGCGCAGTTCGCGGTTCGGCTTGCTGAGCGCCTCAAGATGTCGAAAGCAGAGGCTCGGCGCGCTGTGGAGGCCACGGTTGGGATCATCACGAGTGCGCTCAAGAAGCGCGACCGGGTCCGGCTGCCCGGGTTCGGTATCTTTCGGGTATCGCACCGAAAAGCACGGACCGCGCGCAATCCACGGACCGGGGCTGCAGTACAGGTGCCGGCGCGCACCGTGCCGCGTTTCACGCCGTCCAAAGATCTCAAGGACGCCGTAAAGCGCGCCTGATTTGTTTCAGCGGTAAATCCTGAGTTCTTAGGCGGGCCACAGCGCTCGCTCGCGCAACCACCCAAACGCCCACGAGGTCGTGCCCTGCTGGAGGTCCTCAAGGAGGGCCAGTCCGGCGAGTTCGGCCATCTCAGATGGCCAACGGATGCGTGTTGGCCTGGTCGGTCCCGGCGCCGTGGGTGCGAACGTCCCACACGCTGCCACGACCCGCGGGACGTCGTGCGCTAAGACCGGGATGGGCGTCCGCCGGCTGAAGCCGGTGCCAAGGCTGCGCGATGGTACCCGGCACCAGAGTCTTCAGCGTGTCCAGTACGTCGCACCGTCCAACGGAGGCCACCGCCCTATTTGTGCACGACCATGGGCATAACCATAGGGGAACCTCAGGAGTGATGCGGACGAGAATACGGGCAACCGACCTTCGCGGCGATTTGGACGGAGCCTATCGCTTGCTGAAACACGTCGCGACGAATCTGACGATTGGGGGTGTGGACGAGAGCGCAGGCTTGCAACAGGTTCTTGAAAGCACGTGTGCGAGAATCGCAGCGATGCGTGCCGAGCTTGGAGCCGAGGGCGACCTGGACACGGTCCGGGTGCGCGCGCTGCTACGCCAGGTGGCGCATGAGATTGCCACGTTGCGAAGATCGGTTCTGGATCCAGAGCGACTCCCGTGAGTTCGGGAGCGAGCGCCACGGTCTTGGGATTCGAGAGAGTCTTGGGTTCCCTAACCGGAACGGTAGGCCTCAACCGTTCCTGAACCGTATCAGGCGGTTCTTTTCGCGCGGCGCGGTTGGAAACGGATGAGCAAGCGCGATCCGGTAGCCTCGGCCAGCCGCTCCAGCGTTCGTATCGAAGGGTGAGCGCGTCCGCCTTCCAAGCGTGCAACAACCGACTGTGTTGTCCCCATCTTCCGCGCCAGTTCCAGTTGCGTCAGGCCCGCACGGGTTCGCGCGTCGATTACGGCCGACGCCAGAACGAACTCATCCTCGAGTGCTGCGTACGCTTTCCGGTACTTGGGCTCTCTCATCCATCTCTTGTGCATGTCCGAAATACGTGCCATTGGTACCGCCTCCCTCATTCAACCGAGGCCACACGGGCTAAGGCCAGGTCTATTTCGCGCCGAGGCGTCTTCTCCGTCTTCTTGATGAAGACGCGGACCATGACCGCGCGGCGGCGGTTCCCAGCAGTCACATACAGCGCTCGTGAAAATCCGCTATGGCCCTTGAGACGCATTTCCCACAAACGGCCCTCGACATGTCTCACGTGTGGTTTGCTCACACGTTCCGGCCGGTGGTCCTCGATGAGCCCCGCGATGCGTGCCAGGCTCGCCCGCATGTCTTCTGGCAACGCCTCAATCTCTGCGTCAAGAGTCGCATTCAGTGTTTCGACCGTCCAGCTCATGGTCTAACATACCCAAAACGATATAGTCCGGGAAGGCCCTAACATGCTCCAGCAGCCATGTCGCGTTCCAGACTCAGTCGCTTGCTTGTTTGAGGGCGAGGAATGAGCACCGGCAGGAACGCCAGGGAGAGCGCTCCGGCCGGATTGGAGAGAGACGAACGGGTCACCTGACGACCCCGAAAGTAGCCTTGACGGTTCGAGGCTGATCAGCGAGGGTGGGGCCGTTGCCTCGGCAATCCAGGATGGGCGTTGGCGGGCATGTCAGTCACGGCTCAAGGCTAAGCGCGGGGTGATCGGCGGAGAGGAATCCGCCGGCGGGAGCCAGCGCTCAACTGGCGCAGGTATCAGAAGTGGATTAGAGCGGGGCCGAGGTGCCCCGCGAAATGACTCACACGGCTGCCTTGCCCGATGTTAGGCCCGGGATCCTTTGCCGAACCATGGATCGATAGGTCTGAGAACTCGACGATACGGGCATTCTAGTTTGGACCACCTAAGAGCCTACAATGGGGGAGGAATGTCGTGGACGATCCACGTGTCCGCGGCCTCGTACCCACCCAGGGCGATATGACCGGGCGCAGCCGCACGGAGCATGCCTTGTGGAATATTGCCGCGCGCTACCGGAGGCTGTTCACGGATATCCCGATCGGCCTCTACCGCTCTTCGGTGGACGGACGGATCCAGGCTGCCAACCCCACGTTTCTGGAGATGCTGCAATACCCCGATTTGGAATCTCTGCAAGCAGTGAATGCCACAGAGTTGTATGTGGACCCGAGCGTGCGGCATGAACTCGTCGACCGCCTCGAGCGCCACGGGATCGCGACGAACGTCGAATCCGCAGTGCGCCGGCGCGACGGGTCGGCGATCTGGGTGCGCTCCAGCATCCGTCTCGTTCGCACGGAAGACGGGATGCCCCCATCCCTCGAGGGTGCCATCATCGACATCACGGACCGGGTGCAGGCCGAGGAGGAGGCTCGCCGCCGGGCGATGCAGTTTGAGACGCTCAACGCCATCCTCTCGTCAGCGGTCGCGGCCGACGATTTGCAGGCGCTGTTCGAGTCCACACTTGACCGCACGCTCGTAGCTCTCGGTGGCGATGCCGGCGCGATCTATACCGACACCATGTCCGTGCTCCGCGGGTTCTCGCGCGAGGTCGAAGCCTCACTGGTGCGGGCCCAACAGGGTGTCGGGGAGGACCCTCGCGCGCTGCGGGCGGTAGGCGATTGGATCACACGCCCGCCCAGCGGTGCGGAGTTGCTCTCGGTGGCCATGCAGAAGGCGGGGTTTCGCGCCTCAATTCGCGCCCCTATCCTCGCGGACAGTCGTGCGATCGGTGGTGTGTCCATCTTCTCGGCGACCCCGCGGGAATGGGCATCTGACGAGATCCTGCTCGTCCAAGCGATTGGCAGCCAGATCGGAGCCGCGGTCCACCGGCTGCAGTTATTCGCAACCACGCTTCGCACGGCGGAACTCGAAGCGTTCTCGGACCTCAGTCGCAGCCTACGAGAGGCGAGTGGCGAAACGGACATGCACCCGATCGTCGTCGACCATGCACGGCGAATCTTGAACGCCGACCAGGGGGCGCTGGCGTTCGCCGCGCCGGACGGCAGGTCGCTCACGATCGCCGATACGGTCGGAATCGAGAAGGAGACGTCGGGCAGCGTGCTCAGCGCGCAGGACAGTCGTTCGGGTCTCGTCCTTCGAACCGGTGCCACGTTTGTCACGTCGGACTACAGTGCTGAAGCGTCGCCAGGCGCACCTGACGGCCCTCCATATCATCTCGCCGGCCCGCTCGTCGTTGTCCCCGTCAGGTCCCAGGACGGCGTCATCGGGACCCTCAGAATGGGGCGCTGGAAGCGCCCGGGGGTACGTCCCTTTTCGGGCGCCGAGGTACGCCTCTTGGAAGGGCTCGCCGAGATCGCCGGAACCGCGATCGCGCGCGCGCGGCTCCAGAGTCTCCTTGAGCACGCGTATATTGAGATGGTGCTCGCGCTGGCCAGAGCGGTCGACGCCCGTGACAGCTACACCAGCGACCACAGCGAGCAGATCGCGACGAGGGCCGTGAGACTCGCGCGGGCGCTCGGGTGCACCGACGTAGACGTACAGAACATTCACTGGGCCGCGCTTCTCCACGACATCGGAAAATTGGGGGTGCCGGACAGCATTCTCCGGAAGCCGGGTCCGCTCAACGCCGGGGAATGGCAGATCATGCGGCAGCATCCGGTTGTTGGCGCGGAGATCCTGCGCCCGGTCGAGCGCATGGAGACGGTCGCGCGCCTGGTCCGCCACCATCAGGAGCGCTGGGATGGGAGCGGCTACCCGGACGGCCTCCAAGGCGACGCGATCCCGCTTGGCGCCCGGATCCTGGCCGTCGTCGACGCGTACAGCACGATCGTCGACGATCGGGCCTACACGCGTGCCCGCACCGCCGACGAAGCGCTGACAGAATTACGCCGCTGCGCGGCAACGCAATTCGATCCTACGCTGGTCGAGACATTCTGCCGGGTTGCCCTCGAGGACGACACGGATGCCCTGGGGTTGGAGCCGCCAGTGCGCGAAGGCACCGCAATGCCGTCTCCGTCGACCTCCGTCGCCCGCTCCCTCTCTTACGCGCGGCGGGCCGTCCCGGCGCTCACGTACCTCGCCAAGCACCTGCTGCGTCCGCTCGATCTGCCGACCGTCCTTGACGAGGTCCTCCGCCAGATTCAAGAGGTATTCGGGTACCCCATGTGCGGCGTGTTCTTCATCGACGACGCCACGCAGGAGCTCTATGTCATGGCGCACCGCGGGTTTGCTCCTGAGGTGGCGCAGTGGCGGTTCCCGATCGGGCGACGCGGCATCGTCGGGTGGGTGGCTCGCAACCGTCGCGTGTACTACGCGCCTGATGTCACTCGGGACCCCTACTACGTGGCCGCGTCGCCGACGACGCAATCCAACGCGGCGTTTCCGCTCCTTGTTGATGAGCGCATCCTGGGCATACTGAACGTCGAATCCCCCACCGTCGATGGGTTTCCCAAGGAGAGCCGCGAGTTTCTTGAGGCGTTCGCGGTCCTCGCGGCCCTGGCCATCCTGCGGGCTCAGCGAGACCAGGAACTCAGTCGCCTCGCGCTCACCGACGGCCTCACGGGGCTTGCCAACCGTCGGGCCCTCTGGGACGCCCTTGAGCGAGAGATCGCGCGCGGCCGTCGCGAGAACCAGCCGGTGTCGGTGATCATGGCCGAGGTGGACAATTTCAAGCGGTGCAACGACGCACTGGGGCATCTCGAGGGGGATCATATCCTGCAAGCTATTGCGGCGACGCTTCGAGGAAACAGCCGCGACATGGACCTGGTCGCTCGTTTCGGAGGTGACGAGTTCGTGATCCTCCTCCCCGATGCTGATGCGGCGAGGGCGCACCAAGTCGCGGAGCGCGTGCGGGTTCAGGTGGAGCGGCTTGCGCTCCCACGGGCGACGGGAGTCACAGTCAGCATCGGGCTGGCGAGTATGCCGGAGCATGGGACCACCGCCGAGGCGCTCGTTGAGGCCGCAGACCAGCGGATGTACGTGGCGAAACGCGCGGGGGGAAACTGCTTGGGTGCGGGCTAGAGTTCATGCTCATCCCTCGAGAATGCATCGGTCACCGGTCAGGACAGCGTCGCTCGGGCTGAAGTCACCGTGCGGGGCGAGCGCGATCTTCGTGGTGACGACCAGAACTAAGACCAAGAACCTCCCCGGGGCCTGCCTCATCAAAAGTTCTAGGGAACAGCGCGCTCTAATGGGACGTTGGGCATGAGAGAGAAGAGAAACGCGTGTTGCCTGGCGGACATCGCGACCGCAGCAGCAGAGGAGGTACACGGACAAGAATGTCGACTCAGTTGGATCGAATCGAACAGATGCTGGAGGCGCTGTGCCGCCATCTCGGCGTCGAGAGTCCGCAGACGTCGCACAAGGATGAGGTTCACACTCACGGAACTGAGGAAGGGCATCGATACGCGGGCGCCGTCTCACGCTTCGAGCATGGCTGGGGATTCATCGAAAGCAGCGAACTCGGCCGCACAGTGTTCGTCCACTACAGCGACGTTGAAGGAACCGGCCTGCGCTTGCTGGAGCCTGGGGAATCTGTTTCCTTCGAGGTGGCGGCGGGCAAGGACGGCCGTCCGAAAGCGGTCCGAGTGCAGCGAGCCAAGGTAATCGCGGGGCAGCGAAGCGGTGAGACCCCGGGCAGCCTACCCAATAGCGAGCCTGATGATGAGATGCCGCAACCTGATTCGTCCGGCACGCCGGTATCTCAATCGCTTAACGGAAGACCGCTTGCGGGCCGCGTGAGCTTCCGCGTCCCGCCAAGCCGGCGGCCGCCGACGTCGTGGTAGTCGGGCCCTGCAGGTTCCACGCGAGATCTGTCCCGATCGAAGAGATAGGGATGTCGTCCCCAGCGGAAGTCGGCGCGCCGCTTGCATTCGCAGCCTGTGATTTCTTCCCGTCGTCTCTCGGCGCTGGATTTCTGATCGTGCCCACCCCCGAATGCGCTCGGGTGTGTCACCGCGGCCTCCGCGTCGCCTGCCGAACATAATCGAGCCTCGCACACCACAGTGCGTTTCCGGTCCAGGATGGTGGCGAGCTGTCTAAGAGCTCCGTTCCGCCACCGGGCCAGAGAACATGGCTCGGAGCAGCCGGACGTGGTCCATGTGGGTCGGGCTACGGAAGGTCGATCCTTCAGAAATTGGGGCATGCCCGATCTTCTCAGACGTACATCACGTAGTTGAGCGCCGCGCGGCTCGGTGGTATGATCATGACGGCTCCTGTGGTGCAGCCAGGTGTCCGCGGTCCCGACTAACAGCAACACGTAGGGAGCCCGCCTCCGGACGGTGACGACACGGCTCCGACGACCGGGATCGTGGGGCTAGCCGGATCCTCTCGGGAGGGCACCCACCTATGAGGCACAGGTTCGGGGAGCGCGGCCGAGCGGTATCGCAGGAGCCGTTTGTCTTTCGACCCCGCAGCGGGTCGCTTGACGAGAACGAAGTCGGCGCAGTTACAGGGCTTGTCGGGCTTGATGAGCTTCATGTGCACGATCTTCACTGGCTGCAGCGGACGATCGCGCTCGTCACGCGGAATTGCCGCGAGATCGAACTCGGGTAGGCGCACAAAGCCGTTCCTCCCCCCCGGACAACCTCGAAGACCTTGTTAAACTTGGCGTGCCCACGAAGAACACCGCAGTGACGGAGAACACGGCCAGCTACGTCGGCCAAGCGGCACGTGAACGAAGACCTGGCAATGCGGGGCACGAAGGCCCTGGTTGATGGACGTGGCGGAGATCGATGACGGCGAGCCGGATATCTGACGCGCGGTTGCAGTCGCGAGAGGAGAACGAGCATGCCGCTAATGAGTCCAACCCTGGAATCCCTGTTGGCGCGGATGGAGAATAAGTATGCCCTGATCAACGGCGCGGCGAAGCGTGCGCGGCATTTGAAGGAAGGGGCTTTGCCGATGGTGGACATCGCCAGCGCCAATCCTGTGACGGTTGCGCTTGAAGAGATTGCCGCGGGCAGAGTGCGACTCGAGCGCGGGTCTGATCTGCCGAAGGACTGATGGTGGTTTGTCAAGCAACGCGATGCGCACGATCCCTCAACCAGGCTGGACGTCGTCGTAGCGCTCCGCCCACTTCGATCAGTTTCGGTTCTGGGGCAAGCGGATGCCGCCGGTGACCTCCCCGATGCTGCGGGTCGCCTTCACCTTGCTGATCCTGAGCCGTCCAGCGAGTCTTGCGGCAAGTTGAGCCTTCGCCATCGCGTATCCCTCCCCACACGTCCAATCGGGCAGCGGCAGGGCTTACGCGCTCCATCCGAATGTACACATGAGTTGTCAAAGAACACGCCCCAGTCCAGCACGGGCGCACCGCGTTGGATATCGGGACCGAGCGGCCTGGTGGACGCAACTTGGGAGAACGCTCCAGGCGACTCGGTGAGTTCGCTAACGAGTCGTCTTGGCGATGGGTGAGGAGAGACGTTGGGATGGCGCCGCTGACTCTAATTGAGGAGCAGGTCGAAAATTGGAGCAATGTGGGTTGGTGCCAAATGGATCAAGGAGCTCCTGCGATACGAAGTGAACTGGTCGCTGTGCGTGCAACGTTGGGGCATGTGCTGGCGCGAGTTGAGAGCGCCGCTGGCGACGCCCCTGGGCGGTCGAAGGATCTTCTCAAGATCGCGTGTCACAAGATCGACGCGATGCTTAGCGAGGTGGATCCGGATGGTCGCTTGGACGCGCAGCAGTGGTCCGAGTTGCTCGCCGGGGTGACGCTCATCATCCGCCACCTGAAAGGAGTGCTCGACGACACTCCGTGGGAGACATAGCGGATGACCAGGTGGAAATCGGCGGACCTTACCTATCGAAGCGGCAGGCGGCGCAACCGAACGCGTTGCTGGTCAACTACGACGATTCCTCGCGACATTTCTTGACTAGGAATCGCCTCCAGGATGCGGTCGAGGCGCTCAAGTATTGTCTGCGCCGCGTACATACCGCCGCGAAACAGAATCAACCCCGGACCCTCAGCCCCGGCCAGCCAGAGGAGTTGTGGGTAATCGAGGTCGGCGGTGATAATGATGCGGTTCTCGCGGGCCGCGCGCGCGAGCACGTCGACATCTGAAGACTGCTCAAGGCCGACAGCCGAGGCATGAATCGCGTCATGTCCCCGCTGTCTCAGCCAGCGAGCTACGGCTGGTGAAAGCGGCATGTCGACGAGGAACTTCACCGAGCAAGTTCGACCGTATCATCGTCTGCGAGGGCTGCCGCGTAGCGAAGGGCTTCGTCGATGTCTTCTGGCTCTAGATATGGGTATTCCGTAAGAATCTCTTCCCGGCTCTCTCCGGCCGCCAGAAGGCCGAGGAGTCTAGACACAGGGAACCGGAGGCCCCGGATACAGGGCTTACCGGTCATGACTTGGGGGTTAACAGTGATACGCGTGAACGTCATTTGTCAATCACATTGAGATTGTAGCATAAGGTTCGCCTTGAATTGATGCACTGTTCGGCTCTATTCGCCAGCGCGCTGCGCGTTGAGTCTATGAATGATATGCTCAATTGCTCTTCCTGTCCGGTCGATGCCCGCACTGCAATGAACGAGTACAGGCTTGGGCAATCGCTGATACGCTTCCCAAACGGCCGCGAGCTGATGGTCGGTCAATGGCGGATGCTGGTGGTCTCGCGCAGGGATGTGTTCCACGGCAGAGCCATTCTCTCGATAGTACGAGATTAGGTCAGTTGGGAGGGCGGCGTAGAGGGTGAGCTGATCGTCGGCCAATAGGCAAATGATGGAGCGAATGCCAAGTTCTCGTGCTTGGGAAAGCCAGGCGTCGACGGCGTCCTGAGATACTTGGACGGCTCGCTCTCCCGTGTATCCTGGCCGACATCCGCGAGCGAGTAATCCCGGGATTACCCAATCCATGGCGAAGTCAGTGCAGCGGCGGCGTGTACAGCGCGCAAACGCGGGCCCCGACGGCTCGGCAGTACGTGCTTGGGGCATAAACGCCTATGTCGTCGACGGTGCCGATGGCGTTCGTTAGGTTGAATCCAATCCCGGCTGAGCGGTAACTGATGTATCGTTCTTTGCTATACACCAGGCAGTGGGACCTCGAGATCGCGACAGATCGTTCTGCACAAACTGTCGTTGATCTCCTGGTGACGCGGAACAGTGGAGACCTTTCGGGCAGCATGGTTGATGTGGAGCGGGTGCTTGGCACCCTCGCGCATCAATTCGCACCCATGCGTCGTTTCCAGGTGTCTGAACAGATCACCGCGTTTCTCGGCCGATGTTGACGCATGAGACGCGGCTAAGGGCACAATTCGAAGGTTTCGCGGATGATATCGACGCCCTCCAACGACTGCTGCGCTAGCACCCGGTTTGCCTCAAGAACTAGCTCCACGGCCTCGTGCAGGTTGCGACGGGCTTCGTCGATAGTTGCGCCCTGTGTGTTGGCTCCGGGCAATTCCTCGACAAAGGCAATATACCCCTGATGGGTCTTCTGGAACACGGCGGTAAGGGTTACGCCTGACATTGGGTTCCTCCCAACAGGTCCGTATCGCAACCTTAATGTAGCCGTCTCCTACGCCTCTCGCGGCGTTTTCAGTATAGCGTATCTATCCAAGTCTAAGTGTGTCAGACACCCTGACAGGACATTGGTCGATTCGAGAAGCCGCTGCTTGCCCAGTAATACCTGCCGAGGAAAAGAGGACAAACTGAAAGCCCCTGGGAACGTGAGGGCGCGCGTGCAGGGCGTAAGAGGAGCGGGACCTGCTACTTGATGACGTCGTAGTCCGTGGAGCGCGTACCCATCTGAGCACCCAAAGTGCAGATCGCGGTGAGCGTGTAATGACCTGGGATCTGCGTGGTGCTCGTCGCAGCGACTCTGCCATGATCATCCGCGATATGTGGAAACTTCGGTGGGACAGCGGCATACCCAGGAACCCGGACCCACAATGCGCAAGACGCGCCTGCGGACGTGATGAACTCTGCTTGGTAAGGCTGCCCCGTGTGCGGGATAGCCGGTGTAACCTGAATCGGGCTAATCACGAGGTCGGGATCGGCGAGGGCGGGCGCGGGCGCTACTCCCGCCAGCAGGGCCGTTGCCAGAAGAATCGCGATTGCGATCAAACCATTGCGCGGCAGCATCGATGCCCCCTTGCTGAAGCGTTTGTGGTCGCTACGATAGTCCGCCAGAAGAACGGATAGGAGAGAACCCACTTCCGATATGCCCATGAAGGGAGCCGCTCGGCCATATCGATTCCAGTGGTTGCCGCGGCAATTCAGAGTGAACACTGTCGGGCATGCCAGCCACGGCTCAAAGTCAGACGTGGCGTGATCGGCTGAAAGATATCCGCCGGCGGGGAGCCGGCGTGGACTCTGGCGCGATCAAGAAAAAGCCGCAGAGGGCGTCCTAGCAAGGGGACTACCCTCTACGGCTCCTTTGATCATCCAGACATAATCTGGAAGTATCACTCCCACATTGACATTATCAACACAGGAGATGCCGCACCTGTCCGCGCGTGGGAATTGTTAGAAGCCGCCAGGGCCGGGGGCACCATTCGCATCGGAGCCACCAAGACCAGTACCTCCGCCGTTAATTCCTAGCCCTGGCCCAGCTCAGCTTCAGTTATGACCGAAGTTCCCGTTGTTGCCGAAGTTCCCCGCGTTTCAGCCGTTGTGTGTCCCACCGTTGCCTTCGACTCAGCGACCGCCGTTCCAGCTATTGTACATGCTAGTCGCGGTACTTCAGTTCGATGGTGGTTGTGGTGGAATGACAAGTGGGTGAGTAGTGGTATAAGATACCGAGTTCGTCCCGTGGACCGTAAGCTGCTCCTGGATAGCTGATTGGCTGACACCCGGGTGCCGAACGGTGACCCCAACGGTAACGACTCATGCCGCCGTCGTGGTTGCTCACCCAGCTTTCGTGTAGCCTGTGAAGACCAAGGACTTCACCCCGTCAGCGACGATCTTCCAGGTCGATGTCTGGCTCCATCACCCACTGGTAGCTGATCCGCTGGTTGACGGAGATTGGTTCACGAGGTTGTTGATGGCAGCGCCATTGGCTTGGTTCCAGGCCGTCACGCTCTGAAGATACGCTCAGTATTGCGACGCGTAGCCCGATGATTTGGACTGCCATGCAGCGTATGCGGCCTGGTATGCGTTCCAGTTGGCGACATCGGCAGTGTACTGGCTCTGTCACAGGTAGCAGCCACAGGAGGGCAGGTAGTAGTAGATGGTGGTGGACCGTATCGGGACGTAGTAGATGGCGGTGGCGCTTCCCCGATCCCGACGTGCGGCGATTCAGCTGCCGTTGATCATCCCCCCACCCTGGGTGAAGTCGCACCAGCGGGACTGCGTTCCGAGTTGCGAGCGGCCCTGCGGATTCCCTCCGGAGTTGAATCACGTGCTGATTCACCCCTGCGAGTTGAGGCTCCCACCGGCCTGCATCCAGTAGTTGGCGCACCCTCAGTTCGTGTTTCAGCGTCAGGTGCCGCCCGACCGTTGCGCGGGTCCGGAGTAGGCAGGTAGTCAGACTCAGTTTCATCCGTTCCCGAACCGCTGCCAGTACCCCGAGCCCGATCCCGACGGGTTGCCGGACCCATGATAGCGGGTGTACGCGTTGTAGGCCCCGCTCGGGTTGTAGCACGGAGAGGAGCAGGTTGGTTGCTGCCCGGGTGGAGCTGGCGGGGTCGGCATTGCCCCTGCCCCATTGCCTACGGGGTTGTACGTCGACGGTACACTGAGCGTCGCCGACGGCCCGCCGTTGCGGAACAACACCTCATTGGTGGCTCAGAAGTAGTAAGCGACGTAATACGGACCGGTGGATGTCCCATTGACGGTCGGGGTGACACCGGTCGCTCCGTTAGTGTTCACGAGCGCGATGACCTCATTGGGGCTGATGTAGCTGACGCCTATCGCGTTCCGGAGCTCACCGATCATCTGCTGCACCTGAGCGTCACTGGCCTGCCGGGCTCCCGCCACCGGGAGTGCAGAGGTGGACCACTGACCGGCCATCGCAACCCCGCCAACGATGACGAGTGCGGTGATTGCGAGCGCCACGAGCGTCTCGATCAGGGTGAATGCGCGGCGACGATGGTGGATAGCGTTATGCAGTTTTCAAGGTGCGTTGCTGGTAGAACGAAGAACACGTCAGTTACGCATAGACACGTGTCCTCCTTTCCTCCCCGGGGTGCCTAATGCCGGCCTCGTCAACGGGGCTCTGAGGCTCCGGTAACGGTCACAATAGCATTGATCGACGTTGTGTGGGGGAGAACCGGGCTAGGTAGGAAACTGAGCAAAGAGCACTGCCCGTTACGGCGTCCTGCCTCACTTGATATTACTGAACTCCCCCAAACGATCGTCTCTAAGGGTGCTGGCCACACGCGGCATAGCCCTTTAGATGGAAGAGTGCCCGAGGAGGTATCGGGATCAGCAGGCCGGCACGCCAAAGACCATCCAGTGGTGAGGGGCGAATGGGATCAGGAGGCAGGGGGCCACAGGGCCGCCATGGGATATAGCAACGGGTGTGATAAACACGTTCGCGGCGATGACACCAAGCACTGCGGTGATGGCAAGCGCCACCAGGATCTCCCAGATGGTGAAGCCGGCGACGTAGTGTACAGGCTCACTCATCGCACGACTCCTCGCCCTGGCCCATTGGGAGGTGTCTGTGGCGCCAACGACCGCCGTCCCAGGCTGACGAGCATAGATCTGATCAACGAGGCGGCAATGAGGACGGCGAATGCCGCCAACCACAAGGCGGAGACGCCCCACCAAGGGAGAAAAGGCAGGGGTGATGGGACCGCGAGAACGACCGCGACCGCGAAGATGACGAGCAGTTCCACCCACGTTGGTATCCAAGGTTTGTAGTGGACCACGTATAGTCTCTCCCTCTGAGGCTAAGAGCTTACGGTCTCTTGGGGTGTAGGTTACCGCATTTGCCAAGGGAATGGAGAGCAACCGCCTGGGATCGCTGAGAGGAGGACAATGCCGTAGGTGTTATGGACTGCCGCGTACCCGTAGCCAATGGCCACCAACCACAGGCTTACAAACACGAGCCGATATAACCGCAGGGTCCAGTACCGGTGGCGAAAAACGGCCAGACACGAGATGCCAACAAGGGCCAACGCCACTGTGCTCTTGACAGTCGCGAGTCCGACCGCAAGCCCGAGTGTGTGCATCGCAAAGGCGGTAATGGGGTCCGCCTCTTGGGCATGACAATAGCCGACGATTATCGCGGTGGCGATCCCGTCGGCGATGTTTGCGCACTCGGCAAGACCGAATCCGACCCAGAGGATGATGTGGCGCGTAGGCACCGTTACCTGATTCCGAAGTAGGCTCAGGAATACCTTTGGGTGTTCGCTACAACACTCCTGGGGTTCGCCCGAGGGGGGCAAGGAAGTGAACATTGCGCCGGTATTCCTGATTGGGCAGAGCCACCACAAGGAGCTGCGACAATCGGGATCAAGATCGCCGCCGCGTTGACCGGATGGCTGTTCTGGTGGTGGGCTAGATACAGGTGGGGGACAGTCAGGGGCCGGATTGGGTCAATCGCGGGGGCCGGACTTCTGTTCGTTCTGGCTGTGGGGTTCTTTCGGGCCACTGTGAAGAACGTACTCGGGATGTGGTAACGGTAAAGCCCGGCAATTGTTGCCTTACGCGAAAACCAGTTCCTTGGACGCGAGAGGAATTAGCCCGCGGATTCTGTCGAGGACGTCCGCAAGCTGCGGGTCCAGACCAAGACCGTTGACCAACGGTTTCAGGTCAGCACCGGGATCGAGCACTTCAATGCCGACCAGCCCACCGTCCGCAGCAAGGTCCAAAATGACGTTCTTGGAATACTCGCGCTGGGATACGGACTCAGCGTCACGCACATAGATATATAGTGCGTTCGCCGCGCGGTCGTAGGTGATCTTGAGCGCCTGTGTCATGTGTCCATCCAATACGCTGTAACGATGCGGATCTCCTCGTTTGTTTCCTCGTACACAACGTTCAGGCTTCGACGTCCAACTGAGCCAATAACTCGCTGCTTCCCATCCTCGGGCGGTAATACAATCCCGGGGTTCCGCACTGTTGCCTCAACCTCCTCCGACCGAATCCCGCGTTGTGCCATTCTCGCTTCAGCATGGCCGGAGTACGCGATGGGTTTCACTGAATAGTGTACCCCTATTGGTCACGAGGTAGTGCCTACTCGAACATAGGTTCGCAGGATTGTCATTGCTACGCTGCCTTCACCCGTATTATACATCCCGCTCTGGGGTTTATACGATCCCTGGAGAAGATGTTCGTTGCGGCCGGCTGATCAGCGCGATTTCCTCGCTGGGATGTAGGTTGATGGCAGCGTGCTTGGCACCGGTCTTGTCCTGCCACTCCCGAATATGCAACTCGCCGACCACCTCGACGTAGTCCCCCTTGCGGAAAGTACCAGCAAAGTCGTGAGCGCGCTCCCGAAACATGACCACCTCGACCGCCTGGGTCAGAGCCCGGAGTTGGGTATCGAGCACATCCTGGATTACGCGTACGACGCAATAATCGATCCCGCCCCGGCTGCGTTTGAGTTCGGGTGCAGTAGCCAACCGGCCCCGCCACTGGAGCCGGTTAGGCCGGAGGCGAGGGGCAGACCCGTGCCCATGGGGGGTAGCGGACGTACTCGACGGCCCAGCCTCCTCAGAGGACTCTGTAGAGCGGGGAGAAATCGACGGCGTTGTCCCAGGCTGCACTGGCTGTGGATCTCGGGCTACTTGAGCGGCAGGCGATGCCGCCGGCGGTCGATGGCCATTGCCGCGCAGGTCGTCCCCAAGGAAGGTATCGAGCGGAACCGGGCCATTTGACGGCAGATCGAGTCTCATTCACGCGCTCCTGACGGGAGGTTCCCCCCAAGAAATCATCCTGGTACCAGTACAGTGCCTAGTGAGGGGGTGAAGGCCCATGCGGCAGGACAACCTAGCCAAATACGGGTGCGGGCCAGTCCCGCTGGTGGAGTTTCTGGATCCACCGGCGCCGACGTCGGCTCCGGAGGTCGCGGCCGCGCCTCGGGATATCGCTGTGGAACTGGCAGCTGAGCTCGTTGCCAGGCAGGTCCCGGCCGAGATGCTGTCGGCGATCATTCGGGCTTACACGGTCGCGCTGCTCAAGCAGCCCCAGTCTGAGACAGCCGAAGGCCGCGGGAAGGTGCTGCAGGCTCTCCGGGAGCTCGTTATGAACGCGATCCTGGACGGTGTGAAGGAAGTCCGGGGGCCGCACAGGGCGGGTTAGGCGCCGAGCCCAATCCCGTCTTCAGCTGGCGCGTCCTCCTCGATTGCGAAGACGCGGGTTGGGGCAGGTTTTGAACGGGCAGCCAGCGTGGCAGGTACACTTGGCCGGGGAGCCGTTGAGCCCCCGGCTATTGTGTTTGCCTCAGGAATTGGGTCGGGCTCAATCAGGGCGGCCTGTCCCATGAGCCGGCGGATCCAGAGACGCGCAAACGCTCGGGATCGGTCTCCCACCGTGGCCGTACCTGGCTCGACCGGCAGCAGCCCGATCGTGGTCAAGAGATCGGCAAAGATCGTCTTGAACGTGCCGAGGTGAAGCCAGGCGCCCATGGTGGCGCGGATCGTCCACGCACCGTACGCGACCCACCGCTGATCCCGTGCCGCGGCGTGCTCGAGCATCTGGGCCACGACGTCGGGCGTGTGGTTCACCGGTAAGATTTGGCCTGGGCCGATGACAAACGCTTCCTTCCCGGCCGGGACGACCACGGCGTAGGCACCGGGGAGGTGCTTGAGGGGCACGACTTCGGGCTTGTTGATGAACGTGAACGCCACGAGTGTCGGGAACGCAGGGCGTGCCATACGAGGCCTCCTCAAAGGCTGTCAGGATCTAAAACTCTCACGAGCACTCGACAGAAACAATCGACGCAAGGCATTCCGGCGCCGGACGGCGCCGTGGAGGGCGAACCTGTGACGATGCCCGGCTTAGCCCACGTCTTCAACCGCGAACAGGGTGTTGGGACACACGAACCGTGGTGTCTGATCAATCGCGAGATCGATACGGAACGCGCGAAGATGGCCGTCCCATGTCATTGGGGATCGGTTGGGAAGGTGGATGCTGTGGGTCAGCGGAGCCGCGCTAAAGGTCCCCCACCGGCGCGCTTTCCACGCACCGCGCTCATTGAGAGGGATGCCGTCGCGGTAACCCCACGTGAGGAGATAGGCGTTCTCATGCTGCGGACGGCAAACCGGCTGCAACCACAGAGTATGCGCCGACCAGAATGCCAGCAGTGCGGTCGTCCTTGGCGCGTATCGCCGTAGGATGTGGGTAGCGGCGATATTGATCCGATATACGTGACCGTCCTTCGTCAAGAGCGGTCCATGCACGGCACGAGTCCAGGGCTCGTACAGGAGAGAGTAAATGCCCTTCTGTTCCCGTGTGGACGGCAGTGGCTTGTACTCGGAGATCGGGATGCTCGATCCCATGGGAACCGTGTGGAGCGGGACCATCATCCTACGGGGCAGAGGAACGGTAACCCAAAATGCCTCGCGCCGACGGTCCCACACGGTGGGGAGGCGGCCGTGATAGGCACCGATGCCATCCCGGAAGCCAGCATAGCGGAACTGGGTCCGGATTCTACCCGGGAAGCGCAGAGGTGCATGCTCAATTCGCGTGGTCGGGATTGCGCGAGGGCCATCGGAGTCGACAACAGGTTTCAGCCAAACGGCTCGGCCGTCTGAGACGACCAAGGCGACCAGCGCTTGTGCTTTCGGTCGATAGTAGTTGAGCATCTCGCAGGCGGCTTTGTTGAAAACGAACGTCCCAGTCTTTGTCGCTGTCAGAAAGGCACCATTGGTAACGGACATCGGGAGGTCTCCTACGGAGGGGGTGAAGCACTCTGCTCTGACCGTCCGGCTCCGGAAGGAGCCGCGGGGAGGCTGCCGGTCGCGTGGGCTAGTGAGATGCCTTGCAAGTGGGGGAGATGAAAACGCGCAGCGTGTTACCAACGGGGCGCTCACGTTCGTCAGATGGAGAGTTTACGATGACGGGTTCGCTGTGTCGCGCAAAGGGGATTGCAGTGGTGTTGTGACTATGACGTAGCCATAACTTCGATTTCGATCGTGACGTGATATTCTTGCGCCCACCCGGCTAGGAACCTGCGCGCCTCGATGGAATCGCGACGCAGGAAGAAGATGATCTGTGGCTCCACGCCATAGGTCATCCCAACCCCACAGACCTCGACATGACCGAGGAACGCCGATGTCGCGTCACGAGCAGCATCGGCAAGAGCACGACGGCCGTTGGAGTGGGGACGGCTGAAGGTGCGCTGGGCTGGCAAGCGTGGCACGCATGCGGCGGCAATTGCGCTATTGTTCTGCACGGGGATTACCTCAGGCAATGCTAGATTGGGTTACGGTGTGCGGCCGGCGTATTCTCGGGCTTCCACATCGCTCATACCGCTCTTCCGCGCGTCGGCGTATACACGTTGCCACCGGACCCAGCCGAGATGACTCGCCTTGTCCTGTCGGTCGCGGATGATCCAATCGCAACTGTCTGGATCGCTGGGTTGAAAAAGGTTTTGTGCCAGGTGTCGGCGCGCGGCACGCTCAGTTTCCTCGTAGGTGGGATGGCTACAGGAACAGTGGACTGGATGAGCGACGACAGCCGGGGAATTGATCAAATCGATGATGGAGTAGTTGTAGCCGTTCGGGTCCGCCCATATGAGCGCGACCTGGCCTGGGGTCCGCTCCCGAATGGTAACCAACAAGCGATGTCCACAGTAGGGACACGTACACCAGCCAGGGTCGATGTGGGAACGGAGCACTCGCCCCAGGAACGGCAGTCATGACGATAGCACGGAAAAATGAACAGTGGGCAGACAACCCGGGCCAGCAGTCTCCAGGGGGCGGAAGAGATGGGAAGCGCCGGTGGGCGGGATCCAGTGAGGCGGAAGGAGCGGTCGATTAGGAGTGCGGAGGAAGCGGTGCCAAGGCTACGAGCGGCGACGTGCGAGCCGACCGCATACGGCCTCGAGTTGATTCAGTAGCACCCACCCCCACGCGGGATCGGTGTGGGCCTCTGGGTCGTTGAGGGAGGAGATCAGCTCACCCGCGAGCGCGCGCAGTTCGCCAGACGACATGGCTCGCAAATCGTTAAGGGCCTGGCTAAGAAACGCGCGGTACGGATGGCTCTCGTCAGAGGGTTGCCCGTTAATGGCCAGACACTGGACACGGATGTATTCGCCAAGCTCTTCGTACTGCCGCCGCACCTCGCGGCGAGCCTGAGACAGCAGCATGGGAAACGGGAGCGCGATCATGCGAGGTCACCTCGGTTGGAAGATACCCAGGCGAAGGTCCGCGCCGGGAGGCGCGCCGGAAAAGAAACGGAGTCTGTCGCGATCTAGGTCGTACTTGGAAGCGCTTCGTGGAGTGCGACGAGCCCGCCAAGCGTGGTCGCATCGAACACCGGAATCGACAGAAGGTGACAGAGCCACGCGGCGTGTTCACTCACGTGATCGGGGGCGGATCCGGATGGGAGCAAGATCGCCGCGGCCGCGCCCTCAACCACTACGTGGGCTACGGCAAGGAGCGACAGTCGCACAGGGAGGATATCGTGGTAGTGCATGCACGCTAAGCCTCGCCACTGGTCGCGCGGCGTCCTCGCACAGGTGATCAACCGAACGGCTCGGCCGTGGACGACCCTCAGCACATGGGTCCAGTGCGATACCGGTGCAACATTCGGTAGCACAATCGTGACCGTTCCGCCGCATTCCACGGCCTCGGCCGCGAGCAGCTCGTTGAGCCCAGGCGCGGAAGCCGTCCACACCTCCCATCCAGCCGCGACGGCCGCATGCACCGCCTCGAGGCAGATCGGGAGAGCGTACTCCAGTGCGGCCAGTGGCGTCGACGCCGCGACGACCGCTAACCGACGACAGGTCAGTGGGTTGCGAAAAGAGTCCAGCATAACGAAGGGTTACGCAACGGAGACGAGCTCTCGGGTCCGGGTGGGAGCCGGGCTAGACACGAGCTCCATGCGAACAGGATCCATCTGATCGCGCGCTTGTGTTGTGTGCCGGCAGCAGTAGACGGACACGATCTCGGTACCGTACTTGGGGGCCACTTCCGCTTCGTGTCCGCACTTGGGACAGCGATAGATCGCCATGAGAGAACTCCGGGCTGAGACGTGATTGCGAGAAGCTCCGCCGCCGGGCAGCGGCGTACGGTGAGGGGACCGACGAGACCCTCGAGACGTTACCACCATGCGGAGATCTCCGTGATTCGCATATGCCCGAGTTGCGCGCACGACGGACAAGGAACGACGCGGAGAAGCGCATCGAGATCCGTTTGATCCGCGGGGTCATCCAAAAGGATCCTCCGGGACGCGTTCGAGCAGCGTGAACACGACACCACGATGATCGTACCGGGGCCGTAGACAGGTAATTGGGATGGGGGTATTGGTCCCCATGAGGTGATCATGGTTGTTACGGCAGCGTGTACATCACAAAGTGAGGGGGAGAACGTCTGGACGCAGGGACTCGATACCGTCACTGGTCGCGCGAGAACAGTGCAGCGAGTTTGCGACGCAGTTCCAGTGGGAGCTGCTCAACCGCAAGATCTCCGCGGGAGACCCCGTCCACAAAGGCTTCCAGGTCACGGACCAAGTGCGCTGGGGTTGGGCCTACCACAGGAGCCGCTGACAAGCGGATGCGGTCCAGTAGCGCCCATTGATCAACCGCGACTTGGAGGTTCACTACCGGGATCCCGAGGTGAGTGGCGACACGGATGCCCTGTCCCGTCCCACCAAGATGGTCGGGAGACGCCGATTGCGGGAGCGCTATCACCGCCGCGGCACCAGCGACAATGCCGTAGTTGCGCGCATGGAGCATCAGTGCCCCACGCGACAGACGGTTTGCCGCAGGGTGGTGGGTAAGGACGCTCTCAAGCCATTCTTTGTGCTGCGCCGGAGTATAGACGACGACTTCCACGCGGTCACGAAACGTTTTTTGTGCCAACGTCACCCACGCGGACTCGTAATTCGCCCACGGGAGAACAAGCCGAATGCGCCCGCCTGCCCGAAGCGCGGCGGTTGCCGCCGCTTGATCGGCTCCTTCGGCCGCTCCGGTAGCCACGAGAACGTCATGAGCGCCCGCGTACGTGGCCGCCGAGATGAAGAGATGGCGTAGTGTTAGTGCCACGGCATCTAGCTCACGTGTACCGATGAACGCTACGGTCGAGCCGGGGAGCCAGAGAGACATCGGTTCTGAGGGTCTCATAGTGCGAAGGAGTCCGCCGCGGGAACGCGGCGCGAGGAACGGGGGAGGCGAGGGCATGGGGTGGCCCCGCTGGGGCGAGTCGAACGCCCGAGAAACGGTCTTCGAGACCGTCCTGGTCCCGAACCTCAGCGGGAGAACATCAGAGTATGTAGCGACAGGGCCTACGCGATCAACCGTTCACTGTCTTCAGTGTAGTGGCTCCGGCGATAATCGCGGTTGAAGACGACAAGGATCCGATCCTGGTTCGTGCGGATCTGGACCTGATCGGCACCTTCACACGCGAGCGCGTGGCCGGCGGCATTCTTGGCCGCGGCGAGCCCGAGCCAGTCGAATGACCCGAAGCCCGGCCGGCCGGCGAGGCGGGCGGTCTCTTCGTCCGGATTCCACGCCACCCAGGCGAACCGCTCGACGCGGCCCCGCTTCGAGTATCTGGTGCCGAAACAAACGACGCGGTAGGGGATCGGCTTAGCCGGTCTCATCGCACAACCTCGCATGGATGGGTTACGACGCCATCGTCCCATGGAGACGCAGACAGGCGCGACCCACACTCGACGCACCGCCACCCAGACTCGCCGGCATGTGGGTCGATTCCGAACGCGGTCGTCCCTTCGCGCGCCGCAATGGAATCGAGTGGGAACCCACCACCGTGTTGGCAAACACCTGCGGCTTCAGCAAGCCGGCCAGCCGCCCGAAGCGTTCGCATCCGTCGGTACGCGCGACCACAACGGCGCCCCTCGGCCTCGAGCTGGGACTGGAGGAGGTCGGCCTCGAACCGTTCGCCCTCGAACGCTTCCTGTTCCACGCCAGGATCGGTGCTCATCGTGTTCTCCTCTTGAAACTTCGGGATTGCGATCAGCGAATGTAGGTACGGAGTCGTGCTATGCGTAAATCGCTGTTCTCATCTCCACCCGTGGATGGACGAATCTGCCACCCAAGGCAGGAAGTACCCAAGAGCAGGAACCGAGAAGTAGGCGGGACGCACAACAGCGATGTACGTAACAGCCGGGGTTTCCTTGGTCGCAGTCGCATAGACGGCCAAGCCCTTATCCCAGATCACCGCGATCCCATCATACGGGAGCTTGGTCGCGATCCCAGGCTTCCCGAAGGTCACCGTGAATGGAACAATGGAAGCGTCGAGCTGTGGAAGAATAGCCTGGGGCCCAAAGGGAGTCTCAACTGTGACCGTAGGGGCTCCGGCCGGGACTTGAAGCGTCAAACACCCGCCCCATGAGGTGCCGGCGGCAACGACCTTGCCATCGGCGAACTGGATATCGATCGGGCATCCGTGCTTCGACTCAAACGGCTTCTTGGCTGCGAGCGCGGCACGATAGTCCATGCCGAGCCACACGGGGCCCATGCGTACGCCGGGAACGATCTGTGGCCGAGGTCCAGCGGAGACGCAATCAACGTCGTGGGGACGCTGAGCAGCAGCGCAACGAACAGTAGACCAAGACCGACGTACCGCATCGGAAGATCCTCCGTGGTGGAGTAGGGTGTGGTACCAGACGCTCCGGCGCGGAGCGCCGCGACGCGCAAGAAAGAGGGCGAAGGCACGAGAGCCGACGGCAGAACAGGAGTGGCCACAGGGGGGCCGGTTACTGCAGGGACCCTACGGGGAGAAGTGCAGAGATCGAGCCCTACGTAAGGGCGCACGTGACACAATCTCGAGCGTTACCTTCTGAACGCCCCACTTGAGTGCGTCTCCGTGGGATGGTAACCAGATGTCGATGCGGTTTCGCCAGATCGCAGCCATGGTGTCCTGAACGCGATAGAGCCAGCCACGGATACGAACAACCGTGCCGAACGGAAGCAGACGAAGGAGATCCCGGCTGACAGCTACAGTTCCGAGAGACGGAATCGTCCCGGATGCAGTGCGCTGAAGGTGATCGACGTACGCGGTAGCCACAACGCCGATCTGGGTGGAACGTGGGTAGACGGTAGGACGAATCGGAGAAACGACGGACCGGGTTGCTGGAGGGTACAAGGGCGCTGAGCCCTGAATCCAGGTGGGGAGAACGGTTGCTATGAGAAAGACAAGTACGCCAAGCGCTGAACCGGACCGAACAAGTACCTGGGGCCACGCCGAGGGCCGAGCCTGGATCCGACTGAGCCTCACGGGGCTCTTCATTGCCGGAGGCGCAGCACCCAACCAACGTGGCCTCAAGGTCTTATCCGCGTAGAAACTTCATGGCAGGCCGCAGTCTCCAAAGGACCGTTCTCCGGGGAGGGGTCCGGAAGAGCCGAATGGCCCGATGGAGGTGAGGTAAGCTGAGGTTAGAACTCCGCGTCCGGTGCGGGCTCGGCCTTGGCGGCGCCGTTGCTGTCCTTCTTGTCGATGAACCGGACGCCATCGGCCACGATCGTGGCGGCCTTACGGCGCGTACCCTGTTTGTCCTCGTACGACCGGATCTCGAGCCGGCCTTCGACCGCAACCATGCGGCCCTTGTGCATGTACTGGCCGACGAGCTCGCCGAGTTTGCGCCACGCGGCGACATCGATGAAGTCGGCCTGGCGCTCACCCTGGCCGTTCTTGAACGGGCGATCGACAGCCAGCGTGAAGTTCGCGACCGCGTGTCCCTGCGGCGTGTATCGCATTTCCGGATCCCGGGTGAGACGACCGATCAACACAACGCGATTGAACATGACTACATTCACCTCCAAGAATGAAATGTCGATGTGAGCATCCGCCGCCCCGGAGAGGCGGCGCCGGGTCTTGCGTATCGAGCAAGCGAAACGGGAGACCGGGAGGTCGATCAGGCAAGGAGCATCGGGAATCTAACGGTGCACGCGCGAACGAATCGCGGGGAGACGGTACCGGTGGAGTGTTGGCTCCGGGACCTGGATTCGAACCAGGATACTCAGATCCAGAATCTGAGGGCCTACCGTTAGCCGATCCCGGAGTGACGTCTAGCGGAACGCGTGGCGGTGAAGGGATACGAGCCTTAGACGGGGACCACCGTGAATCTCTCGGGAGGCGCATAGACCCAGTTGCCGCACTCATCGAGGAGATAGATGGTCCCGTCGTTCCCTATGGTAAATCCTTCAAGGTCGCAGTAGACGAGGTGCTTCTGGACCCACTCTTCGTGACTGAGCGTATCGAAGTCGGGTTCTTTCCCTGTCGTTCGGTCGATCACTTTGAACATGGGAAACCCATCTCCGTGATATCGATTCCCTTGACCCTGGCTAAGGCACGCATCTCGTAGTACCTGCTCGCACTCTCGGCGGGTCGGACAGCTGGGCCGAATCTTGCAGGAACCCCTGCAGGGACAGCCGATCAGCCTATCGCCGTGCGTCCCAAAGAGTTACTGTTGTCTGTAGGCTCAGCCATTGGATCATCGGGTGCCTGCGATGAGTGGCCGTCGTTCAACACGTGCGGACAAGTCGGCCAGTGATAGGATAGGCTGGCAACCGCCATATCGATGCCGTACCACACGCCGTTCGCCCCCAAAGCCCAGTCGAAGGACCACGCCCCGGGGAGGGTATGAGACACGCGAATCGATTGCTCCGTGAGAAAGGCGACTTCCGCATCGTCCGCTTGGTTCATCTCATCCCAGAGTGCCCGCCAGTTGGGCACCGATGGACGGCGGATTGACGACACAGGCCAGTACGGGTGGTGGCAGCGAACGCGACCATCCTCGATGAAATACCGCCGTTCCACGGTAATCGGTGTCCCATCGAATGCGGTGAACCTGGATGCCAGTGGCAGGAACTCACGGACAACCCACACGTTACTCGCCAGCCCGATAAAGTCAACCAACTCGCTCCACTCAACGAGTGCGAGCACATGACCGAGGAGATTGTCTGCCGTGGAGACGAAGCACGTACGCGTCCACGAGTGCTTGCCGCTTCCTTGACCGGTCCGCAGAAACACCGGGTATCCGATGCGCCCGGCGGCCGCTCGGAGTTGATCAGCGAACTCATTGAAGCCAACTGGCATCTTCCCGTCGAGCAACTCTATTAACTCGACATCCGTGGTGACGATTTCCGTACGCGGTACAGGCACGCTGGCCTGAAGGAGCGCCGGGAACCATTGCTCGAGCGAGCTCTGTGCACGAGCGATATGGATCGCCCTGGGATCAGGAAGGCTCATGGGAACCGCCTCTCGTTGGGGTAGGGAGTAGGAGCAGGGTAGTCCACGTGCCATTTTTCGTTACGTACTCGATGCGGCGAACCCCCGCATGCCGAAGAAGTTGCTCGCAATCAGGACACGGTTTTGCCAGTACCGGGTGACCATGCTTCCGCCACTGGCCGTAGACCACGATTGTAGCGCCAACACAACGACGCGGGTTGGCCCGTCGCAAGGCATAGGCTTCAGCATGTTCGCCCATGCCGTTCCCAGCATGGTTCCAGCCCCATGCAAATGGATGACCGTAGCGATCACACAGCACGGCTGCGACCTGAACATGGCAGGCTGGACGGCGGCAGAGATCGCGCGCGAGCTCTCGGGCTGGTTGACGGGTGTTCATGGGATCACGACCTTGATGCCGCGAGCGTCTCCTCCACGAAAGGTGGTGTAGCGTATCCAGCAGCGGCCTTCCGGGCGCGCTTGTAGGCGGTACAGAACTGTACGGCCCATGGGCCATAGCCAAGACTAGCCACACGAACGTCGCCGCGGCGGACCACCTCCGCAACGGAGGCCTGCGTGATCGTATCGAGGGGAAGACACGTGCTCTTAATCCCGACCTGGGGCCAGTAGTGCGCATCGCTCCCACCGACAACCGGGAGCCCGATCTGCTTGGCCGCTGCATGCACCCGCGCGTCCTGGTGAAAATCCTTGCCGTTCGCCTCGAGCGTGTCTAAAGTAGCGAGCCAGCGCTTCCCGAGCTTGATGAGGTCCTTCCCATGGCGGAACATGTGGGCGCCAATCACGAGAAGGTGAGCGTGTCGGATAGCCTCCATGGCCTCATCGAACACGGGCTTGTACCCGCCAGTAGCTTGATGGGGCAGGTGTAGGTCAAACCGCACGATCTGGTCGATCGTCCCCAGGAGCACGAGGTCGGCTCCCTCATGCAGGCTTAGCTCGGCGCCAGTCAGGACCGAGAAGCCGTTGGTGGTATGGTAAACGCCATCGGCGTACTGGAACGCACGCCGCATTTCGGTGTGGATACCCCAGAAGTCGATGCCATGAAGGTGCTCGACCATCGCCAGGCCGTCAAGCCCGATCATCGCAGCGTACTCGATGAGGCGTTGAGCCGCGTCGAGGTCGAAGGAGAACGACTTGGAGACCTTGGCGTGCACGTGCAGATCGACGCGCTTCACGAAGCCACCTCGACAACGTGTCCGTTGGAAGAGGGTCCGTCTTCCTTGTCCACAAGGAGGAAGAGGTACCATCCCATGTGGGCACACGCCAGGTACGCGGTGCCGAAGGGATCCCGAACGACCAAAATATCGCCGACGGAGATGGAGCGACGCGTCCCGTACCCACGCGCAACGCATTCCGCGTGTCGAGCCGGGTTATTGGTGAGATCGAACATCTCTTGCGCGGCGTCTCTCAGGGAACCGGCGTCGACCTCCGTCTCAAACACCTGCTCGAAGACATCACCAATGTTCGCCCCATCGATCATGGCCCTACGGTAGGCGTTGTGCAGCACGGTCACGTGGTAACTCATCGCAACACCTCATGGGGGAAGATAACGTTTCAAGGGGGATCCGCCCCGGAGGGGCGTGAGGGGACTCTCGTACGGACGAGGGGCTATGCTCCGAGGATCTCGGCGATGCGCTTGGCCATCGCCCACGCATGGTCCCAGCCGGCGAACGTCTTCCCAAGCGCGATCGGCTCATGGCGGCCATCGCTGAAGACGAGATCGACATGAATGTAGTGCCCCTCCGAACCTCCGGTCACGGCCCATGCGGCCGGCCAGCGAACGTTGCGGGGGAACGGCTCATCCATCTTCGCTTCCACAGAGAAGGACGCGAGGAAGTATTCGTCGATGAACCCTTCGGCTTGGAGTACGGCCTCGAGCCGCGTGAGGACGCTGCGATACGTCGGGGTAGACACGAACTTCAGGTAGCCGGGACGTTCCGGATCCGGCACCCACTCTTCCAATGCGATCACGGCAGTGTCAGCCACTGGGATCCCTCCACTCTAAGAGATGTGAGCAGTAATCGGGGTTAATTAATCCGTGCTGGGGAGCGCATTTGCCAAGCGTGCCAGCACGTCACCATGGCACGCATGAAACGGCTTACACCAGCACCCAAGCACCTTACCACGCAGCTCGCGTATCCGCGCCATGAGATGTGGCTGCGTGAGCAGCCACTGCTCGTACTTCGCAATCACGTCCTCGCGCGTGCCGTCGGGGCCGATCACAAACGGGTTACCCCAGATCGATGGTCGCCCGATATACACGTCGAACGGCTCGCGCTTGCAGTGCACCACTCGCGTCACCATGGTCGTCACCTCGACCGCGAGGTCCGCCCGCGAGGGCGCAGGCAGTATCTATCGCCACCCGGCTTGACGGTTCAGTCGGCGCTGCCGGAAGGGAAAATCTGGCGGCATCGGCGTCACAGCCTCCTGTTCATGTCCGGGCGAGGTGCCGCCGACCTGGACACGCCGGAACTCGTGCTCGAGCACGTGGGCAAGCCAGCGACCGTGAAGGGCGCGCCGGACCTTCACCTCACGTCTCGTATAGTCAATCAAGCCCGCGGCGAGCCCGAGAAACCCGGGCGTATGGGCGTCCTCACAGTAGTCCACGTAGCGAAGGGTATAGCCCGCCGCCCGAATCGCCACTTCGGCGCAACGGATCCGCGCAGAGATGCTGATGGGCCGACGCGGCATGACGATGTACCGATGGAAACAGCGCCTCAGTCCGGCTCCGCTTTCAGCTTCAACTGGCTCACAGAGCACTCGTCGTGCGCAATATCATCCCGGACCTGTCCGAAGTACTTGGCTTGGATGAGCTTCCCGTCCGGTCCGGGATGGCAGTAGAGGTATCGAACCTCGACGACCTGCCCGTCGTCTGGAACGGGGTAGCGCTCCGGCACGCCCACGGTACCCATGAAGCGTTCGCGCCCCTCGTCGAGGAGGTAGAGACCGATAGAGCGGTGTCCGTCAGTCTTCGGTTTCGGCCCGACGATCAATGATGCCGTGGTGACGAACTTGCACTTGAAGTGTTGCCCGGCGCGCCCGCTGGCGTAGACGGCGTGGCGGTTCTTGCACACGAACCCCTCGGCGTGGATCTGTTGCATGGTGTCCACAAAGCGTTGTTTCGCTGCGGCGGTCCGGGCAGTGTCAGCGACACGTAGGAGATCATGCGCGCCGTGGAAGCGGGCGATAAGATCCTCGTAGCGCGATTCGTAGGGCTGGCCGCGCAGATCCACATGATCCAGATCCAACAAGTCCCACACGTCGAACCGGGACCCCGTGATCTCCCCGTCCACAAGAAACGCATCGGCATGTGCGAGATTCAAACACGCGCTGAGTTGAGCGTCGATGGAAATGATCTGGCCGAGCTTGTTAATGCCCGAGTACTGACCGTTCGCCTTCTCCACGGCGAGGCGCCGGCCATCGAACTTCTGTTGAAACCACCACGCAGCGTCCGGAATGAGCTGAAGTGCGTCCGGCTCGTCAATGGGCGTAAGCAATTCTGGCGCGTGGCCAGAGAACTCTTTCGTTGGAGAAGGCCCCACGGACAAAGAAGGGGTGGTTGCGCTCCCGCTCGCTTGGACACCCTTATACCCCTTGGCCAGCTTCTCTTTCAACGTGCGGTCATACAGGCGCTTCGCGTCATCGTAGGAGGCGCCCGCGACCTTCACGTCACTCTGCAACGCGGAACCGCGCCGGCCCCACTGGGCCGCTACGGACCACGTCCCATTCACGTGCTCGAGTTGCAGGTGGTACACTTTGTCGGAGCCTCCCTGCTGAAAAGACAGCTCCGCCCGTTCGGGTTGTTGTGCGTTCATGAGACCCTACCTCGAGGAAGAGATGGTGTATAAAGCAACGATCAGGCTGTTTCGAGCGGCCGTAGCGTAGCCTGGCCCGATTCGCTGGTGATTAGGAGCTCGACCTTCTTCTCGACCTCATCGAGCAGTTGGCCGCAGGTCTGGGTAAGTTCAATCCCGCGCTGGAAGGCGGCGAGCGCATCGTCGAGCGGGAGATCGCCCTTTTCCAAGCGGGTGACGATACTCTCAACTTCTTTCATTGCGGCTTCGAACGTCGGCTTCGCATCGCCGTTCGTCTTCACGTCCATACTCATGATGTGGCCTCCTCAATGCCCCGGCCATGGGCGACGACTCGGCAATCGAGGCTGCCATCGGCCAGGATGATCTCGACCGTGCTATCCGCCGGCGCCTGCGCGGCGCGACGAACCACCGTCCCGTCAGGCGTGCAGCAGACGCTGAATCCCCGGGCGAGAACGGCGAGCGGCGAAAGGGCATTGAGCCGTCCCGCGGCAACCCGCCAGATCGCTCTGCGGTCAGTCGTGAGAGTATGAACAGATGCCGACAGCCGTTCTGCAACGCTACGAAGCGTGATGTCGCGACTCGTGGTGATGGTGCGACCAGCCACTGGGAGCCGCTGTATCGCTCCATCCAGCGTAACGCGGCGGTTCTTAGTCATGGCGGAAGCCGCAGTCGCTAGCCGACCTGCAACCGCCTGAAGTTTGTCGCGACGCGTGGTCGCCAGGGTACCCGCAAGGGTTGTCAGCCGGCCGGTGGCCACGGTCCATTTGGCCCGCTGCTTCGCGACCAAGGTCTGGCCGATGGTAGAGAGCCGCAGGACCACGGTGTCCACGCGCTGGCGGGGCGCAGCCAGAGCGGCCAAGGGGTCGCACAGCACGCGTCGAGTACGGAGGCTGGTGAGCCGGGTCCGCTCACGCTGCAGGCGATGTCGCAGAATCGTGGTGATGCGGGCGGCGGCCGTTGCGACCCAGCCCTCCAAGGCCGCCCGCTCGGGCACGACGAGCTCGGCCGCGCCAGACGGGGTGGGGGCGCGGAGATCTGCGACGAAGTCGGCGATGGTGGTGTCGGTCTCGTGACCGACCGCGGACACGACGGGGATGGGGCAGGCACAGATGGCACGCGCCACTGCTTCATCGTTGAACGCCCACAGCTCCTCGAGCGAACCGCCACCGCGGCCGACGATCACCACATCCGCTCCGGTGTGAGGCACAAGCCCGAGCCCACGGACGATATCCGCCGGCGCCGCCGGCCCTTGCACGAGGACGGGGACCACCACCAGATGGATGTTCGGGAAGCGCCGTTGCGTGATGCGGATCATGTCCTGCACCGCCGCCCCGGTAGGGGACGTCACGAGCGCCACACACCGCGGCAACAACGGTAGTGGTCGTTTCTTGGCGGTATCGAACAGGCCCTCGGCCGACAGTTTCTTCTTGAGCTGCTCGAACGCAAGGTACAGGCTGCCGAGCCCGGCGGGTTCCATCTCGGAGATGTAGAGTTGGTACTGGCCGTCGCGCTCGAACACACTCAAAGAGCCACGGACCAGCGTCTTCAGGCCATCCGTAGGGGTAAAGCATAGCCGAGACGCTCCGGTCCGAAACATCACGCAGCGCAGGGTCGCACCGGCGTCCTTGAGGGTGAAGTAGAGATGACCCGATGGCGGGCACTTCAGGTTGGAGATTTCCCCCTCAACCCGAAGATCGCGCAGGGTCGGTGCCGTATCGAGGCGCTCCTTGACCAAGCGCGTCACCTCGGTGACGGTCATCGGCTTGACAACAGCGTCTGCGCGAATCATGGTTGGTATCCCAAAGAGGATAAAGCGAACTACGGAGCCTTAGTGAGAGGCCCGCGCGCGCCAAGTAGGATACTGGTCACTAGATGGATATCGACGGCGTAGGCGTACAGCGACTTCACGGGATCGGTCGCCGGCAAGAGTGATACCATCGCGTTCAACCGCATCGCCCGCACCTCGGAGAGGTAGAACGACGTGACCGGTCGGAAGCGGATGACCACGCTCCGCTCACTCTCATCGATCTCCGCGCGCAGCTCTCCGGCCCACACGGGCCGGTCATCGAGCAATCTGTAGACAGGAAGAGCAGTGGACACGCGGGATGGGACAGGAGGTAATACGGAAAACGTCATTGCCGGGCGTTCAACTTGTGACATGGGTATCATCGAACCTCCCCGTTAGGGTTGCTAGCGAGACGCTCCCGAAGCTCCATCAACAGCGTACCGAGCATGTTCTGCCCAGTCCCATCCCGGCCGGTACCCCAGAAGCGATCAAACGGACTGTCCTCGATAAGAAGAGCGGATCCGGTATCACGAAGCTGGGAAGCGAGTCGTGGGTGCTGTTGAAACTTCAGCCGGAGAACGAGCCGCATAGCGTCGACCTTGAGCGTGTTCCAGTTGGGCAGCAGGGTGAGGGTTCGCCCGGCGCGTTTCGCGGCCCCAGGAGTGGCGGCCGTGCGGATGCACTCGCGTTCGTTGGGATCCACGGTCTTAAGCGCCTGGTACAGATGCTCAGCCGTGGCGCAAGTCAGGCCGGACCAGCGAATGGGAGCCGGGAAGAAGTTGCTGAGGAACGGGTAAGCGGCGCGGTCGCGTGCGAAGAAACGGATCTCGTTCAGAGCGCACCTCCTCCGGGGATCAAAGTCCCAGAGGGGTCCGCCCCGAGTAGGGGCGCAAGCGAGGGCTACTGGTGTGGTTTACTCAAAAATCGGGGTGAGCTTAGCCAGTACTTCGTTAATGATCACATCGGGGACGCGTTCTAGTCGTCGTCCGTGACGCGCGCCAAGATCCAGCGCACGCGGCTGGTCGCATCGGACAACGCCAGTGGTTTTGGTCTTCGCGTCCGCGAGAGCTACCGCAAACCCCGCGGTACGTGCGAAGCGTCCACCAGTGGTAATCGGGAGAACCACCGGGACCCTGGTGACTCGGTTGAAGGCCTCCGGGGACACGATCAGGACCGGGCGGTACCCCTTTTGCTCGTGCCCTGCCGTAGGGTCAAGCCCGACCAGCCAGATTTCCCCGCGCTGCATCAGATCAACTCGTCGCCTACCGGCTTACCACTGAGCCACTCCCGCTCTTCTCTGGTGCGCACAGCCTTGGGGTGGCATCGAGCGAGTAGTTCCTCCAGGGTATAGTGCGGCCGCGTCTGCGGCTCTACGACCAACCGGCCGTGTTCGATTGTGATGCCGACCTTCGCTCCCGGCCCCAGGCTGAGGACATCGAGTAGCGCAGGTGGAACGGCCAGCATCACCGAGCCGCCGACCTTGCGCAGATTAGTCGAATGCACCGGCCATCCTCCGTACATGAATTATACTGCAATATAACATAGCTCAGCGAGATCCGCAAGCACGACGTTACACCGCGAGCACAGCGCGCCTCCTCCAGGGGGTCAAAGTTCTCGAGGGTCCGCTCCAGAGGGCGTGAACGAAACTTACCGGGATGGACGAGGCGTCTTGGCGCGGCACGATGACGGATGAGACCCAGGGGTAGGCGAGGCGGGCCGGAGGGAGAGTGAGGCAAGTGCGTGCACGCTGCGCCCTCGGACTTGCATGCCGTACCGGCGCCGTCGCCGGCGAGCATCACGCAGGCTCGCGTGTCGATCAGGGCCGACCTCGGACCTCATGGGATATCTCCCCAACGACACGGGCTACGCGGATGCGCTATCGGCAGGAATGGTAGTCAGCCAGCATGCGCGATCGCGGTCGTAGACGTGGGTCGCGACGACATGGGGGTGGACAGGTTCGGAAGTGTCCGACCCGACAGACCGAACCTGAGTCCGGAGGTAACCGCGGATTCGTATCACACCGCCCACCCGAAGGGTAAGAGCGGGCGCGGCAAGCGCGTCATGGCACACCACGAGCACCCACTGATCATCGAGTCCTTCGTTCAGCATCCGCACGCGGATCCGGAGCGCCACGAAGGGCCCTCGCGTTCGGTACTGATCGGGCATGATCTTTTCGATGATGCCGGTGAGACGAACATCATTGGTCACGGACATCGGCATACACCTCTCCACGCGGATCGATGAAGTCGTCCAGTAACCCGGCGTCACGCTGCCACTGCTCCAGACACGTCGCTTCCCGCTCCATCGCGTCCGCAATCCGCGGTGCCGCGGTTGGCCGCACATCTGAGCTCCACATGGTTTCGCGGTGCAGTGCTGGGGCTTGGCAGTACAGGCTGGCCTGGGCACGTAGGAACCGCGCTGTCCGGCTCCGGATCTCGAGCACCTGCGTGTCGGTCAGGACGGCTTCCACAGCTACTACGCGGCAGTCCGAACGGTACTGCACACGGTGCAGCGGTACGCGCCCACTCCAGCCTTGCCGTGAGTCTGGTTGTGAAGGCGCTTGCCAGGCTGGTAGATCCGGTCCTGCGCGGGGGACGAGCAGTGACACGCGAGAACCCGGGTGTTGATGGAATCGGACTCGGACACCTTCTTGTCGGTCTTGGCACTCATGAACGTCCACTCCCTTGTAGCGATCGAATGTGGTCAAGCGGCCAAATCTTCGCCCCAGAGGGGCGCTATGAGAAGAGACTGCTCAACAACGAAACCGAGTCGCGCGCACGGAGCCGGATGGGTGACAACCGCCAGCGGCTATACATGAAGTGGGGGAAGCACAGCCACATCAGTCCCCACGCGACCCAGTACCGCGTGCCGATATCAGGAATGAGATGCGCCAGAGTCAGGATGGTATGGGCAACGCTACGCATCCATCTGATGGAGAGTGCTGAAAGGCTCATTGAAACCCACTCCTTTATAGGGACCAGATAGGAACACACACGAGAGGCTCCGCCCGCAAGGGCGCCCCGGCGTTAGCAAGTCGCAACCGGTTTCGAGAGTGTGGTCGCGCCAGCGCCGGCCAGAAGGCCCGTAACGTTCCACAACGCAGCCGTGGGAACAACGAACGAGCCGGAGCCGCCGAGCGCGAGACGCGTGGAGAGTAAGATCGCGATCTCGGGATCCAGGAGCCGTGCCAGCGCGCGACCGACTTCGGGGAGCGCAGCGTGTGTAGGCGGGAGAACCGTCACAACGGTCATGGTGGCCATAACAACTCACCTCGGCGGCTTTAATCTCGTGGCCTGTGGAGAGAGGGTTTCCTTGGCGGGCCGGCCCGCGTTATCAACGCAGGGTTACGCCAGACAGCCGGTCCATTACGCCTACGACGCTAGCCAAGGTCGTGAAGAAAAAGATAGTCGCTGCCCGGCCGGAGTCGAACCGGCTCTGAGGTCTCGTCCTCAGCCCAGCCTGTGGGGCGTGCTGGCCGTCCACGCAGCAGACAGCGAACTCGATTCTGATCGTGCGGCGAATTCCGCGCGCCGTGGCGCGCGTGGGATAGGTTAGTGGGAAGCGGGACCGAGGACACTCAGGAGAGCGGTGACGGCCTTAGCGGCCGCCTGCGCAGCGGCACGTCGCTCGGCTGGCTGCTGGGGCGTGCCCACCTGCGTGCTTCCGCCGAACGGCATCCAGGACGAGTATGTGTAAGGCAACGGGATGTACGTGGAAAACCACGAAGCCGTCTCGTTATCGGTCGTTCGAAACATCCGGGTATCGGGCAGCACGAGCGTCGCGGTAACCATAACGGACTCACTATGCCGGGAGACATAGAATGTGCTCGAGGTGTACATCCCCACGTTCACGGTGAGCGTGATCGTCGGCACCGTCACAGCCGTCTGCCCCATTGGCATCACTTGCACGACCGTCGGGCCGTCTCCGACCGGGTTGGAAACCGTGAACCCAGCCTGCCGAACGGCCTGGGCCGCACTGACGAGTAGAGCCTGTTGGAGATCGGTACGCCAGAGACTGGAATCCGTTGCAAGAGCCACAGTGTCAGCGGCTGGTGCCGTGGGTACAGGAGCAATCACAGGAGCAGCCGTGGGCAGAGATTGGGCCGAAGCGCATCCGCCCTCGCCGGCAAGCGCGGCTGCACTGACCAGCAGGACGAGAGCCGTCACGATCTGGGTGAACCGACGCATGGGGATCCCTCCTGGTAGTGACCATCGGACGATGGCCTGCCGGAGCGCGAGGGCCGCGCACACGGCGCGGTGAACGTCATCGACGCGCACATAGAGCGAGTGATCTCCGTCGGCACGCACGTTGGCGTAAATGCAGACGTCCCCGCCTGACGGCCACTGTTCCACCTGGTCCAGGTAGTACTCGGACGGACCATGCAGATGGACCGCAAGCCCGTATGTACGCTTGGTGATCTTCGGCCGGATATGTCGCACGGGCACAAGCGCTCCCGCTCCATCCCGGCGGATGTATAGCGGGATCGAGACGACCGACGTGTCAGCCACCGGATCAATCTCGCGGCCTTCCGGCTGCGCGATAGAGTCGAGAGCGCCCATGAGAAGATCGAAAACGCCCATGAAAGGTACCTCCTGAGGTATGTGATGCAAAAGACTCCGCCCGAAGGGCGCTAGGGGGACCTGAGCGGGGACGAAGCGCTGACCAGATATTCGCCCTCTGGCTGGGTGACGGCGTCAACGCCCCCGCTCATATCGGACTCGAATATGGGCTCCACTAACGGGCCATCAGCGCTAGAGGGCTGTGGGCCGACGCCGTCAATTCGGCACCACCACAAATCCCAGTCCTGATAATGCAAGGCCCGTTAGGGAGCCCCGGTAGGTTCGAGGGGAAAGTCAACGAAGGTACGCGGCCCTCGTTGTTTGGCTACATGTCATCACCGCGCTGACGCGACGGTCATAACGGTCCGCCGATCGCGAACTGCAGGCCGTGGGCGATCTCCCTGGAATGATGTACGTCCTGGACTCATCAGCGCCAGGCCACGTCGCAGCAACGTGTAATGTACACGCCGCCGGTGCACCTCACGAGTGAGTAGGATACGCCAGGGCTGCTCGGCACCTGCAGCCTCCGAAGAGCCGTCCTCGGAGAAGGCCAGGGTCGGCTCAACGGAGGGGAGAACAGGGGATGCGGTGTTACGCCGGGATGTCGTCCGCCTCGGCCTGAGCCTGGGCCTTTGCCCGCGGCTTCGTGCCGAACGTGATCCGGTTCGCCACGACCTCGACGGCCTGGCGCTTGTGGGACTCGTCACCGGTCTTGACCTCGAACGACCGGACCTGGATCCGACCCTCGATCTTGAGCTCCTGACCCTTCACGACGTACTTGGCCAGGTTCTCGGCCGCCTGCCGCCATGCAACCACCGGGACGAAATCCACGCCGCGGCTGCCATCGGCGTTCTTGAACTCGCGCTCGATCGCCAGCGAGAAGTTGACGACCGTCTTACCATCGCCGACCTGCTTCAGTTCCGGCGCCTTCGTGATCCGACCGACCAGCGTGACCTCGTTCGCGTACATCATCTGACCCACCTCCGAACTGGAATGTGTTGACCGTCAAGGACATCCGCGCTGGAAGGGCGCGGTCTCTCACCGAGGTGTCGCAACCTCGAGCTTCTGGAGCACCCACGCGGCCGTCGCCTTATCGGGCTCGTCGAGAGAACCGATGTTCGTGTGGACCAAGCGCCGCACCACGATCAGTTCCTCGGGGGAGAAGAGAACCAGCGCCATCCGGGGCCGGGTCGGCCGAGTCTGCGCCGGAGCCTTCGCCGCCTCATGTTTCGCCACGAGTGCCGCGGTCTGGGCGCGATCGTTCACCCACTCGTTCAAGGAATGCCCGGTATGGGCCGAGACCTTGGTGAACTGCGCCTTGAGCCCAGCGAGCAACTGATCGGCGAGGTCGAGGGACTTCTGGAGATCCGGATCCCGTCGCTTCCAACCCTGCGTCATCCACCCGATCAGGAGGGCGCTATCGGTCAGAATCTCGACCTCGGCTCCGGCCGGCACCTTGGCCAAGCCGTTCACGAGTGCCTCGACTTCCATGGTGTTACTGGTCGTGTACGGCACGCTCTCCGCGACATCGAACAGAATCTGCTCATCCGTCTCATCGACGAGGAGGGCGGCCCAACCACCTGGCCCAGGATTGCCCGAGCACGCACCGTCGATCGCTAGCCGGTACATCATGGAAGTCACCTCCGTCGTTGATGTTCAGAAGGGAAGTCCGCCCGAGAGGGCGCAGGGCAAGGTAGCCTCAGGCCGCCGACATCTCGCCGTGCCACCGCTCGAGCAGGGTTGCTACGGTATGGTGGACGTCGTCGACCTTAACGAACAGGCAACGGTAATGAGTCATGGCGCGGTAGATGCAGACCGTCTCGCTACCCGGCCAAGCCTTCACGTCGTTCAGGTAGTACGAAGCGGGCCCAGTGAAGCGAATGACCGGTCCGTTGGCGCCTTCGAACAGCGTGGGCGCGATATGCCCGATCTCTGTGAGCGCCCCATCGTCCCCGGCCTCATACACCGGCACCGACACAACCGAGTTCTCCTGGGTGATCATCGCCGCACCTCCTACTCAAAACTGCACGGAGATACTCCGCCCGGAGGGGCGCCAAAGAGGAGGGACGATCAATCAATCAGGGAAGGTAAGTGGGGGGAAACGAAACCGGCAGGCACGTCGGGGACGCGCCTGCCGAGAAGGTTATCGCCTCATAGAATCGTTACGGCGGGGTAAGCGTGAACGATGTTTGCGTAAGCAGCGCCCCTTCCGGAGTTCGAGCGGCGACCATGTAGGAACCTGCAGGCAGCTGTCCGGTGTGCACCCACGCCCCGATTGAAGGGTCGTGACGAACTATCGCTACATGATCGGGCGTGAGCGTCTTGCCGTTCGCGTCGGTAACAACCGCTGCCCACTTTGAATTGAGTGGCAGTCCTGTGAGGACAACGGCCAACTGCTTGGTCCCAACAGGGAACGAGTCCCCACAACCGCTAATTGTATAGATCTGTGCCGCGCCACTGTAAGTTACTGACTCGCAAACCTGGAGAGCGAGAGCAGATTGAGCACTAACCGACATTGGCAGCATCACAGCTGATACGGCCATTCCTGCCACAACAGCCAATGCCAAGATCTTGTGCAGCATCATCGGAGTACCTCCAGAACTGAGTTTTGTGAGCACTATGATAATCCGCCCGGAGGGCGCAAGGGAAAGAACCCATACTATCAATGTGCCCACACGGGGAGCCGCTTGGCCACATCGATCCCGGCGATAGACTCAGCAATCCAGAGGAATAGGAGGATGTCGAGTCCATCCACCACGGCCGGGATCGTCTCGGGTATAACGCTATGGGCCGGGAGGGTCGAAGCAAGATTGCCGTTGTCGCCGATAGTGTCGGCCTCAACCCGCTCCTCGTCGAGCCGCTCGTCGACCTCCACATCGACCTTCGGCGCAGTCGTCTTGCACTGCGGGCAGGTGAACCCGGCGTACTCGATCTCTTCGTCCTGGAAGCCGTAGATGAACCCGCACTTCATACACGTGATCGCGATCGCCACGAGACTCACCTCCGAAGGGGATGGTAGCGGGACCGTAGGCACTCCTAGGCTGGCGTCCATGCCGCCCGAAGCACCACCGGTCCCGTTGGTGTCACGATGAAAATCCGCCCCCGGAGGGGCGCAGGCAAAAACTCAAACCCAGGACTAGCGACGAATGAGGAAGAGGTGGTTGAAGATCGTCCGGCCCGTAGCCTCACGGCTGAGGTTGAGGATCCACATTCCAGGGAGACGGCCCCACAGCAGCTTGAGCCCGAGCCCGGTGCACAGCCACGAGCCGCGCTGGTCGAGCGACTTGAACGTCATCGTCATCGGCCTCCCTTGATGGATGTGCAACAAAGATCCGCCCCGGAGGGGCGCAGGACAGCAGGCACATACCTACGCAGCTGCATCGTCGACGAGGCCATGGACGTTGCGAAGTCGAGTACCGGCCGCGCGCAAGCGCACAGTGAGAGCGACCACGTCGTCACACCGGCCAACCCGAAGCGCAACGAACCGCTCGTGAGCAGCCGCCACGATCTCCTCGACGGCCCCGAGGATCGACACGTCCTCAGCGGTCCAGGCCTCTCCAGGTCCGGCGTTAGCCAAGGTGTCGAGCAGGTCAGTCAGGGCCACGTGAGCCGTCGCCAACGCTGCGACCGGAACCCCGACCGGCCATCGAGCGTGACAGTTCAGCGCCTCCCGATCGACCCGTGCCACGGCTGCGACCGCCTCGTCTCGGGCTGAACCCTGCAGCATGACCGCACCCCCACCTTGCCTCGACTTGCCCCTTCACATCCGCCCGCGAGGGCGCTCCAACCGGGCAAACCGTCGGGTAGTGATGGGCTCAGAACCATGCCTGTCAGAGGGGTACGAATGGGTGGATTGGCAACTCAGAACGTCGTTGGAGCGACCTTGCGGGCTCAACCCAATCCGCCGCCGCTAGGCGGCGCACCTTCGGTGGAACATCTATCGGCCAAGGCTGGGTCCCACTAGCCCACCGAGTACAACAAACTGATTGCTCGGGGGTCAGTAGGGGCAGACCGGAACAGCGCTAAGCCTTGCTGCGCCCACTGGAACGCACGATGACCCCTTAGATTGGGGGTACCTCCGTTCCGCGGAACAAGAAAACCACTGGAACAAGGCAACATCGGCTGAAAGACTTATGGCATAAGGGTTCCCACCGTTCCGCGGAACAGACACTTTTTGTTCCGCGGAACGGTGTTGGACGACCAAACTCGCGATGACCTAGCGCTGTGGCTGGCCGGCCCCGGTGCGTCCGCCGCTCAGCCGATGCCCGACGGACGCCGACCCGAGCCGGGAGGCTGGAATCGGTTCGTGATCCAGGTCGACGGTCTGGCCTCCTTTGTGGCGCAGTCACGGCAACAGGGTGTCGCCTTCAGGAACGAGATCGTCAGAGGACCTGGTGGTCAACAGATCCTGTGCGAAGATCCTTCGGGTAACGTAATCGAGGTGTTCCAGCCAGCGTAGTGCGTCATGTGTCAAGGCGCAGCTGTGGTAGAACGAGTACGTGCCATCCGGCACCAGATTGATGAGTCCTGTCGTGAAGGCTCCGGTGTCGAAGAGAGCCAGGCCCGGGTCGATGCTGTGCGCAATGAACCGTGGTTCTCCCTCGCGTACTTCCCCAAGCCAGCGTACGGGGGCCAGTGGCGCCGGATCATGGACTTCGACGTGCGGCCACCCATCAGCCGGTTGAGGGCTCCGGTTCTCCTCATTTTTGGCCAGCACGACCGTTGGGTTGGCACCAGCGCCGAGGTATGGCGGGCATTCCTGAGGCCGTATGTCGACCTCACCATGGTCTCCATTCGAGGCATGGACCATTTCCCGACATTGGCGCTCGACCGGAACGATATGACCGAGACGGGGCCCTTTGCTCCCGAATATGAGCGTGTTCTGGTCTCGTGGTTGCGAGATCGCCTGCGAGGGAGGGCGTCGTGAGCGAGGACGCGACCGAAGCTGTGGCGTCACGTGGTCATCCCGAATAGAGACGCAAATCGCGAAGACTGCCCCGCCGCCTGGCTTGGTGCAGTCCAATCGGACCGGAGTCCTCGAATCTAGGCCCGGGACGTTCGCGGATCGGGAACGCAATCCTAGCGGATTGCTCGCGGGTTGCTATAGGGCCCCGCTGTCTAGGTGGTCGAACCGGCGCAGCCCAGGAAACCAGCGCGCCCACAACGTCACCACGATGAGCGTGCCGATTCCGCCCAGCACGACCGACGGTACGGTGCCAAGGTACGCCGCGGTCACCCCTGATTCGAACTGCCCGAGCTGATTCGAGGTGCCGACGAAAATCGAATCAATGGCGTTGACCCGGCCGCGCATCTCGTCGGGCGTGGAGAGCTGCACAAGGGCCTCCCGGATCACGACGCTGATCATGTCGGCGGCGCCGAGGATCGCCAGCACGGCAAGCGACAAGATGAAGTGAGTCGAGAGCCCGAACACGATCGTCGCGGCGCCAAACACCGCGATCGTGGCGAACAGCGTGGCCCCGAGGCGCCCGGCGAGCGGGCGGTGCGCGAGGGCGATCGACATCGCGAGCCCTCCGACGGCCGGCGCGCTGCGGAGCAGGCCGAGCCCCCAGGAGCCAACCCCCAAGATGTCGCGGGCGTAGACTGGGAACAGCGCCGACGCCCCGCCCAACAGCACGGCGAAGAGGTCGAACGAGATCGCTCCGAGCACCACGCGCTGGCGGCGGATGAAGGCAATGCCCGCGACAAGCGACGCCCAGGTCATCGCCCTTCGGTCGCCGCCACCGCCGATGGCCGGGATCATCGCGACGAGCGTGGCCGCGATCGTGATCAGACCGGCGGTCATCGCGAAGACCACCGGCGCGCCGGTGATGAAGAGGAACCCCCCGAGCACAGGGCCGAGGATGCTTGCCATTTTGTTGACCGACGCGTTCCATGCGGCTGCCTGCGGGAACTGGGTGCGAGGGACGAGGGTGGGCAGAAGCGCGGACGCCGTCGGCATTTCGAACGTGCGGGCCGCCCCGAACACGACGAGGAGCGCCAGGATGCGCGCGGAGGACGAGGCGCCGGTGAGGGTCAGGACCAGCAGGGTGCCGGCGCACGCGAATTCGACGGCATAACAGGCAAACAGGACTCGCCGGCGGTCGTAACGGTCGGCGACTTGCCCGGCGAATAGCCCGAAGCCGATCGCGGGCAGAAACTGGGCCAAGCCGACCAGCCCGAGATCGAGCACCGAGCCCGTAAGATTGTAGATCAACCAGGTGACCGCAAGTGCCTGCATCTGGAAACCGAACCCGGCCGCGAGCCGCGCCACCCACAGCAACGTGAAGCCGCGGTATCGAAAGACGCCGGGCGACCGCATCGGAGCGCGCTCGCGTGATCCAACCATGTGCCTCACTCCGTTTCCCGAAGCAGTTTCGCACGCCTAAGATCGCGCAGGACGGTGACGGTTATCCAATGCAACACGGTTGCCTCCTCGGGTCGTATTCGAAACGAGCAACCTGCGGCGCGTGCCAGCGGTCCGACTGATGCCCGGTGGGAAACGTTGCCAGAGCTCGGCGAGATCCCAGACGCGTTCGTGCCATCGTGACACCTTCTGGTGCGACCTGATTGTCCGTGGCAAACACGACCGCCGAAGGGCAGTCACAATCTGCGGTGCGCGCGTAGTGCGGCGGCCGAAAGAGAAGGGCCGCGGGATCGTCACCCCGCGGCCGGACGCAACTGTTAGATCTGGAGAGGTACTATGAGAATGCGGAGGCCGGACGGGCGACGGTTGGTCGGGTCGATGCGCTCTTCATTCGCGTCACCTCCTCCGGATCGTGCGGAACTCGCGGCACATTGTACCATGTGCCGCGCGCAAGGGCAATCCGACCCGAGACCGTGTATCCGCAGCTCTTTGGTTGTGAACAATAGCGAGGGATGACGGGTCGCCGAGGTGCTTGAGCTCCTACTGTGGACGAGGAGTTGGCACTGGCACCATCGTAGACTCCGCAAATAGGCTTGGGTAGGATCGAGGCGATAATTCGTTACGTGGACGAACGTCGATGACCGAATCGGCTTTTAGCACCGTGGCCGACGTTACACCAGTCCGGCTCACCGGGATCCTGCGCCGGCAAGGTGTGCTCCGAAACGATAGCGTCACTGCGGTCGATGTGGAGTCGTCGCGCACGACGCTTCTCTCACACGTCGCGGTGCTCCGTCTTTCCTACGGGTCCAGCACTCCGGTTGATGCGCCGGTCCGGCTATTCTTGAAGATGACCAAGGACGGCCTCGATCCGGACTTGGCCCGGTTTATTGGCCGCGGTGAAGTCGGCTTCTGTCGCAACGTGGCGCCGGAGATGAACGACGCCCCTGTGCCGCGATGCTACGATGCCGTGTGCGACGAAGCGATTGGGCGATACCACGTGCTGCTGGAAGACCTCGCCGAGACTCACCGCATACTCACCGAATGGCCCCTGCCACCCACGTTAGAGCAGTGCCAGCAGATCGTCGACACGTACGCGCGGTTTCACGCCGCATGGTGGGACGATCCTAGACTCGGAAACGGCATCGGGACACTCTTGGACGTGGATCGGTATGTCGGCCGCTTCGCCGAATCCTTCGTCCGTTTCGTGGACCACCTCGGCGATCGACTCTCCAACGAGCGCCGTGAACGGTACGAGCGAGTACTCGCCGCCAGCGCGGGTCTTATCAGGCGGCGTCTGACCGGGAAGGATATTACGCTTGTACACGGCGACGCCCATATCTGGAACGTGCTCTATCCACGCGATGGAACTGGAGGAGGCACCATTCGACTCTTTGACTGGGACCTTTGGCGGATACGCACCGGAGCATCGGACCTGGCCTACATGATGGCGGTACACTGGTATCCGGAGCGCCGGCGCCGTTTTGAGGATCAACTCCTGAGATGCTATCACGAAGCTCTGCAACGTTACGGGGTGCACGGGTACGACGTAAGTGCGCTCCGGCAAGACTATCGGTTGGCGGTGATTCACCAGCTTTCTTTCCCCGTGTTCCAGGCGAGGGACAAGATCGCGGCGGCGATCTGGTGGGGGTACCTCGAGCGCATCATGCTTGCCTTTGAGGACTTAGAGTGCGACGAATTTTTGGGCGGCGGTTGATTTGTCGCGCTTCGTCCCTTCACCCGAGCCGAGAAGGCGGGGATGCGGCAGGAAGCCACGCCAGCGAGTGACTTAGGATGAGGCGAGACTGCCGGGACGTTGGTGACGGATTCCTCGAACGGATTGCGGCACGGCTGGCGCGTATCCCTGGAGTCGTGGCCGTGACCCTGGGTGGGTCTCGCGCCGTTGGTGAGGCGGGACCCGACAGCGACTGGGACTTCGGGTTGTACTACCGGGACACTCTCAACCCCGATGACGTTGCGGCCCTGGGTTGGCCGGGCACCATATTCGCCCCCGGCGACTGGGGTGGCGGCGTCATGAACGGCGGAGCGTGGCTCACCGCCGACGGACGGCGTGTGGATCTGCATTACCGAGACCTCAATAACGTCGAACACTGGATGAGCGAGGCGGCGTACAGCCGGTTCAAGGTGGAGCGGCTCCCGTTCTACCTGGCTGGCATACCGACGTACGTCGTGGCCGGCGAGCTGGCGTTATCGCAGGTTCTCGTCGGGCAGTTGCCGCGCCCAGACTTCCCGCCAGCGCTGCGAGCTACGGCACCCCCGTGGTGGCGCGACGCCGCAAGGTTAAGTCTTGAGTATGCTGCGGTTGCGTATGCGCCTAAGGGAGATGCGCTCGGGTGCGCCGGGTCTCTTGCCCGTGCGGTCATCGAAGCGGCCCACAGCCGTCTCGCGGCGCAGGGCACATGGGTCCTGAATGAGAAGCGTATTGTGGAGCGCGCCGGGCTCGACAATGTGGGGATCGATTTCGGACACCTCGGGCACACGCCAGGAGACCTTTCTGCAGCGATAGCGACCGTGCGGAATGCCATTCTAGGCTAGGGGCGCGGAGGGCACACCGATGACGCTGTCGATCGGCGGTGCAACCGAAGCGGATGTTCCGCAACTCGCACAGATGAATAAGCGCCTGATCGAAGATGAAGGCAGCCGCAACCCTATGTCACTTTCCAAGCTTGAGCAGCGCTTGCTCGGCTGGCTGCGCGACGGTTGGCGGGCGGACCTGGTGCTCGACGGCGAAGCCCCCATTGGTTATACGGTGTACCAACTGCGGCGTGATGAGCACGATCCGACCCTGCCAGAGGTCTACGTTCGCCAATTCTTCATCGAGCGCACCCATCGCGGGCGCGGCCTGGGGACCGAGGCCTTCCGGCTCCTGGAGCGGGAGCGCTTCCCGCGGCCGTGTAGAGTTGAGCTCGACGTCCTAGGCGGGAATCCCCGGGGGCACACGTTCTGGCAGCGCCTCGGGTTTCGCACCCACGTCATCGTGCTCGAGCGGTTCCTCAACCCCGGTGGGTGATTGCGATGGCCGAGCATGCGATTGAGACCGCGCGTCTTCGTCTGAGACCATGGGGCGACGACGATCTGGACGGTCTCGTTGGTCTCCTCGCGGATCCGCTGGTCGTCCGGTACATCACGCATGAATACGGACCGCTTTCACGCGAGGAAGCCACCCAGGCCCATATCCGCATCCTTGAGCTCTGGCGAGAGCGAGGGTTCGGGCCATGGGCGGCCATCGAAAAGGCCAGCGGTTGCTGGATCGGCAAGATCGGCTTGAATGTGCTTGCGGACTGGCCCGGTCCCCACAAGGTGGAGGTGGAGTGGCAACTTGTCCCGGCGGTTTGGGGACGCGGGCTCGCGACTGAAGGGGGCCGGGCTGGAGTCCAGTACGGCTTCGAGCATCTCCACCTGGATCGCATTATCAGCGTGACCGTTCCTGCCAACGTCGCGTCCCGGCGGGTCATGGAGAAGTGCGGGCTCACGTATCAGGGTACGTTGAAGATGACGGGAAGACTGACAAAACAGACGCGTGAGGTGATCTGGTATGCTGCCGATCGCGGTGCCTGGATGTACGACACGACGCCGGGGGCGGCACGGTAAGGGCAGGGGCAGCAGCAAGCTCATCGTAACGCACCGAACTATCGCGTCCATTAGGCGCCTAGCTCATCACCGCTCCGCCGTCCACCACAAACGTCTGGCCTGTGATAAAGTCGCTCGCTGGAGATGCCAGAAACAACACGGTACCCACGAGATCTTCGGGAGCCATCAGGCGCTTCAGCGCACGACGGTTCCGTGACCCCTCAAAGTACTCCGTCGGATTCAGTCGCATCCCGGCGTCGCTCGCCACCAGCCCCGGAGCGATGGCATTGACGCAGATGTTCTGGTCACCCAGTTCTCGCGCCAAGACCCGGGTCAGTCCAATGACCGCGGCCTTTGAGGCGGCGTAGTGCGCCAGTCCGGGCGTGCCGACGAACGCCGAGGAAGAAGACACGTTAAGGATCTTTCCGTAGCCTTGCTGGCGCATGTACGGGGCCACCGCTTTCGCACACTGCCACATGCCCTTGAGATTGACCGCCATGACACGGTCCCACTCGGCTTCGCTGATGTGGTCAAACGGTTTCTTTGCTCCGAGGTCGGCGTACACGGCTGCATTGTTCACCAGGATATGGATCGCGCCGAACACGCGTGATCGGCGAGCCGGACCGTATCACTCTCACGTGTCACGTCGGTCGCGACAAAGAGCGCTAATCCATGTTGCTCTGTGATCCCTCGTGCCAATGCTTCACCGTCGGCCTCGAGCACGTCAGCGATCACCACGTGAGCGCCACTGGCGGCCAGCGCGCGGGCGTAGGTTGCCCCAAGGCCTCTCGCTCCGCCCGTGATAATCGCGGTTCTCCCTGCAACCATTTGGCTCGCCTCCTTAGTGAACACAATGGCGAACGGCCATAGTGTGACACGGGAACACTGAGTGCCACGCTCGGGGCACCTTCACGGGCCCAGCCGGCCAGTTCCTGCCAGGCTGATGGCCAACGGTCATCCGATTGGCGGCTAGGAGTCTTGTCCCGTTCCTGCAGTTCCCTCCGCGAACGAGAAACGCCACGCGCCCGTAGGAGGCGTGCAAGGACTGGTGCCCCGCCGTGGCCAATAGCGCCGATGCAGGTACCTTCAGGGAGAGACGCGCATGAAGACGGATAGGTAGTCGTGATCGGGCCGGCCCTGCGGCGTGCCATTCAGAGTGATGCCCCCTTGATTCGCGCTCTCGTGCGCTCGGCGTACGCCAAGTGGGTGCCGATGATCGGTCGAGAGCCACAACCGATGGTCGTCGATTACGCACAGGCGATCCGTGATCACGTTGTCGATCTCCTATGTGTGGAGGACCAACTTGTTGCTCTAATCGAAACCGTCCCGGAGCCGGGCTATCTCTTGATCGAGAACGTCGCGGTCGCGCCGGGATGCCAAGGCCGCGGCTACGGACGTTTGCTCATGGAGCATGCAGAACAGTTCGCGGCGTCCCTTGGGCGGATGCAGGTGCGACTCTACACCAACGCACGGTTCACCGAAAACATTCGATTCTACGATAGGCTCGGCTACACAGTGGATCGTCAAGAGCCATTCAAAGACGGCGTCCGCGTGCACATGAGTAAACACATCGGCAATCCTGGGCTGTCTAGCCGACTGTAGGCCGCCAGTGGACAAGAAGGGGTGGCGGTTGTGCATCCTGGACTGGCTCGGGTGGAGCATTGTCCTGCTTGTCGGCGCAATGGTGTCTGTGGGCCGTTCCGACCCGTGGCCGACCCGACGGATTGCGGTGATCGTCGCGATGCTGATGACCTATGTCATCCTGGTCGTGTGGAGGTGGGACAGAACGTGAACCCGACGGGATCAGGACAATCGCCGGAAAAGATCTCGACGCGAAGCTCATAAGCACGCCCTCCACAGGATTTAGCCGCTATCGTAGCAAGTCTCGAACTGGCAGGTCACGCCGACCCAGGAGGGCCAATCGAGTATAGATTTGCCCGCGATGGTACTGCTCGTGAGTGACAACCTGCCAGACGAGCTCCCCAACGCTCGCGATCCCGGATGCTACCCATAGGAATTCACGGGTGCTGCGCACGTCATCATCCGCGACCGTCCCAAGCCAGCGCACCGTCTCGCGCCGCTGAGGCGCCCACACGCTCAGGAGATCGTCGAGGCTGACCCATGCGCCGGCATTCACAGCTGGCATCGGAAGGCCGCGTACAACGTGCCCCAACAAATACGCCTCGGCTTCGATTAGGTGCGCGAAGATGTCCCGAGTCGACCTCATACCGCTACCCGGGGATTGCGTCAGCTCGCTCCAGGCATGCGGACGGCAGACCGCGACAAGGTCGGACGGCACCGTGAGGAAGGCTTCTAAGATTCTTCCTGGGATCAGGCTGCCGCGCGCGCCAAGCATCTGAGTCGTCCCCCCCCGGCAAATCTCCACGCCTACCCTGGCTCAGTTCATCCTGCCACGTCCGGATCTGTACAAGGAATCAGAGACGCTGCCGCCGTCCATGAGCAACGTGCACATCTGAGGCAGCAAGCGATCAGCGGCATAGAAACTATCTGCCCCCGGAGGCGGTCCATTGCGTGAAATCAGCACCTAGAGGATCTGCGCTGGCGCCCGCAAAGTATAGCCAGTGAAAATCTGGATCCAGAATGACTATTCTGGGGTTGCGTGCCGTGATCGACTAGACATAGACTCTGAATATATTCCACACGCCTGCTTATCAGTCTTCCATAGAGAAGAGGGCTGCGGTGAGAACCCACAGAGCCTTTGTGTATGTTGGGCGTGCGATGCCGATGGCCATTCTGGTGATGAGCCTGGTTAGTTCAACGCCGAGATCTAGTGCAGCACCGTCGATATGGATGCCTCCGGCACCGATCGCAACGGTGCCAACGCCAGCTCACCCAAGTGCGTTGAGCGACCAGATCCTGGCCCAGCAACCCGGAGCCTCGCAACGAAGCCAATCCGCATCTGCATCTGCATCTGCATCTGCATCTGCATCTGCATCTCAATCTCCCCCCTTCCAGCGAGCTGGACTTCCCATCCTCATCGTCGTCGTGATTGTTCTCCTCATGATCGCCAGGGCGCGATCGCGCAAGAAGCCCAACGGGCGGACGCCATTGTCCCTCCGGACCCGTCCGGTGCGTGATGCGGGGACCCAGAGGATTCTCTTGGGCGGTCGAGAGATTCACCGAGCCGACAAGCGGCTAAAGAGCCCGGCCGTGGGGTTGCGGCCGGTGACAGACCGCGGAAGCGCGTTTGTCGCGTCTTCCGAGGATGCGGCCAAGATCGGGATCGGGACCGGGACCGGCGATGTCTAGTGTCTCGCTCACGCTCAAGGATGTGTTCGACGCGCCCGAGATCCAACAAGAACGGCTGGGTGCGCTCGCCGCGGGAGCAGGGCTGGCCTCGCTGCGGCACGACCTCGCGCGGAGCGCTCCAAATGTGGACTGGTCAGCAACCGTGACGGCGATCATGCAAGGCACAGACGAGATCCTCGACGTCCCGCTGCCGGACGTCGCAGTGTCGGCGTGGAGCAAGTATCAACTCCTGGAAGAGTATGCCGACGCGAGGAAGCATCCGCCGAGCGAAACGAACCTGGTCCCGCTCGCGACGCATGTGATCCGGTCCGTTCACCATCCCAGCGTCCAGGTACTCGTGGGCGATCGGGTGGTTGGAACGATCAAATTCGAGGTCGCGGTCGAGCTCACCGTTGAGGGAGTACTGCTCGGGATCCGCGCAGGTCGGATCATGGAAATCCGACTCGGATCGTGTCAAGCCGCAGGCAGTGTGAGTTGCGCTGGGATCGTCATTATGGAGAGGGAGACCAAGGCGTTGGTGTGGCCCGAGGCCATCGAACTGCGCGAGGGAATTCCCGTGACCCTATCGAGACATGAGCAATCACGGTGATAGGCGTATGTGAGGAGCGATCATGACGATGCGATGGGAGAAGATACGGACATGGTGAGACGCGTGGGGCAAACTGAGCGTGCTCGGGGCGTTGTTGGCGCTCGGTTGGTACGCCGATCGGCTGATGCCGCACACTGATTCACGGGCGGTGATCGTGGTCGGTGTCGTCGTCACGGTACTGTCGATGACGTGGCCGACGCTCCGACGCGTTTTCCGCTTCTAGCCAATGGGCGGGCGCCGGCGTCGCGGAATCGGAGAGACGCGCAGAGCTTATCCCCCGGGTTCCCGCTGCGGGTCAACTCCCGGCGCCGCCCAGAAGGGAAGGATGGTGGTGGTGACGGTGAGTCGTGGTCACGAAGACCGACGACGACCGCTATCCTCATCAGAAATCCATGCGACATCGCTCGCGGTGGCACGCTTCGGAGGGGGAGATGCTGGCGCAGTTCAAGCGACCCACGCCTCGGCTGAGGCTACGTGACGCGCTCGGTTTCGCGTGGCGCACGCTGATCAGGTGGCTACCGCTCTTTGTCGGCATCATGATTGCCGTCGACCTAATCTACCACGGTTTGGAGCTCGCACGGTTGTGGCTTGAGGCTCGCGTGCCCCATGGCGGTGTCGTGATTCCCGTGATCCAATGGGGTCTTGGCACCGTTCTCTCGATGGCGTACATTCGAGTCACGCTCAAGTTGTTCGACGGGGAGCGGCCAGCCCTGTCGGATCTGCATCAGACACCAACCTCGCTCTTCCGATTTGCGGTCACTTCCATCGCCTTTACGCTGGCAAGCCTGGGGGCGTTCTTTCTCGCGTACATCGCGGTAGCCGCAGTGCTGGCCTCGTATCTCAACATCGCGTCTCTGCACCGCCACTTTCCTTTGCCGTGGTCGGTGGGGATCTCGGCGCTGGGTGCCGCCACGCTATTTGGCAGCTTTCGGGTGGGGCGCTGGGTCCTTGATCGAGAATTTTACGGCCACGTGGTGGTGGATCGAGGCGTGGGTCCCGCCGCGGCATTTCGGGCCAGCGCCGCGCTTGCGCGAACGATCCGATGGCAACTACTCGCGGTGCTATTGCTGTTCATTGGGATCGAGTTGGTGTTTGGTGGCATCGGTATCGTCGTCATGGACAACCCGCCCATTGATCCCCGCCTCCCCTGGCGACCACCGCACATTACGGCAGGGTGGCCACCGATGGTCAATACCGCACTTACGGAAGTCCTCGGGGGGCTGGCAGTACTCGATATCTGGCTGTTGCTGCTCACCCTCTCCTTTGCGTACAGATGGGTTGGGCACAGCGATCACCTTCCATCGCGGTAACTGTAATTGGCGTTCTGGTTTTCGACCCACCTTCAATATGTCCCTGTGTGTACCCGCACACCTCATATTGGACTCAAATTGTGTTAATAGGGCAGAGCAAAGTGCAGTAGCCTAGCGTCGCACTCTCCACGGAACCGGAGCAAGATTGCTTTGGGTTTGGGGCCATCACCTGGCCGCCCGGATTTAGGGCATAATGTGGCCACAGCGGCCAGGTTATGCCCTATGGCTCACGTTCTACCGGTGTAGCCCGGCCTGCTCTAATACCTGCCATGCGAACGCGAGATATCTCGTGCCCGCCTGAAGTCGCCCTTCCTGCGCGCGAGCGAATACGGTGAAGCGATTCTCTCGTTGATCAGACGGGGTACTGCTAATCACTAGGGTTCCAGCATCTTTCCACGCCTGCATGACCAGTCGCGTATTCGAGGTGTAGAGCCCCAGCAACCGCATCGCGGTGTTGCTACGAATGAGCAACGTTGAGACGTTATTGATAAGGGTTTCCCATTGTCCGATCGGGTCAGCCCCTGGTGTCATAAGCTCAGTTTTGTGTTCTTGTGCCCACCGAATCACACCTTGGAGTACCACGTTGGGATCGTCCGACTTCTCGACCGGAACGCGCTTCTCAGTCTCCTTCTTCACGCTCGTCTTTTTAGCTCCATTGGGGCCGGGAATACGGAGGGCGCTCGCCGCCAAGTCTGGCCACAGGCTCATCTTGTCCCGCAGAGCCGGAGCGATACGGTCGTCGCGGATGGCATCCTGAGTCAACAAGTAGACGCGAACCGTCTCTCGCCCTACGGAGAGTTGAGTTGGGACGGCTTGAGCGAGCCCGGCTGCTTCCCAGATGGCGATCATGCGGTCCACTTTTGTGCTACGCCGGGTTGCATACGACTCGAGTACTTCACGACGGACAGCGAGAGCGACGTGAAGGTCTCCTTGGATTCGCCACGCAGAGGGCACAGGCGCTTCAGCTGGCAACAGGTCGCGCCGAACGAGAAGCGCGTTGTAGAGCCCTCGGACCTCGTCCATGACCCGTTCAGGGTCGACGACCGGACGGTCAACCACTTCAGGCGCTGGAGGAGGCGTTGGTTTAGGGGTAGGAGGCGCCTTCGGCTCGGCAGGGGGCGCGACAGGATCCGCGGGCTTATCGGCCAGAGGGACTGTGGCGGCAACCGAAGGGGGAGGGGGCGCCATCCCGGCGTGCCCTTTGGGCTTGGGAGTCTCGGACGTAGCCTTCTCGGCAGAAGTGACAACAGGCGCTTCGGCCCGACCTTCCTTGGAGTGGCGTGTCGCCTTGTCAACGATCTGGTTAATGATGGGGGCCCCGGTGTCTACGGCTAGCTCTTGCCCGTTTGGTGAAAACGGTGTGGAATCGGAGCCAGTGGGCCATTCGGTCCCGTTCGTCGTCCCGACGGTCTCGGTGGGACCGTTGAGTGCCGGCGTAAGCGTACGCCGGAACAGGTCACCGAGTTCGGTAAGCCGGTGGAGCAGTACTTCACGGTCGAGTGGTGGCTTGTCCTCAGTCTTCCGCTCCTTGCGGAATGGTTCTGTGAGGCGGCGGTCGATCCGGAGGGAGTCGAGTACGCGCACCAGTGGCGCGCACATGGTCTTGGTGTCCGCGCTCGGGATTGGATCGTACCGCCACTTCCACGACACAGGATCGCGTCTCGGCATGAGCGCCAAGCGGGTCTTGGTCCGCTGCCCCTCGTGGAGGCCGAGAATCACCTCGCCAAACGGCATTTCCCGCACTTGATCGACTGTCATAAGTGGCCGAGGGCGGACACTCATGGACTCTCTCTCACCGTCAGCGCTACTGCTGGTCCCAAGAGTGACAATCGTCGTGTCGCCCAGCATCGGCAACACCGACTCTTTGGCTTGCTCAGGATTGAGCCCTTGGCCGAAGATGACCTTGGTCCGGAGGTTGCTGAGCAGCTTCCGCGCTGCATCATCGCCATAGCGCTGCCGGAGGCCGCTGTAGTCCTGCAGCCCGATCACGAACCCGATCCCAAACTCTCGGAGGGTGGCCACATAGTCCTCGAGGATCGGGATACGCGCTTGGTTAATCACCTCGTCGAGGAAGATCATCACGGGAACCGGCAAACGGCGATTCGGTTGCGTCTTGGCGAGCCGGACGAGGTGGTCGATCAGTTGCGTGATCATCAACGCGGCGAACGTTTGCGTGGCTTCCCCGGAGCTCATAGGGGTCCCGATGATGAGGGTGGTGGGCCGCTCTCCTACGGTCTCCAACCGGAAATGGCTGTGTTGTGTGACCCGGGTCACGCCGGGAGACATAAAGGCGGCGAGCCGCCGTTGCAACCCAAGAAGTGTGCCGGTGAGTTCGGCTTTCGTGCGCTCGTGATGCTGTTGGAACCGGGTCGTCCACTTATCGGGAACCTGTGGGTCAGTTTGCACCTCGCTGACAAAATCGAGGAAGGCCGATCCGGGAAGTCGGCAGAGGAACGACAGGAACGAGAGCGAGCGGACGCGTGGGAGCTTCTGGCCACGCTCTAGAAATGGCCGGAGGATCTCCTCTGCATGGGCACGATCGATGACAGGTTCGGCCTCGTACGCGAATTGGACGAGGTCCTGCAGTAGCTGCGTCTCAATGTTCTGGTGGTAGGGCACGTCCATGAACTGCTTGGGTGTGTTTTCAACGATCGTCTGGACCAACCCCGCGATCTCGGTCCGATAGGTGTCGGGATCACTGGGGTCGAGTGCATCGAGTGGGTTGTAGCCCATGGTCGTGTACGGGTGGTCTGGGGCCAGTACCAGCAGCCGGCGCGCTGGTTGAGCGGCAAGATAGGGCGCCACCGCATCATAGAGGTCAGGGAACTTGATGTCGATGGCCACGGTACTGTAAGCACCGGTATAATCCCACGTTCGGCCATCCGCATCGTTCTCGCAGCGCCGTGGATGATACGTCCCGTCCTCGTTCGTTACGGGGCCATTGAGAAGACCGTCATGTAGTACCCACGGCTTGAAGATGCAGCCGGTCTTGCCGGAGCCTGTGACCCCCAGCACTTCGATGTGCTCGAACCGCTGCTGGGCTGGGATGGCGATGTCGGTCTCCTCCTGAGGAAGCCCGCGAACGACCGTGCCGAGTGGGAGCGAGTCTGGGCGGCGCGCAGCGTCCTCGTACAGTCCGAGCTTGCCCTTACCCGTCCACACACTCGTCCCCGGCCGGCGTGACGGGTCCGGAGTGGTACTCAGTTGGCCCGCCCACCAGATAATCGGCCCCCAGATAAGGACGAGGAAGATGGTATTGAGAGTGAGCTCCCATGTCCACGGGGCGTAGCCGAACCATGTCACCCCGGCGCCGAGGATGTGATTACTTGCAAACTGCCACCACGAAAGCCACCAGATGTGTGTTGCAGAGACGGCCGTAGTGTGCGACGGATTGAACACATGAGCAGCTGCACCAAGTAAGGCGCCGAAGACGCCAGCGATCATCTCACCTGGTCGGAAGAGAATCCCGAAGACGGTGATGATAAGTTGGAACCTGAACGGGGCGCCGAGGACGCCAAACCCGTGGAGCGGCCAACGGGCTTGCGCCACCGCTGTTAGGTTGATCCACAATGGGAGCCCCACGCCGAGCAGAAGAGCCAGCCAGCGGAGCCAGCCGCTGGCTGGGTGAGCAGTTTGAATATACTCGTTCCCGCTGGAAGGTGACACGGATTAGGCCCTCGTTTGGGTGATGGACTCGCGTCTCGTCTTCCCTGTGTCGAGATCCGTAGTCTCCCGGAGGGTCGTCTGGGGAGCCGTTGATTGCGCCGTCCTGCTGGCGGCGGCCATGCGCCTACCTACCCCGCCTGTTACCATTCCTGCCGCCATCCGGAAGGCCATGACACCGGCCGCGCTGATCTCGGTACCACCGACGAACGAGCGCACAATGCCGTCCAAGCCGAACATGAGGAAGATGGCCGCGATCGATGAAATGACTCCTCCGACCAATGCCCCACTAGCCACTCCAATACAGGTCCATGCCTGCGGGTTTTGGGTGATGCAATTACTGATGGATTGAAGCGGGGCGAGCGCACCGAGTTTGAGGCCCATAATGAGCGCTAGCGCAGCAATCAGCGGGAGGAGCGCTGCGTGGATGGTGGTGCTGACCCACTTGCCGATGTAGGTATGGGAAATCAACCCCCAGATAGCCAATGGGAAGATGATGGGGATGAGGAGAATGCTGAGCGCGATGAACGTCCGGCTTAGAATAACTGCGAATACGTACAACGCGAACATAATTGCGGCGAGAAGGAGATATACCAGCATCAGCATATCGCCGAACAGCATGGGGATAAAATGTGTGAGTCCCCACGTCCAACTTTGCCCCACTCCCGTGAAGAGTTTGTCGATCGTCCAGATCTTGTTCAGATCGGTCTGGACCTCGCTCGCGATGATGTACTCGCCAGCTTTGGCGAAGTACCCGTACACAGTCAAGATGAGGGAGGTGAAGGACGTGCTCGTGATCAGATAATTCACGATGATAACCTTGATCCCGAGAACGACCAGCCCGCCTGCATCACTTCTTATCCAGAGATTGTAAAGCTCAAGAAGCGCAAAGAGCGCAAGCAACGCCAACCCGATATGGGTCAAGGTGGTCTGGATGCCGTATTGTTGCGCGAGGTCGATGAGGGCAGTGGCAGCGTAATCAGGATTGATGATCGCGTTGAGCGTTTGCTGCCCTGGGGATGTCTGCGCCAGCACGAGTGGCAACATGGGTTAGCGCAAACCCTTGAGCTTCGAGAGGAACTGGTCGAGTGTCCCGTCCTGGGGTGCTTGATTGAGATATTGGAGCTCGGCCCCGATCCCACGAATCGCGCCGACTTGTGCCTGTTGGTCGCTGACCGCGGACTGAGCTTGGTCTTCCATCTGCTGCTCCATCTGCTGTGCGAGCACGCCCGTGGCGGTGCCGGTCGCGGCCACGGCTTGGCTCAGAATGAGTGCAACCTGCGCCTGTTGGGTCAGGAGGGCGTCGAGCCGGTCGCTCATCGCGGCATTCTGGGCCGCGAGATCGACCTGCTGCTGCGCGAGCGCTGCACCCATCACTGAAACAGCCGCCCGCGTGCTCGGCGCGCTTTCGAGCGCTCCTTGTGCCGCCTGGGCTGTCTGAGTCGAGGACGCCAGCGCGTCGTGAGGTGTGGTATCCTGCGTGGCCGTTTGCGCGACCTGTTGCACCTGCTCGACCGCGGCCTGCGCCGTGGCTTGTGTGGCCGTCGCTCCTACCTGAGCCTGCTGGACCGCATGCGTGCGCGCGGCAAAGTCCGGGTTCTGTTGAGCGAGCGCAGTCGCCGCGTACTGCGGAGTCCCAGGCTGCGGTGTGGGGGCACCGATAAGGCGTGCCGCAAGCGTGGCAACCCACTGACCCGCAGACCCACCCACGGTGGATGAGATCTGTTGCAGTTCTGGGGCGATCGTCCCCGCGCTGTAGTTGTAGTCCGGGGTCGTTCCCCATTCGCTTCCCCACTCACTCCAGGTCGAGCTCTGAGACTGCCCGAGCTCGCCTTGAGCCCACTGGCTGATTTGCGACAGCCAGCTCGTTGGCGAGAACGAAGATGTGCCACCGCCGAATGACGGGATACTGCTCCCAAGCCCACGGAACAAGGAGCCCGAAGCGACGTTCCACAGATTTTGGACGACGTTGACGACTTGGCTGACTTGTTGGGCGAGCTGTTGCACCGTGTTGGTCAGTTGGGTGAGCGAGTCCGCCTGGGACGCGCCCCCATTTCCACCACCGCCTTCACCGTTGGATTGGGCCCAGGCGTACGGAGAGAGCGGCACGGCGCCGATGAGGGCGACCGTGACTGTGAGTGTCGCGGCAATGGTCTGGATGAAACGCGTCTTCATGGCGCTTCTCCTTCCTTGAATCTTTGTAGAGCTTAGACGAGCCGAGCGCTCGATGGAGCCCTCTCGGCGAAGCATATGCCTATCGCGAGGTTCATGGGGAGGGAACCTGGTCGCCGTGCCCCGCCTACGCCCCTTTGGTCACCGCGGAGCCGCGGGGATGCGCGCGCGCAAGACGCTGGATCCCCGCCCACACGGTACCGGCCTCCTGGACGTACTTCTGCCGGAGGAGCTTCTCGTGCGGGTAGCTGGAGCTGAGCCAGAACTCCTCCGCGGTTGGCACGACTCGGAGAATCCCGGTTTCGGCGTGATCGCCGAACCGGATGATGGCCAGGACTTCCGCGTACTCGCCGGGCCGGCTCTGGAGAGTACCAAGGAGCCTGGCTTGGCGCTCGTTGAGGCCGGCAATCTCGGCAGTCGACCCCAGATCGCCAGGGGAGAGCAGGAACCAGAAGGCTGCGTTGGTCAGAATCGCGCGCGCGTGCTCGCTCTGGAAGTCGCGCATGTTCTGGCTGACGCTCAGCACGGATGCGCCCACGTGCCGGAACCGGCGATAGAGATCATCGAGAAACTCGGCGGCCGTGGGGTCCGAGAGGATGCTCCACGACTCGTCCTGGATCACGATCGTCCGTTGGACTCCGATCTGCCGCATTGCACTCCGGTACACCTGGTCTTGCAAGACAAGGATGACCACCGCCATGATATCTGGGTTGGTGGACACTGGGCCGATGTCAACGTACGTCATGGACGCTTCCAGGTTGATGTTGGTGGGCCGGTCAAGCAATGGGGCATACCGGCCGCGATCAACCCACTGGAAGAGGCGGGTCGCGATCGACTCGAGTGCGCGTTGCTGCTCTGCGCTCGGCTGCTGCTCGGCGATCGTGCCGATATTGCGGAGCACCTTGGCAAGATCGTGCAGGAAGACCGGTTCTCCACTATCCTTGGTCCGCTTGTAGAGCTGGATGATCGCCTCACCGACGAGGCCTTTTTCCTCCTGTGAGAGGTGCGGCCCGCCGCGCGGGCTGACGAGGTGGTCGATCAAGGTGACGAGGAAGTGTAGTTTTGCGGTCGCGTGCCCCATGGGGTCCTCGCCCTCTCCGGCGAAGTAGGCCCGTTGTTCCGTCTCAAGATCGAACGGGTTGATCGACGTTCGGCCGGTGAGATCGAAGGTGATCTCGGAACCGTTGAGCGCACGGGTCAGGCTGAGATAGCTGGACGGTGGTTCATTCGCGCCCTTGTCGATGATGATGGCGCGAATATGGGGCCGCAGCACCTGCATGAGGAGCTGGCAGACGAACGCTGACTTTCCGGATCCGGTCGTGCCGGCCACAACGCCGTTCCACGCGAGCGCGCGCTCATCGAACAAATCGAGTGCCGTGAGCCCGCCCCACCGGTTCCGGAACACCGCTTCAGCCTTGGGCGATCCGCGCCACGGGCCAGAGAGCGGGAGCAGGTGGACCGCGTTCTCACTAAGCGCCATCCGCATCCGGCGGTTGGGCATGCCGGACCCCGGCATCAAGCGGCGCCATTGGGGTGCGAGCGGGACCGTCTCGTCGACCAGCGTGATCCCGTTCGCTTCGCCGGCGCGTCGGTGGACCTCCAAGGACGCGCGATCAAGGTCGTCTTCGGTCTTGCGCGCGAGTACGACGCCGAGCCCGATCGAGAGCACCTGGGTCTCGCCGCCGAACACGCGCCACAGGACTTGCTTGAGGCCCTCGTTTTGCCGGGCCATCCCCATCGCGGCCGCTTCAGAAATGTTGCTGTCGCGGATGTTTGCTGTGAGGGAGGCGCGGGCGGTCAGGCGACCAATGAGAGCAGCGCTGACCGGCTTCTGGATGTCGAGCACTGTGGTGAGCGGCATCCGGGCCTGCAAGAGGGGCAGGAGTTGCAGCATCATCGTCGTGCCCACCGGGAGCGTGTCCATGGCCAGGATGGAGATGAGACGGCCATCCTTGCGGAGGAACCGGTAGTCGCGGTCGACATCGCCGCCGGCAATCAGCTGACGAAGAGAGACTGGGAGCGCCCACGGGGCGGCCTCAGTATCGGCCTTCGTGAGCTCATAGAGTTGCGCAGGAAGTGGTGGCGGTGTCACCCCCGCGCCGGCGAGCCGCGGGTTCGCATATTGCCAAGGCACGGCCAGGTAATCACCACCGTGCATGGGTTTGGGATCGAGGCCCATCGCGTTAAGATACGCCTGCATCGTATCCCGCAGGCCGCGTAGGGCCCGGTGATCCTTCTCATAGTCCGCGCGTAGCCGCGGCGCCATCTTGCGTGGGGCTCGCGGCAGTAGGAAGAGGAGTCCGGTGAGGAGGGTAAGTGCAACGCCTGCGCCGATCCGCCACCCAGCCATCGCACCAATGAGCACGCCGATGAGCCCCGCGATCACGGTCGAGACTGCCCACCGATTCGCAGGCCGGAGTCGCTTCGGGTGGTAACTGAAGAAAACGAACAGCCGGGTGCGGAGTGTGTCACCGTGTACGCCCTGCGTGCGGAGCTGCTCGATTCTCTGATCACGAAGCTCTGCGAGTACACTCTTGAGATCCTTGGTCCGCAGAGCGTGATTTGCGATGATGTCGGAGTACTCCCCCTCCGATGCGACCTCGTGGACGATCCGGACCTGTTCTCCCTCCGGCACCGCATGCAGCCACGACTGTGCCCGGCGAGCGAGCATTCCGATCTCACCCTCGCTCATCCCGTCGGTCTCGAGCGGCTGGCACTCGAACCCGAGGATGTAGCTGTTATCGGTCAACAGCAGCGTGTCGCGCTCGACCTGCCAGGGGATGAGCTCGTGGGTAAGCGATTTAAGATCGAGATCGCCCACCTCGGGGTCGGTGGTCATGCCGGGAAGCGCCATGCTTAGTCTCCTCGGTCCGCCGGAGCGAGTGTGGTATTTCCGTTCGGCTCGATGATGTAGCTGGGCCGGATCTCGCGGTCTTGGGTCAGGATAGCGATGTCGGGCTCGGCTAGTAGGCTGAGCGCATCCTCGAGGAAGTGACGCGGGCGGCCTTGCTTAAACGCCCGCCAGAGCATGAACAGGATACCCGTTGAGACGATTGTGAGATACAAAGTTAGGTCCACACTTGCGACGTGCGCGTGCGCCTGGCCCACGATCGCCTCGACCACCATGAACACTCCTAGGAGGATGGCAAGATCGTCCAGCTCAAGCCCGTAGAACGAGAAGAGCTTGTCGATCTCAGGATAGATGGGCGACTCGAGCATGAACGACCCCTCCTGCTACGTGCAGTTGATAGTCACGCCGAGCGCGCCGAGTATGGTTGGGAACATGGTGATGATGAGCGCCATCACGATCGCCAGGAAGATAACACCGACCGATACATGCCTGGTGAGAATCCCCAGAAACAGCACTGAGGCCACGATAAGCATGGCGACGTACGGCGCGATCGTTACGAGCGTGTCGTACGTCCCACAGATGGCCTGGATGATCGCCGCCGGATCTGGCATGGGTCTCCTTCAGTTAGCAGGCCGAGATCCCGAACGCGCCGAGGATCGCGCCCAAGTTGATCAGGCCGAGGGCGATGATCATAGCGATGATCAAGTCGGCCACGAGCGAGCCCTTCCGGGCAACCAGCGCCATGGCCAAGCCGGCCGCGATCGCGAGCATGACGATGAATGGCGCCATCGCCTGCAATGACTGGACGATCTTGCAGATGAACCCGGTAATCTGCGTGGTCGGCAGCGACTGAGCACTCGCCGCAACAGCAAGACCGACGACCAGCAGGGGAAGGAGAGCCAGCGCCTGTGCAAACACGCGCGTACGACCCATATCGACATCCTCCTGGCCCGCGCTCGAGGAACTGTTCCGCACGGGCCTGCATTTGATGTCACGGTACACCTGGCCGCTCATGTGCAGGGAGGGAACACCCTGTTTGTTCCTAGGGAGCCGTGATGAACACCACTACGGTCGTCCCGGCGGGCACTCTGGCGACGACGATCGTGCCACCGGTCTGCACCTGCGCCGGCTGAAAGCCGGTGGCGAGCTGTTGGGCCGCAATCTGCCAGAATGGCGGCACGTTGGATGTAAGGAGTGTGGTCCCGTTGCCGATAATGGCCGACTGCGACTGGATCTGGTCCTGCACGTACTGAGAGACGGCCCCCAAGGTGCCGGACAGAACAGTACGGGCAGAATTGGGCGCCATGACCTGAGTCTGGGCGTGTGGGATCCCGGGCTTACCCAATTGCGGGTCGTAAGCGACGCCGTGGAGCGCTACCGTGGTCTTCCCGTCTGGCGCAAGCGCCTGCGTCCACGAGATCTGGATGGAGCCGTCCTGGCCTAGGCTGGTACTACCGAGGATCCGCCAGCCGGAGAGGGGCCCATCGATCCCTTGTGCCACCGCCGGCATCGCCTGCCACGCCGGGCTGACAGCCATCGGGGTGATCAGTTTGACCGTGAAGGTATCACCGACTTGGAAGGTAGGTCCTTTAGCGGCATCGGTGGGAGCGCCTTCTTGTCCCGATGACCCGCCTGCACCATCGCCTGGCCCGCCCTGCTGCGCCTGCGCCGTTACGACCTGAAGCCCACTATTCTGTTGGCCGCCGGCGGCTCCACCTGCCTCTGCGGACGCGGTCCCGGAAACGACGGTAAGTGCGCCCTGAGACTCCTGTGGGGCCACGACCTGGAGGCCAGCTGATTGCTGGCTGGCGCCACTGGCAACTGTTGTCCCGCCGCCAGACTGTCCCGACGCTCCAGGGTACGGTGGAAGAGGGGGTTGTGCGACTGCTGGGAGCGTTGGAGAAGGCCCAGCTGGGCGGGTTGCTGTAGAAGCGGGACCGGTCTGCGTTGGAGCAGTTGTGGACGGCCCGCCTCCCAAGGACGAGCCTGAGCTCGTGGGAGTGGTAGCCGTCTGTTGAGTCGGGTGATATTGTGCCGCGGGGTGCGCTGGCGCTGGATTATGCGCGCGGAAAGCCATCCACATTGCCACAAACCCAATGGCAATGACCAAAAGCACAACGCTTCGATTGGTGCGTTGGCGTGGCGGTTGAGTCGGGTCCGGCCTCTGGGTCCATTTGATTAGCCAGGAGAGCGCCCCCGCCCGTCGGCGCGCCGAGCTAATCTCCGCTTGAGTTGGGAGCGGCTCGGGGGTAGCGGATGTGACCATGGCGGACCGAGCCAACTCAACCAGCTCAGGATGGGACGTCTCGAGCCCACCGATGAGCGCGTACCATTCATGGCTATCGCGCCTCGGCAGCTTATCAGGTGTGGTGCCGAGTGCGGTCGCGATTTGTTGCTGAACTTCCACCCAGGTCGCCACGGGTATCACCCATCCTCACCGGTGCATGCAGGTATAGTAACCCTGATGAAGCGCCAACACGTGGGAACCCACCGTACGGTACAGGACGTCCTCGGGGACGGTCGATGGATCTGGCAGGTACTCCTCTTGCTTGAAGTGGCCAATGCACTGGACCTGGCGACGAGTTTGGTTGGGGTGGGAATGCTTGGCCTTCCGGAACAAGCGCCCGGGGCTCGTTGGATGATCGCCCACCTAGGCGTGATTGGAGGGTTGACCACCCTCAAGGTCCTTGTAGGCGGTGCCTTCGCGATCATGGCTTGGGGCGTCGTTGGGATCTGCCAAACACGATGGGGGTGGGCGAGGTCGATACACGCGATTCAGGTGGCCTGGTTGATGGGAGTCGTAACCTTGTTTCTGGCGGAAACTGTGGTGTCAAACCTCGTGGTGATTGGGATCGCGGTGTGGGGAACGGGCCGATGACACTCGACGGAGTTCTGCTCGAACTCGCCAAGGATGGGGCATGGACGGCCAAACAGCTGGCTGCTCGGCTGGTGACTTGGCCATGCCTGTCGGTCAACGCTTACGTGACCACGACCGTCGAGCCGCTGCGGCGGACAGCGTATGCCCGCCACCGGCAAGCCGTGGAGGTAGTCCGACTGAACGCGCGGGGCGCCGGGATTGCGAAAGCGCGCGGCGTGAGCGTGCAGGTGATCCGAACAGGCGAGTTGGAGCACGCGCTTGGGCTAGCCGAACTCCGCTACCGGTGCGGGATTCCATACGATTGGTACACCTCACAAGATGGGTTGGGACGCCTACACCGGCGACAGACCGCACGCGGTGGGGTCGGACTTGGCTCGCGCCTGGCTGACGGAGTATTCGCAACGGATCAGGGGGCCGTGCTCTGTGAGTACGATCATGGGCGGTACACCGCCAAGCAGGTGAAGACGAAGCTGGCCGCGTTTCAGACGATAGCAAAATCCAATGGAGCACCGATCGTGGGGGCCGTGTGGGGTGTGCCAACAGCCGACCGGGCCGCTTGGCTACGATCGCTTGGTGTTAAGGATGTCATTGTGATGGAGTCCGGGACATGGCTCACGTAATCGGCACGTCGGGTCACACTGCCAAGCGGGTCCACGCCGACCGGCTGCTCCAGCGGTCGAGCGGGTGGGCATGGCTGCTTCCAACGGTGGGCGTTGGTGCGGCAGCTGTCATCTGGGGCGTCGGTGGAACTGGCACGCCGGCCGTGACTGTAGTGGCCTTCGCGCTGGCAGCGGCCGGGATTGTGTGGATGCTCATCACCTCAGTGCTAGCCGTGCGACGCGCCAGTGGTGCGGTGGCGGGAGTTGTGGAGTTCGCCTCGGCCGCCGCCGACCTCGCGGTAGCCGCAGGCATTGGCGGGATTGCAGGATCAGCTCTGGCGCAGACTGATGTGGTCGCGATTCACGGTGAAGCTGCGGCGGCCGGGATGACGTCGATTCTGGTCGCCGTGTGGTGGCGCGTGCAAGCCTCGGCCAAGACGGTCACGCTCTTGCGGGCGGGCGCTGAGGGCGAGCGCGAGATTGCAGCAATCCTGGAGACGCTCCCTGACGGGTTCGTGGTGCTCCACGATCTCATGGTGCCGACAAAGACCGGGCGCCGCGAGGTCGATCATGTGGTGCTCGGGCCCACCGGCGTGTTTGTACTAGAGACGAAGCGGTGGGGTGGAGTGTTGACCCCTGGTGAGAGTGTATGGGTCCAGGAAGGGCGCCGAGGGCGACGGACGTATTCGAGTCCCGTGATCCAGCTTCAGCGCGTTCAGCGGGCTGTAGCGGACCGACTGGGGATCACGATGGATCAGGTTACCCCGTTGCTCGTTCTGGTCGGCGGTACGCTGAACGGGAACGCGTCGATGCCGATTACGAGGCCGGCTCAGCTTCGCGACACGGTTCTACAAGGATCTACGGCGTGGTCTGTGGCCGGCTCGACCGTAGAGGATGTGGCGAAGAAGTTGATGATGGATCACGAGTTGGTGGGGGCGCGATAATGCTGCAGTTCCCAGCAAAGAGCGTATTGGATGCCATAGACCATCCTGATATTGTGACCGCCTGCGGTCTCACCCGCCAACAAATTTTTGCGCTCCCGTTAACGGAAAAGATGCCAGAGCACCAGACGTCGACCGAAGTGGCGTTGCGGGTCTATCCAACGTCACTGGTCGGCGCGCTACGCTGGCTTGAACTGCACACGATCAAACCTGTGGGGCGGCAATTTGTCGGCACGCATCCGGGCCTGCTGTGGCCCAATAACGAAGTCTCCGCTCACGCAGACAACGCTGTTAGGGAGTGTCCCGTATGTAGAGTAGCGGCCCGTCACGGGCTGCGAGACGTAGCCTCGGGGAAGGACAGGGTTGCAAAGGCTCAATCAGCTGCTTGACGTATCGATGCGCTCGCGCGCCTGGTCCGTTCACCGCAGTCGTCGCAATTGCGCCATGTTCCACTTGTCTCCTCCAGATCAGTCTTGGTCTGCGCAGATCACGACGCCCTCGTCCTTCCCACGTGGCAAGGTAGGTTCGATGCGATTTGAGGTTAGCACGTAATTTTGGGCATGGACGAAGGGCGGCCCGATTCCCGCGCCCCAACAGTCCGCTTTGGTTTTGAAACTATCGAAGCGTCCGCCACACCCCACTTGTTACGTTCGCATATAGCGGGAGCCCCTTCATCGGGTCACTGGTGAGGATCACGATGGGCGTTGCGGAGCCCGCCGCCACAACAGGAACGCAATTTGTAAGGTCCGCATTACACTGCATTGCTCCGACTACCGCGCCGACCGAAACAGGCGTACAGGCTGTTAGAGCAGTATCCGTACAGACCAGTGCGCCAGGATTCGCGCGATAGCAGGTCACATGGGCGCAGGCGGGCGGCGCAGGGGGTTGAGGCGCGGCATGGCGACCGGCTACATACCAAACGACTGCGAAGAGTAATATCGCTCCGACAGAGATCGCAAGTGTTCGGTTCATCTTACCCCCCCGTTAACCGAATATCTGGGTATCCGCTGCCGTAGTATCTGCGACGTGCGAACGACGCCCAGGATCAGCTTATTCGTGGCCGCCTCTGACCCGTGCCTGCGCCCGCCGGAAGGCGTCCAGGGTCACGGCGGTCGCGTGGTCGCTGAGGGCGATTACGCCGGTGATGCGGCACAGCTCCCGGAGATCACGGCCCGAATACCCCTCGGTGAGTTCGGCGATCGCCTCGGGCGTCGTCTCTGCGGACGGCGGGAAGTTCATCCGGAGGATCGCCGCGCGGGCTGCCAGATCTGGAAGCGGGATCGCCACCTGATAGCTCAACCGCGAGCGCACGGCCTCATCGATCGCGTCCAGATAGTTCGTCGCGCCGATCACGAACACGCCGCGCATCGGCCCGCCGACGCCCTCCAGTTCCTGGAGGAACTGGTTGATCTGCTGAGTCGCGTCCTGCGTCGCACCGGCATGGGCGAGACCGCGCGCCTGGCGTGCGGGTACAATCCCGTCGAGCTCATCGATGAATAGGACGCAGGGAGCGGCGCTCCGGGCCTGCCGGAACATGTCGCGAACCAACTGGGATCCTTCACCCGCCCACATCGACGTGATAGCTGCACCTGAGAACGCGAGCACAGGCCGCTTCGATTCCCCGGCTACCGCGCGGGCAATGAGCGTCTTGCCGGTTCCAGGCGGTCCATACAGGATGCAACCAGCGGGGACTTGGACACCAAGAGCCACCCCGGTCGTGGGATCAGTCATCAAGCCAACGAGAGTTTGGAGTTCATTGAGCGTTCCTTTGGGCAGGATGAGGTCGGAGAACGAAGCCTGGGCCACCCGGCTCGGCTCGGCGCGGTGGCTCGCGTGCGCCCCCGGCTCCGCCTGCACGCGGCTGAGTGCGAGGTCGAAATGGGAGCGACTGACCGCCGTGGCGTTTTCGGCCAGCGCGAGGGTGCCGGCAACGTGGCACAACTCTCGCAGTTCCCGCCCCGACAGTCCACTCGTGGTGGACGCGACCGCCTCAGGTGTCGTATCAGTTTTAGCCGGAAAGTGCTGGTGGAGAATCGCCGCCCGCGCGGGCTCATCCGGCAACAGGATCTCGATGTGGTACCCGAGCCGTGACCGGACGGCCGGGTCGATATCATCGAGCCGGTTCGTCGCTCCCACGATGAACACATCGGCCAGGGCACCGCCCACGCCTTCGATCTGCGCGAGGAACTCCCCCATGCGCGCCGCTTCAGTCGCGCCGGCCCCACCGGACCCGTTTGAGGCGGACCGCTCGCGGGTGATGCTGTCTATCTCATCGATGAACAGGATACAGGGTGCCTGTTCGCGCGCCTGCTCAAACATACTGCGGACAAGCTGCGCGCCCTCGCCAGCCCACATCGAGGTCAGCGCGCTCGCGTTGAAGACGAGCATCTTGCGTTTGGTTTCCCCGGCAATCGCGCGCGAGATCATGGTCTTACCGGTGCCCGGAGGTCCATACAGGATCGCCCCTTGCGGGAGGACGACCCCAAGGTCTTTGCCGGAGGCGGGGTCGGCGATCATGCGGATGAGCGCAGTCATCTCCGCGCGCGTCCGTTCCGGGAGGATCACGTCATGGAGTGACAGAGGAGAGACCAAGGTTGGCTCAGCCTGCCTGGTCGTCCGTCCTGGTAGCGCGAAAGTTTCGGAAGCAACACTGTTGTCATAGAGGTCTTGGCCCGGTCCGCGGAGGGGGGAAAGCGGCGCTGTCCAGATTAAGAGTGACGCTCCAAGCCATGCTGGCCCCATCGCGCCCCAAACGGCCACATCAAGACTGATCGCCCAATGAAGGAAATACGGGATACCGATCCGGACGGCACCGATCCAAAGGCCGGCCCACAGGAGCAGGGCAATCCCGGCGCGCCGTAGCCCGGCAGTATCAAGCCGGCGGAGTTGATGCGAGGGGCGCGACCGCACGAGAAGCCCCAGAATCCCGGATACCACGAACCAGAGTAACGGAAGGAGCACCAGTCCAGCGTATACGACCGCGGATGCCATATTCGGCTCGCCTGGAATAGTGGCAAACGGCCGAGTCAACATGTTCGGGTAGCTGAAGGGATACGCGATACCGCTCATCGCGAACATGACGCCGAAATACCCAAGGAGCCGGAGTAAGATAGACGCTGAAGTGACACAAACAAAGACAACCCCGGCGACCGCAACTGCGATGGCGACCGGTATAAACGCTTGCTCCGCGTACGTGAGGACCCACGGCGCCCGGAGACCTTCTGCTGGCACCACGAGTATGGTCAGAAGCGCCAGCACAATCGCCCCAAGGAGATACACTCGTTCCAACCGTCGTAGCGTGTCCATTGGTGTTACTGTACGTGCCTCGGGGATTTGGGACAAGGGATCCGGCATTAGACGATGTGTGTAATAAGCGCCCGTGCCTCCGCAGAGAGAGGCACGGGTACGATCAGCACAGATGGATACTGCGAAGGGGGGATGCTCCGCGACATGGTCTGGTCGTTTCCGGCCAGGATCACAGCATGTGCCCGGTGGCGGATGATCTGGAGCCTTCCAAGGAGCCTCCGGACCCGATGGCCGGTCAGGCGGGCTGGTGTGGAGTAAACGGCAATGAAGCGGTGATGAGATGCGAACCAGGCGAGAGACTTCGAAAACCCCGATCGCGGTGCCGGCGCCGGTTGATACCCAAGGGGAGCAAGCACTGTTGCGATGGTCGCGAGACGAGCAATTCGGGCGGTAGGGCCAGGAGTACCCGGCATAGCCCGGAGGCCGACAGCCTCGGCCCCATAAAAGGTCACGACATAGACGCGGCGACCGAATGAGTGCGTTCGCTCAATGAACCCGCGCTCGGCCAGAATACCGAGGCGGACGTACGCAGCGCCCCGGGACGGGAAGAGATGAGCTAGGGCCGCAGGCGAAGCGGCGGTGAGACGTAGTATCTCGCGAAGCACGGTCCGATCGCGAGCAGTGACCTCTGGAGTTTGTCGAGGCATGTGTCTTACCGACGCCGCTCAGACTTGTCCGACGTGACGGGGTCGAGCTCGTCCTCGAGATCAAGCGTGTGGTTGAGGCGATCCCAAAGCCATTGGCGCGCAGCGGCCATAACGCTCGCAGCATCAGGCCGGTGCCGTCGACTGGCCTTGTACGCGGCGTACCAAGCAAGAATTGGCTCGAGGGCGTGGATCCCCTCGTGGGCTGGGTCTTTGCGCATGCGGTCGCGGTCCATAATACCCCTACTGTACCGCATGCAGGGTGTATCTCTATGGGAAGCCTAAGGTGCGGTACCGTTATGGGCGATGCGACCCTTCATCTGTCTCCTCTCTGTAGTCTTAGTGTTCACCATCCCGGCCGGGGCTACACTCCCTGATCCGTTGGCCCAAGGGGTCGCCGCGTACCGTGCCGGAGCACCTGGACACGCGCTTATTGCCTTCACTGAGGCGGCGAGTATGGACCCACAGAACGCTCTCCCGGCGTTGTGGGCCGGGGTCGCGGCAGTCGCCACAGGACGGCCTCAAGAGGCTGTTGGATGGTTCCAGCGTGCCATGACGCGTCGACATAACGATGCGGAGGCGCAAATCGCCTACGCATGGATTGATCGGCTCACGGCTCTTTCGGCTCCAATCCGGGTGGCTGGTAGCACGTGGCTCACGATCGCGGGCTTGGCGCGCGCGAGCAATCCGCGGCTCACCGACGCTCAAGCACGATGGCTGGGGCAAGCGGTTGTCGCCGCGGCGCAACGGGAAGGGTTGGACCCGTGGCTCCTGGCGTCCGTCGTGTACATCGAGAGCCGATTCAATCACACGAGTATCAGCGGCGCCGGCGCGATGGGGTTGGGCCAATTAATGCCTGGGACAGCGGCCGCAGCTGGGGTAGATCCCCGTGATCCGTGGGGGAATCTACTCGGCGCTGCCGAGGTGCTTCGCTGGAACTATCTCGAGTTCCGAAGTTGGCCGCTCGCGTTGGCTGCGTACAATGCGGGGGCTGGAGCAGTCGAGCGTTACGGTGGAGTGCCGCCGTATGCCGAGACAAAATGGTACGTCGCGGCAGGGATGCAGGTGTGGTCGGAACTACGTCGGATGGCTGGAACTGCGTTATCGGAGGCTGCTCAGCCGGTTCAATAATCTACAAAATTATCCCACGTTGAGGGGCTGTGGAGAGCACCACTTCTTTGAGGCTAACCCACTGCCCCATATGCAATCCGTAGAGGGTCCCATCCCGCAGCGATGTCATCGTCACACCCAACTTACTCCATACCTCACGTGTGCCCAAGGCGGCCATAGCGCTTTGCAATTTCGTTTGCATCGCAACTTCATCCCAGCCGTGAGCGTCGACACGAGAGAGTGCTGCTGTAAGAGTGGATCGCGCAGCTGTGATCCCTAGACGTTCGGGCCCAATTGGAAAGCGTAGACGTTGAGTAGATGCTGGTTGCTGTAATGCGTCAGCCGGGGCTTCACTCAGAGTGTCTGTGTCGGGTGCATCTCTTACAGTAGGCTCGAGTGGCGCACTGGGAGAGAGTGGTTCTGCCTCCTCCACCGGGGGTGTTGGCTCACACGCAGCATCGTCAATTGAGGGCTTAAGAGAGACTTGTGAATGAGGGAGAGGGGTGCCAGAGATCTCGGCGGCAGGCTCTTGCGCGAGTCTGGCAGCGTCGGCAGCACGCGCGGCCGTTTCTTCTGCAGCAGCATGAGCGAGCGCGGCGACTTCGGCGGCGTATGCGGCGTCTTCCTGGCGCCGACGAGCGTGTCCGAGACCGTCGAGAACAACGACCAGCCGTCGGCTAAGCGCTAGGCGATGTGCGATAGCCTCAACTTCGCGTTGTCGGCGTTCTCTCGCTCGTCGTTCGTCTACGATACCCTGAGCCCATTGAACGAAAGCGGTAATATCCACAGAGCGGTCGGGGTCGATAAACGCGACGGCGCTAGGGTCTGGGGGGATCGGGATATAGTCGCGGATATCCCCAGGCTCAACTTCAAGCGCGGTGGCAACAGTTTTCATGGTATGTGATGCGTCAATACCCGCTGGATCAGCCGCGGGTTGGTCAAGGAGCCAGACGAGGAGATCGGAAGCTCCGAGTGCGATCCGCACGTGTGGGGAGAATGGTCCAGGAAGGAGAGCGATCGTAGAAGGTGCATCAGTAGCGCGCGCCCACAGACACACAAGTGCGCGGGAACCGTCTTCGAGATCCACCCACGGGTCAATTGCTAATTGCTCTCCAGCAGCAAGCGCGTCGTGCAATTCGCGCAACGGAGGTGCTTGGTGCCGGCTGAGAACGATCTCCTCGTTCTCACGGCGAACCCGCAAGGCTGTCGTAACGTGACGACCCAGGAGATACAGAAGCGCGGCAACGTGACTCTCGTTCATACGGGTCGCCCCTCGGTGAGTCCCCAAGGATCCGTCTCGGGGATAATCGGATGCGCACGCGTTTTCTTGGGTGCCGCCGGCGCCATTTGCTCTTTCGCGACCGGGATCTCGCGAATCTCGTCCGGTTCAATGGATGCCTCAACGTGGGTTGCATCGACGGCTTGTGCAACATCACGGTAGATGGCGAGTTTCCGGTCAGGAAGCAGCTCAATGGCCATCCCCATCACGGGAGGCTCAACCCGCTGGAGTGCCACGCGGCGGCCGGACGGGAGGGCAGCGTTACCCTCCAAGGCGATCGACTCGCGGCCACCAACGAGCCAGGCGAGCTCAGGGTTGTGCGCGACGTCAGACAGAGTATGTCCGTGGGCGGTAGCGATGAGGCGGGTACCGCGGTGCGCGATTGTTCGGGCTGCCTCGGCCTCACGCGAGCTGCCGATCTCGTCGATGATGATGACTCGCGGGAAGTGGTTCCGCACCGCCTCGAGGAGCACGTCGTACTGGGTTGCCGTATCGGGCACCTGCATGCGTCGCGCCATCCCAATTGCCGGGTGCGGAATGGTCCCATCGCCGCCGATTTCGTCGTTGCTGTCGACGATAATGACGGCCGGTCCGAGACGCTCCGACAGGATGCGGGCGATATCGCGCAGCAACGTGGTTTTCCCGGATCCGGGCGCGCCGATGAGCAACAAAGAGGAACGGTTATCGTCCAAGAGATCGCGGATAACCTCTGCAACCCCGGTGAGGTGCCGGCCTACGCGAATGGTCATGCCAAGCGGATTGCCGTAGCGGTCGACGATCAAGCTCAACCGATGTAGGGTCCCGTTTAAGCCGGCGCGGTGATGCCGCTGCTGTTTGAACGCGCCCACGAGATCGATCACATAGGACAGCTCGTCACGATCGATCGGTTTCGGATCCAATACCCGAAAACTCGAGGCAAACCGGGCGATTGGAGGACGGCCGATATCGATCGCGATCTCGACGAGATCGTTCCCAAGTCCGTTCACGCCGGCGCGAATCCTGGGTGGAAGGCACCGCAGGAGAAGGGCTAGATCATCTGTCATGAGATAACCCCGGCCCATACAGCCGCAAGCTGTGGGTCACGCGGCACGGCGCCTGTGGAGACAAGGGTTCCCGTAATCGGGTCCGTGCCGACCAGCATTTGAAGTCGGCACGGAGCGTCTATCGCCGGAGTTGGCAGCAACTCATAGACCGCAATCAGCCGTGGGGTAGGATCGTACCACAAGAGGAGCGGCATGAGATCGGCGAGGAGCACAGCCTGGTCAAGGCGGCCGAGGACAGGAACGCTATAGCCGCTGCAGGCACGGGCGCAGGCCGCTTCCGGGCTTCGCGCGCGAATAGCCGCCAGAAGAGGCGGAGTGAGGCCGAGAAGAGAAGGCGGCCGCATCAGATCGAGCACGAGTAGCACATCACCGAGGGATCGAAGAAGGTCTGCTGGGAGCTCTCGTAGGCGCACGGCATCGCGCGTTAAAGCGATCTGGGGCTCGTCCTCGACAAGCACCAATGGTAGAGTTGGCGGGAGTAGTTGGACGAGCGCGCTGAGTACCAAGGTGGTGCGGGCTCCACGAGGCCCGGCCACAAGCACGCCAGCGCCCGAGGCCGCCAGGGCTGCGGCTGCCCGGGCGATTTCGGGCGTGAGTAATCCAGCCGCCGTGACAGCTTCCGGCGAGATGCGGGCCGTCAGAGGTCGATGCAAGACCAGGATTGGGTCGGCGGCAACAGGTGGGAGTGCCGCAAATCCGACGAATCCGCGGAGTGAGACGGACCCGCTCGCGCGCCCAGGACCGATGAGGGACTCGATCGCCTCGGGAAGGGCGGACTGAGATTGGGCGAGAGCGACTTGATGGGTGCGACCGCCGCGGCGCACCTCGACCCCTCGGCCGGTCGCCCGGATCGAGGTTACCGCCGAGTCGGCGAGGAGGGCAAGAAGCTCTCTGAAGGTGGCGTTTTCAATAGCCATTGGCGATATCGTACCACCGAATGGCTGGAATGCTGGAAGGGACGAGTGCGGTTACCTAACGAGAACGTGAAAAACCTCGTTGTCCTAGGACAATGAGGTTTTTCACGGGTTATACGTTGGGAGGCGGCACTGGGACTGCTCGATCGGCTTTTTGTGCGTATTCACCATGCGGCGCACGTGTCGCATGGTGACGTAGAAGGCAGTTCCAAGCAGTCCATTAGGGACCCCGGCCATGGCCAGCGCGATCAATTCGCCTTGTTCTTGAGATGTCAATGGAGCGCTTCGGCGCCGCTTGAGGATGGTTAGTACTCGACGCTCAGGGACGTTGATTCGCCGCGCGAGCGCGATCGCGTGTTCGTCGTGCGTACTGTCCCCGTAACAGGCTTGCAGGGTGTGTTCAAAAATTCGCTTCGTACGCTGGTAGATGTCCCTCAAGTCTTGGACGGCAAACTTGGCCTGTGCGACCTCACTGTGCCGACTCTGTCGCGCTTTCTTGGCTCGACGCCTAGCCTCATAGACCACCTGCATTTTAGCGCGGTAGACCGGGTTGCGATATCGTGCTCGGCTTTCCACGGTGCCGATTCTCGCGTCCGCGGCCTCGTCCAAGGCGTGTTTGTGTGCAGCGTCGGCTCGTTTGGATGCTTCAGTCGCGGCGGTAAGCCCGCGCCGCGTAGCCTCCCACGCGATCATAGCGTGCGCGAGTTGCCGAAACGCCACTTCAACGTCCCGGGCATGCTCTCTCAGTATGTCCATCCCGTCATCGGGAAGCGCGTCCATGTACTTTTGGATGAGCCAGCCGTCTAGCAGAGCACCCGCGATCATGCTTGGCCAGAGGGGAAAGACCGACCAAATGGTCGGCATGACCGCGGGGTGAATGACGTGGATCACCGGGTTACCACACCGAGCGGGATCTGTTCGGTAGCCCATATAGCCGTGAGCTCCTTGGCCAGTGGGTCGTCGTGACGCTGGAGCGTGTCCAGGATGGTTCGCGCCATCTCGATGATAGCGCGCGCGTCACGGTGAGCCCGACCGGGGTCGTTGTACACCCGGAGATCGTTGGCCAGTATGACAAACTCTCCCCACATATCGTCGGGAACGCCGGACCACACCTCTTGAACCTCGGCTCTATTCAAACGCCGGGCTTCGCTGACCCGTGTGGCCGACATCGAACCCGTCAATTTCTCGCTCTTGGTAATGAGTTCATGAATCGCCGGGTAGAGAAGAATGATGGCCTCACGAAGATGTTTCGCCGCTCCGTTGCCGGGCTTGAGGTTTACCCCACGAGCCATTTCCGTAGCTGCCGTAACCGCTTCTGTAGGGTCAGGTTGAGGCTTCGCTACGCGCGACGCCTTCGCGTGTACCGACTTGATCTTGACTTTAGCGCGATTGGCATCGCGACGGATCGCGGTCTTGCTCTTGTTCGACTCCCGCTCGATGTCCTTAACCGTCTTCTCTCCGCTCGCGAGGGCCTGCCGATCGCGCTCGAGCTGCTCTTCGGTACGTTGGGTCGTGAACTTGCCCCTGATGACCTTAACAATGGTGCTAGCCGCCACCGCGGTGGCACGTGAGTATTCGGCGGCCCACATCTCGTACGATCGGACCTGCGCTCCATTTACTGTAATGAACTTATCGGTGACCCCTCGTTGATTCTTTGCATATTGTGCGAGGTCAAGGAGGATGCCGTTCCGTTCCTTTTCAGTGAGTGCTAGGCCGTTGGTGACTGTATTGAAATACAGGCACATGGCCTCCTTCTCAATCTTGACCCCGGGGGCCGCGACTACATAGACAGGGACACGCTCCCGGCCGGCTTCCACGGCCGCTGCAACCCACATCGCCCCGTCGATCACGGTAAAGCTCGGCCGGTACACCCCATTCTTGGCTTCTTCGCCCAGGACGAGGACCATTGGGTGCGGAGGATCGCTCTTGTTCTCCCAGCGCTCAGCGTAGATGGCAATCTGTGCCTCGACGACACCACCGTTCTTGCGAAGCCCGGGCTTCCACTCGTCCGTGCCGATCTTTCCAGTGCCCAAAGACATCGAAATGTCGAGTTTGCCTGGGACCATCCAAAACGGCTCATCCTTGCCGTCGTGGCCGTGGATCTCATAGAGCCCATGTGTGCGAATCGGCTTCATATCTGTCTACCCCCTAGGGGTCGCGCCCCCCCCCAACTGCGTTTCGGCTGGATGTACGTTGCTCACACCGTACCCTTGCCGGGGGAAGAATCCAAGGCAACCCCCACCCAGTCCGTGCATCTACTATGACGGCTACAGGACGTGGAATCTATTCGGAATCCACCGTAGAGGCATCCGGAAATCACCGTAGGGGTCGAGGCGGAAACTATTCGGAATCCACCGTAGAGACATCCGGAAACCACCGTAGGGTCGAGACTGTATGTGGTTAAGAATTGGGTAGACTGTCTAGCCTGGGAGATTCCGTCGTAGGGTGTACCGGATAAGTTCCTGCGAGGTATGAAGCCCCAACTTGCGCATGGCATTGATGACATGGGCTTCAACCGTCCGCCAGCTGATAGCGCCCATTTGGCACGCGATTTGGCTATATGTTAGCCCTTGGGCCTTGAGGCGTATCGCTTCGCGCTCGCGTGGAGTCAGCGCATCGTAAGGATCCAGCGATTGGCCGGCCGTCATGGCCGCGTAGGCCTCGACCGCACGTGCCGACAGTGGTGGGCTCAGGTAGCGCCGTCCTTGGAGAGCCTCGCTCACGCCTTGTACGAGGCAGTCTGGGCGTGCCTGCTTGAGGACATACCCCAAGACCCCGATCCGAAGCGCCTCGACAACCCGCACTTCCTCGTCATGTTGGGATAGGATTACGATACGGGTATTTGTGAACTTCTGTACCACCTGCCGGCTGACTTCCAGGCCGTCGAGTTCGGGCATTGAGATGTCCACGATCAGCACGTCGGGGGACCACCGCTCCACAAGCTGAACCGCCTCGAGGCCGTCCTTTGCCTCCGCTACTACCGACCACCCACGGGTCATTTGCAAGCATTCCCGCACGCCCTGGCGGGTAGGCCAGTGGTCGTCCGCGAGAACGATGGTCGTGGCTTTTGGCAAAACCTGTTGCGTGCTCACTTGGTGCCACTCGTGATGGGAAGATGGGCCTCAATACGCGTCCCAGCTCCCGGGACTGACGTGACGGTAAAGGATCCGCCCAAGAGCGCGGTCCGTTCCCGCATATCGGCAAGACCGCTCGTAGCACCGGCAGTCCGCACCCCGCAGACATCAAACCCTACTCCCAGGTCCTCGACCAACACGCTCAAAACGCGTCGGTGCCGCCGGACGCGAACGGTCGCCTTGTTGACGTGGGCGTACTTGACGATATTGGTTAGCGCTTCCTGGACAATACGGAACGCCGCAGTTTCTAGAGCCCCTGGGAGGCGGCAGTCGAGTCCCACACTCACGAGATCGACGTGGATACCCGTGAGAGACAGGTAACGCGCCGCGTGCCGCTCGATCGCAGCCATGAGGCCGTGATCGTCCAGCACGGCAGGTCGGAGATCGAGTGCGATGTTGCGGACTTTTGTGTGGAGCGCGTCAACGAGATCTTGGGCCTCGTACACCTTCGAGGCCAGTTGATCAGCTGGAAGATGAACGGCCTGATGGAGGGAATACTTCAGCGTCGTCAACTCCCCGCCGATGTCGTCGTGCAACTCACGCGCGATCCGCCGCCGGTCCCACTCCTGCCGGTCGATGAGCTGTAGGGGGGAGGGGAGCGGTTCTAGGGCGCGGCGCGGGATCTCTGCCGCGGCATCTGCCCCGAACCGATAGAGCGCCTGGATCCGGTGAATGTGGGCACTCCAGCTGTGAGAAACGTGGCTAGGTAGCACCGCGCACAATTCGCCCGTAAGTGCGGTACCGCCCGATCTCGTCTCTCTGCCCGAGAGCGTCATGGAGGCATTCATGGTTCGAGCCGCATCGGTTCTGACCAGAGCCTCAAGTGCGGTGACAACCGTAGGGTCAAACTGTGCCCCTGAGCGCGATCGGACGACGGCAAGGGGCTGTTCGGGGTGCCCCCCGGCAGTGGTGCCACCCCGCGACAGGTCGTATGCGTCCGCCACGGCAATGATCCGAGAACCAAGCGGAATGGCCCCCGCTACCACACCATCGGGATTCCCGCTCCCGTCGTACCACTCGGCCTGCGACCAGAGATAGCGTGCCGCCCGCTCGAGCCCCGGGACACGCTTGAGCACCTTGGTCGCGATGGTAAGGTGACGCTTGATGGAGTCGGGGTCCTCATCCAGTGTGTCGCCGATGGGGATCCCAAGCACGACTTTGCCGATGTCGTGCAGCTTGGCGGCAACGGCGATGGCGTCGGCCTCGCCATCGGCCATGCCTAGGTACCGCGCGAGGCGTTCGCTCCACCACGAGACCCGCTCGGAATGCTCGACTAGGTCAAAGGACCGCTGCTCGGCGCCCTCGACCATCGCGGCGAGTATGTCGGTGGTCTGTTTGAGTTGGACCGCGGTCAGGCGCGCCACGCCCCAGTGGGCCGCGCCGATCGCCAGGATGATCGGGAGGACCAACATCGGATGAGTGTCGGCTATGACGGCGATCCAGGCACCGATGCCCAACGCGATCACGAAGCCGGGTCCTGCCTCGCGGAGGAACTGCACCCAGACGTCCCAGGCCCACGCGCGCCGGCGCAGCGCGGTCCAGGTACTGACGAGCCAGGGATTGACGAATAGGTAGACGACGCCCGCACCGGCGATGCCGAGCCACGTTGTGTGCGGAACGCGGCCGAGCGGCTCCAAGCGAAGGCGGGCGTAGGTCAGGAGCACCAGCGCCCAGGTGACCATGTATTGGGCTTGGTTGAACGTGATCGTAGGGATGGTGAGTCGATACCCACGAGCGCGTCGCAAGAGCTGACCGGTAAGCGTGCCCGCGAACGCGACGGTGAGTCCTTGCCCCGGCGGCAGACCGAGTAATAGGCCGAAGATGATGCCGCTCCCGAGGCTGAGGTACATTTTGTGGCCGAACGAGAACGGGAAGGCGCCGGCAATGGCGATACCCGTGATCCCAGCAACTACGATGAGCATATTCAGCGGCCACGTGGCCAGGGGCGTTGGTGGTGTCGTGAACGGGTGCAGCAGAACAGAGATCCCGAGCACCGCGGCTCCGAGCCCAACAAACAGCTCGAAACCGCGGCTCGCGGGAGATGCGCCGGTGAAAAGGGGCGCGTCCTGGAATGAAGAACGCGGTGCGTCCATCAATGCCCGGGACGGTCTGCTACGGGTTAACGATGGCCCGAGTGGGAACCGCCGTGAGCGTCGCCACCGGTCTGACCGGCTCCACTACCGCCGCCGGTCGCGATATCTCCGCCCTCGGCTCCGGCGAACGCAGTGACGCTGAAGCTCAGTACGAACAGACCAAGAATCAGGGTGATCAACCACTTCCGCATGGGCACACCTCTCCTGGACAAAATTAGCCCCCCTGGCAATTGCGCCGAGGAGGGCTATCGTGTCCCTCGGCAACCCGGCCGACTTGTCAGCTCGCGCTGACCTGTCCCGTGGCTTTGCGGCCCCAGGTCTCCCTGGGTGTGCCCTGAAGCGAAGGATCTACGCGCAAAGTATAGCACGCGGGGTCGGGTTGTCAACCCGGTCTTGACTGTATCGACGACGTCTCAACACCGTATCCCGTGAGTGTTTTGAGGCTCCTGGGGGAGTGAGGTTCCCTCCAGTCGGACGCCGCACATCGTCTACGATACCGAGTAACTGCGATACTGGGAGCGTGCTGCAATGAGAGGGTTCATGACACTACTGATCCTGCTGGCCGTCGTTGGCTTTGTTCCTATGGCGATGGCTGATCCAATTACCTTGCAACCAACGAGCTTGCACCAGCGTCCCGGCGTGATTGCTGTGGACACGCAAGACGTGACCACGGTCACGTTCTGTCAGCCGATCGCGTGGTCCGCGTTCAAGGCTCCCTGGATGCACGCCACCGTATCCGCGCAAGACAAGCGCGTCTTGCTGTTGGACGCAAACGCCGCTGGCGGGGAAGCGGTAGTAATGGTCTGGATCCAAGGAGATGGCGCGCCCCTTCAACTCCTGGTCAAAGCCTCGGCGCAGCAACTCGGGAACCACCTCTACTCAGTGGCATGTCCTGCCGGCGCTGCAGTCGTGGTGACCCCAACCGTCACGGAACCGCGACCGGTAGCCCCCCAGGCGGCGGCACCTGCAGCCTCAACTACGAGGCCGCAGCCGGCATATCCAGCCCCCCAAGTGAAAGCCGCCGATTGGGACGCCTTTACGAAGGGGATGTCCAAGCAGCAGTGGAGTCTATTGACTGGAGTTGACCCGGTTTGGTGGACACCCTATCGTTAGGGGGTCAAGACCCCAGAGAGGAGTCCACCGTGGGGAAGACACGCCCACCGTATGCGAAGGAGTTTCGAGCGGAGGCAGTC